>Ga0129301_1000172_pt1 | contig 33958 bp, 34 predicted proteins | sample ConPoolayeHmetaG_FD_94489 | JGI IMG/M metagenome (GOLD analysis project Ga0129301, IMG submission 94489) | Hot spring microbial mat communities from California, USA to study Microbial Dark Matter (Phase II) - Cone Pool mat layer H metaG ...
AGTCCCCCGTTTTAAAGCAGGAGTCCCGGGCTCTACCATTTACTATAGCACAGGATTTTTGCCTGTCAAGCCCCATCCAGTATCTACCCCTCAAATTCCCCAATTTCCCTTCAAGAGTGAGCTGTGTCCTCTCTCTTGACAGGGGAGAGGTGGCTATGATATGAATGAGCCCTAACAAAGTCTGGTGGCTGGTAAGAATGATAGCCGAAGAAGTTACCGCCGTCAGTCGCAAGAAAATCTGGGGGCTTCATCCCAATGTCTTCTTCATGGGTATGACCAGCCTGCTTACCGATGTCTCAAGCGAGATGGTTTTTAATCTTATTCCCCTCTACTTGACCAACGTGCTGAGGGCGCCTATGGCTATTGTAGGTCTGGTTGGTGGGGTATCTGAAGGTGCTGATGCCATCTTCAGGATGCTGAGCGGCTGGTTTAGCGACAGAATAGGCAAACGCAAGGTTCTGGCGGTATCCGGTTACGGTATTTCAACCGTGGCTAAACCATTTCTTTATCTGGCTGGTGCCTGGGGTGGGGTCTTGGCTATCAGATTCGCCGACAGGTTTGGCAAGGGTGTTCGTAGCTCATCACGCGATGCCCTGATTGCTGATTCCGTTTCTGCTGAGGAGAGGGGTAGGGCTTTTGGCTTGCACCGGGCTCTGGATACCATCGGCGCTTTCCTGGGGCTGGTGATAGCCGTCCTCGTTGTCTGGCTTGTGCTGGGTGCGGAGGCAGAAAGGCTTACCCGGGGAGTCTTCCAGGGTCTGGCGTTGGGTTGTGTCATTCCGGGGGTGGTGGGGGTAGTGCTGTTGCAGGTCTTTGTTCGTGAGGTGAAGAGAAAAGAAGCCCCGCGCTCGGCTACCCGGTTTCCCTTATCCGGGGTAAAGGGGGTCTCCAGCCCCCGTTTCTGGATATTTCTGGGTATTCTGGCGGTGTTTAACCTGGGTAGCATGCCCGCCAATTACTTTGTCATCATGAGGGCGCAGGACCTTAAGGCGCCCCTTCTCCAGGTGTTGTTGATGCTTGTCCTTTTCAATGCGGTCTATGCCGTGGCGGCTTTACCGCTGGGGATACTGTCGGACAGGCTGGGGAGAAGGCGGGTTCTCGCCCTGGGCTGGTTTATTTATGTGCTGGTCTATCTTGGGTTTGCCCTGTCATCAACTATCTGGCACGTTTGGCTGGCTTTTGCCTGCTTGGGGTTCTATTTTGCCATAGTGGAGGGAGTGTCGCGGGCTTTTGTGGCTGACCTGGTCCCGGCAGAATTAAGGGGGACAGCCTACGGGCTGTATTACTGTGTTGTTGGGATCTGTGTTTTGGCGGGTGGCGTGATTGGTGGTGTGGTGTGGGACGTGATTGGTCCGGCGGCTACTTTCTACTTCGGAGCCGGACCTGCCTTTCTGGCAATGATAGGTATTGTGACCCTTGTTAAAGAATAGGTGCGTTGCTGGCCAGATTGTGCGCTTCTTTATTTTCTTCGCTCGGAATGTGGGTGGTTGTGAAGCTTTTGAACTGCCTTTGTAGTTGCTGTACCCTCTGATATAGAGGCTTAAGAGAAGCATTTTTCACTCGATATTGTCCGTTGAGCTGCCTGACCAGCAATTCCGAATCCGAATATAAGTTGACCTGGCTTACCCCCAGCTGAATTGCCTTTTCCAAGGCGGCAATAACAGCTTTGTACTCTGCCTGGTTATTCGTTGAATAGCCAATGCTTTGGCAAATAGAGGCGATGAGCCTGCCTTGCTCGTCTTTTATGATAGCACCGATTTTGGCGGGACCCGGGTTAGGTGCGGCAGTGCCGTCAGTCTTTATTACCACTCTCTTTATCTTCATTTCACGCTAAAAAGAGGATACGTCCGCAGCTACTACACCGCACCAGACTACCGCTCCTTGCCCGCTGCAAGTCAGTAACCGGTAACGATATGCGGCAACCGCGGCATATCCCCTGCTCCACCCTGGCTACGGCTGTCCCTCGCTGTCTTTTGAGTTCGTGGTAGATTTCGGTCACCTGAGAGTCAATCTCTGTGGCAAGTAACTCTCGCTTATGCTTAAGGTCGGACATTATCGCCTTGAGCCGTTCCAGTTCAGCCGTTAGCTTTCGTTGCTGGCTCTGCCATTCAGCCTTAAGTCTCCTGAGCTCGCTATTGAGGTCAATTACGCTCTTGGTGGCTAATTCGACCTTCTCCATTATCTCCAGCGCCTGGTCTTCCAGCTTACGGCGCTTGGCTTTGAGGCTCTCAATCTCTTGCTGACGGCTGGTCAGTTCTTTGGGGTTGCGGAGCCTACCGCTATATAGCTCTTCTTCGGCGGTGGTGAGCTTACTCGTAACGTCCTCTATCTCCCACTCTATGGAGTGTTGCTGGTGCGTGAGCTCCTCCAGATGCTGGCGCTCTGAGGCTAGCCTGTTCTCAGTCTCAGCTACGGCTTTACTTTCTCCGAGCTGGCTGGCGATTTGATTCAGAGCTTGTTCCCTGAACTCGAGCTCCAGGTCAACCTCCTGTAGCTGGTAAAGTTGTCTGGCAACACTCATTTTCCCCCCAGTCTATTTTATCACGAACTTTTCCAGCCTGTAGCCTTTGGCTTGAAGCAGAGGAATAGATTTACTGTCTTGCTATTCACCTTTGTATTCCAGAAGCCCCCAAAATTGGTTATCGTTGCCAAACCTTGCTGACAACCTGATTTTACCCCTGGTTATGTCCGCGCTTCCTTGAAACATCTGTCCCTGTTTGCTGAGTTTCTTCCATACTGGAGATGGGCTATCCGCATTCAATATTACCGCCACTTCCTTTGCGCCGGGTACCATTATTTGGAAATACTGTGAAGTCCCGGCCGGTAGAGTTCTCGTCATTGGAGAATAGAGGTAAGCGCCTTTTATATTGAAAAGGTCAAAAATTGTGGGAAACTCAGCCTGGTTGGCTATATTCTGATTTGAGATTAACTTATATCTCAAAGCCTGATGATACTCTCCGGACTCGGTTTTCCACTTGGCATAGATTCTTAATTCGTAATCCCCGGCATAGGGGAACCGTACGTCAATTTGATAGGAACTGCCTTGCCTTTGCCAGAAAACCAGGGAGCGCTCCAGTTTGGTATTATTCTGGAAAATGTTTGCCCAAATCCGCACATCGGGCGGTGCCTGGGTATATATTGTCCCGGCACCATTGGTCACATTGTATACACCGTAATTATAGTTACCAAAGTTGAGGCCATATCTAAAATAACCCGGCATAGCCACCGGATATTGTGCCACTGTGGTTGCGGAAACGGGCGGTGTCAATAGCTGCCACGATACATCGTCCGGGTAATGGGTGTAAATAAACTGTTCAGGCGGTGTTAGGAACCAGAAATCATTAAAACTTCTCACGAAATACTTGTCATCTTCGGTATATCCGGCGCCCCAGGTTGAGTCAACCAACTGCCATTGACTGTTAATCTGGACGGCATTCCAGGCATGGTCTTTTTTATTTCCCTTCTCTGTAAAATCTGTTCTTGACCATCCTGAAATCTTGACCGCCTGAAGCCCGGCGTGCTGGCACATTTTCAGGAAGAGGTTGGAATACCCCTCACATACGGCGTTTCGGCGGGTAAACACTGCTTCTGCACTCTGGTCGGGACAATTTGGCGTTTTGTAGAGACCTGAGACGAATGTATACACATCGTAGTCAATGTTCTGAGCTATCCAGCGATAGATGACTCGTGCCTTTTCCATTTCGGTGTTACATGGTTGAACCAGGTAGTTCACCAGCGTCGGAAGCGAAGTCTCAACTGACTTGGGGGCGTTGACAGCGTGTTGGTCGATGGCGGCAAAATCTGCCAGTCTTATAGTCAGGGACAGCCCCTCGGTGGCACTGGCCCCGACACTGTCAACCACTTTGAAAACCGAGGTAAACGGTCCTCCGGCTTTAGCCGGGACCCCAGTAATCGCACCAGAAACAGGGTCGAGCACCAACCCTTGTGGTAGGTTCCCGGAGATGATAGACCAGGTATAGGGAGGTTTGCCGCCTGAAGCCTGGAGCACCTGATGATACGCCACATTCATTATGCCGCTGGCTAGAGAATCCGTGGAAATCACCAGTTCAGAAATGTAAATGGACATATCCTGTGTTGCCTCACCTGAGCTGCAGGTGAGCCTTATCACGAAGTCATATTTGCCTTCCATGGTTGGGGTACCCGTGATGGTCCCGCTTGAACTACTGAGCGATAGCCCTTCCGGTAGAACGCCGCTACTTAATGTCCATAAGTAAGGAGGGGTACCGCCGGAACCGGTCAGGACTCCCTCATAACTTACTCCCACCTCTCCATCGGGTAATGATGAGCTGGTGATAATCGGAAGATATGGGGCGGCTTTGGCGATATATGTATTGGTAAATTTATAGAGTTTAAAATTATCAAAGTTTACACTGGTGTTCGCCCCTGAAGCCATGAGTGAGATTCTACCGCTGGTTATTGAGTCATCCTCCAGCGTAGCCAGCCTTTGTCCGTTAACATAGACTTCTATCGTTTTCCCCAGGCAGGCAACCCTAAGGTTATTTTTGCTCCCGTCGGTCTTGATATAGCTTGATGGTGTTGAACGCTTTAAATAGGACCACTTACCTTGAAAGCGTTTCTGAACTGTATAGGAGTTACCGATAATACTGAATTCGTAAAAGTCACCGTTTTCGTTTCGTCGGAACAATATGCCGTATTGGCTTTTATCGGCTGAAGATAAGACCCTGGTATCTACTGCAACAACGAAGTTGTTTTGCTCGCCTACCGAACTGCTCCAGCGGGAATATATCATGCCCGGATTGCTGACCGAGATGTTGTACTCCCCATTTTGATATGAATAAGACACTTGCTTGTCGGAGGATTCCCCCCACCCGCTATCGGAATTGCTGAAGTCGTCTTCATATTTCAGTTGCAGAGAATCGGCGGTCATTTGGGGCAGAGGTGGGGGTGTTATTTCTTCAGGTGCGGATGTCGTTTCTGGCGTTGTGGGTGTTCTTTCTTGAGGTAATGGCGCCGTTTCTTGAGGCGCGGGGGTTGTTTTTTGTGTCTCCTTCAGTTCAGAAGGAGTACATCCACCCAGGGCTAAAGCAAACAATATAAGGCAAGTGCCCAGAATAGCTACTCTGAATTTTACATTTTTCATGTCTGTTACTCCCCGTTATTCTACCAGTTTCCATAATATTAAGCAACGGAGATTTCCGGTGCTAGTTTTAAAAATACGACAAAACCCTGTAGCTATAGTAGAACATATGTGCTAATATGATAGAGGTGCATAGTCGGAGGGAAACTATGAAGTTATTACGGGTAGCTGTGCAAAATCGGAGATGGGACCTGGCCGCCCATACCATTATTCTGGCCACTGTCAATGTTCTCGGAAATGGCGATAGACCACCGGCTAGCAAAAGAGTTTCAAATAGCCCTTCGCTCAGAGCTTCCGGTGTGAAGGGAGAGGCAACAATTGGGGAGAGAAGGCTTGAAAGGGAAAAGAGGTGCCCCAAAAGGTAATCAAAACGCCAGCAAACAGGGGTTCTATTCGAAGGTGCTCGATGAGGCAGAGCAACTGAACTTCGAACTGGCTACCGGCATTAAGGGCATTGACGATGAGATTGCCTTACTAAGGGTGAAGATAAGGTCTCTCCTTGAACGTGACCCGGAGAACCTGAGGCTTATTATGCAGGCTACCAATACCCTAGCCAGACTGGTCAGGACCAGGTATAACATCAGCAAAGAGGACAGGAAGGGGCTGAAGGAGGCAATAGGTAATGTCCTCAAAGACATTGCCCTCCCTCTTGGTATTAGCCTCGGAACCAGCCTTAAAAAGTAGCGAATCGGGGACCTGTCGCCCTGCCCCCTCTCCTTATCAAGGGGAAAAACAGGGGGATAGGGTTACTAGATACAGAATCTAAGGGGGGAGGTGCTATAACCATAAATAGGCTTCGCCCTTATCAGCGGGAAGTGGCTCGGGCGGTGCTGGAGAGCATTTTTGCTCGGAAGGGGCTGACCTTCTGTGTTGAAATGGCGCGGCAGGGAGGTAAGAACGAGCTATCAGCCCAGCTTGAGCTTTTACTGTTGACCCTCTACATGGCGAAGCCACAGAACCTGGTGAAGTGCTCGCCCACCTTCAAGCCGCAGACGGTTATCTCAATGACCAGGCTGAAAGACAGGCTAAATGATGCCGGTTTTGGCGGTATCTGGATGGCTGAGCTGGGCTATATCATCAGACTGGGGAATGCCAGAGCTATCTTCCTATCTGCCGACGAATCAGCCAAGGTAGTGGGGCACACTGCCCATCTCCTCCTGGAAATAGATGAATCGCAGGATGTCAGCAAGGAGAAATATAACCAAAGATTTCAAGCCGATGGGAGCCACCACCAATGCTACTACGGTTCACTACGGTACTACCTGGGATGATTCTACCCTTTTAGAGGAGATAAAACAGACCAATTGCGAGCTGGAGAGGAAGGATGGTATCAAACGATGCTTCCGCTATGACTGGCAGGAGGTAGCCAAATACAACCCGGACTATCTCGCCTATGTTGAAAGGGAACGGGAGCGCCTGGGGGAGAACCACCCTCTTTTCTTAACCCAGTACTGTCTTATGCCTATTCGGGGTGGTGGGGGATTCCTTTCGCCTCAGCAGAGGGCTCAACTTCAGGGGGAGCATACCAGAAAACATCAGCCCGAGCCTAAAAAGGTCTATGTTGCCGGTATTGACCTGGCTGGCGAGGCTGAGGAAGAGGAAGGCGCCCGGCTAAAAGCCTTAAAACCGCGCCAGGATTCCACGGTGGTTACTATTGGTGAACTGGACTTTTCAACCCTCAATAGTGTTCAGAAACAGCCCGGAGTCAAGGTAGTTGAGCACTACTGGTGGACAGGCAGGAAGCATGCCGAACTTTACCAGCAATTAGTTGACATAACAAAAAACATCTGGCACTGCCGTCGGGTGGTGGTTGATGCTACCGGGGTTGGTCAGCCGGTAAGTTCCTTTCTCAGGCAGGCGCTGGGCTCATCCGTTATTCCCTTCACCTTCACCCAGCACTCAAAGTCGGTGCTGGGTTTCAACCTGTTAGCCGCCGTCAATTCGGGCAGATTAAAGATGTATGCCGGGGATGGCTCAGCCGAATATCAGGAATTCTGGCTCGAAGTAGATAGAGCTAAAAGCTACTATCGTCCCAGCCAGACGATGAATTTCTATGTTGACCCTTCTCAGGGACACGATGACTTCCTGATGAGTCTGGCACTCCTTGTTGAAGCCGCCAACCAGTACGAGCCAAGGGTGGGGTGGGGGAGAACCGTTTGACACTGCTCCCTTTGTAGCTATAATATGGGCTTAGCTGAAATTCTCTTCTCAGGAGTCCATGTTATGGTGAAGGCAAAAAAAGTAGCGGTTATCGGCTGGGGGAATATTGGTACCGGCGTGGTAGAAATTCTTTATCAAAAAGGAATCGCCGGTCTTAAGCTGGCTAAAGTCTGTGATATAGACCTTGAGAGAAAGCGCGCCGTTGTTCCGCCCGCAGGGTATCTCACCACTGATTGGAAACAGGTCATTACCGACCCGAAAATTGACATCGTCGTTGAGCTGATCGGGGGGATAGAGCCGGCCAAAAGCATTTTGTCTGAAGCCCTCAAGAAAGGCAAGGATGTAGTTACAGCCAACAAGAAGCTGCTGGCTCAAGAGGGGGAAAGCATTTTCCAACTGGTCTCAACTCTACACCGCCGGATTGGTTTCAGGGCGAGTTTTGTTGGTGGTCATTCGCTCATTCATGAGCTGGGGCAGGCAGGTACCGCGGCGAAAAAATTCAAGCGAATCTACGCCATTCTGAATGGCACCTGCAACTATATACTGTCCACCATGTCAAGGGAGGGGAAGGGATTTGATGAAGCACTTAGGGAAGCCCAGCAGAAAGGGTATGCTGAGGCTGACCCATCAGACGATATTGATGGGATTGATACCGCCAATAAGATTCGTATCCTCCTGAGCCTTATCAGCAATTCCTACCGCTCGGCGGGGACTTTTCCGGTTGAAGGTATCAGGGGTATTACTCTACAGGATATCCAGTATGCTGATGAACTGGGCTATTCGGTTAAGCTGGTTGGAGTGATTGAGCAAGAAGACGGTGTTTTCAATGTTGCCGTGCACCCGGCACTGGTGCCCAAGGTGTCTCTGTTGGGCTCTCTCGAGGGAGCTTACAACGGCATCGAGCTTGAGGACGAATATGGCATAGTCTCGGGCCTGGTGGCTCCGGGAGCTGGAACCTACCCCACAGCTGATGCGGTCATCAAAGACCTGTTAGATATAGCCGAGGGCAGGACACTACCCATGCCAAATTCGGCAGAGGCTCTTACCCTGGGTCCTGCTGAAGCTGTTGGGAGACGCTACTACCTGAGGTTTAGCGTGGTCGACCAGGCGGGCGTTCTGGCTCAGATTACTGACATCTTCTGGAAGTATAATATCAGCATCGCCGCAGTTATTCAAAAGGAATCAGCTTCCAAAGAGTTTGTGCCCGTGGTGATGACTACCTATCTGGCAAAAGAAGGAGACCTTCAGGCAGCGATAGAAAAGGTTGATAAACTTGAGGTAGTCAGAGCTAAGACTAAAATCATTCGTATCCTCAGCGCCAGCACCTAGACTGCTAATAATGGGCGGTCTTTCTCCAGAATTTCCCCCTCTTCCCTTGTGTAAGGAAGGTTTGGGAGACAGGTTACTAAACGGCTCTGGTTGACAGTTTACACTAAACCGTGTAGAATCTAGTCATGGGCAATCAGTATAAAGAAAACCGGAGGGAGTGGGACAGCGAGCGCATTCGGGCTTTGAGGCGCCACCTAGGTTTGACCCAGCGGGAACTGGCCGACAGGCTGGGAACGCGTCAGCAAACCATAAGCGAGTGGGAATTGGGCTTGTATCAACCTCGAGGTGCCTCGGCTACCCTTCTTTCCATTGTTGCGGAACGAGCCGGATTTAAGTATCGTGCCAGCCCTAGGAAAATCAAAAGACCTTAACGTATTAGCAACAAAAAATATAGCGGTCTAGTTGCGGAAGACCGCTTTTTTAAAACGGCTGACACACGATAACGTGTAAAATAGTACAGAGTCCAGGAGAGGCGAAGTCTGTTACCTATTTAAGGTTAGGGCAAATAGTCCCTCTATAATAGCCTGTGTACCCAGGGTATGTATAACGGTTGTCCTTTAAGCCAGCTTGAGGCTGGGGACTACATCTAGGTCCAGGCCATTGACCTTGCCAGCCAGGAAGCGAAAATAGCCACAGGCAGCAATCATGGCGGCATTGTCCGTACATAGCTCTAGCGGGGGAATCAGAACGGAGAGGGGAGAATCTTCTATCAGCCTCTGGCGGAGCCGTCTGTTGGCGGCGACTCCTCCCGCTAGCAGAATCTGTTCCACTTGGTATTCTCTGGCGACAGTCACGGTTTTGGTCACCAGAACGTCAATTATTGCCTCCTGAAAGCTGGCGGCGGCATCCGCCTTATTTGGTATCTTACTCTCTTCGAGCAGTCTTAGGAGGGCCGTTTTGATACCGCTGAAGCTGAAGTCGTTGGTTCCTTGCAGCCAGGCACGGGGTAGCTGGATTGAGTTAGTACCTGATTGGGCGGCTCGTTGAATGGCTGGACCACCGGGATAGCCCAATCCTAATATCCGGGCGGCTTTGTCAAAGGCTTCGCCGGCGGCGTCATCTCTTGTCCGTCCCAACAAGACATAGTCTCCATGTCCTTTCATTAGCACTAGGTCACTATGCCCCCCGGAGACAATGAGGCATACCAGGGGAAAGAGTGGTGCTGAAAGAGGACTGCTCTCGACCAGCCAGTTAGCGTAGATATGGCCCTCAAGGTGGTTAACCCCGGTAATAGGCAGACTGTGGGCTAAGGCTATTGCCTTAGCCACATTTACTCCAATCAGTAGTGAGCCAGCCAGACCGGGACCAATGGTAACCGCAATGCCGTCCAGGTCACTCCAGGTAACCTTAGCCTCAGTCATTGCCTTCTGGATAACAGGGATAATAGCCAGGATATGCTGGCGGGAGGCTACCTCGGGGACAATCCCGCCGTAGCGGGCATGGATTTCTACCTGTGAGGCAACCTGATTGGATAGGATTCTAACGCCGTCCTCGACCACCGCCGCCGCTGTCTCATCACAAGAAGTTTCAATACCCAGAATTTTCATATAGGTGGATTATAGCATAATATGTCTGCCCTGATAACTAGTCTCCTCTTTTGACACTGTCATAGCCGGTTGCTATGATGGAATTATGGTCAGAAGTGAGGTGACACTAGCTGGATGAGTAGTTTGTATTTAATACTATTCTTAATCTGCCTAGTGTTAGCAGCCTTTTTCTGTAGTGCGGAGACGGCTTTTATTGGTATACAAAGACTTCGTCTCCGGCACCTGCTGGATACCGGTCATCCCAACGCCAAAATAGTGGCTAAGATTGTGGAGAAGCCGGAGAAATTCCTAGCTACCGTTCTCATCGGGATTAATTTCTTTGAGACAGCTTTAGCCACTCTAGGGACAGTAATAGCTATATCATTATGGGGGGAGAACTTAGGGGCAGCCATAGCTACCATCGTAATCACAGCACTCACCTTAGTCGTGGTAGAGTTTCTGCCCAAGAGCATTGCTGCTCACTATGGAGAGAAAATAGCCCTAGCTTATGCCAGACCTATGATGCTTATCTCAACTATCTTTCATCCGTTTGTATACCTGCTGAACCATATTGGTATAAGGTCCACCAAGCTCTTTGGAGAAGGTGTCGAGTCGAAGCCGACGTTCAGCCATGAGGAGTTTCGCACCATGATTTCCGTAGGGCACCAAGAGGGAACGGTAGACGAAGAGGCGGCAGAGATGCTACACAAGGTTTTTGATTTCGGCAACCGGTCAGTGCGTGAGGTTATAGTGCCACGCACCGAGGTTGTATTTGTTGAGTATGGTTCCAAGTTAAGCGAGTTCCTCAGTCTCTATAAGGAGCATCCCCTCTCCCGCTACCCGGTGTATCAGGAGAAGAGAGATAACGTGGTTGGTACCCTCGCGATAAAGGACGTGCTTATGGCTCTGTCCAGTGGAACTGTCGATGATAATAGCGTTATTGATGAGCTTGTGCGTCCTGCCTATTTTACTCCTGAATCAAAGCCTCTGGATGAGCTTTTCGCTGAGATGAGGGTTAAAAACTACCATATGGCAGTGGTTGTTGATGAGTTCGGCGGCATAGCAGGCATAGTCACTCTCGACCAGCTAATCGAGGAAATTGTTGGTCCGATAGGGGACGAGATGGCGGCTGTAGAAAAGGAGTATGAGGTAATCAACGAGCACACCTTTCAAATCGATGGTGGTATGCGCATTGAGGAAGCTAATGAAGAGATGGGGCTAGGGTTGCCCGAAGGTGATTATGAAACTGTGGCCGGCTTTATCCTGCATCTTCTAGGGCGTATCCCCAGACTGAATGAGCAACTAAGGTATAAGGGCATGAAGATAGTGATAACTGAGATTCAGGGACTGAAGATTGAAAAGATTCTGGTGACCAAGGAAAGCCATGCAGCGTCTACGGGTTAGGTTCAGCCGGGGAGAGGAGATAAAGTTTATCTCCCACCTGGATATAATGCGGCTATGGGAGAGAGCACTTCACCGTGCCCAGATACCTCTAGCCTACTCAGCAGGATTTAGTCCTCACCCCCGCCTATCGCTGGCGGCGCCCCTTGCTATCGGGGTGACCAGTGAAGCGGAGTTAATGGATGTCTTTGTTACCAGGCTGGTCTCTCCGCATTGGTTTGCCAGTGCCGTCAGCCAACAGCTACCGCCGGGTATTGAAGTGCTGGGGGTGTATCAGATAGGGCTGAGTATGCCGTCTCTGCAATCTCAGGTTCGCTATGCTGAATATAGAGTTAAAGTGGCAACAACTGAAGGACCGGAAGATGTTGCCTCAGCACTGGCTAACTTGCTTTCAATTGAGCACCTGCCGTGGTCGCATCAGAGGGATACTGGCAGGCGAAGCTACGATTTGAGGGCTTTGATTGATGACTTATGGCTTGTTGATTGGTCTCACCCCTTTGGCACGATAGGGATGAGGTTACGTTGTGACAGTGGTGGTTCGGGGAGACCGGAGCAGGTGGCTCTGGCCCTGGGTTTTACTGATTACCCATCATCAATCCACCGCACCAGACTTATTCTAGAGTCCGGGAAGTAAGATAATGAAGGGATTAATCATAACTCTTATTGTAATTGTTGTGGTGATTGGCGTCGGCATCGGCGTTAGTGCGCGTCTCTACACTAGCCTCATTGACAGTATGGCTAAGGCTCGTGAGAGCGGCTTTCAAGAAGGGTATGCTCAAGGTTACGCAGACGGTTTCAAAGAGGGCAGTGAAGCTGGCTATCAGGAAGGGAGCCGGATTGGTTACACAAGAGATAGGGGGGCAGACAGCAGCGATATAGCTGGCTTTTACTTTCTCTATAACCCTACTTATGATGAGGTGCGACAGATCCTGGTTGAGGCTGGCGCGGGTTCGGCTAAAGAAATCCACGATTATGCTGAAAGTTACGGTATTCGAGCTGGATACGTCCGGTGTCCAATTGCGCGCCAGGCTCCCAAGGGAATGGTCTACCTCTACCAGCTGGTTGCCTTTGAGACGGTAGATAGGGGGCTTATTATTGTTGAGCCGTGGTCGCACCGAGAGGTAAAGGTAGAAGTCGGCAAAAGTTACAGCAAGCTGAATGGTTTCCCGGCTTCGCCCTATGATGATACTGTTACCAAAATGACAATCGTCTGGTAACTTTGAGGACAGGATACTACTGTGGCTGATTTAAAAGAATTCGGCATCGCTATAGGCAGGGTTATCCTCGGGATAATCGCCCTGCTAGGAGGGCTTATTGCCCTAGACATCTTTGTATATCTAGCCGCCATGGGTAGCACTTTTGATATTAAAGTCGCGTCTGCTTTTAGTGAGGGCTATAGCCAGGGTTATGCCCAGACCTATACTGTTGGTTACCAGGAAGCGCATGGCGAGGCATACGAGAAAGGGTATAAAAAAGCATATGAAATCAGTCTGATGAGTGGTTCCATGGAGGAAGTGGGTAGTTGGGTGGGGCTTCGTAACCCTACATATCAAGAGCTAAGAGAATTTCTGGCTGATGATAAAACAGATTCTAAGGCATATATTAATGGTGAATATGTCTGTTTTGATTTTGCTGCCGAGCTTAATAATAATGCTGAAGCCAGGGGCATCCGAGCGGCGTATGTTCGTCTTCGCTCAAAAGAATGGGCTCACGCTGTAGTTGCCTTTGAGACGGTAGACAGGGGACTTGTTTTTATCGAGCCACAGTCAGATACAGTGGTAGAGCTGGCTGTCGGTAGAATCTATCCCTGGTGGGAGGTTGGGGCGGTCAGTCCTCTCCACTCTGCGGAGTCTATAGAGGAAATCGAGATAATCTGGTAAACATTGAACCCTTATCGGAGCTAAATGGCGGTGGAAGGGCAAGGATACCAGCAACCATTAGAGTTGAGGGTGCTACGCTTTATCCAGGAAGAGCACCTGATAGGCGGTGGGCGTCAGCTGCTGGTTGCGGTATCCGGAGGCCCGGACTCAGTCTGCTTACTCTATGTCCTGGCAAAACTCCGGGGGGAACTGAACACGGGGCTGCATGTGGCTCATCTTAACCACCGGCTACGAGGTAGCGAGTCTGAGGCAGACGCCCAATACGTTTCTCGCCTCGCCCACCAGCTCGGTATCCCGGCGACTATAGAAGAGAGGGACGTCAGGGCTTATCAGGCCCGACGGCGTACTTCATTGGAGGAGGCAGCCCGCGAGGTGCGCTATACCTTTCTAGCTGAGGTAGCAAAGTCAATAGGGACTGACCGCGTGGCCGTAGGGCATACCACTGATGACCACGTAGAGACGATACTGATGCATCTAATCAGGGGGACAGGAACCAGAGGGCTACGTGGTTTGCAACCGGCCAGCTGGTGGCGGTCTAAAGAGAGTAGTCTCATGGTAGTAAGACCTTTGCTTCAGACAAGCCGGCAGGAAACTCAAGACTATTGCCACCAATATGGGCTTAACCCCCGGATTGATGCCTCCAACCTGTCGCTCTCACCATTAAGAAATAAAATCCGCCATCAGCTCCTGCCCCTGCTACGGAGCTATAACCCGCGGGTAACTGAAGCTCTGCTCCGGACGGCGCGTATTGCCGGTGATGACCTTGCTTGCCTGGACAAAGAGAGTGCCCGATTATGGGATAGTATTGCTCAAAGACAGGGAGGAACCATTATTCTGAACAAGGAGAGGTTTCTTGAGTTGCCCTCGGCTCGGCAGCGACACTTGCTGCGTCAGGCAATAGAAGAGCTATTGGGCAACCTCAGGGATATTGAGGCGCGCCATATTGAAGAAATAATGGCTGTCCTGGGCAAGCCAGCGGGGAAAAAGCTCAATCTACCCGGAGGCTTGGTCTTTCTCATAGAGTACAAACAATACCGACTGACTAAAGAATCTGTGGCTCTATCCCCGTTCCCCCCCATCAGTGATGAATTTGTCCTGACAATACCTGGTGAAACTTGGCTCCCTGGCTGGCGTGTCAAGGCAACCATCATAAAGCCGGAACAGATGAAGGACGAAGACAGTGGTTTTACCGCCTATCTCAATCTTGATGAGGTCGGCGATAGAGTGGTGGTGCGTTCTCGCCAGGCTGGCGATAGGTTTCAGCCTTTGGGTATGAGTCAGCCCAAAAAACTGGGGGAGTTTATGATCGATGCTAAAATCCCTCGCGCCTGGCGTCAGGGGGTTCCCATTGTCAGCTCACCCAAGCATATCCTGTGGGTTGTCGGCTGGCGCATAGATGACAGGGCAAAGGTAACCGAGAACACTAAACAGGTTCTTTGTCTGGAATTTCAGAAGGTTGCCGATAGTCCAACCGAGGCACCCAAGGTTCGGTATTAACCTCACCCCCCTTATTTTTTAAATATTCTCCAGATTCCGTGATAACTCCTGCCGCCGTTTACTTGTTTCTGGAGGATAGCCAACTTATACTCACTTTACGTGTTATTTGAGGGGTAAAAAGACTTAAGCCACGGTTGGCTACTTCAGCAAAAGCGGCATCTTTTCCGTTTGGTCAATATGATCCTCATATCACGGCGGTAAAACTTTCCCGGCACCCTCTAAAAGGTGACGGCAAGAGATAACAAGTAGTGCCGCCCATAGCCATAATAGAGGCACAGCAAAATAGAGGCTTTTACTCCCTGCTGAGACCAGAATATTGAGATTCATATCGACAAGAGCGTGAACGCCACCAGCAACGATACCACCGGTAATGCCGGCGGCTATGCCATAGTAGGGACTGCCCTTATCTGAACGCAAAACCTGCCAAAAGAGCCTGACACTGATGACAATAGCAGCAATAAGAGCAAGGATACCGAGAGCACCGGTATCGGAGTAAAACTGGAGGTACGCATTGTGAGGGCTCCTATACACAGTAGATGCAGCCGCTTCTGACCACCAACCACCGAGCCCCAGGCCAGTGAGAGGACGGTCTTTGAGTACGGCTATCATCATTTGCCATATCTCAAACCTGCTAAGTAGATTATTAAAGGGGAAGACCACTGCCATCCAGTGGCTTTCATGCCAGATAGACCATACGGCCCCGGCCACTGCCCCCACTCCCAGCGCTGCGCCCCAGAATAGTCTGGCGTTACGAAGCAGAAGCACGACCAATATCCCCGCTACAGTGGCAATCCAGCCGCTACCACTGGCACTCAACACAAGAACCAGTCCAAAAAGTAGGGCAAGAATGCCAGCACCCCATCTGACAGGTGTCCTTTGAAGGAAAATGGCAAGAGCCACTAGTCCCGGAATCACCACGGCGAAAGCACCCCCCAGCACATTCGGGTGTAGTTCCATGCCTATCGTCCAGGGCAGCGTCGACGCTAGCTTGTAAGCCCATGAGTTGAAAACAGTCTGCTTGTCTGAGCCACCCGCAAAGTTCCACACCGAAAGGAATAACAGAATAAGGCAAAGCAAAACTGAAATAAATGCCCAGTATCCTTGCCTGGCGGCGCTATTGTTGACCAACCCGTAATAGAACAGCACACAGGCCAGATAGGTATTCAAAAGGGTCAAGCCCAGTTGCTTGTCTGGGCTTATGAAGAAACCAAGCACTATCCCGGCTGTAGAGATGACGATGGGAATATCAAATGGGGTACGGCAGGTGGGGCGACCGGTAAGGTAATAGCGCAGTGGCAAAGGAATAAGGGCAATCAGCCAGCTTAACCACAAAGGCGGAGCTCCCACCAGAATAGATATAAAGATTGGGAAAGTAAAGAAAGGCTGTAGTAAAAGCAGGGCGCTGCCCAGTCCGGATAAAATCATTTTGGGCTTCACAGATTGCATTGTATATCGCCGAAATTGTCTTTTCAACCGTTGTTTAACTCTCCAGAACGGGGAAGACTGGGGGTCTGCTTAGAAAGTCAGGAATTGTGCCCCACAGTCAACGTTTTATTTATTATAATTGACAACTCAACCAGATAGGATTTACAATTCTACCTGCTGTATGGAAGCACACTCGAGATGAAACCTTGCCTAACATAGGATAAAAAGGCAATAACGGGACAGCCAAAGGCTGAATGGACAGTTGGCACACTTATTGACATTGGACGACCAATGGCCTATTATACTCCTATCTGAGACGAAGCAGTGCTTAGTGTAAAAGGGGCAATAGTGGAACGACTCAAAGAAAATGTAAAGGAACTGCATAAGCTTTTTGAGGGAGCCAGAATCAGCAAAGAGGGGAATATAGGGTTACTAAGCCGGTAGGCAATTGAGAAGAAAAATGCAGGTGGCTATATTGAGCGGCGGATTAGGAACGAGATTGGGCGATTTAACCAAGAATCGCCCAAAGTCATTGGTCAAAGTCCAGGGGAAGCCTTTCTTGGAATATCAGCTTGCGTTGCTCAAGCAAGCGGGGATAACGAATATAGTTCTCTGTACTGGCTACATGGGGGAGCAAATCAAAAGCCAATTCGGAAACGGAGGAAAGTGGGGCATCAATATTAAGTATAGCTCTGAGGATAAGCCCCTCGGCACTGCTGGAGCACTTAAGAAGGCTGAAGCCTTACTCGAGGACACGTTCTTTACTATGTACGGTGATTCGTATCTATTCCTGGACTTCAGCCATATTATGTCCTATTTTGAATCTCAAAAGAAGCTTGCCCTGATGACAGTTTATAAAAACTACGACCGTTACGATAGAAGCAATACAGTGGTCGAGGGGAACCTGGTGAAGAAATTCAGTAAGCAGGAAAAGACAAAGGATATGGTCTACATTGAATATGGGGCGAATATCTTCAGAAAAGAAGTCCTTGAGATGATTCCAGAAGACCAGTTTTACTCTCTGGACGAGCTGTTCCCCCGTTTGATAGAGATGGGAGAACTTCTCGCCTTTGAGGTTAAGGAACGATTTTATGAAATAGGCTCGCCTCAAGGTCTTAAGGAGTTTGAAGAGTACCTAAGGAGGGAGAAATGATACTCTCAAGGGCACCGACAAGAATAAGCCTTGGTGGTGGCGCCACTGACCTTAAATCTTACTACTCCAAATACGGCGGGTTTCTAATCGCCGGGGCGATAGACAAATACTGCACCATCCTGGCCAACCGGAGGTTTTACGATAGTATCCGTCTCAGCTATTCCCAACAGGAGGTCAAAGACAGGGTGGCTGATATAGAGCACCGCATTTTCCGGGCGGCGCTCGAGTTTACTGGCATCGAAAAGGGGATAGAACTTCACTCTACAGCGGATGTACCTGCAGGGTGTGGATTGGGCACTTCCTCCAGCTTCACCGTCGCCCTCCTCAATGCTCTTCATGCCTACAATAAGGACTTTGTCACCCAGAGGCAACTGGCTGAGGAGGCATGCCACATCGAGATAGACGTCCTTGGCGAGCCTATAGGTAAGCAAGACCAATTCATCGCCGCTTTTGGCGGTCTTACCTGCCTCACCTTTGAAAAAAATGGAGATGTTCTGGTGGAACCTCTCCGAATCTCCCGTGAGGCGTTCGACCGACTGGAAAGCAACATTCTCCTGTTCTTTACCGGCAAGGAGAGAAGTGCCTCCGAGATACTTTCGGAACAGGACGAAAAGTCCAAACAGGACGACCCAGAAATGGTTCAGAACCTTCATCAAATTAAGGAGATTGGTCTGGACACGAGGAAATATCTGGAAAGGGGAGAGGTGGACATGCTTGGGGAACTCCTTCATGCTCACTGGGAGATAAAGAAAAAGCGTTCCCGGAAGATGTCTGACCCCTTTATCGATGAATGCTATGAAGTTGCCAGGAAGAAGGGCGCAATAGGCGGGAAGCTAATCGGTGCTGGTGGCGGTGGATTCTTAATGTTCTACTGCGAGAATAACCATAAGCCCAATCTTATACAGACTATGCAGAAGATGGGTCTGAGGTGGGAGCGATTTCATTTTGACTTTGATGGTGCCAAGATACTGGTCAACACATAAATGGGGAGGCAAATGAAGAATAAAGACTTTATCCAGAATTACCTTTCGGAGACAAGGAAGATAACTGAAGCCATCTCGGTAGACGATATCGACAGAGCTATTGAGCTTCTTTTTGAAGCCTGGCAAAAGGGAAATCAGGTGTTTACCTGTGGTAATGGTGGCTCGGCATCAACGGCTACCCACTTTGCCTGCGACCTATCCAAGACAACGATTGTACCGGGTAAGAAAAGGTTCAAAGCCTATTGTCTTAACGATAACATCCCGCTCATGAGCGCACTTATAAACGACGAAGGTTTTGACAACCTTTTTTATGAGCAACTCAAAGACAGGTTCCAGGAGGGGGACGTTCTCATCTGTATCAGTGTTCACGGCGGGGCAGGCAAGGATAGAGCAGGATTGTGGTCGCAAAACCTGCTCAAGGCAATGAGATATGCCAGGGACATGGGAGGGAAGACCATCGGGCTTTCCGGCTTTGACGGCGGACCGATGAAGGAAATAGCTGATGCCTGCATTATGGTGCCGATAAATTCTACCCCTCAGGTGGAGTCGTTTCACCTGGCTCTGGAGCACTTAATTTGTAACTGTTTAAGGCAGAAGATAGAGGAAAGTTGAAGTGGTAACGAAGGCGGTATTCCTTGACAGGGATGGGGTAATAAATGAGCTTATCTATCACCCTGAACAGGGGATTATTGACTCCCCGTTCACCGTGGAGCAGTTCAGGCTGCTTCCCGGTGTCGGTCAAGCCATCAATGAGTTCCATGAAATGGGTTTTAAGGTAGTTCTGGTCTCAAATCAGCCCGGCATTGCCAAGGGGCATATGTCCCAGCAGACCTTCGATAAAATCAGGGAGAAAATGAGAGAGGAGCTGTCTAGGGATGGGGCTTTCCTTGATAGAGAATACTATTGCTTTCACCACCCTGAGGCAAAAATTGAGAAGTTTAGAGCGAATTGTGATTGCAGAAAACCCGGACCCGGGTTACTTCTCCAAGCGGCAGAGGAGATGGAAATAGATTTACCCCACTCTTGGATGATAGGTGACGGACTCACAGACATTAAAGCAGGAAAGAATGCTGGAGTAAGAACCATACTTGTGGGCAGGATGAAGTGTGAGCTTTGCCGCCTGATGGATGAAGAGGATGCTCGACCCGACACTATCGCCCCAAATCTCAAGGAGGCAGCCCAATTTATTTCATGAAGTGAGGTTAGACATGGAGATTTTTATCGACTCAGCAAACGTCAAGGAGATTGAAAAATGGCTCAGGATGGGGGTACTCGATGGCGTTACCACCAATCCTTCAATCATGCTCAGGGATGGTGTTTACGATGCTGAAGCCGGGGCAAAGCAAATCGCCGCTCTGGTACAGCCAAGACCGGTTAGTGTTGAGGTAACTACCAATGACCTCGGTGAGATGCTAGACCAGGCTCAAAGGTTTGCCTCCTGGGCACCGAATATCGCTGTTAAGATACCGCAGATTAACCAGGAAGGTGTTCCCTGCTATGGCGTAATCAGGAAACTGGAGACAGAAGGGATAAAGGTAAACGCCACCGTAGCTATGTCTTTAGGGCAGGTGATACTGGCGGCAAAGGCAGGGGCAACCTATATAAGTGTGTTTGCCGGGAGGATAACCGATGAAGGCGGCAGTGCGACTGAGGTCATCAGGAACTCCGTGCAGTGGCTGGAGCGCTGGCGATTCAAGAGCCGGGTTATTGTTGGTAGCATCAGGTCAGTGGGTGATGTCCTGGCGGCCGCCATGGCTGGGGCGCACATTATCACCATCCCCCCACAGTTCTTAGACAAGATGGCTGACCACCAGTATAGCCGGGAGACGGTAAGGCAATTTGTCAGTGACGCCAAGAAGGCACTGGAGATGATGGAAAAGGTTAGGGGTAGTTAAGGCAATAGATGAATTGCCTCCTCAAGGTACAGACGGGATAAGCTGGTTGAAAAATGAACATAGTCCAGGTATCTGGCGGAGAAGTGAGAATACCACAGGAGAAGGGTGGGGGCGCCCAGGAATTTATCCTTGCTGTATCCAGATGCCTGTCCCAGATGGGGCATAATGTGGCTATTCTGGATAGAAAATACAGCAACGAAGAGCCAGATATCGAAGATATTGATGGCGTTAAGATTGTCAGGCTAAGAGCTGTAAAATTCAACCTCAGCGTGTTTGCCAAGCTCCCTAAACTGGCAGGGTTCTTCTCGAGGATTGAGGAGTTTCTGAATTACCTTGCTTTTTCTTTCTCAGTCAGAAGATACGTTTCAGGGAAAAAGGATACCGATGTTATCCATTCTCATTTCTCCGTTGTAGCCCTCGGCTTGACAGTATTAAGCAGACATTTAGGCGCCAAATGCATCTACTCCTGTCATTCTGCCCTCAGGTCGGCTGGTAAACTAAATCTATGGGAGAGGATTCGTCTTATCCCGGAGAATCTCGCTGTCAGGCGAGTTAAGAGGGTAATAGTAGATAATGAGTTAACAAAGGAAAAGCTTGTCCAAGCAGCCAATATTAAGCCTGAAAAAGTCAAAATTTTACCCTTCGGCGTGGATACAAGTGTCTTCAATCCTGCTGTTGATACGGCTGACATTAAGTGTAAGTATGGTTTAGATAGGGGAAGCGTCGTTTTGTTTGTGGGAAGAATCGCAGAACACAAAGGAGTGGAATATCTGATAAGAGCGGCCAACATCGTGGTGAATGAGTTGGGACATAAATATGTTCAATTTGTCTTGGTCGGACCTACCACATTCCGGCAGGGAACAGAAGACACCCGCTACTTAGCCATGATTTTGAAGCTCATAGAAGGATATGGCTTACAAGGTAATGTGAGATTAACCGGCGTTATCCCCCGTGATGATTTGATAAAGCTATACGGGGTATCTGATGTATTTGTGCTGCCCTCCATTGCTGAGATGGCACCGGCAGTTATGCGGGAAGCTATGGCCTGTGCCAGACCCGTAATTGGGACAAGGGTGGGTAATATCCCCGAGCTGGTTAAGGACGGACTAAATGGATTTGTTGTGGAGCCGGCAGATGAAAAAGAACTGGCTGAGAAAATAATATACCTGGTAGATAACCCGGCACAGGCAAAGATGATGGGAGAAAAAGGCAGAAAGATTATAGAAGAGCGTAGCTGGGAAAAGACAGCCGAAAAGTTGCTGCTGGTTTACGAGGAGATTAAGGCGACCTAAAACGGGAACTAGGGAAATAGAAATCTGAAAAGTTTCTTCAACTTTTCTCGGAGAGGTCATATGGACTGTGCGATATGTGGGCAAGAGATAGGTTCAAAACCTTTACATAAGCATAAGGGTTATAAGTTATACCACTGCCCAAGCTGTGATGTAATGTTCTGGTACCCAATGAGGAACCCGGGCGTAGAATGGTATGACGCTTCTTATCTTTATTGCGGCAGAAAGTTAGCTTGGCTTAAACCGAAAACAGTCAGCTGGAACCATGCCCAATTCCTCAAGGATATGCCAGCGAGGGGAGGCAAGCTCCTTGACATCGGCTGCGGCACGGGAGAGTTCCTTGCCATGGCACAGGACGCTGGTTATTCCGTGACCGGGATTGATTTCAGCCAGATGACCATAGAAATTGCCCGTTCACAGTTCGGACTGAAGGAGCTTTATCCATGCACTGTAGAGGAACTTGTAAGCCAGAAACCCAATGAGAAGTATGATGTGATAGTTTTCTTTGAGCTTTTGGAGCATGTTGATGATGTCCCCGGTTTTATGAGCTCGGTCAAGAGACTATTGGCGCCTGGAGGGTTCATCGCCCTCAGCGTGCCTAACCGGGATAGATGGAGGGTTAATCCGGTAGGGCTTTCGGTAAGAGAGTGGGACTACCCGCCAAATCATTTTACTTGCTGGAGCATCCCGGCTCTGGTAAATCTGTTTACCCGCCACGGTTTTTCCGTCCTCTCGGTGAAGGTTGAACCGCTTAAAGCTTTAGACAGGGATTGGAATGTCTTTGTCAGCATAAGGCTTGGTATCCAACCTTTGATTGAAACACTTATCGTGAGGCCTTTAAGCAATAGTGGCAGGTTTACAGTAGTAGGGCGGAAGCCAAGCTTTCTACACTCTTTAGTTAAGTTGGCGGCACACCTTTATCTCAGGGTTTTTCTTCCATTTTTGGGAATGCTAACCCTGCCATTACGAGTCCTATTCAAAAAACAGGGGAGCAGGCTCTACCTGCTTGCCCAGCTTAAGAACCGGGGCACGGAGGTTGAATGAAAGGGCAGGACAAGGCGACCGAAATCAGGGTAAGCAGCACAGTGCCCGGAGACGAGTGGCTGGACAACCCGAGGGGATACCATGCCAGGAGGGCGCACCTGGAATTGCTCCAACTCATCCCCTCGCCGGGTCAGCTTGTCCTTGATGCTGGATGTGGACCGGGGACCTACGGGATAATTCTAGCCGAGGAGGGGAATGAGGTTATCGGGGTTGATATATCCGCTGATTCAGTAAGAGTGGCTAAGGGGAGGGCAAGCAATAAAGGGGCGCGGTTTTTCCCTGTGGTCGGCGACCTGGAAAAGCTACCCTTTAAGGATAACAGTTTTGATGTTTGCTTCTGTGGCTGGAGCCTGCACCACTTCCCTGATATTAACACCGCTGTTGCTGAGTTCGCCAGAGTCATTAAGCCTGGAGGCAGACTCGCCCTAGCCGAGCCCAATGAGTCCGCTCTTTCCGTAAGGTTCAGCCGGTTTGTAGAGAATATGCCGCTGTTGCGGCGGTGGGTGTTAAACGCCGGCTGGGACTCTCCCAACAGGACTACCCATATTCATAGCGATTATACTGAAGCCCTGGAGCGGCAGGGATTCACCGATATTAAGGTCAGCTCATGTTTCCCTGGGGGGCTGCCACCCCTGCCGGCTAGGTCCCAGAAGGGGAGGTTAAGCTCGGTGAGCCGGCTACTCATCAATATTCTCTTCCGTTTGCGCCATCTTCTTTTTACTGGCGCTGTCAAGGCGCTACCCGGACCCCTAAATGGCGCCGATTTACTAATCACCGCCACTAAGAGAGGATAGTGAGCCGAACATTAGAGTTAGTGTTGCTTTGATGGTTGATAAAGTGTCTTCTGAGCTATCACTAGCGGCAAGAAGGTGTCGATTTGCTCTCTGGATTTTGCTATTGCTGCTCACCGCGGCAATCCTGCTCTTCCCCACCCATCTGCGCTATGAATACCATGCCGTCGAATCCCTCTACATTTTTGGCGATAGGCTGATACTTTTTGGGGTTCTATATTCAGTCTGGATGGCAGCACTGCTCGCCCTGTTGTTTCTCTTCAGGAGCAGGAGGGATGAATGGGAAAAACTAGCCCTCTTATGCGTGTTTACCATAGTATTTGTCAGCTTCTGGGTTCTGATAACGCCTCTGGGAAGATATGCCGATGAGGTTGATAATCTGGCGCATGTAAAATACCTTCAAGATGTAGCGGAAGTATTGCCTGACCATCCCAACTTTGGCTATTTTAGTTTTCCCGGTATCCATCTCACCGGTCTCGCTCTTACCCAGGTCTGCGGACTGGGGATTTTTGAAGCTAAAACCCTGTTCCTGGTCTTCATCTCTCTGCTATCCACAGTGCTGCTTTATCTTTTATGTCTGAAGTCCCTGGGCAGTCCCCGCCTTGCCTCTCTGGCGGTGCTGATAATGCTCCAGGGGAACATGCTTCTCTGCCGGCAGCCAACCTTCTGGCCGGGCGCTTTGTCATTGGTCTTTCTTTTCGTTCTGCTCATTTTATTAAATAAGCGGGTGGAGGCACCTTTTGGAGCTATAGCCAACAGGTTGCTCATAGTTATAGCCTTTGCCGCCCTCACCATAACCTACCTGCCAACACCGGTCTGTCTCATCTTTATTTTATTAGGGGTATTCGTGGTGCAAAGGATAGGCAGAAAGAGCCTGTTGGACTGGTCAATCATTACCCTGCCGGTAGTTATGGTTCTGGCTTGGGAAACCTACTGGGCTACGCGAATGTTTGAGGGCTTGGTTGGATGGGGAGAGAGTTTTGTCAAAGATTTAACATGGCAAGGACTGGCAGAACATCTCCTTTTCTTGAGAGTAACCGGAATTTATCTGGGAGAGTATCCTCCACTGTGGGCAAGCCTGACCCGCTCCTTCTGGCTACTGGTAACATATGTTGTCGGGGGTATCCTGGCAGTTGTCAACCTGACCAGGGTCAGGAAGTTGGGCTTGACCGAGACAATGGAAACCGCTGCGCTACTGGGGATTATTGTTTTTTACCTTATTGTCCAGCTACTTGCCCCTGGCGGCTCACAATACCACCGGCTTTTGATGTATGCCCACATTTTCACCGTTCCCATTGCCTTGGGGTTCTTATCCAAATGGTTTCAGCCGTCACGGCTAAGACATCTTGGCTTGGCTCTTGGGCTGGTTCTCCTTCTCGTTCTAGCCTTTCCCACCTTTCTCGCTCATCATGACCAGGTTTCTACGTATAAGGTCTACCGTTATGAGTATGCTGATGGTGAATTTTTGAGCTCTATCTACGGTAAAGGTGAAGGACTACTCGTTTATACTGCCGATATAACAGTCTGTGCATTGAGACACAGCATGCCCGAGGCGAGATACGCCGGAAGAAGTCCATATGAGGTTCTCGCTGATGAGGATGATTTCTGGCGCGCTATGAATAAAGTAGTGACCGGTTTTGAGAACTATAAAGGCACCAAGGTTTTTGTGTATTCAGAAAAGTTCACCTTTGCTGGTCAACGTGTATTCGCAATTGAGCCTACCGACCCGAAGTGGGCGGAGATGGAGCACAGGTTGGAAGAGAACTTTAACAAGATATATGATAATGGTCACAGCAAAATTTTCAGGTGAGGAAATAAATGAGGGTAGCTCTTTTAACGCCTGATGTCGACGATGCAAGTGGCACCAACCTGAATGCGGTTTCTCATGCCTCTGTTCTTACCGGCGCGGGACATAAGGTTACTATCTTTGCCTATATGGACGGGAGCCTCTGTGGAATGCCAGTGGAAGGACTCAAACAACCTGTCTGGCTGCCTCTCTGGGATAAACCATGGCGGTACCTTTTTGGTCTTCTCCCTCCCCCCTTGCATATCCCTCTCGTCCGCAGGTCTTTAAGCTCGCTGCGCAGCTTTGACGTAGTTATTACCTATGCTTACCCCTTAACCTGGCTAGGCTACTATGCTAAGAAAATTTATGGAGCAAAGTATATCTGGTATTCGGATGGAATGTTGTTACCCGAATTATATAGACTGCCTCATGAAAAGCTGTACTTTTGGTTGTTGAAAAGCCCGTTATTATGGAGGAATTCAGCTACCAATGCCGACCTGGTGGCGGTGGAAACCAATTTTTTGAGAGAAGAATTCAAACGCAGGTTTGGATTAGAGAGCATAGTCATTGGAAGTTTACTTGAGTCCTGCCTTTTTAATCCCGGCGCAGCGGGAGACGAGGTCCGCCGTGAATATAACCTTGGCGAAGCTCCACTTATATTATATGTGGATGCTATAGAACCTGATAAGAATGTGGAGATTCTGCTCCACTCATTTGAGCTGGTGAGAGAAAATGTACCTAACGCTAAATTGGTGTTAATCGGTAAACATAAATATGGGTCATACTGGAGACGAATTCAGAGGCTAAGTAATGCATCAGTCATCTTTATTCGCTATGTTCCCCACGCTAAACTGCCAGCATTCTATGCCGCCTCAACGCTATTTGCGACTTGTACCACCTGGGAGGAAGGGCTTAGTCACACGGCTATAGAAGCCCAGGCATGTGGGAAACCAGTAGTTGCGTTCAGGTTACCTGCACATGAAGAGGTGGTTAAAAACGGGGAAACCGGCATCCTTGTGGACAATATAGGCAATGCTGGAGAGTTTGCTTCGGCTTTGCTAACGCTATTAAAAGACCCCGCCTTGGCTGCTGATATGGGTCGTAAGGCTGCTGATTGGGCATCTTACCTAGCAGATAAAGGGAGGCGGGAGGTGCAAGAACTGCTAAACATAATCGAGCGGTAGATTGAATACTAGATATTCTGTTGAATCAAACTAAAATGCTCGTCTGGGTCAGGTGCTGTACAAAGGAAACATGCTGAAGAGGCGGTCAGTTCTTGTAATATTTCTCCTTCGGTGAATATGAGTCGCGAAAGATTAAACTGGGGATTTAGTAGAGAATATGTAAGTAGCACATGATTTTCAGGAAAGGGGAATTCAAACCTGTTTATGGTGATAAGTAGCCTAAGAGCCTCCGCAGGAGATAACTTTTCTACATGACTATTATTGCCTCTAGCCAGGATAAAAATATAGCGTGCTTTTGCCTTATCTTGTACCTGAGCTTGTGGAATAAGTGACTGAATGCCAAGGTAAGGCCATTTAAAAAATAAACCTGCTAGTGGAATTTTATCGGACAGGAAACATAGAGCCATCTCTCTTGGGAACGTTTTCTTTGTGTAATGACGCAACTTCGCCATTCTTTTTAATTCATGAGCAAGAGTGGAGATACCCGGGCAAGCATGCAGATAGCCATCTCTGTCAGCAATTACCAGGTCATCTCCCAAAAACTTAAATCCTCGTTTTATTGCCTCAATAAGTATAGTCGTTTTGCCCACACCTGGCGGCCCAAGCACTAGAATGCCATCATCACCACTAAAAGCCACGCTAAATATGGGCGCATAGTCTTGCATAATAAGGCTTGTCACTAAAATGTCTTGCAAGTGTATGCCCGGTGGACAGAAATCACCTATCCTGACCTTTCCGAATTTATAATAAGTCTTGTTAATGGTTACGATTGGATGTCCGTGAAGTTCCTTCACTTCCATTTTGGCTTTGATAGGGCCAAAAAGGGTACGCTCATAGTGTAGTGTATTCCCCCCGGGCTCGCCACGCATGTTACCAAATTCAACATCGGGGTATAGGCATCGGTGAGGCAGATCGTCAACCAAAAAGGTCACCCGAACTTCCGCAGGAGCTGGCGATTCGGCATACTGTTGTCGCCTAAGGTCAATGGGGAAAATACCCGGAACATTACCAACATTGCTGTAAATCTCAGCAATTCCCGGGGAGATGACGCATCTGTAGAGTGCTGCCAAGTCTGACTTCGCCTTTCCGTTTTTCCACTAGGCAATTTTAGCGCTGCAATTCAAAAGGGTAATCTTTGGGGAATTATACTCGCCTCTACAACCTTAGTCAATCCGTCCAGTTGCGACATTTATCTCTTGACAGCTCCAGAGGTAGTATCTATAATCTCGTTAGAACATAAGTTCTAAAGGAGGTGAATTGAATTGTGGAAAATTGACTCAGGGACAAAGACCGGCACTACCACGGCTTCCTATGCCGAGGCGTTAAACTGGCTATGCCACGAACTTGGCTCTAAGACCATACTGCTCAAAAATACACATGCCAGCAATTCACTGAAGTACAGGCTATTGGGCTACGTTACTGAAGGCGGTTTCTCTAAGGAGCTGGTGGCTGAGACTACTCTATTGGCTGGTGAGGTGGCTGAATTTGACTATGATAGGCAATGGCATAGACTGGTGCTTCAGGTTATCAATGGTAGCGGGCAGGCAACATACACTGTTAACTATGAAGGACAAGGAGCGTGACAATGGGGGATAGACATCATTCAGATAAAGGTGAGAAGATTGAGTGCCTTAGCTATGAGCCTGGGCTTCGGGACTCCGGAGACTTGGAAGCAGGCATTAAAACTATTACAGCTACCTCAGAGGCTTCGGGGCTTGGCAACGCTGATTACTCTAAGAGCCTGACACTGCCAAAGCCAGGTGATGCCCGGTTGCTCGTCAAGAGGATAGCTGCCCGGCTAGCGGTTACCATTGATACCATACCGACGGGGGATACTACACTTTATTGCCGGGTCTATGTTGACCAGCAGAACGCTGACAACAGGCTTTTCGATGTCAACTGGAACTCTACCGGGGCGAAGGTGGAGGCAGTGGACACCCACCCGGGCAATAAGCCCACCATTTTCAATCTGCTCAAAGATGGTGCTAGCCACAGCTTCTATTTCTTCTTCTGGAAAGCAGGCACCGGGGCGGGTATTGTGATTAGCCTTGTTCAACTCTGGGAAGCAGTGGGGAGCCAGTCTTTAGTATATGCCTATCCAGAAGCTCTAAGAATCAATCACAAGGGCTTTGTATCAATGTTCGTCATGCCCGCAAGAATCGGAACGGGAGCTTGCACTGCAAGGCTTGTCTTCCCCGAGACTACTACGTATATCTTCGAGAAGACCACCGAATTTGGTCTTGCCAGTGCTCTAATTTGCAACCATGCGTTGGCTCTTTCAGGCACGGTAGCTACAGACCTCAACTATATCAATATGATGAACATTGTCTTAAGGAGCGAGCAGTGAATCTAGTTGAGCTTTATGAACAGACTCCGGTAGAGAGACACTCAGACATTATAGTCTCAGATAATATGCTCTTCTTTGATAACGGAGAGTATATCATCCAGGGTGATGGGGAACTCAAGCTGGTGCGTGGTAATAAAGAGTTATTACAAAAATTAGACCAAATCAGAACAAAGCTGGGTATTGGCAAATAGATAATAAGACTACCTGTTCCGCATCACCTTGCTCTCCGTAAGCAAGCGGTAAACCTGCGCCATCTTTCTCTGACGGCTGGTCGCCTCAGAAGAAAGCTCGTGACAATCCACAACGCAACCACCCCTTGGCTTCCGAGCCAGGCAACTCCTGCTCCGTCGATGCCCATTCGGGGGAGCAGCAGATAACTCAGGGTTAAAGTGGCTATGGCTATGAAAACGCTCAACTTTATCAGCACTGCCATCTTCTTCTCGACTCTTTTCTTACCTATATAGATATAGTTTATCGCTATGGGCAAAGCAGAGAGAGTCAGAATGCGGAGCAACGTGGTGCCACTGTGAGAATAGGAGCTACCGAAAAGGAGGAGAAGCTTATCTGCGATGATTACTATTAGGATGACGGAAGGAATAATAATGAGGAAAGTTAGCTTCAAGGAGCGCCAGGTATCGGCATACAACCGTTGTTCGTCATAAGAGCCCTCGGCAAAGAGCGACATAGAAATGGAAAGAGGAATTACCCCCAGAAGGTTTCCAATTGACCAGGCAATATAGAAATAGGCATTAAGCTCGGCACCTAATATGTTCAATACCATAATAGGGAGAACAAAGTTAGGAAGCGACCAGAACAAGTTAACGAGGTAATTAGTAAAGGAGAAGTGCGCCATTTCACTTAGTATGCTTTTGCTGATAGTGGGGAAAGGACGGTAACCCGGCTGAATCCTTGGTAGGAAAAATAATGCGCTTATGGCAATTGATACTGCCTGGCAGACCCCCCAGGAGGCAAAAATGCCAAAGGAGTGGAAGAATGCTGCTAGCAAGACGGCTAGAGGGAGCCTGGATAGACCGAAGATTAGCCCCCTGGCCAGGCTAAAGCCAGCGCGGCGGTGGGCAATGCAGGTACTGTCTACCATTGTGGCTAGTGTGCTACAAACGGTGAAGACTAAGAAGGCGGCGAGGTAAATGGCATTTTGTCGCAGGAAGATAAGTGTCGGGGACCAGCTACTCAAGCCGGCAAGAAAGATGCCACCGGAGACGATGGAAGCCAGGCCAGCCATGGTCAAAGAGGTGTTGACCATGTAATTAGCATCCTTTGCTGAGCGAGGAAGAAATCTGATTAACCCGAAGTTAAGCCCCAGGGCAGAGAGTATTGCCAATAAGCCCATGGCAGCGATGGTGGCGGAAGCCAGCCCTACGTCCTCAGCATGATAGAACCTGGCGGCTATCATCCAGAAGACGAACCCGGTGGCAGGGAGTGCCAAGTAGTCGGCAGCCAGGTAAAAGGCATTTCGGTAAAGGGAGATGGCGATGAGTCGCTTCAGCCTTTCCTTAGAGGTGGCGGTTCCTACAACATCGCCAATAAATTTACTAAGGTGAGAGTTCAACAGCCTTATTAGCTGTATCAAGTTATGCTAGCTCCTTCATCATCATTCATACTCTGACTAAGCGGTTCTTCTCAGCCAAGCGAATAACTGCGTAAGCCGACTTCAGCGCCTCTAATCCAATCAGATTTTGAGCTTAGTCTGTTTAGGGAAATTTTTGCCCTTCGAGCTTTCTTTTCGTCCACGAATAGGTGTACCTGAGGCCCTCATCCAGGCTTACTTTAGGTTGCCAGTTCAATATAGCCTTAGCTTTGGTTATGTCCGCGGTTCGTGATAGTGGTCCTACAGGCTTGGTAGGGTCGTATGCTATTTTAATGTCCTTTCCTGAGAGGGCTATTACTTTCTCCGCAATAGTTCTGATGCTAACCGGTTTGCCTGAACCAATATTAACGATGACCGGAGGGTTGGATGCCCTGCTTTCAAGTCTTAGCAGTGCCTCCACACAATCTGAGACATAGAGGAAGTCCCGCGATTGCTCCCCATCACCCCAGACGATAAACTCCTCTTGGGGATAAAGAATTGCTTTGCGGATCAAGTCGGTGACTACGTGAGCTTTCTCGCCAAGGGGCTGATTTTCCCCATAGATAGTAAAAATGCGGGCTATTCCTACATCAATTTGTCTTATCCAGCCCAGCTGGATTTCGCCCATAAGCTTAGCCCAACCATAACCTCCATCAGGGGCAAAGTAATGAAGGTCATCTTCGGCAAAGGTTACATTAGGTGACTGCTGAAGGTCGATGGGATAGACCGAAACACTTGAGGCATATACTAACTTTCTCACCTTGCTCTTCAGGCACGCTTTAAACACATTGGCGTCGATAACGAGGTTTGTCTGCAGTGCTTCAAGTTCAGCCATCTCCGTGCTATGGAGATATTGTATGCCTCCTACCCGGGCGGCAAGGTGAAAAACTGTTTCTGCCCCTTCCATAACCTTTAGTGCCTGATTATAATCTGTCAGGTCAGTAGAAATGCCCCAACTTCCAGGTTCGAGGTCTGAGGGTTTGATGCCTAAATCTGAGAGGTTCTCAGTGCCAAGCCGCCAGAAATCGCTTGCCACGACAACCCTTCTGCCTGCATCTACAAGCCTTTTTACCAAGTGACTTCCTATGAAACCAGCCCCGCCGGTAACTACTGTTTTCAATTTTAACCCCTCCCTTACTTCATAGATAGCGGAAAGTGGAGATTATCTTCAGGTTTTAATTGGTTTCATTCCTTTCCCAGTAGTCTTCTTACCGTTATCCGCACTGCCTCATCTGAGGTATAGCTAGCCCTCCAGCCCAGTTTCTTCATCTTATCTACATTGAAATGGACCACAGGCACATCTCCAGGCCAACCCCGTCTACCGCCGGTGTACTTGAATTTAACATTCTCTAACCCCATTTCCTCGGTTACTATCTGGGCGACTCTGGTAATAGTGGTAAAAGACTCACAGCCCAGGTTGTAGACATCGCATTGACTATTTGAGTTTTGGAAGGCACAGACCATTCCATCAATACAGTCCTCCACCAGGAAAAACGGTTTCTCCTGCTTCCCGTCGCCCAGGATTTCCAATTCCTTTGGGTTCTTCTTCAGCTTCTGGATGAAGTCATAAATCACTCCGTGCCCCATTCTAGCCCCTACCACATTGGCGAACCTGAATATCCACGCTTTAAAGCCAAAGAGATGACAATAAGCACTGATAAGCCCCTCGCAGGCAAGTTTACCGGCACCATATAGGGAGATGGGTAGAAGCGGGCCAAAAGTTTCGCTTAGGGGTACGGGTGGTGCATCACCATAGACACAAGCACTGGAAGCAAAGAGGATTTTATCAATGGCATTTTGCCTCATTGCCTCAAGAACATTGTAGGTCGCTATAGTGCAGTTTTTCAGGTCAAGGTCAGTAACACTATTGCCCCCAGGTATATCGGTGTTAGCCCCCAGGTGCCAGACGACTTCATGTCCCTTCATCGCTTCTTTTAAGGTCCCGAAATCCAAGAGGTCACATTGCAGAAAACGAACACCATCTTTGCCTATGTGGTGCTCAATGTTCTGCTTCTTTCCCGAGACAAGGTTATCGTATACCGTAACCTCGTTATCTTGTGCCATTAACCTATCGACCAGATGACTGCCGATGAATCCAGCACCACCAGTGATAAATACTTTAGCCATTTTCATTCTCCTCAAATACCTTAAAAAATTTATTTAGGGAAATTTCGCAAGCAAATCAGTAAGCCTGAGCGCATCCATGATGTCCCCTAGTTCTACCACAAACGAGGATACACCCAGCCTATTCAAATAGGTAAGGTCATCTTCGGTGGGGATTGCGGTGAAGCTTAACTCAGTCGCGATTACTGTTCTCTTGGTCTTTGCAATCAACTCCTCACACTTAGACTGGTCAGGTTTCATATGGTACCCTCTTCTGTTGACTGGACCAGCTACATGGGTGATATCAAGAGACCATTTGTCTAACCTATCTAACAGAACTCCAATATTATTGGTCATCAATCCTGCTTCTACTTTATATCTGCTGCGGACGAAACGGGCAAAGAGCCTGAAGAACTCGCCATTATCATTGGCTAAGGCAAGGTCAGTTACTTGAGGATGCAGAAATACTACCCTCGCCGGGAACCTGCCGAAACTAGCCATCTCCATAGAAGCTAGAAGAAGGCTTGCATATCTGAAATCTCTCCTCAATATCTTGGGTAGGTACCTTACTCCAGTGTAGGCAATTCCAGGGAGGTGCGGTATCTTTATCCTTGTTAACTGTCTACGGGCAAATCCTACCATTCCATAATTTTGAATAGCCTTACTATACTGAGCGGCATCAAGCAGTATGGGGTATATCTCAACATCCATTACCCTGCTTGAATCTCCAAGTATCTCTAGCAACTGGTGATGGGAGGGACAAAGGAAAGTTTTAAGCCCTAGACTTTGCCACTGGGCCAGCAGTATCTTCACCTTATCCTCATTCTGGAAAACGCTGCGGTAGTACCTTGTATGGGCATTCGAAGTCCGGCTCACCCCAATTAGAGGCTCGGCACTCACGATCGCTTTCACATTATCTCCCCCGGCAGAGTTACAGCTTGATTGGCTTCCGCCGACCGATAAATCGCATCAAGCACCACCTGGACCCAGTAACCCTCTCTCCAGGTCACCTTAGGCTGTTTGTCAGCTCCAAGACAGGAGATGAAATCTTCGTCCTCTTGGCAGTATCCTTCTCCACCGAGATAAAACTTTGCTCTATCGGGTAATTCACTGATGTGGACCCTAGTAACACCTTCATCCTTAAGCTGAAGTACAGTTTCTTGGTTGGTTACGCGCAGTTCTCCCTCCGAGGCAATGACCAAAATATCAAGCTCCATATTATCATAACCAGGAGCACTCCAAGAAATGTCCATCGTTGCTCTGACTCCGCCATCCATTTCTAGTTCTATCCTCCCCGCGTCTTCAACTTCATTGCCGGAACTATAAGCGAGGCTGGCTTCGTGCACCCGCCTCACTGGTGAAAATAGCCACTGAAGGAGAAATATCAAATGTGAGCCGAGAGAGGTTACCGCACCACCACCAGCTGCCTCCTTCTTGTAAAACCACGACTTCTGCTTA
>Ga0129301_1000173_pt1 | contig 33950 bp, 25 predicted proteins | sample ConPoolayeHmetaG_FD_94489 | JGI IMG/M metagenome (GOLD analysis project Ga0129301, IMG submission 94489) | Hot spring microbial mat communities from California, USA to study Microbial Dark Matter (Phase II) - Cone Pool mat layer H metaG ...
GAGGTTTATCGCCTACTCCTTTGAGAAGACCTTTACTAACGGACTTCTCTTCATGCTGAGTCTGATTTACTTTCTGCGAAGTTTTGGCCTGGAGCATAAGATAACCCTTCAGACGGATAACGGCGAGGAGTTTGGGGGTAAATCGGTGGATAAGTTAGAGTACCTGAACCGGCAACGTGTTCTCCCCACTTCAGGCGGAGCTGGTGCACATTCCCAAGGGCAAGAAAGAGTATCAGGCTTTTGTCGAACGCTCGCATCAGACTGACGATAATGAGTTTTACATCCCGCAGATAGAGCGTTGCGCTGACTTGAAAGATTTTTACTTCAGAGCCCTGCGGTGGCAATTCATGTATAATACCTTACGCTATCACTCGACCCTGGGAATGACACCCTTCAAGAAGTTGAGGATGGAACGTGAGTGTTCAAAGCTGGTGGCTTTTTTTCCAATGATGCAGCTGGATAAACTTACCGACCTCTACCAGAAACTCTTCCCAACCTTAATACCATGGATTAGCCAACGACCAATTTTACACTCTAAGTTTATTCTGACTAAACTCTTCTCCTAAAAAAATGCGGAAGCCTTATTTTCAAAGATTTCTCATTTTCTCTGGGATCTACGGGGTCAGGGAAAAAAGGGATATCTCTATTATCCAGTATGGCCTGTGGATTATCTTTGACGAGCGACCAGGCTATCTTCTCTCCTGAAACTAACCTTACTCTTTCCCTTGCCTTGGAAAGCCGGGGAGGGATCCGATTAACTGAGTGAGCATCGCTTGCAATTAAATGAATCAGATTTAATTTAAGAAAACGAAAAACGCTTAGCTCTGCTTCTCTTCCATAGATTCCTGAGAAGCTTCCGCTATTCACTTGAGAAAGTGCTCCCATTTGAATCAATTCATAGAGCAAATATGGCCTTCGAGAGAAATCAGAGTTCCTTTCGGGATGAGCAATAATAGGGGTAATTCCTTCGTTCATGATTTTAAAAAAAACATCTTTAACTCCAGAAAAAACATGTTCAGAAGGAAATTCAACGAATAAATAGGAACCCTTATTGAGGAGTAAATCTTCCCTATGAACCTTAATCTCATCGATTATGTTATGAGAAACATGCACCTCAGCTCCTCTTAAGATTTCAATTTCAATATTATTCTCAGCCAGTGCTTCTCTAAGTTCATCAATTTTTTTATGGATAATTCCAAAGTTTGTCTGAGGATAATTTCTCCTAAAAAGATGAGGAGTGGCAACTATGGTACGAATCCCGTCGCTAAATGCCACTCTTGCCATTTCAAGAGATTCTTTAATGGACCTTGCTCCGTCATCCACTCCAGGAAGAATATGAGAATGTAAATCAATCATTTTCATAATTTATGCTAAATCTATGCTCACTTTATCTTACTTTGAAAGACCATTGTAAATCAAAAAATTGTTTCAGGAACGAAAATTACATCATTCTCCTGGAGTTGAATATCTTTTTTCTTCCCCTTCAGGATATCCTTTACATTGACCCTTATCTCAATCTCCTTCCCATCTTCAGCCCTTCTGCGGATTATGACACTTCCTTTTGAGGCTCTCTCAGCAAACCCCCCTGCTTGAGCAATTGCTCTGAGCAAGGTTGGAATATTGGACCTTCTCACTTCCAGAGCTCCTGGATTCCTAACCTGACCGAAGATATAAATTCTTACTACCTGATCAATGGGGATATTAATAATATCATTAGGTTGAAGAGGAATATTTAGCTTTGCATCTCCCTTTAAAATTAAATCTTCAATTGAAATCTTTAGTGAGGTATTATTTCCATTAGAAAGCTGGCGAATAATTATAATTTCTTCTCCTGCTTCAGGGGTTAAACCGCCTGCCTGGGAAATGATTTGAAGCAGGGTCTGTCGGCCCAAGAGTTCATATGTCCCCGGGCTCCTCACCGCACCCAAAACAGATACCCTTTTACTCTGATACTCACGAATGAAGATCGTAACTTGAGGATTCTGGAGATATTTCTCCTCAAGCAGTGAACTAATTTTTCTTTCCACCTCGCTCTTAGTTAAACCTTCTACCTCAACCTCACCTAGAAGGGGAAGAGTTATTCTCCCTTCTTCTGAGACTCTGACAGTTACATTTAGCTCCCCGACACCAAAGACATTGATGTCTAAAAGGTCCTTTGGCCCTATTCTATATTCAGTTGATGGGGCTTCCTGATGGAGAGAAAAAAAGAAGGGATTGAAGAAAATTATCATAAATATAGTAACTGGAATCCTAATCATGAAAAAATCTCCTTGATTTAATCATATCTTAAGCCTTCTCGTCTCATTTTAAAGCTCTAAACTACACTCTCTCTTCAATCACTTGAGCCTTTATTTTTAATGAGTCATAATTTAATCTATATTTTTTTTCTTCTCGACTGCCATTTCCCTCTGAATGAAATCCAGAAAGAAAACAAGATGAGCTTCAAATCTAAAAGAAAGCTCATTTTTTCAATGTAAATTAAATCATATTTAAATTTTTCAAGGCTAGGAGCATCGGGAGGAAGATAAACTTGAGCATACCCAGTAAGCCCTGGTCTTACTCTATGCCTCTCTTTGTATCCCAAAATATTTCTAAGTTCTGTCACTTCAGAATTGCCGAAGACCTCTCTTTCCTTTGGCCTTAAAGCCCTTGGGCCAACAAAACTCATCTCTCCTTTAAAGATGTTAATCAATTGAGGCAATTCGTCCATTGCGGTCGCCCTTAAAAATCTCCCTATTCTTGTGATCCTAGGGTCATTTTCTATAGCCTGAACAGGAAGCCCATTCTCGGCATTCTTTATCATCGAGCGAAATTTCAGGGCACGAAAGATCTTTCCATCTTTACCTACTCGCTCCTGCGTATAAAAAATAGGACCCTGATCTTCAATCCAGATTAGCGCACAAAAAATAATCCATAAGGGAAGAGAAATACAAAATCCCAGAGAGGAAACTATCATATCAAAGAGCCTTTTAAAAAAATAAAAGGTTACTTTTCTCATTTCCCAGAATAAATTCATAATAAAATTTTATTTAAAAAATAGAGACTGAGTTCATTCATAAGTCAATTTCAAAAGTGAAACTGGAAATCCCAAAGATTCAACCTCCACAGTATTCATGCCTATATTTGAATCGAAAGAGACTGAAAGAAAAGGTGCCTTGAGGCTATCCTCCCAAATTATTTCTCCATTGAAGAAAACGGTTATCACAGGAGTCATATCTCTACAACAGTCTTCTTTGAATTGCAAATTCAGGGTTCCCCTGCGACCATCAAGCATCAGCCTAAAATTAAACACCTTCCCTCTGTATATCATAGAATCTCCCGAAAATGCTTCTTTAGGGGTAAGAATTTTTTCTATTCTTCTCTCGACTTCTTTTATTTTCATCTCTTCATTCAATCTCTCATAGGTTTTACGAATCCTCAATAATACTTCAAGGTTGTCTGGCTCAAGCTCAAGAGCTTTTTTATAAAATTCTTCTGCATCGAAGAGTCTATCCATCTTTTGACAAGAATCACCAAAATAAGTCAAAACCTCAACAATCTTCCCTTTTCTATCTTCGGAAATCAGGTAAAAGCTCCTCTGAAAAATATTCCCTGCTTTGAGGATATCTGTATATCGACTTTGCTTGAAATAAAGGAAAAGCTTGAAAGATAGTTTATTTAAGTCTTCAAAGTCTGAGGTCAAATCTTCGTTTAACAATCCACGCCTGATAAGATAATCTTCAAGCTTATTAATCTCCCCAACCTTTTCTTCATGCCAGAGAAATCTTCTCAAAAGGTTTTCAACACCTTGAAAATCATCTCCTTCTTCAATGCGGCATTTAGCAAGATTAAGAAGAGAGAACTTGCGAATCTCATTGAATTCTGCCAAAGAGATTAAGCTTTGATGAGTAAGCTTTTGATAAAATTTTATTCTTTCCAACCTCTTAAGACACGAATCAAAATAAGCCCCTGCCTTTTTATATCGATAGTAGTAGAATTCTTTTTCCCCCAATTGAAAATCTTTTTTAGCCTTTTCAAACTCGAGGAAATCTGCAAGAGCAAGAATTTCCTGTCTCTCCTTGAGAGAAAGTGCTTTCTCCCCAAGAAATTGCGCGTACTCCCGGTAAACTTGAGGGCTTTCGGGAATGATTTTCCTAATAACTTTATAATCCTTAATGTTCAAATCCCAAATATTCAGAAAGGTGCGAAGCCTTTCTCTTTCCCTCAGGAAGTCGATTCTTTTACATACATCTAAGGTAAACTTCCTATCGTCTTCAGAAAGCTTTGGCCATTGTGAAAACAAAAATTTTCCTACTTCGTAATATATCTCATCATTTTGTCCGGCAAGAAGAATCGTTTTTTTATATTCTTCCAAGAAATCATCCTTTAAAGAGGGATTTAGGATGCTTCTATAAAACAAAGCATGGGCAAGATTGAAGTGCACAAAATAAGATGCAGGATTAAGCTTTATTGACTTTCTAAAATTATGAATAGATTTAGAAAAATACTGTTCGCCTCTTATCCTATCTTCAAGTTTCTCTAAGCCTAATTCATAGTAATTCTTTCCAATCTCCCAATAAATTAGGTCGTTTAGGGGGTAAAATTTATTGGCCTTCTCCAGAATTCTTATTTTTTTTTCCGCGTTTTTCTCTTTTTCTGCGCTACGAAAAAAGTAAATATTTATACAAATTAAGACATCTAGAAAAAGTATAAAAGAAATGAACACTACCCATAAAATCTTTTTCCCTCTTCTCATCTTATTTCTTAGCTTTAAAAATTTATTTTCCTTTTTGCCTCTAGTTTTTTATTCTTTCTTTTAACTTTATTTTTTATAATGAACAATAACTGTAGTGAGAGACAGGATAATAGAGAAAAGAAGTATATTAGCGGGTATATGAAGATTGAAATCAGTCAGGCTGTGAATCAGAATACTCAAGCTGGCAATTATCCCTCCAAGAGCAAGCCCTTTAACTTCAGGATGTCTTCTCTTCTGCCAAAGGATGAAATTTTTTATCAGCATAATGAAAACTCCCCCGAAGAGAAAAATAAATCCCAATATTCCTGTTTCACATAAGTATTCCAGGAAGTCATTGTGGGCATGATATATTCTTATCAGCTTTCCATCTTCCATAATATCAGGATAAAGGGAAGGAAAGGTTCCTAGTCCTGTCCCAAAAATCGGATACTCGGAAAATATCCTTAGAGAATTTCCCCAAAAAACAGGTCTCCCCTCTTTAAGGAGATTATCCAATGCAAATCTCTCAATTGTAGCGTCAATTCCAGTGTAAATAGAAATGATTAATATGAATAAAAATAAAATCAAAATAAAATTCCTTATCCATCTTTTCTGGGAAGTAGAAACTCCAAAATAGACGCTAATCAGCCCAAAGAAAAGAATAAAGCACAAGATTAGAATGAAAACTCCGGAACGAGACTTTGAGAACAACACAGAAATAGACATCAGGATAACGCCGCAACTCAAAACAATGTTTTTCGATATCCCCTTTTCAGAAATTAAATGAACCTTTTCTCTCCAATTTAATCCCGGAAATGAAAAAATATAGATTCTTGCTAAAATGATTCCAATCACAAGGGGAATAATCATCTCCAAGTAACCTGAAAAATGATTGCGATTGACGAAGGTTCCTGTAACAGAATCTAAATGATAAATTTTTCTATAGAATAAAATTCGTGGATTTTTATTATAAAGCTCAAATAACCCGTAAAATGCCTCAAACATTCCCATCGCAATTGAAACATAAATGATTCTCAAGATCTGAGTCTTTTTAGAAGTGGTTTTCAAAATGAGATAACCGATTATGAAGTATGAAATTATCTCAAGTCCCAGTTTTAGGGTATGGGAAGGTATAATCGAAAGGGTCATAAATTTTGTCACTGAAGATGCTGGAGAAAATGATGCTTTGAAGGAATAAACACTAGGAGAAATTATTTTCACTAGGAACGTAGGAAGGGGCATTATCTGGAGAAAAATAAGGATTAAAAAGGAAGAGAAAAAATATTTGGGCCATTTCATGAATTGAGGGAAGATTTTATCTGGTAATGGTTTCTCTTTTATTAAAAAAAAGAATAAAAGAAGAATAATCGCGGTTAACTCAATCACGAGCACCGACCACTCAGGCACTGAGCCTGCAGGCAATGGGCTGAAAACAAGTAACCCCAATATGCCAAATTCGATGATTGAGTAGATGATTCTATCTCTTTTTAAGCCTACTTTTTCCATTGAAGTTGCTCATTCTGATTCTTCCCTTCTCTGCTCCTTCCCTCTTCAAGCTCCTTCTTTTCTTAATCCTTCTTTCCCTAATCAATATAAAAATTTTTCTATTTTATTCATCCCTCCTCATTTCCATAATGGTTGTATTGATGATATCGATAATAATTCATGAAATAGTAATCTCCCTTCTTAACCTTTAATTCATTGAAGACAACTCCAATAATTTTGGACTTTGCCCTTCTTAGCTCCTCGATTGAGTTCCTGAATGGTTTTTTAGTCGTCTTCCCTGCTTTAATGATAAAGACTATACAATCCACAAGATTTGAGACAATCAGAGTATCAATCACGGCAAGAACAGGAGGAGTGTCGATAAGAATAATATCGTATCCTTTTTTTATTTCCTCGAGCATTTCTTTCATTTTCTTCGAATTTAGAAGCTCCGCAGGGTTTGGAGGTATTGGTCCACTTGGAAGGAGCCAGATGTTAGGGATTGAAGTTTTTAAAATTATATCTTTAAGAGAAAGCTTTCCTGTAAGATAACTACTCAATCCTCCCGTGTTTCTGGCTTTAAATATTCTATGAAGCCTAGGTTTCCTCAAGTCTGCATCCACTACGAGAACCTTTTCATCCAGTTGAGAGAAAGAGACAGCCATGTTAACCACTGTTACAGTTTTTCCTTCTCGGGGTAATGAGCTTGTAAAAAGCAAAGTCTTGGGAGGGTTATCAGCATGAGAGAGGAGGATGGAAGTTCTCACTGTTTTATAATCTTCAGAGATAGAAAGGTTGGGGTAGAGATGATTCACAAGTTCAATTCTCTTCACTTCTACGGCCTCATCTTTCTTCTCGCTTTTTTCTCCATAGGAATAGCCATAATGTTTACTACCTGTCTTTCTCTCTCCTTCTTCATCAGAAGGGAGGTAGGGAATTATTCCCAACGAAGGTAAACCCACCAGTTTTTCTACATCTTCTGGACCTTTGATAGTATTATCTAAATATTCAAGAACAAAACAGAGTCCCACTCCCCCAAACAATCCAATCAAAAAAGCCAAGATTAAATTCAACTTTTTCTTGGGGGAAACTGGCTTTTTAGGTACCTCTGCCCTGTCGATAATGGTAATATTGCTTGTTTTAAACCCCTCCAGTCTCGCTGAGACCAAAGTCTCATTCCTCCTCTCTACAAGAGAATTTAGAAGCCTCCTCATATTCTCCACTTCAATCTTCAGGCTGTTATATAGGATTGCATTGGAGTCCATGCGCACCACATCACTCCTTTGCTGTTCGAGCAATCTCAATAAGGATTGTTCTCTATTCAAGGCTGACCTATATTCTGTCTCTGCAGCCTCCACCGCTTTCCTGATTTCGTTCTTGAGCTCTTCTTTCATGCTCTCCAGCTTTGCCCTGAGCTGAATCATCTCAGGATAATCTGGTTTAAAAATTTTACTCTTCTCCTCATAATCATTTTTCATTCTCGAATATTCAGTCTTGAACTGTTGAATCACAGGGTTATTTACAAATTGAGGCAGGGATTCTACATCAAGATCTCTAAGCTCCCGATAAGTTGCTTCTGCGTTGATTCTGTTAATCTGAGCTTGAGTATAGGCAGCGTTCAAACTTGCAAATTTATTTACGGCTGTACTTTCGGCATCACTCAAAAAGAAAATCTCCTTTTCTTGACCGTATCTCTGGAGTTCCTTCTGTTTGGCAACCAATTCCTCCTGAAGATTTGAAATCTGCTCGTTTAAAAAGTTTGAGGCCTGTTGAGTGGTCTCAAAGCGTTTCTCTATCGAGAAATCAATAAACTCCTCCGCAAGGGTGTTGATTAGGTCTGCAGCCAGTATTGGATCAGGGGAAGAATAGCTTACCTCAACCAATTTAGTGTCTCGGAGGGGTCTTACTTCAATTTTATACCTTATGGATTCTGCAATACTTGAATATGCATCCGCCCTAGGAACAGGTTTTAACTCTCTTCCCTCATCTGCCTTTCTTGATTTCAGCCATTTTAGGGTAGCGAAATCCTTGATCAATCCGGTCAAGCTCTTCCCGGAATTTCCTGAACTCAATTCCTTTCTTGCTAGAAGGTTCATTCTCTTTGCAACTCTCTCTGCCAGCGATTTGCTTTTCAAAAGCTTAAGCTGGGTATTAAAGAATCTCAAATCTTGAATTACAGAAGACTGGAACCCAAAAGCCTCATCAATGCTCAACATTTTGGAGGATTCTTCTTCTATCAATAATGTCACTGTTGATTTATAGATGGGTGTAGCGAGAAAAGAAAAAATTCCTGTAAAAAAGACAAGCATTCCCGTGAAGGTTAGAATGACCCATTTTCGCTTGATAATCATTCCCCAATATTGGATCAAATCAATTTCATGCTTCTTCTGTAGCTCATTCATTTTCATCCCTATCTAAATATATTAAATAAATTGAGTTAAATTCAAAATTCATAGCCAATGCGGCCTCCCAAAAACCATCTCTCTCTCGGTTCAAGCAGATAGTTAGATTCTCTTTGCCAGAAATTTAATACCATACCGATGCCTATATTCCTGAATACCCTGAAAACTAAGCCTGAAGCATGGATTTCGAACGTGTCCCTTCTCTTTATTTCAACTAACCTTCCATCAGGTCTAATGAGAGAGAAAAGCTCAGGATAATTATTTATTCCCAAATTAAAATCATAATCTAATCTAAGAAAATGACTTAGATAAAAAGATAATCCCACTCCAAAATTATTTTCCACAAAATAAGCGTTTCCTCTGGCGAATGAAAACTGAAAATCCCTATTATATCGAAGACGAAAAGCAAATCTGCCAGTTCTAAAATCAAAACTTGTATTCCCGATCATTCCTGTAAACCTCTGAAGAGACTTTTGTCTCGGGACTAGCCTCCTGTAGCCCAAAGAAATGGTTCCTCTTGCTCTTCCCAAAAGCGGAAATCGAATCCCGGTCAGAGCGTCATAAGAATAAGAATCTCTCCATCTCGATTCAACATTTTCAAATTCAAAGCCTGAATAACCCAGGGAAAAAAATAAAAAACTCTGAGAGAAGACCATATAATAAATTTCAAAATGAATTGTCTTTGTGGTCCGATTCAAAGCCTTAGAAAGCTCAATGTCCCACCCAGGAGGAATTATATCTTCATAATTTATTTTTTCAGATGACCAGGAAATACCTACGGAAGTCAATCTGGGGCTTTCATAAAAAAAACTACCGTGATAAGCTTCAAACTCTTCGGTGGCAGGGATTTCAAATTCACTTGATGCTCTTCTTTTAGCTCTTCGAAAACTATAATTTCCGCTTAGAACAAAGCGCTGGAACAAAAGAACCCTCAGACCAGGACTTAAGCTGTTATTGAATGCCCTCTGATTTTTTTCGGATATAAAATAAACATACTCAGGATTTTCTGAGAGTGAAAATATGAGCCAATTCTTGTAAAGCATGTAAACGTTGAGATAGCCGGAAAATGTGCCAGTATAGTCAGAGACTGGCTCTCTATCCTCTGGCTCTAAATATACATTATCATCGTATCCAATGTCTCTAAGTTCTATGCCTGGATGAACACGAAAAGGGCCTATTTGCCATCTTGCCCTTTCTAAAATTTGGCTTACATCGGCTCTAAATGCTCGATAACTTTGCGCACAAATGTAACTTGAAGTCATAAAAGATAAAAACATAAAGACGAAAATACTTAATTTACTTTTTTTCATCTTGGGGATTTACTCTTTTTATTCTCTTTCGAAACAGGTCTTTATCATTTGAAAAACAGGGATTCTCTTCATCAAAGTTAAAAGTAGACCACTGTGCCAGTCAAAATCACCTCTTTCTTTTATTAGAGGAATGACACCGTCACTCTGGGCAATTTTAAACATCTTGTCAATCTGATTATCACTGAATTTCCCGCAAATCTTTCTTGTATAATAGCCTACAATTATTTCTTTCTGGATAGCTTTTTTCCACAACCTCTCATATTCACTCAGTTCGCTTTTCTCAAAATTACCAATCTCAAACAATCTATTCACAACCTGAGAAGCAATTTCTGAACAAAGAAGACCGAAATAGATTCCTCCTCCCGTCGTCGTCTTAACTTGAGCCGCCGCTTCTCCTACGCTCAAGACTCTCCTTCCGTATGTGGGAGACACTATTCCTTGGGCAATTGTTTTATATTGAATGTTGGCTTTATCTAGATTATTTACCTCAAACGGAAAATATTTTTTCAGCAGCCTCTTAAAACACTCCTTTGAATTTTCCTCTGTCATCAAACCAATTCTTACCATAGAATTTTTTATTGGCACAGCCCAAGCAAAGGCGCCCTTGGCGATCTCCCTTCCCACAAAGACATGGGGAAAAACAAACTCTTCGAGATTGAGCTCTGCCTGGACAGCGTAAAGAAAATTTCTCGGGATACCAAGTCCTAGCTTTTTATTCAAACGATAATCTATACCCGAAGCAATTATTACTATTTGAGCACGGAATTTTTGTTTATACTTTTTTTCTCTCATAACCTCCACTTCTAGATAACCATCTCTATAAACGATATCCACAACTTCACTGTGAAGAATAACATCCACTCCCAAAAGCTTCGCTTCTTCATAAAGGTTCTTATCAAATTTCTCTCTATCAACCACATAAGCAAAAGGCCGCGGGTGTTCATACAAAAGCTCATTACCTCTTGGTGAGACCCACTTTATCTTGTCTATTGGTAACAAGATGGAACTTGGAGAAAGGCCAAATTCAGTGAAAGCGTCAACACTCACGATTCCAGTGCAAACAACATGACTCCCTATTTTTTCCTTTTTTTCTAAAACTAAAATATCCAGCCCCTTTTTGGCCAATCTCCTTGCAGAGTTAAGTCCGCTTGGTCCAGCACCTATGATGATTACATCATACATATCGTCATCCTTTTCAATTTCTAAAGGGAGAATTAGAGATTAACCTTCCTTTCCCTTTCTCTATTAATTTTTTATATTACATATAGATATAAAATTCAACCTTAAAGCTTAAAAACTAATTTTCGAGAGATAAAAAGCAAAACTTCCCATCCAGAAGAAAAACCTTTAATTCCTTCTTCCATCAACATCTAACTTTCTAAACCTCTTTCTCTCCATCCTTCTCTGGGATTAAGTGCTCTCTCATAGGCGAGGATGAGATTGGGGGCAGAATAAGCCCAAGAAAAACCTCTTTCTACTCTTTCCCTCCCCTTTTTCCCCAAGTACTCCCTTAGCCGGGGATTATCAGCAAGAATCAATATCTTTTCCGCCAATTCTTCCACATCATTGGGAGTAACATACAAAGCTGCATCTCCACATGAGACCCTCGTTTCCTTCAAATCAAAGGCGACAACTGGTTTTTCAAGTGCCATGTATTCAAGTGCCTTATTCATTGTGGAGATATCGTTCAATGGATTTAAAGGATCGGGTTGGACGCAGATATCGCATGCTGATAGGATTTCAAGTAGCTCTTCCCCATACAGCTTTCCTGTAAATATCACTGCATTGTTTATTTTCAATTTTTTTGATTCTTTTAAAATCTCGGGAAAAGAGCTCCCACCGCCAATAAGAATGAATTTCATATCTTTCCTTAAGTGTTTTTTCAAAATGAGATGAGCTGCTTTCAACAGATTTTCAACTCCGTCTTGTGGGTTCATGTTTCCCAGATAACCAACCCACAATTCCCCCACAGGCTTTCTTATTTTCTTGGGAGGAACAATCTTAAAGTTGTTTAAATCGGGGCCATTCCTCACTACGAATATCTTTTCTTCTGGTTTTTGCCCCCTTGAAATTGCAATTTTTCGAAATGACTCATTAACCACAATGATACAATCAGCCAGTCGATAAGACTGTTTTTCAAAAAATAAAATCATTTTGAGGAGTAAGCTCTTTCTTTTCTTCACATCTCTGGTCAAGATTAACTCAGGAACAAGGTCATGTTGATCATAAATAAATTTCTTTCCCAGTATTTTATAAGGTAAGGCAATCATCCACACGATATCCATAGGATTACAGGCATGAAAGACTGAGAATCCATGTCTAATCAAGACCCAAATAGAAAGCAAGGTCCCAAGAAATAGAGAAAATAATGTTTCTAAGATGTGGCCATAAAGAGATTTAAAAGTGGGCTTTGGATAAAAATAGAGATAAAGTCTCTTGTTAATTTTCCTCACCCAAGGGTCAACATCACTTCTCGGGGAGATCACAGAAAGAAACCATCCTGCTTCAATGAGCGTCTGTGCCTCTCGTCTAACTCTGTTATCATAAGTGAAAGAACCGTCTTCAATGAAAATCAGAGCCTTTTTTGCTTTTTTCCTTTTTAATTTGTCCTGTTTTTTCTTTTTTGACTTCTTTATCCAAAAAATGTTCAAAAGCTCCAATTTTTTATCTCAAAAAATTATTTCAGTCTTATAAGATTTATTTCCACTTATCTTTGCCTCTGCAACGAGAGTAAACGATTCCTGAACACGATTAAAACTAGATGAATACCATCCTCCAAAGGGATTAAAGCTACCCTTGACTAATATTTTTCTTCTCCACCCAGAATCTAATTTTAATCTAGCCTTCGCTCCATTTGACGTTATGAAACAACCATCTTCTCCGCCAACAACACAACATTCAGGATGAAAATGAAAGAATATCTCAAGGAGATGTTCCTTCTTACAAATAATATTATCTATGATTTCTAGTAATTTTTCTTTCTTCCAATAGAAAACTTCTCGCTTATGCCAAACAGGGTCAGTTAAGCGCAAATAACCATTATGAGTGGCACACCAAACCACCACATCCCTAAATTCCTTGAAAAATACATCTTCAATTCTATAGAAATCTTTAAATATAAAGTCGGCTACGATAGTCGCCTGGTCTCTTTGATCTACCCTGATCGTATTATGGGCAGATGTAGAACGAAAATATGACCTCCATCTGCCCCCACCATGATAGAGATATGTTCCTGGGTCAACAAACATCTGCCTTCCCTTCACTGAAATCCAAAAACTCAGAGCGTCCGAATGACCGTGGGCAGCGAGGGGACGCATTCCCAAAGGACCGCTATTACCCACAAAAAGGATATCAAGCTCACTTCTATCTCTAATAACGGCTAAACCCGAGTTCCGAAAATAATTAGCCTCAAAAGAAAAATGTTTTTTTTTCTTCCTCAATTCATCCCATATCTTCTTCGATTCTTTTCCTAGGAGTAAAAAAGTTTTTAAGTCATACTCAGCATTTTCCTGTATCCAAGTCGGTTCTGAAAAGAGCACGGCTCCCGTGTTGAGAAGGGAAACAAAGTTGTTATGTCTCCCGAACCAGAGTTTCAAAAGATACCCCTCATCTTCATCTCCAATTTGAGGATAATTCCCTTCTTTATCTAAAAGATGAGAAATAAAGTTAAACGCTGATTTCAACCTTTTTTCAAAGAAGGGAGGTAGTTCTTCATCCATCTCTTTGCAGAGAAGATAATAAACCAAAAAAATGTCAAGAACGAATTGAAGATAGAAGATAGAGTGTTCAAAGTGACTTCCATCAGGATAAACTTGACGCAAGACTTCCTTCTCAAGCACTTTTTTTCCAAAAATTTTCCATTTTCGAGACTTCTTCATCCCTGAAAAATATGCCCCGGAAACAAATAATCCCAGCGCCTCTGCCAGGGAATGGTTTGCAGAGGATGAATACTTTGAAGGAAATCGAAAAATATGTCTTGCATGTTGAAACATGAATTCATTAATCAGGCTAAATTCTGGGGAAGGGATCCCTTCTTCACCTAAAAATTTAAAAGTGAAAAAAACATTTACGATTCTTATCCCCGATTCGATCCCCATAATCCAGTTGATTCCTTGAGGATATGGATTAGAGAGCATCCATGAGCGCATCTGACGAAATATCTCCTCTTTATATTCGGCTCTTCCAGAAATTAAAAAAGCAAGCGCAAGCTGAGGAAAATGATGGAGACGGTTCAATTCCCAGGCAAATTTTATTCCCCCGTATGTTTTTCCATTTCTGTAGTCGATATCGCCCCAAAACTTCATCGGCCATGATTTCTCTGTCTTGGGATCAAGATGCCAATCAATCTTTTCCCCGAAATGTTTTTGTATTCCAAATATTTCGAATCTATGATTGAGAATGTCTTCTGCCTTGTTGAGAATTTTCTCCTCCAGCTGAGGAAAATATTCTAAAATATCTGAAAAATCCCTCCCTGAAAATAAAGCTTTCAGAGGTCGAAATTCGTGCATGAAAGGTTTATGAACTCTTAATTTATCGACCCTTCTTTTAATTAATTGATTAATTCTATAGGGGTATTCAAGAATTGAAATTTTTCTTATCCTCCAGAAGTACCAGTTCAGGCTACTCATCTTATTAATTAAGCTAAGCATTCTCATTTTTTAAAATTAAGGTCTTCCAAAAAACTATGCAATCGACTTTCATCCACATAAAAAGTTCATAATTCAACTGGCTTTCTGCTCTTTAAACTCTCTAGGGCAGCAAAGGTAGTTCGAGATGTCTTTACTAAAGTTTCAAATTCAATCGGGGAAGCATCACCTTGCTTTATCGCTCTTACGAAAATTTCTATTTCTGCTCTGTGTCCTTTATCTTGGGGAATTTGTCTGTATTTTTTCTTCTTTCCCTCTCTATAGCAGAGCAATGATTTAAAATCATCCAAAATTGCAGAGGAAGCACCTGCAAAAACCTCAATTCTTTCTTTTGGAAGAGATGGATCTCCCATCGAAGTATAGAGGATAGAGGCTAAGGAATCATTCTTCATTTGAATGAGGATGATCAAATTATCGCAGAGAAAAGATGGTTTATCCTTATCAAGAATTCCATAAGACACTACTCGAATGGGGTAAGAGCAAGATAGAAATTGAGCGAAATCTATAAAATGACAACACTCTCCAACCAGCCTTCCCCCCTGAGCAGGGTCTTGATACCAGCTTTCAGGAGAAAGGTATCCAGCATTGACTCTGTAAATAATGAGCAACGGACTATTGATTTCTTCAAAGACACTTCTCAATTTTAAACTCAGTGGAGCAAATCTTCGGTTATAACCTACCATAAGATGGAGGGCCTGCTCATGCCGCGACAGCTCATAGGCATGAATTATTTCCCTGAGCTCTTCTTCATCGAGGGTAAGAGGTTTCTCTACAAAAACATGTTTTTTTCTCTTGAGAGCTTCTATCACATACTTCCCATGAGAATCATGCCGAGTAGCAATGAAAACTACCTTAATCCTCTCATCATTCAATATTTGATGAGGATCCTGAGTACAATAGGCGAATCCAAATTTTTCGCCCACACTTTGGCTCATTATACCCCTTGAAGTACAAAGACCCACTAGTTCCACATCTGAAATCTTTTTGAGATAGGGGAGGAGATTAGATTGAGCAAAATGTCCCGCTCCTAATACCCCAACTCCTATTTTCCCAGAAAGAGGAGTGGCCTTTAGGATTAAAGTGGGTGTAATCTTTTCTTTCTCTTTTTTTTCCTGATATTTTAAAAGCACACCAAGAAATGGCTCTTGAGAGCTTATGAGCTTATAAGCTTCAATCGCCTGATCAAAGGGAAAAACATGGGTGATCAAAGTACTCAAATCAATCTTGCGTGAAGAGACTATTTCAAGAAAACATTCCATGTTTCGTTTTTCAGTCCAGCGAACATATCCAATTGGGTAATCTATTCCTTTCTCCTCGTAGTTGGGGTCATATCTTCCGGGCCCATAGGATCGTGAAAACTTGATTTCAATTTCTTTTTGATAGAAAAGGCTTGAAATTGACTTTTCTATCTCCATCTTTATTCCACCTACTATAACTAATGTGCCTCTGTCCCTTAACAATTCTGAAGCGAGCTCAAAGGGGTCGTTCGAATGACTGCTTGCGGTAATGATGACTGCATCCAATCCCTTTCCTCCTGAAAATTCTCTTACCTTTTCATGAAACCCTGGGAGGTTCCTCAACAAGCCCAAGTCTATGCCCATTTTTTGGGAGGCCTCAACGGCATATTCTCTGAGATCAACTCCTAACACTTGGCACCCATGGAGCTTAAGCAGGGCCACTGTTATTTGACCTACAAGACCCAATCCAATCACTCCTACTCTATCACCTATACTCAAATTTGCCTGCCTTACGCCATGTAAGGCTATGCTTCCTAAAGTAGTAAAGGCTGCTTCTTCCTCACTTACCCCTTCAGGAACTTTAACTAAGAGATTAATAGGGACAAAGACAACCTCGGCATGACTTGCATAACCTGCCCCTGCGCACGCTACGAGGTCTCCAACACCCACTCCTGTTACTTCTGAAGAAAGTTCCTCTACAATCCCGGAGAGGCTATATCCCAAGGGAACAGGAGTATTAAGACGATCCATGACTATCTCGATTGTTTTTTTTACTCCCACCCTTTTGGCGGTAGAAATAACCTGTCTAACAAGGTCAGGTCGAGCCCTTGCTTTTCCCAGAAGAGATTTCTTTGAAATCTCCATTGTTGCCCTCTCAGTACCGGGGCTGATAAGAGAGAAGAGAGCCCTGACAATTGCACCCCCTTTCCTTAACATGGGGGGTGGAACTTCCTTTATTTCAAGTTTTCCTGTGCGATAGTTCTGAATTATTTGCTTCATTTCTAACCCTACCTAAGAGGCTTTCATAGAGCTTTAAATGCTCTTTAGAAATAAGTTCCTTTTCGAATCTTTCAGCAAGGCTTCTGCTTCTCTTGCCGAATGATTCTTTTCTTTCTTGGTCTCCAAGGAGACTTCTAATCCTTTTAACAAACCCATTTATGTCTCCAGGTTGGAGTAGATAGCCATTTTCTCCTTCTCTCACCACCTCGGGTATTCCTCCAACCCTTGTTGAGATGATGGGCAAACCATAGCTCATGGCTTCGAGGAGAGCCATGGGAATTCCTTCCTGGTATGAGGGCAGGAAGAATATTTCAGACTCCTTAAGAATCTTTGTTTTTTCTTGACCCGAAACCCACCCTTTAAATTCTACGTTTTTCAATGAATTTTCTTTTATTTTCTGGAGAAAACTTTTCTCTTCTCTGCCCTTTCCGCAGACTAATAACTTGCAAGGCACCTTCTCTTCACTCAATCTTTTAGCAATCTCTATCAGGTCATAGATGCCTTTTGTCTTTATCAAAAAACCTAAAAAAAGAATTAGCCCTGACTTTCTTTCTCTATTATCTCTCACTTCTCTTTCAGTTAAGGAAACCGGATTGTATATAACCAGGTGTTTCCCAAGCCGGTATTTCATTTCCAATTTCTCTCTCCAATCCTCACAAAGGGTGATAACAGCATCTGCCTTTCTAAAAACATATTCAATCAGCTTTTTCCTTATTCCTTCGGCTGAGATAAAAAACTCATCGAACAAACTGGAATGAAGGTGAAAGATAGTCTTTACCTTAAATAAAGAAGAAACGAGGACGAAAAAGAATTTTCGATAAAAACTTTTCCCATGGGAGGAATGAATATGAGCAATGCTTATCCTTCTCCGTACTAAAAAATAAAAATACTTAATGAATGATTTCCAAAATGATAAAAAATTAACCAGGGGCTGGCTATCCCTGTAATTTGATGAATTAAATTTTTCAAACTTATAATTCTCTGCAAGAATCTTACTCTGGAGCAACGTATCCACTACTGAAGAAATCCCAGAGTTACACATTACAGGTCCGATCAAGGCAATCCTTGTCTTTTCCATCGCGTCTACTTGAAAAGACCTTCTTTTTTTAAGTTTAAACTATTTGACTTAGATAAGCTTGACATCTTAGGCCTTAAAAGGAAATTACCTTTCCCCACCCATCTTAAAATTCAATCCTTGAGCCATCTTTGCTTCTTTTTTTCATCGTTTCAGGAAGGTCCTTGATTCTCTTGGTTTTTTCTACCCTTGAGAAAAAAAGCAACGAGTAAAAAGAATATCATCGGAAAAAGGTCGTCCGTTAGCACAGGAGAATAAAAAATGTTGATGAAGAGCATCACAAAAGAAAAACCTACCATTCCCAAGCCAAAAGATTTCCAGTAGGCATTCTTCTCTCTTTCAAAATGAGAATGACACTCGACAAGAATACGGTAGAAAATAAAAAGATAAATAATCGCCCCTAAAAGACCAACCTGTAAGGCAAGCCAGGTGAAGCCTGTTATTCCATATATTATGGGCAACTCTCCCCTTTCTTTAAGCGTAGTTTTCAAGTCTTTAAATCTCGTTTCAATATAACTTCCTGGTCCTAGACCGAAGAAAAAGCTTTCAAATCCACCATCCTTTAAAATTGAAAATACATTCCTTGTAGTAGCAATTCTTCCTATGGAATAGGACCTCTGCCCTTCTGTCGCATATCGTAGGAAATAATCCTTGAGGTAATTCAAGCTTATTTCTCCGCCTCTTTCTCGTTGAGGGTTCAATCTTTCTATTAATTTCATCGAGAAAAAACCCGTAAGGAGAATGATCAAACTCCCCAAGACGAAGTATCTCATTATTTCTTTCATGCTTTTCTTAAAAAAGAAGCTTAAGAAAAAGACAAGAATAGGCACAAAGAGGATTAGGGCCTTTTTTCCTCCAACAAGCCCGAAAGCTATAAAACAAAAAATTAAAACTAAATATGTTCTTGACGGTTTATAAAGGAAATAGAAAGAAATTAAGAAGCTTATTGCCATAAGAGGAATACACGTAGAAAGGTCTCCTCCATGAAGAGCATAGGTCCCAATAGCCTGCTCTCCCTGCCCGTAGATGAGCATTTTGATAAATGCCGTAGGAATCTGAATGAGAAAAAGGAAAATGATTATTTTATTGATCAACAAAATGGTTTTCTGGTCAAGGTCGAGATTCACTGTGGCTAGATAAAGCAAAAAATAGCGCCCAACAAGCCTTAAAAAAAGTGCAAAATGGAGAAAACTAATTGAATTCAAAAGATAGGAAACGAAAGATATAAGCAGAAATAAAATAAAAATTCCAGAAAATTTCAGCTTAATTTCCTCTTTCTTGAAGGCCTTCAGGCTAAAACTCTTAATAATAAGAAGCACGATGACAATTTCAGAAAGCCAGTTGAATTGTGCTGGGAGGTATCCAATCGCCTCTAGCCAATTACCAAAAAATGAAAGAATGAGGATGATGATTATGGATAAAATATTTGACTTGAGAATAAGAAATAGAATAAACCCAATTGCCACGGTGAGCATCAAATTATAATTCCGGTTGACTATGGCCCGGCTTAAAAGAAAGCTGAGAAAGAAAAGAATAAAAAGATGAAAAATCAAAGAATTTTGCCATTTTGAAAACGAAACCTGCATCAAAGACCTTCCAAAAATTCCTCTAGTTTTTTCACCTGTCTCTCCCAGGTAAAATTCATCTCTACAAACTTTCTTGCTTCTTCTGCCAATCTTCTGTATTCTGTCTTTCTTTCCTTGGCCTCTCTTATCGCGCTAGCTATTCTTTCAGGAGAAGAACCTGAGATCCAAAAAACAAAATCTTTTCCTTTAAGTACATTTGAATGAGCCGGAATATCTGTGGCGATTACCGGTTTTCCACAAGCCAAGTATTCAAAGAGTTTAAGAGGCGAACTTGTATTCCAGCCTCTCCAGTGGGGAAAAGGAAGTATTCCCGCATGGATTGAATTGATGTAATAAGGGACTTCTGAGAGAGAAACAGGGGAATGAAAGAGAACCCTACCCTCGAGCCCGAGTTTCTTAGTCAGTTTTTTCATTTCAACAAGTCCTTCCCCTGCACCAAGAATATGAAAACATATCTCTTCATCGCCCAAAATATTTAGCGCTTGGATAACACCTTGTAAGCCTCTATTCCTCGCAACCTGACCATGGTACATCAACCTATATTCTCGTGAGGATAAGTGAGAAATTGAGGGTTTGAATATTTGTGGATCCACTCCAGAACCCCAGATTTGGAAAGAATGCTCAGGAAGATTATAATTAGAAAGGCAAAATTTTTTCATTTCCTCAGTAATATACGTTATTCCTTCGAAATTTCTTGCTGCAAGATGGAGGCTCTTCCTCAAAAAGAAATCATTTATCCATCTCTTAAGAGGGTTAGAATCCACAGGCAGCGTCCTTACATCCAGGATAACCTTGAATCCATACCTCTTCTTTAATTTTAGTAATTTCCTAAATAAAAACAAATTTGATGAATTAAGGAGGATTATATCTACCCCATTCAACCTTTCATAATTATCAATAAACTTCAACTGTTGCCGATAAAAAGAGGCTGTCTTTAAGAAAGGGAGGTTTATTTTTTTTAAAAAATAAATGCATCCTTTTATCTCAAAATCTTTTTCTCTATCTTTATAGCCTGAGATAAGGGAAACAGAATGCTTCTTCTCTAAATATTTTACGCCTGCAATCCTTGCCGAGGTACTGAAAGAAAGGTCGAGTTCCTTGTCTATAAACCAGAGAATGTTCATTCCTTAACCACCCATTTTTTGTACCACATGCAAAAGATAAGAACAGCGAATAGTTTTGCTCCCAACTCGACATTGTTTGTTTTATTTATCTTGGATAATAAATCTTTTACATAATGAGCATCGAGGATTTGAGTGAAAACTGGTCCTTGTAACTCATCTCTCAGGAGATCACCAAGTTTTCCTTTCATCCATTTCGCAAGAGGAATGCAAAACCCTTGTTTCCTTTCCAGAACAAAATTTTTAGGGAGAATTCTCCTTGCCAGCTCCTTAAGGAGATATTTTCTGCAGCCTTTATATATTCTTAATTCCTGAGGAAGAGAAAAGGCGAATTCCACCAAATTATGGTCGAGCCAAGGGACACGAGTCTCAAGGGAAACAGCCATGCTCGACCTGTCTACTTTAGTCAAGATGTCATCAGGCAAATAATAATGAAAATCGGTCATGCTCATCTTCTCCAGCAGGCTCCCCTCCAGAGAATTAAAAAAAGACATAAATCGTTCTTCAGCATCTTTATCCACTAAGTTATTCTGCCACTCATCCTTAATCAATTTTTCTTTTTCTTCTCTCTTAAAAAAGGAAAGCCTCTCTAAAAACTGCTCTGCATCATTCAGGTTGAGAACCGAAAGAAAATGTCTCCATTTGAATCCTTCAGGAAGAAATCTACCAACTCGAGCAATATAGTTCGTTAAAGGGCCAAGTCTCCTCTTCACTCTCTCAAGAGAGAGAAGCCAGGTATACCAGTTGTATCCTCCGAAGAGCTCATCCCCCCCATCGCCGGAAAGGACAACGCTAACATTTTCTTTTGCCACCAGAGAAACATAATATGTGGGAATCAAAGAGGAATCCGCAAAAGGTTCATCAAAATAATTAATCAATTTTTCTAATGCTTCACCTTCATCTATCTTAACCAAATATTCCTTGTGCTCGGACTTAATCGCCTCTGAGACTAACCTTGCAAAAGGTCTTTCGTCAAATTCTGCATCCTCAAAGCCTATGGTGAAAGTTTTTATGGGAGAACTGGCTTCTTCTGCCATTATCTTAGCCACAAGGCTAGAATCAATCCCTCCTGAAAGAAAGCAACCAAGAGGAACGTCGCTTTCCATCTGCATCTTTATAGAACTTCGCAATTTTTCTTCCAGGAAATCTATCAATTGATTCACATCTAAACCCTTTGATTCAATTTTATTTGAAGGCAACTCCCAATATCTCCTGACACTTACCTCATGCCCATTAAATGTAAGAAAATGAGCGGGCAATAATTTCTTTATTCTTTTGAAAATGGTATAAGGAGCCGGAATATAACCAAGAGTGAAAAAGAAATTCACTGCCTCAGGTTCGATACCCCTTTGTGTTTGGGGGAGAACCAGCAGGCCTTTCATTTCAGAAGAAAAAGCAAAAAAACCATTTTCATGATAAAAATACAAGGGTTTAATTCCCACTCTATCTCGAGCAAGAAATAGTTTTCCCTCTTGTGTGTCATAAATACAGAAGGAAAACATCCCATTCAGGTCTTCTAAGAGACCTTCTTTCTTCTCCTCATAAAGGTGAAGAATGACTTCAGAATCACTCCTTGATTTAAACTTATGACCTTTACTTACTAATTTTTCTCTTAAAAGATGATGGTTATAAATCTCCCCATTAAAGACAAGCCATAAAGACTTATTTTCATTGCTCATCGGCTGATTAGCAGCCGGAGTTAAGTCAATTATCGAAAGCCGGTCATGCGCTAGACCCATGGTTTTATTTTCTGAAATAAAAAAACCCGTTGAATCTGGCCCCCTGTGAGCCATTATCTCTGCCATTCTGATTAATTTCTCCATGGAGACTTTTTCTCGTTCGTCATAAATCCCAGCTATTCCACACATCTTCATCGAGACCTTTCAAAAACTTCTTCATAAACTTCTAATTCTTTGTGGATTCGAGAATCCAGAGTGAATCTTTTGACAACCTTCTCCCTGTTGTATTCTCCCATCTTTTTCCTCGTCTCTCTATCCCTTAGATTTTTAACCGCCCTTTCGAATTCACTCTCTTCCTTAAAAGAAATAAGATGGCCTCCTTTTCCCTCATCAACAACTTCGCGATTGGAGGGAATGTCACTGGCTATAACTGGAAGACGAGTTGACATTGCCTCTAAAAGAGAATTACTCATGCCCTCAGCTAAAGAAGGGAGGCAGAATATATCAAGGGCAGAGTAGAAATCCGAAATTTCATTTTGATGCCCCAAAAAAATTACAGAATCACCCAAACCAAGGTCCTCTGTGAGTTGAACCAGACATTTGCATTGAGGCCCATCGCCTGCAATTAATAACCTGATATCTTCATATTTTTGTCTTAACCCCTTGAATACCTTGATTAAGAAATCAATTCTCTTTACAGGCACAAGACGAGATGAAGCCCCCAAAGCCAAAACATCATCATCTAAACCATATTCTCTTCTCTTCGCATCTCTTGCCGCCTTTGAGAATATGAACTTTTCTATCTCAACCCCCCCTGGGATAACAACAAGCTTCTGAGAAGAAACTCCCAATTTTGTGTACTCATCTTTCACTCCCTCAGACCTACAAATTATCTTCCTTACTAAGGAAGAAAGGAACCTGTGCCTTATAGAAAGCCAAGTTCTAAGATACGCATTCCTCTTTTTTTTACTTCTTTTAAGAAGGGGTAAGTTAGCAGCTGTCCTCACCACACATTTAAACCCAATCACCCTCAGATAAAAATTTAAAAAATGACAAGTAGGAGTAAAGTAGGTGTGAATGAGATCGATCTTTCTTTCTCTTATTATTTTTGAAATTCCTTTAAAAAAATTAACGCTAAAAATCCCATTCAGCTTAAGTGAAAATACCTCTCCACCATTTTTCTTAAAATCATCTCTAAATTCTCTTCTTTTCGGGATATTCTCATAAACTACATAAAAAGAGTGCCCTCTTCTTTTCAAAATTGCTGCTTTTTTCACAAGATATATTTCCATTGAGGAATACTGATCAGAGGTACATCCCATGACCTGGAGAATGTTCATCTTCATTAACCTTTAAATTTCAACCCTGCACTCTACCAATTTTGTTTCCCTTAATTAATTCAGAAAAATAATTTTTCATTTCATTACCCCTCTCCCATCTCCTAATCTCAATTCATTTTCAAATTTCTTTCCCTGACTTTTTCCTTTTTTGATCCCTATCAAAAACTTGCATAATCCTAAAATTTCAAGAGAAACTTCCCTTAGATTATGTTCGTTTCGCGCGTATTGATAACAATTCTGCGAATACTCCCTATACATTTTCTCATCCTGATACAGATTCAAAAGATCTCTCTCTAATTGTTCCGGGGACTGTGAATGAAAACCTATTCTTTTCTCATTCAAAATGCCATCTGGATTTACTTTGAGGCTGATGACAGGCACTCCTCTCATCCAGGCCTGGATAAAAGTATTTGAAAAACCTTCATAATCACTTGTATTTATGAGAACATGACTTTTTTCGAGAATTTTATTAACTTCCTGGTAAGGCAAAACTCCTACAAAAATAAAATTGGGAATTTTCTCTTCCAATTTTTTTAGCTCTTTTTGCTTACCAACAGGGAAGCTTCCAATCATAGTAAAGGAAAAGTCAGGGATTGCCCTTAATTTCTGTACTATTGCTAAAAACACCTCTGGATTTTTCCAGTGTTTTCCAATCCAAACTATGTTAAACTTCTCTTTTGGTTTCAAGGGGATATATTCAAGAACGGGATGCCCACTCCTGATTAACCTCGCTTTAATCCCGAAGTTCTTTTTCAATAGTCTCTGTTGAGCTTTCGTCTGACAGAGTATTGCATCAGCGAAGCGACAGCTAAAAACATAAAAGTTCTGGAACAACATTTTTTTCAAATACTTATACCAATGCTTCTCCTTATTCCATTCAGAATAATGTCGCCACTTCAGATATTGACAATGCATATCGCTATAAAAGGGAAAGATTGTTGGAATCTTTAATATTTTACATAAAAGATTTATCCACCATAAAGAATATATGCAACGCACATAAACAACATCTGGATTTGTTTTTTTTAGAAGACGAAAGAATCTTATGCATTTTTTGACGCTTATCATCCGTCCAGGAAGGCTCAGATACCTGAGTCCATCTTCGTCAACTATTTCTCTTGCAAATTGAGAGCGAACAGCACAAAAAGTTACCTCCTGTTTAAGCTCCCTCAGACCCTTAGCGATTAGATATGCCTGAAGTTCTGCTCCACCCACTTCATCCTGAGGATGGGTGCTTGCGACAATTAATATTCTCATCTTAGAATATTCTTATCTTATGATTTTCTTTTTTTGAGCAAACATAAAATAAACCGGCCTCAAAAAACAAAGAAGAATAAATAAAGCAGCTCCCAGATGTCCTTTCCCTGCAGCCTTTAAAAAGCAGGCCAGTGCTTTTCTTATTTGACCTTTCTCTAAATAAATTTTTCCCCACGAAAAAATACTCTTCGACCAAACAAGGTTCTTGAAATATTTTGGAAGCTGAGAATTTTTTAAGTATCTTTCAAGAATTCTTCTATGGTTAGTGATTCTCTTTTCATGATACACCTCTGCAGATGGAGGCTGGATTCTTCTTTTAATCAGAGGCTCATCTATGGCGATTACTTGGTAATCTCTAGAAATCCTCAAGGTAAACTCCCAATCCTCGAGCGCATCCTCAAGAGATTCATCGAATAGACCAACCTTATCTAAAACAGCTCTGCGGATAAGGAGGGTGGGAGTGCTGCAATAAAATTTTCGGAGAAGAAGATCCTTAAATATCCATCCGGACTTCAACATCCCTTTCTGGTACTTTATTCTTTCCTCCTTATCTGCCTCTAATTCTATGAGATATTGATTACAATAAACCATCCCTGCTTCTGGGTTTTCTTCTAGAGCATGAACTTGCAATTCAAGCTTATCAGATAACCAAAGGTCATCAGAATCGAGGAAAGCAATATATTCTCCTTTCGAATTTCTTATGCCTGTATTTCTTGCTGAAGCCTGTTTCTTATTTTTTTGAAATATATAGCGAATCCTTTGCTCTGCAAGATATGGAATTAAAACCTCTCTGGTCTCATCAGTCGAACCATCGTCAACGACAATAATTTCATAATTTCTATATTTTTGGGCTAAAACACTTTCAATGGCCTCAATCAAGAGCTTAGCCCGATTAAAGGTAGGAATTATGACACTTACTTTACAGGGAATACTCATTTTTCAACTTCTAACTCAAAAAATATTTCATAGGCGGGAAAAATATGTTTTAAATAACTCTCATATTTATAAGGAAAATGATTTATAATCTTCTCCAAGAAAATCCCGAGAGACTTAAATTTCCCTCTCGAAAGTTGAAGCATAATCCGTCGTTTTTTGATTTTAAACCACTTTCTTTCCTGGGCGTCTCTTCCCGCAAAAGCACAAAGAGAATCAAAAGAAAAATAATTCCAGAGGTTCTTATGGAAAATATCAAAAGCCCTAAAGTTTGAATGATGGGGAACCCTGATGGTTAAGATCGAACCGTTTTTTGCTGTTCTCCTTGCATCACCAAGCAGTTTTATGGGATTAAAAAGATGCTCGAGAACATGACTCAAATTTATAATATCGAAACAATTGTCCTTAAAAGGCAATCCTGCCTCTTCCAGATTCACAATTACATCAGCCTGAGAACTAAAGAAATTATCCACGGCGATAGTCCTGTATCCAGTTCTTAAGTGCTTAGCGCCTCCACAGCCAATGTCTAAAAGGAGCTTCATCTTAAAACACAAAAACAGCTTTGGGTAAAATTTGATTTATTATTTTTCTTTCTCTAAGCGAAAAGCTCTTATTCAAGAAAGAAATGAAAAAATATATAAGCCCTCCTATCAAAACTACAAATCCCAAAGAAAAAATATTAGAAATCAAACTTCTCATAAAATAAAGTGGAATGGACATCATCCCAGAATTCAGCAGAATCTTCGAAATTGATTTAAAATCTAACGAGAATGAAACATATTTCTGCGCATATAGATAAATAAAAAGATTTTTAAAGAGAATTGCAGTTCCTGTAACGAAGGCTACCCCTTTGATTCCGAAATTCTTGACCACGAGAAGGTCGGCTATTAAGTTATAAATAGAGAATATCTTGCTATAAAGATTTACTTCTACTCTTTCTACAGCTTGCACCATCAGACCTAGAGGAAACTGAAAGGAGTTTAGGGCTGTAAAGGAAGCAACAATCCAAAGCACACTAAGGGATGGAAGATACTTCGAGTCAAAAACATAAATGATGAGCTTATCGCCCAAAACAAAGATTCCGGCCACAAGGGGGAAGAAAAAGAAGGCAATGAATTTGGTTAAGGTATTAAACACCCTTTCTATCTCTTCCTTATCAGAGTTTCGCGCATATTTTGTGAAGAATGCAGGTCTGATAACCTCCATAAAAAGATTATCTGGCATTGCTTTGGAAAAAAGTTCCATAGCCCTGTTTGCAAAAGCATAAAGGCCTGCAGCAAAAGGTCCTAAGAAAGCTGAAATTATGAAAAGGTCTGTAGAAACATCGAGTATTTTTGCCCCCATCTCGTTTAAATAACTGAATCCTCCATATCTCGCGATTCGCTTCTTCTCATATTCCTCATTTACTGCTGAGGGATAGTGTCTTGCAAACTTCTGGTAAAAAAAAGTCGATTGAAGCATAAAAAGCAAAGCATAGGAAACGACTTCACCTATCAAAAGACCTTTCAAGCCCAGCTTTGTCTTCAAGAGCCAAAAGATTACAAGACATCTAAATAACGCATAAATTATTTCAGAAAACACGAAATACCTATGTAAGAAGAGTGAGGTGAGAACAGTTCCAAAAAGTCTAGCTTGAAGATAAAAAATGATACTCAGAAACCAAATGATGAAGTAATTCTTAAAATTTGAAATTTTAAGAAGTGCACCTATCTCCTGGGAAAAAACGAAAACAGTGAAAGTCAAAATAAGAGAAGAAATAAAACTCAACCTCAATCCCTTCTTCACCAGAATGGATACTTTCTCTTCCTGGCGATTGCTTAAGAATTCTGGAAAAAACCTCTGATAGATGCTGGGAAGACCAAATGCAGAGAGTAAAATTAAATAATCCATCAAAGTAATGAGTATTCCATAGATACCATAATGTTCGACTGAAACTTTTCTTATGATGTAAATAGTGATGAACAAATTAAGGAAAGGTGTGATGAACTTCTGAGCCAACATGAAAAGGCTATTCTCCCTCACCGCTAAACGCAAGCTGATTCGTGCCTTTTTGTTCTCCATATTTTTATTTCCTATGTTCATTCATCATCCAGAATGCAGTTTATACTCCCCTCTATACCAGTTTTCCTTCACTGGAATACCTTTCTTGAGTAAATCAGGAATGGTTACGAAATAAAGCTCAGAGCCTGATGACTCAAATAACTTGCTTACTGCCTCCAAAACAGCGTTTCTATCTACTAACTTCGCTTCTTTATAAATGTAGAGAGAGTCATGAAGAAGAACAATGCTTCCGGGTTTAATTTCACTTCTAAGACACTCAACCATCTCCTCCACATCTTGAGAAGCCCAGTCTTCAACATCTAGACTCCAGGCTACTACCCTATACCCAAGTAATAAAGCGTCAAGTCTTGAAGCAATATTCTGGTGCCCATGTGGCGGACGAAAGAGCTTTACTCCGAAAGGAGATAAAACTTTTTGACATTTTTTAATCTCTCGTCTTCTTTCCTGCCCTTTTATCCTCAAAAAGGAAGGATGAGAGTATGAATGGTTGGCTATTGCATGTCCTTCATTAGCGACTTCTCTTACAAGTTTCGGGTTTTTCTGAGCTTCTTCTCCTACCATGAAAAAAGTAGCTCGAGCTTTATGCTTTTCTAATATCTTCAGGAGAGGGCGAGTGAATTTCTCATTTGGACCATCATCAAAAGTGAGAGCCGCAAGAGGTTCTTTTGTTAAGAAAGAAGTGATTGTCCCCATCAGTCTCCTCGCTGCTTCCCTGCATAAACCTCTATTTTTACAGAAAATCCTCAATTTAAAATCAATGTTTTTCAAATTATTTTCATCTCCATTCTTAAGTAATATTCGCCTTCTTTAATTTCTCAAGCGAAATTACGATGTTCATTTCTGTTTCGATTTCAACTATATCTCGAGGTGGCTTCAAGAGAACAAACTTCTTTTTATTCACATTTTTTAATTTTTCCTCAAAGCTTCTTAAAAAGGGATAAAAACTGAAGATATTATTAGATTCAGTTAATCCCGGATGAAAATAATTCTTCTGGATTATAAAATAATCGAAACCTTTCTCAATCATGTATTCCCTAACTTCCCTAAGGTCTGGGGAATAATAGACCTTGAGAAAATGATAAAATTCGTAAGCATCACGGTGACTTCTCCCCTGTCCCAAGTTAACTCTTATCTGAGTCTTGGTTAGAGCTTGAAGAGTATCCATGATTTCTGGGTATCCACAGATAGAAACATTGCTTCTTAGTCTCTCTAAGAAAGAAATGAGTCCTCTCTCTTCAATTTTAAGAGGCTTAGACATGGTATTGGAAGAAAAAGAAAGCATTAATATTGCAATTAAAATATAAGAAGTGAAAAAATTGTTAATCTTTTTCAAGTTTATTTTTCTTTTCTTAGATAAAATCACCAAAGAAAAAATAGAAAGTAAAGAAGAAATCAGAAGCAAGGAAAATAGAGTATTCATAAACAAGGGATACTTTAAGGGAGCCTTCCTTTTCTCGAAGTAAATGCAGAAAAAAATGAAGGCAGATGAAGTGAAGAAGAAATACATCAATCTTCTCTTTTTCTTCTCCAGATGGAGAACCTTTTCAATCAAGGCATCAATTACCGGAAGAAGATTTACGGAGATTAAAAATATTATACTTATAGGAATAGTATAAATGGTATATCTATTGGGAAAATACAATTTGTCATAGAAAATGAAAGCAAGTGTATATAAAAGCACACTGGTCACCAATAGATTCAGGACAAATTTAGGGATTATCGATTTTTCCTTTTTAAAAAAAATAATCAGCCCCAGGAAGGTAAGAAGAATAAACCAAAGTTTTGCACCTCCGATGAGACCAAATATTCCTATTCTTATGTCATCAGTTAAATGTTTCGGCACTAGCCCTAAATGCTTCTTTGAGGAAATGATAAAATCGCTTCTTGTGTTCAATATCTCCTTCCCGATTTCAGGTTCTATTTTCCATTCACTTTCGGTCTCTAAATCTATGCGATCAGTGACTTTAAAAATTCTTGGGGTAAGGAAATAATAGCTTGTATAGGCTACAGAAAAGATGAGAACATAGGGAAGCAACCCATGTAAGCTTCGCTTTAAATAATTTCTAACTGATTCTCTTCTTAAGCCTTCTTTCAATATTCTTATGAAAATAAAAAAATTATCCAAAATTACATATGTAAGTCCTAAAAGGTAAAGTGGAGGATAGATAAAAGCTATAACTATAAGGGTAAAAATAGTAAACGCTTTCATATTCTTCTTTGCGAAATAAAGAAATCCAAAAAAGACGGCAAAAGCCAGTGATTTCTGATAACCTGAGAGAAGAAGTTCTCTATAAATAGAGAATAGGATTAAGACATTAAAAAAATGAATCAAAGGCTTGGTTTTTATTCCCAAACAAATTCTACTCAAGTTGTAAGAAAAAATTATAAAAATGGGGATAGTAACAAGAAATAAGAATTTGATTATAATGGCCTTTGTAAAAATTCTGCTTAAACCCATAAACAAGAGAAAATAGAAAGGCGAACTGTAAAACACCTTATCATAAGCATGGCATTCGTACTTCTTTAAAGAGATAAGAATATTCCTTTGGTCATCTAAAATTGAATAATTGTCAAAAAGATATCCTTTAAGGCTTAAAATTACAAACATTAAACAAATGAGAGTTAAAGCGAAAATGATTAGGGAATGTGTGTTTTTTTTGAACAAAGAATGCTTCATGAGAAAAGAGACCATTTTAATCTAATTATCCTCTTCTCCTCTTATCCAAGTAATAGCCCAGGATAAAAATGAGGCTTTCTCCCATCAACACCCAGAGACGGGAAGAAACTGATATTGTTACCGCTTCTTGGGTTGAGATCCCAGCAAGCTTTAAATAACCAATCAAGATTCCTTCTCTTATTCCAAGTCCACCAGGAGCAAAAAACGCCATAAGCCCCAAAGTCCCAGCAAGGGGAAACCCCAATCCCACAGGCAGAGATATTCTACCCGAACAGATAGCTACTGAAAAGAGATAGAAAGCCAAAGTTAGAAGAAGCATGTTGAGAGAAAACCATGGTATTAAGCTCATCTTTAAGCGAGACTCAAGACGTGGTATCTTTATCTCCCTTCTTTGAATAAGTCTAATTGTTTTCTCAAGAAAAATATGAAATACAGAACTCCAGAGCACAAGAGTAAGAATAAATAGAAAGAGAAGAATAATCCAGCCCCAGAGTCTCATTCCCCCAACTATGAATACTCCTACTCCTCCAAAAATTAATCCTGTCCAGATGTGAAATAACAGGTTCTCAAGGGAAATAGCAGAAAGGTCTTTGAGGGGGACATGAGTTCCTTCTGAAACATATACCGCCTGGCCCATGACTGTCCATATTTTTCCGGGAATGTATTTCCCGAAAACTGATAAACCAAAGGAAGATAGACTCGTCGTCGGGCTGATAAATATTTCATGTTTTCGGAGCATCATCTGCCAGTTAAAAGAAGATGAGAGGTAAAAGCCTAAAAGAAACAAAACTGAAAGACATAACGCTGGCCAATTTTTTATTGAGGGAAGAGAAAGGTATCTATTTTTGATTAAAGCATAGATTAAAAAAATTAAAGAAATGTAAATGAAAAAATCAATATGTTTTCTTTTCATCTAATAAAACCTTAGAATAAAGAGCCATGAACTTATTTCCAATGCTCTGCCAAGAAAAATTCTCTTTTGCATGAAAGAGACCATTCTCTATCAACTTCTGTCTTAGTTCCCTATCCTTTAGCAATCTAGAAGCTGCCTTCACTATTTGAAGCGGGCTTTCAGGTTCAACTAACAATCCTGTCCTTTCGTCGATGATCACGTCTTTAATCCCTCCAACTTTTGTGGCAATGACAGGACAACCGCAGAGGAGTGCTTCCACTAGAACAAGGCCCAATCCTTCAGAAAGTGAGGGGAAAATTAACATTTGAGCCGTGCTATAATACTCCCTCAGCCTCTCATTTGGAAGCTTACCCAAAAAGATCACTACTTTTCCCAAACCTAAATCAGAAGCGAGCGCCCTTAACCTCTTTTCTTCATCTCCAAACCCTATTATGTATAATTTTATATTATTTTTTATTTTAAGGATACCGGGCATTGCTCTGATTAAATATTCCACCCCTTTTTCCTTTGTCAATCTCCCCACATAGAGAATAAAGGGATTAGCTTCTTCGTCCTCGCCCCTAATTCTTTCATTAAGTTTAGAGAATCTTTCTGAATCAACTCCCATAGGCAAAATAGAGACAGGCTTGTGAGGAGATATTTTAAGTCTAATCTCTTTTTCCAGGGATGAACTTACAGCGCACACATAGTCAGCTCTACTTAAACTCCAGCGAGCCAGTCTTTTTAGGAGATTGAACTTTAGCCCATAAACATCACTTCCATGAGAAGATATTATTACTCTATATTTCAGCCTGAAGAGGCATTTCACTAATACGGCAATAAAACCTTGAGGAAAAATCCAGTGAGCATGGACTATATCTATTTTTTCTTTTAAAACTGTCTTATGCAAAGAAATTATTTCTGCGATGAGCACTAAGGGTATAAAAAAATAGAAAAATTTATTCTCTCTTAGACTTTCAGAAACAGATTTTCTATGGAAAAGTTTTTGATATTTTTTTATAAAATACCGGAATCTATATATTTTAATTCTCTCAATTATTTCAAATGTTTTTGTTTCAAAGCTATCAGGACAGAGAATGCTTATCTTAGCAAACCTGGACAACCTCAAGCTCAGTTCATGAACAAAAATCCCTGATAAATCTCCGGCAAACCTTGGATATGAGCTTGTAAATTGTAAGACATTCATCTTCTTCGTAAGAAACTACATATTAAAAAAATTACAGGCTACTGCCCTTTAAAGCCAACAATTTCTTCTGCACGTCTTACATCCAAAAATAAAGCTTTTCTCAGCCCTTCTTCGGGGGAATTTCTTATCCAAAGAGTATGAATCAACTTAGGCGAAGGACATTGGGAAGTAACGATTCATTAAATACCTAAATTTAAGCAAAAATCTCAAAGAAATGATTAACGACAAGAAAATAAAATAAGAAATTAAAATTTCTTCTTGTCTTAAATTCAAAGGCATGGATTTTCTCTTCCTTTTCCTACCGAAACCCGGCTAAATTAGAATTGTATCTTATCTTTATGAATATAATTTGTCAAGGTAACTGACTCCTCTCTGATTAAGGCCAAATGATTTTCTCTAAGGTCTCAATAACTTTTTTATCTAAAATATTATATGCTTTTTTGTTCAAATGAAGTCCATCTACTCTCGCAAATTCTCCTCTTAAATATCTGTTCTTTTCGCTGTATCTTAAAGCACCTTCTAGGTCAAGATAATTAATATTTATCTTTTTACAATAATTTCTTATCCAATCGTTGTATTCCAAGATTTGCCTCATTCTTTTTTTCCCCAACAAATCTCCTCCCTTCAAAGGGTTTTTTCCTCTTAAAAGGTTAATAATCGCTCTCTTTATTGCGTGGGTTCTGGTCACAGGCGCGACTGTGGCGGGGATTGGAATAACCGATTCTTTCTGACAGATGCTGATCCATCCTTTCATTAAATCTTTGTAGTAACTTAAATTCCCAGGAAAATATGCAGCACATTCTTTAAGAATGATTGCATCCGCTCTATTCTTTGAACGGGAAAGAACCCTTCGAAGGATTTCACTTTTATCAAACTGATATCCCCCAAACACATATTCAAAGACGAAGCCACTCGATTCAATCCTTTTGGGTAGAAATTCAATTCTCCATGCTTTCCCCACAGAAGCACCGATCAAGATAATCCGCTTCTCTTCACTCAAGTTATGCCTCCTGTTTTCGTCTCGAAAAAGATTCCTAGAATGACTCCTAGCTTCGTTTAGACACAAAAATAAAAGAATTAACGGCAAAAATTGTGAAATAGCCCTTGAATATGAAGCTCGCTTTTTCCTTTTTATTTGAATAACTCCTTTGATTCTTTAAGTTTATCTATATTACTTCATAATTGTTCATTTTCCAATTTTAAAATAGCGTCTTATCAATCATCTCTTCCGCGATGAACTTTTGCTTTACGAGAAACTTCTCCATCTTATCCTGAAGCTTCAACACAAAGAAAAGATCGCTGGAAAGCTCAAGCCTAGGCAGGGCAGA
>Ga0129301_1000174_pt1 | contig 33946 bp, 53 predicted proteins | sample ConPoolayeHmetaG_FD_94489 | JGI IMG/M metagenome (GOLD analysis project Ga0129301, IMG submission 94489) | Hot spring microbial mat communities from California, USA to study Microbial Dark Matter (Phase II) - Cone Pool mat layer H metaG ...
AAACGGCTGATGGAAATCCTCGCCGAGCTGGAAGGCAAGGACGTCTACATCGGCTCGTATGACGCCGGCGGAAGGCACTTCTGGCTGGACAACCTCAAGCTCCCCAGGCTCAAGCTGGACTTTTACCCCGTACGACTGCGGGATGACGAAAAATACATCCCCAGCGTCATCGTCCTCTGGGGAAGCCGAAGCGCCCAGGTCAGGATATTCACCGACTACCTCGTCGCCGTGCGGGAGCAGGAATACCAGGGCTACTGGCACTACCTGCTTGATTTCCGCAACGGCACCTGGGAATACCCGATAGACAACTACCGGTGCCACTACGCCTGCCTGACCATAACCAGGTTCAAGGACTAGGGGAATTAGCCCCGGTCCGAAAGGGGTAACCATGCCCAGAAAAGGAGGTGAACCTATGCCCGAGGCAACCGAGATGAAATACTGCGCCTATTGTCGAAAACAGACGCCGCATAAGGTCATAAATCCCAAAACTGATGGCAAGGGGACAGGCCGGGAGCTGCACTGCACCAGGTGTGGCTCAGCTCGCCTGGGCGAAATACAGGGCTTCGATGCAGCCCTCATGTAGAAAGGAGGATAACAGTTGACAACCGAAAAGCAAATTGAGAAAGGCATCTCCGATATCGTAGGTGTCTTTACAGACCCCATCATTGTCTTTCCCGGAGGCTGGGGCGATAGCCTTCCCGAATGGCTCAAGAACGCCATCACCCTGGAGAGGCTGGCCATGAACATGAAGGCACTCAGGGGAGAGGAGATGACCGGCACGGACGCCGAAGCCTGCGCTTATCTCTACACGGCTTGCCTGACTCAACCGTTGGACCACGAATGGACTCAAATCTACCTCTATATCGCTACCCGGACCTATCGCCGATGGGGCAAGAATGAGATGCCTGATGATATCGCCATGGACTCCCTGAATGATTATCAGATGCAGAAACTGAGCCTTCTGAAAGAGTGGCTTTACCGCCAGCGGGTTAAAGTGAGACACGAACGAGATCGCGCCAGGCGGGCGGAACAGAAAAAGGCCGAGGTGGCTGAAAGGGAGGTACTACAGCCGGCATTGTTTGACTTATAATCAGAGAAAGGAGGTGAAAAATGAGCAAGGAAGAAATTCGGGCGTATTATGAGGAACGGGGGTGGGACGGGATATGTAAGACGTGTGGGCACGATTACATCAACGACTGCAGAGGGAACTGCACCTGTCTCTCCTGTAATGCCCAGCGTCAATAGGAGGTTGAGCTAGAACTCCCCTTCGCTGATGAAGATTAAAGGGGAACTTATAATGAATTGGGGGAAGGAGATGAAAATGGACAAGGGAAAAGTTAGAGCACGCTTCCGCTTTTATCGCCAGAGGATTGCAGAACTGGAAAGACAGCTAGACGAACTGGAGGGACAGCTAGACTTCGCCTACTTCCACGCCGAGGAATCCCGGGCCCGAGCTGAGCGACGCCTACAATCTTATGAGCGTGAACTGGCCGAGAGGGAGCGACAGGCTGAAGCCGACCGATGGTATCGCGAAGAGGAGATGCGAAAAGCGACCAGAGACTTAGAGAGGGCGCATAGCTACGGCGATGATTGGGCAGTAGCCAGAGCCCTTGAAAGATTGAAAAGAATAACATAAGGAAAGGAGGTAGTATGCTGGTCATCCGCATTGCCGGGAAAGCGAAAACCGTCTTCGGCGTCCTGAAACTGGCAGCCGAAAAGGCGGGAAAGCTAACCATCGGCGAGATTGTCAGGCTAAAAACAATTAGTAAATAGCTCGGTCACCCTTGGGGGGTCGTGGGTTTTTCCACGACCCCTTTTTGTGCCCTTTTTCTACCAGCAGAACTATCACCAGAGACGGGCAACCCTCCGGGGTAATGATAAACATCCGGCCCCTTTCAGGGGCTTAATTTTTGACTACAGAGCGTCATATCTTCAGCAAAACACCAGACCGACGGCTCCGCCAAGCGTGGAGCCTCTTTTTTATGCCCCGCGCTGTTTATTAACCTCACCCCCATTGTCCCGCTGAATTTTCACTACAGGGGTTAAAATACTGCCAAAACCCTCTTGACAAAGTCTAGAGACTATGGTAACATACTCATTGTGAGGTGTTACCATCGTGGTAAGAGAGTTGAAAGTTATAACTGACGAGTTTGTAACTGTCCCGGAGGCTGCAAAGCAACTGGGGAGGCCTAAAATGACTCTATACCGCTGGATTGAGGCTAATAGACTCATTGCCGTGACATTCGGCGGTATTTTGTTTATCCCAAAGAGTGAGGTGGAACGGCTTAACAAGGAGAGAAATAAAAAAGGTTACCGCTTGAAGCCCGGACGGTAACCCCGGGCAAAAACTGTGAGCATTGCCCAGTAGCGGCGGAGTGCATCGCCTTTTGGGACACCACGGTCTGCCCGCAGATGAGGCTAAACAAGTATCGCTATTCGGGCTTCGCCACCCGAATAGCTGAATTCAGAAAACGGAAATGGATGCTAAAGGGGGATTCAACTCAAATGGAGGCGAAAAAATGGAAATAAAAGAAACCACCGAATATGTCTTTAGTCCCACAGGAGAGCCAGACCAACTCTGGGTGCTCTCCAAGGGCTCTGGCGAAACCTATCGTGTGGACTTAAGAGATTTCGTCTGTAGCTGCGCCGATTTTAAGTTCCGGCACGCCAAAGGAGACCGCATGTGCAAGCACCTGAAGGCAGCCGCAGAGACCTATGAAATAGAGACGCCGAAAACGGAAAGGCTACCAGTGGTGGCAGAAGGGCACGCCATCACCATCTCCCAAGAAGAAATCATGCAGGAGCTAACGACGGAACTCAAAGAGGAAATGGTGAGGCGCTACGTATATAAGGTCCCTGATTACTACCGTAAGCAAAGGTCAAAAACCGGCAAGGAATATACAGTAAAGAAGCCGGGCTGGATAGACCTCACCGCCACCGGAGTACAGGACCTGGCACACATGCTAGCTGACCGTTATGGCCAGATTGAGTTCGGCGAGTTCAGGTTCATGGAAGCCGGCGATAGGTGGATAGCCTGGCGGGACATTAAACTGGGCAACTTCACCGCCACTGGATTTGCCGACTGCCCTAAAGACCGCGAGTTCCCCTTCCGCTACCTGGGCAAAATCGTAATGAGGAATGCCTACAAGTCCATCATCCCCAGAATCTACCAGGACATTTTCACCGACAAGTTCAAGGAGCTGATGCGCAACGAGCTTGCCGAGCTAATTGGGGATGATGGAGAAAAGAAACTGGGGAAGCCAATCAATCAGCTCAGCGATGGCGAACTTGCTTATGCCCTGGAACAAGCACAGAAAGGCAAGCTCCAACTGGCACCACCAAAACCAGAACTAGAGGAAGAGTTGTCTGAGGAGACAAGTAAAGCCAGCCTCTCGGGGGAAGCTCATAAGGATGAGGAACCGATCGGCACGACAGCCCCGGCTAAGCCGAAGCGAGACCCGGAGACTATAAGGACAATTGCAGAACTGTATCGTGCGTGTCACGAAGACTTCAAACTCCAGCCAAAACAGGTTCTTAAGGAACTGGGGTACTCAAGCCAGAGCGATATAGCTGAGAAGCCATCTGAATGCTACAGAAAAATCGCCGCGGTGAGATGAGAAGATGTTAACCGCTAAAGAGGAACTCCAGAAGGAAATTAGAGAGAAATACCAGACGAGGATAGAGGACAACTTGGAAACCCTCTGCCAGAAATGCGTCAGCTACTATTACCACTGTACCTTTGGCTTACTACCCGTCACCAGCGAAGGCAAAGACTGTCCGTACTTTCGCCAAAGGAGTCAAACTCCAGCCAAAACAGGTTAAGGAGGATTTATGCCACTAGCAATGTGCACCAAATGCGGAAAATTCTACCACTGGCGAAACCGTCGGGGATACCGCCTAGCTGACTTCCCTAGCCCCTGTTGCAAGGCCCCGGGCAGAGCCACAAAAGTCATCGTGGTTCAGGACAACAAAAATCCTTTAAAGAGGGAATTTAAGCGAGTACCAGTTTAAGCTAGTAGGAAAGGATTAAACTATGGGTTATCCTGAATATCCAACTTGGAAAGAAAAAAGGAAACTCCGCCGGTATAAGTGCCGGCGGTGCGGCCGGGTATTCAAGGACTGGTATTTGCCGGAGGAGAGAAGAGTATGTCCGAGGTGCGCGAAAAGTTGAAATTAGCTGAAATCAGAAATCCAGAACCCAAAAGGGACCATGGGTCTATCGAAGACCTGAAACAAAGTATAACCGAGATAGGTCTTATCAATCCTCTGACGATTGATGAGCATAATAATTTGCTTGCTGGTCAGCGTCGGTATCAGGCACTAATAGAACTCTATGGCCCAGACCATGAGGTTGATGTCCGGGTCTTGCCAGTTAATGGTGACCAACTTAAATCCTTCAGAATATCAATTGATGAGAATTTGCAACGTAAGAACTTGACCGACCCAGAAGTGGCAGTCGCTATTAAGGAATATGACGAACTGAGAAGGAAACTGGAAGGTAGTGCTAGGCAGGGTGAACGAACTGATTTAACTTTATTACACCGTAATAAAGTTCCCTGGACACAAGAAGCGACTGCTAGAGACTTAGGTATCAGTCAGCCTGCTGTAGCCAAAGCCATCAAGATAGCCACTGCCATCGAGAAATATCCGGACTTGGCAAAGAAAAAAGGCCGGGCAATTCTCTTTGAATATAATCGGCGTGAAAATGCGAAGGAAGCACAATCAGAACCGCAACACCAAGAAGGTAACAATATTATAACTGGGGATTTTTCTCTCCTTTATAATGAACTGAAGGACAATTCAGTAGACTTATTCTTTACTGACCCACCTTATGATGAGAATTCCATCAAGCTATTCAGTGGCCTCGCTGAGTTAGCACAAGCGAAACTCAAAATTGGCGGTTTGTGTCTTACTTATAGTGGACAAAGCCACCTTGATAAAGTCGTCGAGGCAATGTCAAAACATCTAGATTACTGGTGGACATTTGCGATTTTTATCACTGGCAATGAGCTCAGGATATGGAGTAAGAACCTATGGGTACGGTGGAAACCAGTATTAGTATTCACAAAAAAGCCTAGCGCCAAAAGACTAACAGACATTTGGTGTTGTGATTATATTACCGGAAACGGCCAGGATAAGAGATTTCACAAATGGGGGCAAAATGTACAGGAAGCCGCTTATTGGATAGAATCACTGACCCCAAAGAATGGTTTGGTTGTGGACCCCTTTTGTGGAGCTGGAACTATCCCGCTCGCGTGTAAACTGACGAAACGACGATGGCTGGCGACTGAAATAGATGAAAAAACCGCCGCAATAGCCCGTAAGAGGTTGAGGATTGACGAGGGGAATTCAGATATATGCCAAGAGCGCCTTTAGCGCTTGGTTAAAAAAACATGGACCATCTTCAAGAGAGGATGAGGATGCAATTGACATTCAGGATATAGATTTTGTCCTTTTTAACTATTTGACAGGTGACCTAATGACTATTGAAGCAAAAGAGAGAAAGGGTATAGTGCGAATGCCTCAAGCTGATACTCAGAATGTACTAAGACAATTGTTAATGCTCAGTTCTGGTGCCACCGTGCAAACAAGAAAAGGTTTGAGGCAAATCAAATATCATGGTCACCATCTGATACAATTTCAGAATAGCAATCCGGATGATGGATGGATAAAGATAGATGGTAAAACGGTGACTAAGAAAGAGTTAATAACATTTCTCAACTTTGGCAGGCCTCTTAAAAGGATTCCATATGTTTAAACCTGATAAACCCTGCTATGCCTGCGGCTCCACCGCCTGGTGGTGGCGAGAGCCACGTATGTTGCTTGATACGTACAGTCCGGGCGAATGGCTATGTAGAAGGTGTCACCCGGATCCAAATAAGGAGGCAAAAATGCAGCCACAACTGATAACCGAAGCACCAACCGAAAAGAAGGCACCGCCGCTATCAAAAACTCAGGCACACATTCAATACCAGCTTGCTGACGGCACCATTGTCCCCGGAGTAACTACTGTCCTTAATATCCTTGCCAAGCCCGCCCTTATTCAATGGGCCTGGGAGTTAGGACGCCAAGGACTTGACTGGAGAGAGGTAAGAGACAGCGCCGGGGATGTCGGCACGCTAGCGCACTACCTTATTATGTGCACCTTAAAAGGCGAGACACCTGACACCTCAGAATACTCTCAAGTAGACATTGAGAAGGCAAACAACTGTCTTGCCAAATTCAAAAACTGGCTGAAGGAACACCCGGTATCGCCGATAATGATAGAAACACCCCTAGTATCCGAAGAGTACAAATACGGCGGTACACTCGACCTCTTCGCCGAATACAATGGCGAGTTTATCCTGGTGGATTTCAAGACCGGGAAGGCACTTTATCCGGAGTACTTCTACCAAGTGGCAGCTTACCGGCAATTGCTTGAAGAGCAAGGCTGGCCGGTAGCCAACGCCAGAATATTGAGAATTGGCCGTGACGAAAACGAAGGCTTCGAGGAGGTGATACGCACCAGTCTGGAGACTGAGTGGCAAATTTTCTTGAAATGTCTGGAGATATACAGGCTAAGGGGATAGAGGTGCCTAGAGAAATAGCCCGAAAACCTAGATTTATATACCCGCAAGTGGCGACATCACTTACGTTGGCAAAAATCTCAGCTTTGGGGGAGTTGCTTTTTTGGCGAATTCTACCTCAAGCAGATGACCAGGGAAGACTACCAGGAGATCCAAAACTGATAAAGGCTATAGCCTGTCCCCTTCGCCAGGAGTTAACAGAAGACAACATTTCTCAACTTCTATCGGAGCTAGAAAGTGCTGAACTGATTATCCGTTATTCTAATTCTTCCAACCAGTATATCCAAATCACTAAATGGTGGGACTACCAATCAAGTATGAGGCGCATATTTCCTTCGCAATATCCCCCACCGGAAGGATGGAAAGATATCATAAAAGGTGTTGTCCCACAAACGCCGACAAACGCCGACAAACGCCCAATAGAAGAGGAAGAGGAAGAGGAATCAGGAAAGGGAAAAGGAATAGTGGAAGAGGAAGTAGGTACCGCCACGTCAACTACTGAAACAGCCATGAAACCAAGCACTGAGGAAACTCACGAGGACTCAAAGGGAGTTACTGAAACAGCCTCAGAAACAGCATTGCTTAGGTTTCTGGAAACTCTCGAGGGTTGGCGTTTTAGAAGAGCGGAAGACCTTGCCTGGCTGAGAGAATTCTTGGCTGAATATTCCGAGTTCTCCTTGTCCTTTGCCAAAGCCTGCAGAGACTATCATTCTGGACGTGTGAAGGCGAAGCATAAAGGCATATGGAAAAATCGCTTTCGCGAATGGATGGAACACGATCGTCAATTCAAAAAGGAGAGAAGTCAAGCCAATGGAGTCGATAAAAAGCATTCTGAGCCAGCTGAAAAATGGGACCCCAGCAGACCGCTCCGACCGGCAACCGGAAGTCTCGGAGACTGGACGCCAGACAAACCCCTCCGCTGAGTGCAGGATATGCGGTGGTGTTGGGGTGGTGCATCCGCTAGGCGGGGATGGCAAACCCCGCTATGGGGAAGTTATACCGTGTGTGTGTTCGCGGGAGAGACTTTTGAGGGAACGGTATGAGCGAATGCTTAAATTCTGCCAGCTTCCGGCGGCAACTGAGGACTGGACATTTGAAAACTTTGATGCCTCCGGTGCGCTGCGAGAGGCATACGAAGCGGCACTGGAGCTAGCCGAAGAGCGCGGTATAAAGTGGCTGACGCTGGTAGGACCGGTTGACGTCGGAAAGTCTCACTTGTCGGTGGCAATTTGCCGTCGCTGGCTGGCTAGGGGTAAGCCAGCCAGATATGTGCTGGTGCCGCTTATGCTGGAGGAGTTGCGGTCAAGTTATCAATGGGAGGGTGAATACGACCGGCAATTGGATTTCTTGTTGAAGGTTCCACTACTGGTGCTTGACGACTTGGGCACACAGAAGCCTACCGAGTGGGTAATCGAAAAGCTAATGCTGGTAGTAGATTACCGGTACGTGAACGCCTTGCCGCTGGTGGTTACTACAAATCGCCCTCTGGACGACCTTCCGGGGGATACTGAGCGTCGCATCGGCAGCCGGTTACTTCGGGCACCTTTTGGCAAGGTTGTATACATAGACGCAACTGAGTACCGCTTGAGGAGGCGGCGCGGTGCGAGCTGAACAAAGATGAAGGGGGAGCTAATGACGGAAAAGAAACCCAAACAGACTGTTAACAGCGAGGTGCGGGGTGTCGAGACGCCTGAGAAACCTGCAGAGCCAAGGGAGGCGATAGCCAGTAAGAGTAAATGGCCTGAGCAGATAAAAATATCAGTCAGCCTTGACGTCAGTGGTTTCCAGAGCGTCTTAGAGCAGGTGTATAACGATGGGAGGCTATCGGGATTTTGGGATGGAGTTAAATATATCGTAACACTGGCTGAGAAGTTTTTGGTGCAACATGAGAAGCTGTCCGGTAGAGAGGCATTGAGTAAGGACTCTACGCTTATGCCAACGTGGTGGATAGCTACTTTAGTTGAGGCGCTATACTATAAGCCGCCGTATACGCCAATGCCCGAGAAGTCTCGCGAGAAGTCGGCACTGAGGCTTATTAAGAAGGAGGAAGGCGGTAATGAGGAACCCACTGGACAGGATACTGGCTAAAGGTCTTCAGTCTATGTTCAAGACTATCGAAGAAGAATTGGGCAAGCTGATTAACCAAATGCTCCAGGATGCTATCAGCCCCCAGATGCTGGCTGACATGTTGAAGAGGATGGGTGGTGCCGGCATGGACTTCAGTCAGCTTGTTGGTATGGTGGGCCAGCGGCCGGGTTTCGACCCTTACCGCATACTCGGACTGGACAAGTCGGTCTCGGATGAGGAGGTCAAGAAACGGTACAACGAGTTGCTGAAAAAGCTGCACCCTGACACCGCTGGGGTTAAGGGGACGGAGTTTCTATTTCAGATGGTCATGGGTGCTTATGAAGTAATAAAAAGCGAACGGGGATGGCGATAACAGTGTTGGGTGTGTGGGAGCGCCAAAGTAGCCAGATAGTCGAGATGTGGCGGGAGGGATACTCCTTGCAGCAGATTGGCGACGCTGTTGGGGTCACCAGGGAGCGAATAAGACAACTGCTGGAAAAACATGCAGTAACCAAGCCATCCTTTTATACTGAAAAACAGGTGGCGAGGCTAATCGGCTGTTCGACTTGGTTTCTGTGCAATTTGCGGCGAAGGGGCGTGATAAATCCGAAGCGGTCTGGACATTTGCTTTACAGTGTTGATGACCTGACCGAGGCGCGACGAGCACTAGACGAGTATCGCCAGGAACATAGCCCGATTACTTTGAAATGCAAGCAATGCGGCAGGGACTTTCAGTTAAAGCCTTCCCTTTATAGGGCCAGGTTGCGCCGCAGAAAATTTCCTGGCTTCTTTTGTAGTCGAAGGTGTATGGGGAAATGGTCGGGTGCGCAATATGGTTTTCGCGTCCATCAGAAGAATAGAAAGTGGGACTGGGGCATGGTATGGCAAAGGCATTTAGAGACAGGCTATGGTGCCAGACGGCTATCCAGACAGCTGGGAATACCAGAGAGTACAATAAGTGAAATTCTACACCGAATGACACAATTGGATTACAACAGCGCAATTGCTCAGTTGTGGGGAAAATATAGAAGGGAAAAGACTCAACTTATCGCTAAACTCAGGAAAAAGTACGAGGAAGAGGCGCGCCGTCTGTACGAAAAGTATAGAGACGAAACAAAAAAACAAAGAAAGGAGGATGTAGCAATGAGGTTCCCAACAGAGTTAGCCGCAAAGGCGAGAGAGGTCGAGCCGAACTTTCCAATGGGTCTGGATGACTGCCAGGCGTGGCTTAAAGACCATCCCACCTGCGAGGGCTGCCAACACTACGACAAGTGCCAGTACTTCGGGCTGGGTATTCTGGTGGCCATCGGCAGGACAGAAGAGATTCTGAACGAGATGAAGGGCGACATCGGGCAAAAATCTAGCTAAGGGGTGGCGACATGGATAAATTATCAGCCCTGGTAGATGCAGCTCTATCAATAGAAAAGGTCAGGGTAAGAACGCAGGTAAGACAATCTCACCTTAAACTTGATGGCAGAGAGGATGAGTAAACCAGTGGTAGTGAGCGAGCCACCTTGAAAGAGTAAACCAATGAAAGAGAGCGAGCTGGTGTAGACGAGTAAACCATAGAAAAAGAGCGAGCCATCTGCAAAGAGTAAACCATCCGTTGAGAGCGAGCCATTGCGATGAAACAGGACAACTACCTTAACCTGCTCCAGCACATAGCCGATTTTGAGGACAACCTCGACCCCAACAGCCTTACCGCCAAGCTGGGCTGGCGCTCCCGCGACGTCGGCCTGTGGCCGGGCACCTTGACCAAACTGCGCATGGAAGGCCTAGTAGAGGATGCTTACGAGTCTAACTCTTACCACGGCTACCGGCTCAGCGAGAAAGCCCGGGAGCTGCTGGCGATTGGCATGCCGAATGAAACCGCTGAAGTCCCCAGGGAGAAGCTGGAGCTGCCGGACGACCTATTTGACGTCATCGAGGGCTATGCTGACGTGAAAGCCCTGGTAAGAAAGGCTATAGACAGCGAGAAACCGGTGCATGTCCTCTTTACCGGGGTGCCGTCCAGTGCCAAGACCATGTTCCTTCTGGAACTGGCCCGGGCCGGAGCACCTTACATCCTGGGGTCACAGGCGACTAAAGCTGGTGTCGCCGACCTGCTTTTCGACACCAAGCCCCAGATTCTACTTGTGGACGAAATTGACCGGATAGGCTCTAGGGATATAGCTGTCCTACTCTCCCTGACCCAGACTGGCATAGTCTCCGAGACCAAGTTCGGTCGGCGGCGCGAAGTGAAGCTGGACACCAGGGTTTTCGCTGCCTCGAATACGTTGCGGATGCCGCCGGAGCTGCTGTCCCGCTTTCTGGTGTTGCAGTTCAAGCCCTACACCAGGGCTGAGTTCCTGACCGTGGCAGCCAACGTTCTGAGAAAGCAGGAAAACGTTGACGGCGACCTGGCGGGCTATATTGCTGATAGGGTATGGGCGCTGCCGCAGCGGTTCCCGGACCCGCGCCAGGCGGTCAGAATAGCTAGGCTGGCCCGGTCAAAAGAAGAAGTGGACGAAATTTTGGGTGTTATTTCCAGACATTCAGAGGCAGGGGGAGGTAGGCTGGTCTGAGGCTAAAAACTGACGAAAGGTGTCAATTTCCTATTACCAAAACGTAGTCTTATATCCTAAAATTAAAGTGTTAGGCTGACACTCGCTAGCTTTGCCAGTGACACAGGTTTGACATATTTTTTGACATATTTTAGCTTCAGCGGCTGAGACAGTTTGACAGTTTTGACACTCTCTGGTATTCTGTCTGAGGAGGTGGAATAATGGAAGAGAAAACGCTGTCGCAAGTGAAGGAACTCAGGGATCAGGGTTTGAAACGTGCAGAAATAGCGAAGAGGTTGAATGTAAGCGTCGCGTCTGTTGCCCGGGCGGTTCGAGAGTTGAAGCGGCGCGAGGCTCAGAAGGGCAGCCAAGACGAGGCGGTTGCTGAGAAAATATTGGCGCAAGTAAGAGAGATCGTCCGTGAGGAAATGCAAAACGCCGAGATGGAACGGCAGAGGTTCCCCATCGTACTAAAAGATGGCAAGGGTGAGGCACTCGCTCCGGAGTCAGTCTATTGGCAACTCGTCTCTGAAGACGGTGTTGATGGAGAGAGGGATTTTAAGGCTCTGATGAAGTGGGCAGCCGCTATAGAGCTGGTGCAGAGAATGGTCAATATCAGAAAGGGTGAGTCTGAAGCTATTGCCAAGATGTTTGAGCCTGTGCTTGAGATGATTGACAAGTCGAGGCAGGAGCTTGATGCTGCCGCTCAGAGGAACCGCGAGACCATGATGGAAGTGGCCTCAGCAGCGGCCGGCGAAGCTGCCGCCAGGGCGACCATGCGTATCGACGAGCGCTTCAACCAGATGCTGGAGAGAAAGAAGGACATTGCCGAGGTGCAGGACCCTATGAAAGGGCTTATAGCCCGTACTATGGAGACAATCATCAACCAGATGACCGGGCAGATGTTTGGCGGGGGTGGCGCGGTCGGCCCCACACCGGGACTGGTTGATAAGCGACAAAGGGGAGGTTAACGATGGCATTCAATCCAATGGCATTTACCACACAGTACCAGAGAGAGCAGCTGGCCAAAATGCAGCAGTTCACCAGAAACATAAAATATGTTGTCCATACTGAGGACAACCGGGTGGAGGTTTCACTGGAAACTGAAGACCCCCACGCGGCGCAGCTGATTCCCCAGCTTCAGGAGGGCATTGTAACCAGTGTGACTCAGATGCTATACACCATGTTTGACATGAAGGGGGAGCGGGTTTAAATGGTCAAGGTGGCTGATGATCTTTATGAAGCGGCGAGGGTGATTGAAGCCTTGACCGGGGCGCCGCCGACCATCTGCCGACCAATGACCCGGCAGGAAAAGAGGAAGCAGGAGGAGCGGGTGAGGCGTTTTCTGGCACTGCCACCTCAGCTTCAAGAGGGGGTGCTTCGTTACGGAGAAAATCTTCGCGATGCCTATCAACAAAGCCCTTGACAAAGTAGAAATTATATATTAGGCTTAAATTGTAAGCCTCGGAAGCTTGCCGATGGAAGTCGGCTTCCGAGGCTTTTTTGCTTTCATCGGCAGCTTCAAAGGCTAACAAAAGGGGTTAGCAATCTGGACCGGGAAGGTTCAGGCTAACCCCTTTTCCTTTTCGGCCAGATTGCAACTCCGAATACTGGGCGCCACCCCAGCCCAGACAAAAACTAAAATAGGGAGGATTTACAAATGGCTACAAAGTCAAGCGCAAAGGAAAAGTATGTTAGCAGTGTCACCGACCCACTGGCGGTGGACAAGATGACCGACAAGCTGGGGACCTACCTCGGCATTACGGTCAGTGATGCCGCCGCACCGGTAGCCAACTGGAAGAAGTTTGCCGGCCGGGCAGCTGACTACTTCGAGAAGCTGTACCGCAACATGCAGGCAGCCTACGGCGGCAGATAGTAGGCTGCCTGTCCTGTTTCCATGCCCAACTCCGTGCAGGACACTGTCAATCTAGCGATGCAGGGCATCATCGTAGCCGGGGTGGCGGTTATGGTGATGAAGGCGATAGGGGAAGAGCACCACTCAATCCCTTGGGAAGCCAAGAAGCCGCTGATAGAGAAATACGGACTCTGGGCGGTTAATATCGCTGAGAGTGTCTGCCCGCACAACGATGTAGCCTGCGTGGAGAGAGAGGCAGAGAGGCTTTACGAAACTAGGATTTCAAGGAGGTAAGTATGAGACCACTACAGTTAACTTCAATCGGCGGCCTGCAGGCGCCAACAGTAGGCTTGCAGTCAGGATCACTCCCGGCTACTTACACCGCTGCTCAAATCGACATCACCTCCATCATGAACCTGATGCTCATTATGGTTGTTATGGTCATGATGATGCGGGTAATGGGCAAAGCCACTGAGGCAGTGTAGCTAGGGAAGAACTCTAACGAAGGAGGTTTAGGCGATGACAACTGGACTGGTTACCACGCAGCAAATCGACATCAACTCCATCATGAATCTCATGCTCGTCATGGTCATTATGGTCATGATGATGAAGATGATGGGCAAAGCCACCGAAAGGATCTAGTTGTTGCCGGTGGCGAAAAATAACATTTGAAAGGAAGGTATTCCATGGAGAAGGACATGGGAAGACAGAAGGTTGTTGATAAGACCATTAATCCAATGCAGGTTGGGCTTACCACCCTTACTCCAGCCTCAGTAACCGGTGGTCGTGCGGCCAATACCTTGGGTGTAATACCTATTGGCAACTACAAGGGCGTTGCCGCATTTATTGACCTGGACAAGCTGGTAAACCAGCCCCTTGTTCTGGCGGAGAAGGCCTACTGTCTTGATAAGGTAGATAGCCGGAATGGTGTTGCCGTAACTGTGGAGGACGGCGCTGCAATTGGGGATGTGGTCACCGGGGAGATTGAGGTGCCGGCGGGTGAGGTATGGTTCCTCAATCGTCTGTCGGTTACCTGCCCGGCGGCTGATGCAGATGGTTCCTGCAGCTTCAATATCTTGGTATCCAGTTGGCCGCTAACAGAAGCTGGCACGCCCAAGGGCTACTTTGCTACCAACCAGACAGCAATGGGTGCTACTACCGACATTGACCTGCCGGCTCAGGGTGAGCTTGGTGAGGAGCTCAGGCTGGTTGGTGGTGATAAGCTGACACTTCAGCTTGTCGTTACCGTAGCCTTCACGGCAGATAAGGTATTCCGGCTTGACCCATTTGGTAGAAAAGGTAAGGCTCTGGTAGCATAACCCTGATAGGGGGTGAAACATGAGCAGAGGTCTCAGCAAGGCGGAGCTCAGCTCCATCCTTGCCAGTAACCCTCGTATGGTTGGAAGCATAAGGGGGACAATTATGGCTGGATTTCTCAGTAAAGCGGAACTAGAGGCTTTGGTCACCGGTTCAGTCCAGACGGCTGACATCGCTGATAGCGCAGTTACCACGGCTAAAATAGCTAACGGTGCTATCGGCAATGCTAAGGTGGCTGCCGATGCGGCGATTGCCCCGACCAAACTGGCTACTGGTGTAGTGAAAGCAACCCTGATTGCTGGTGGTGCTGCTGGCAACCATACCGTCAGTGGTATAAGTACTGGCGACCACCTGGTGGCAGTGCTTCAGGTCGACGCCACCGACGCCAGCGAGACCTACGACGATTTGACCAGTGAGTTCACCATCAGTGCGGCCAACACCATCAATAATACCGGCGGTACCAACACTACCGGCTCTGGGTTGCTGGTGATATGGGAAGACCGGACGGCCTAAAGAAGCTTTAAGCCCCTTTTGGGGCATGAAGGTTGATATGAGATGTGACCGAACAAAATAGGTTTGAGTCTCGTACAGGTGGATTATTGCCTTTGAAAGGGGCTGAGCTAGGTGATGGTTCAGTCCCTTTTGTTTAAGGAGGGCTTGATGCCGATAGGATACACCAGCTATTATGCCGGGTCTTTTGAAGACCTGAGAAGCCAGCAGGCTCTAGTTGCGGCTCAGGAGGAGACGGCTCCGGAGGGGACGCTGGCGATGCTTGAGCTTCAGTTAGCCGAGGCTCCGCATCCGGACACGCTGGTTGAGGTCAACAACCAGCTCTTGAGTGCTGGGGTCCCTCCCTGGGAGGGCTACAGCAGCATCGTCTTTGCTGACGCAACTGACCCAAAGAAGGTGTATGTTTGCTGGACGAAGGAGCTGGCATGGTCCGGCGTTATCATCGGCATTCTTCTCTTCCTGCTGCCGACAATACTCGGTGGCGTGCTCTGGTTTCTCATCCCCCAACCAGTAAAGGACACGATAATTATGATGGGGTTGATGATGGTAATGCTCCCCATCATGGGAATGATTACAAAGGAGAAGTGAATGACACAGCAGCCAGTTCCATACCCGGCGTCAGCGCCCCAGCCGCTCTTCTGGCAGGGCGTCTTTGCCGCTATGGTTAATATCCTGATACTGATTGCCCTCGCTTCTTGGGCATTTTCACAGGCGAAGAAGGCCTGGCGGGGCGAAGAGATAGAAAGGCCATTTTAGGAGTTAACAGTGGCTGGAATATATACGGAAGTAGTCGAGATAATTCTTCAGAGCAGCGCTCTTCCAGATGAGATCGTGCCCATTTCTGCCCGGGTAAAGAACCTCTACTCAGCGGCCATTGGAATTAAGGTCATTGGCAGCCTTTTAAATGCCGGAGTGTCCGTGTCGTGGGCGGTCGACACCTATAATGTCCCGGCAGGAGCGATACAGCAGTTTAACGGCGGCTTCAGGATGCCAGGCGCAGATGAGAGGGTAAGAGTGTATTCCCTCTGGTATGGCTCAGACGGTATCTGGCGCTCCGACGACTATAAGGAGAAGACGATTAAGGTGGCTGAGCTGGTGCCTGAGTTCAGCCAGTTTCAGATAACCGACTACAGGAAAGTTTGAGGAGGAAGATATGACAATAAAGACTCTGGCAGTGATCTTGAATCCTCTGGCGCTGGCGGCAGGCTGGTACCAGGACCCTACGACTGGGCAGTGGTACTACTATGACGAGGAGGGCAATCGGTATGTCTATGTTGCTGGTTATCTCTACCCGATGATGTTGTGGGAGCCGGCGCCGAAGGTGGTAAATGTCCGGCACGGCGACACGCTGCGAATCTTCGTCTCGTTCAAGTACAGCGGGCCGGCTAAGACCGTCAAGCTCTACGGGTGCATCGGCAACCTGGGGACGACCTGGCCTTATGCCTTCGACGAGGTGCTGAAGGCTACTTCGCCGTCTTTCACCATTCCCGAGTCCACAACGCCCACTACCAGGACGGCGCAGGTGGACATACCAGTTACCACAGCCATAGCGGCTGGCAAGCACTACTCAATCTACGCCAAGCTGATAGACGGGATATCTTTCAAGGAGGGCGAGACCGGCAGCGTGGCCCTGAGAGACGCTATCTTTGTGGTATCCGTCGAGCCGACGTTTACTGAGTTCAAGATAACGGATTACGTCAAGGTGTGAGATATGCAGGTGCAGGTAGGGGGTAATATCTATACCCTAGGTGAGGGGCAGCCGCTCCAGATTCAGGCGGGGCAAACGCTGAGGGTGTTTTACTCCTTCAGCTATAAAGCGGCCGATACCGCTACTGTGCCTATATGGGCTTCTCTCTACACGAGGACCTTGGGGGTTGTAAACAGAGAAGAGCAGGCACAGACCAAGACAACTATAACTCTGGACAAATCCATAACCTGGCAGACATATGAGGGCTCCATAGATATCAATGTAGGTACCGGCGTGAATGCTGGCCTATATGGTCTGATTGTTGAGCTTCCCGGTTTTGAGGGTGCCGAGGCAAAGGTGGACGACTGCATTGAGGTCACTGCGGGATTTGACTGGACGCAGATGATAGGGTTGATGGTGGTGGTCATGATGATGGGGATGATAATGCCGATGATGGAAGAAGGATTGTCAACCACCCACGGCTAAAGCCAGTGGGCTTGCCCCCCTTTGAGCGATGTTAATCGCTCCTGCCAGGTCAGCGTTGGAGGCGAAACCGCAGGCCTGACAGACAAAGGAAGATTGGGAGATACGGTTATGTTTAGAGACAAAGCCGCAACGAGGACAGGAGTCAAACCTTTAGAAAGGAGGTGTGCGTCAATTCCTCCCACCCCTAAAGGGATGGGTTTCCTTGACGCCTTTCTATGAGCAATGAACTGGCAAAGAGGGTTACCAGCCTTGAGAAGGATTTTGAGGAGGACTTTATGGACTCCGTCGTCATGGCGGGTATGATGGTGGCGATGATTATGTTAATAATGCCGATGGTCACTCAGCAGATTTCGGCTACCTACAGCCGGGTGCAGACGCTAAGTGCATCGCCAGACACCATAGCTCAGAATGCTGGCTTTATGTGGTATGAAATAACTGCGCTGGGTCAGCCGAACCGGCTGAAGATGATAGGGGAGAACAGCACAGGGGCCTTTGAAGAGATTCTGGTGTCGCTATCAACTTGAGGAGGAAGGCGATGACAGAAAGGAGAAATGGACACAAGTTGGGAATGATGTCAAGAGTGCGAGCCTGGCTTCTGGGTGTTGAGCCTGAGAAGCTAGAGGCATTCACCACGCTTCTGCGGGGTTATCAGCCACCAAAAGGAAAGCATAACTCTCTTATACTTGGTGGACCTACTTCATGGACATGGAATGCTACGATAGACGACACTCACCATGGCAGCCGTGGCTCAGGGCTTCATGCCGACTCACACGCCAGACAGCACGCACTGGACAGTGTTTTAGACCACACTGGGGAAATAACCGATACCCAGCATGGGAGTAGAGGCTCAGGACTTCACGCTGACTCACATACCCGGCAGCACAATATGGATTCCGCCAGTGACCACGGTGCAGGAACTGAAGGCGACCTGATATACGCTGCCGCTGGTGGTGCCTGGACAAGACGAGCAATTGGTAGCGCTGGTCAAATACTTACTGTGGTTGCTGGGCTTCCAAATTGGGCAGACGCCCCTGCAGGCGCAGTGCATGGTAATGAGCTGCATGACCCGGACTTTTACCCTCTGGATGGCTCAGAGGTACTGACTGCGCCTCTGTCGATGCAGCTTATGGCGCCAGCGAATGAACCAACTGCGGTTGCGGGTAACGAGGGCAAGCTCTACTACCTGACGCCCGGAGCCTCAGAGACCGGCAAGATAAAACAGATTATGAAAAATTCTACTGGCGCTTTTGAGCAGGTACTGATCGCGATTAGCACTTAAAGGAGGTTAATATGGCACTGATAGACGAACTCAAGACAAGGAAGGCGGAGCTTCTCAAGCAAATGGAAGCTATAGACAGAGAAGCGGCTAAAGTCAGAGAGCAGTATGAGGAAAGACTGGCTGACCTGAGAAGACAGCGCATACCATTAGAGGAGAAGGTGAGGCTGATAGACACCCTCATTAAGTCAGAAGGAGGCGAGTAATGGGGTTTACAGGTACTGTTGGGCCCGGAGGATTACCCCTGTACAGGTGCGAATGCGGCAATACCTTTGAGCTTGACCCGAATGCTACCAGGTGTCCCTGTGAGTGCCATAATGAGGCGCTGGAGAGGGCTAAGCAGCTCGGACTTTACTGCGAGGACTGCGGATTTTCGTCATTGGAGCCGACAACATTCCAGGAGCATTACCACTGGCCGACACACCAGAAGGCTGTGGCGGCAAAGGAGGAGGGATAGTTTGAAGCGGCTTTTGAAGGGACTACTGTTAAAGCCGACACTTAACCTGCTTGAGTGGATACTGAGACGGGACGGCAACAGCTTAATCCTTGGTGGTCCCCTCGGCTGGTCATGGCAGTCCACGCTTGATGCTACTCATCATGGGAGCTTGGCTGGCCCGGCTAATGCTCATAGGCATTCTGACCTGGCTAATATTGGCATTGACGACCACCATGCCAGGGACCACGCCTCAAGGCACCAGGATGGCGGTGCAGATGAAATCTCAGTGGCCGGGCTTTCAGGGGAACTGGCTGAAAGGCAGAAGTCCAAGTGCGGGGACAGCACGCTCGGGTGGACCGCGGGCAAGGTGCTCAAGGGCGCCGGGGCTGGAAACGCTCCGACGGAGGCCGACTTCCAGGGGTATTTCGATATCTGCTTCACCAAGGTGTATGACAATTCCCCTGCCCCAACAACATGGACCGACCTGAACCTCTCCTCGGTGGTGGGGGCCAATATGGCGGTTGCTCTTCTCAGGATTAGAAACAGGGATCAAACAACCGAGAACGCCTATCGTTTCAGGCTCAATGGCCAGTTATACGATGTTGGATACGGGCCTGATTACGCCGGGGTAAATGTGGGCACGGCATGGGAAGAGCAGGTTATTTATGTCATGGTGCGCACCGATACCAGTGGGATAGTGGAGTGGGAAGCTAACAGGGGCCTTAACACTGATATCTGGGTATTCGCCTGGTGGAGGGAGTAAACATGACAAGAGAAGAAATAGAAGAGAAATACCAGAAGCAGCACGACGAGTTGAGCGAGAGGTACTATCGCGGCGGCAATCCGGACGGACTGTCGCCGACCGAGTTCAGGAGCCGGCACGATAAAATCTGGATTGACCTTGAGCGTGAGCTTAAGGCGGCCGGCTATATCAAAGAGCCGCAGGACTACAGGGCCCTGTACCAGAAAGCTGGTACGATTAATGAAAAGGTGGACATCCTGGCGAGAAGGATGGGGTTAATAAGTTAATCAGGAGTAAGATGGACATAAAGACAGCTGATTTATTTGCTACGCCACCGAATACGTGGTGGGAGAGGTGGATTTGTAGAATTATCGGCGCCAAGACGTTCCACTGGGGGATGTTTGTTGCCCAGCACGATAGCGGCTGGATAATAACCGAGAGTATTGGCAAGGGCACAGCACTGACCAGGTTTACCTATCCGAAGGCTTGCATCTACCGAATTAAGGAATTGGGGGAAGTAGATTGGAGAAGGCTGATAGCCATTCACGCTGAGTATGGTGAGCTTCCCTATGATTGGCAGGTGCTCTTCAGAACGGCTATCTGGTGGCTTCTCAAGCACTACTTGGGTAAGGCTATCCCCGTAATCAAGGATGAGGCGGTCAACTGCCAGGAATGGGTAGTGTTAATTGCCTATGAGCTGGGTGTCAAGATAATACCCGATGACGAGTACCCGATGTGCACTAATCTTGAGAACAGTCCCTACCTTGAATACAGAGGGGAGGTGACAACTTGAAAGCTAAAGAGGTCCTAGACGTAATTAGGGGAGCTATCCGTCCTTATCTTGCCATTATCTTTCCGACCACGGTAGTAATAATTGGTGCAGTAGTAACATTCAAATTGCTCCCCCAGGCGGTCAAGTTCATTGACCGGGACATAGGTCTGGTGATTATTACGAGTGTGCTAACTATCGTGACTACCATTGTATCAGCGGCTACCGCAATTATGGCTTTCTACTTCGGCGAACGCGGAAGCAAGCGGAAGAAGGAGAAATGATGGACGGCACTACAATCAGTATACTCATTGCTATAGTGGTTAACATAGTCATCTCAGCCTTTAGTGCTGGTAAGCTATACCAGAAGGTTGGAGATTTGTCTTCCAGAATCAACAAGATGGAGGGAAAACTGGAGAATACTGACAACCACATTGATATCTTGAGTGAAAGGATAGCTAAATTGGAAGGAAGGCTAGAGAAGTGAGATACGCCATAACAGGAGCAACCATTGACCAAGTAAGAAATGTTGGTGCTGTCGACATTAAAGAGGCGCGCTCTACTGGCATTATCTTTGCCACGCTCACCGAGGAGCAGGTAGGTAGGCTCAAATCTCAAGGGTGCACAGTGACTAAGATAGGCGAGGTAAAGACAGCGGTAATGCCACCGGCACCTGTTGCTGGGATGCCTACTTACACCCCGGAGCAGCTCGTGCAGATAGCTGGGCTGGAAGACCTCAGAAATATTAGTCACCCACCTCTCTATGGTGAAGGCTTCAATCTGGCTATAGTGGATACTGGCATAAGGTCTACGCATGAGAAAATTAATGGCCATGTAGTTTACTCAAAGAACTACACCTCTGACCCGGCTGGAGACGGCTTCGACCATGGTACTGGCGTCGCTTCGATCGCTTTAGCTGTTGCCCCAGAATGCAACCTTCTTGACTTTAAGGTACTGAACAACAAGGGACAGGGAACTGAGGAAGAGGTTGTTCTGGCACTAGATGACATCATCTCAATGCATGATGTAGGGTCAGAGTTTGCACCCCATGTGATAAATCTTAGTTTAGGCTCTCTGGACGATGGCAACCCGAATAATATATTGAGGATTGCCTGTCGTGCTGCCCTTCAGAGGAATATCTGGGTTTTTGCCGCTGCTGGAAACAGCGGGCCTGCCCCAGGAACAATAACGTCTCCCGCCTGTGAAAGGTATGTAGGGGCTGTGGGCTCGGCGAAATACCTGCCAAACCAGAAGACTTTTGTCGTGAGCAATTTTTCTTCCCGCGGGCCAACCTTGGAGGGATTGATCAAGCCGGACGCGCTGTTGTTTGGCGAGGACATTGATATGGCAAGTTCCTCTAGTGACACTGCCACTACCGCTAAAAGTGGCACCAGCTTTTCCACACCCTTTGCTTCAGCAATGGCACTCACCTTTCTAGAAGGTCTACAGAGGCGAGCCGAACTTACACAGGAGATACCTGGCGTATATCCAGAGCTTGGTATCTGGTATTTTACCCTGGCTGACATAATTGACAGATATCTTGCCGGGGTCTCTATTAAGCCTCAGGGTGTACCTGCTGGCAAAGATAATGAGTACGGTTACGGTCTACCATTTGGGCCTCTAATATTGCAAACACTCGGAGTCAAACCGGCCATTGACCTGAGTGCAATGTTCACTGGCATGATGGCGGTCATGATGATGGGAATGGTGGTGAAGATGATATGAGCCAGGTTCAGCTGCAGTCGTTAGATTGGACACTCATAGTCATCGGCTTGGTCGATGTTATGGTTGTCACTACCATAGCCATAATGATATCTAAGTTGTTAGGGCCGAGAGGATAAAGGAGGTGAATATGGAAACAGAGGAAAAGATAGTTATCGGCGGTATGGTAGCAATAGTTAGTGTCTTGATGCTGGCGCAGGTAGTCCAGGCAACCATACCTCAGCCTCAATATACCTGTCCCATCTGCGGCGCAAAATTTATGACCTATGACGAGCTATACAGCCACTTTATACAAAGTCACCCGAGTGAGCCGATAGAGGTGATATGGACGGATTGAAGGTGTAAGGAGGAAAAGATGAAGCCACAAGTCAAGATAGAGATGATGAAAATGGATGACCCGACTTTCGAAGCGGGGGTGACTAAAACCGCTAGGGCCAGGCTGACCAACCCTACCGCCAAGCAGTTCACCTACATGGCGGAGCTGTATCTTGGGGTGACTAAGGTAACTACTTCAGGGGTGAGCACGGTAACGATACCAGCTAACAGCTACTTGGACGTAAACTTCACCGTGACCATGCCTCTGGTGGAGGGAAGCTATCCCGTGTTCCTCGATGTCTGGTCTGACTCTACGCTGCTCAAGCACTACCAGGCAATGGAGAATGTAGTGATAGTCATCTCGCCTGCAATAGAAATTGGTGTAATTACGTGGGTGTGATATGATGAGGTTGTAAGCAAGGTCAAATTATTCTTTGGGACAAGGAGAATGAGATGCCTCAATTCGCGCCAGGAGAAGTAAAGACCGCAAAGGTCGCCATGCGAAACCCGACAGCTAAAGCCTTCGACTACAACGGCTTTATCTATATGGGGACAGACCTCGCGGTGGTCTCCGAGAAGGCTTTTCGGCTGCTTGCTGGCGAGGAAAAGCAGGTCAGCTTCCCGGTGAGTATGCCTACCACTCCCGGGGTATATCCTGTACATATCGGGGTATTTTCCGAGGGAGCGAACATTGTCCTCTACCGGGCAGTCGAGGATGTTGAGATCATCTCGGGTGTGGCCAAGTTCATCTATGCCTCTGATGTAAAGCAGACGCTCTACCATCAGCCAAACTATCCGGCATGGGCAGAAGGTCTGGAAATCTCGGTGGATATAAAGAATACCGGTAGTGGTGCTGGTACCTGCACTCCCATCTGGTACGTTGAGACATGCTACGGGTACCACACGGTGGGTCTTGGGCAGCAGATAGTCAACCCCGGGGAAACTGCCACCTTCTCCGGGAGGTGGTACTGGCCCTACGGGCCGATGGAGCCGGATGAATGGTGGCGTCCGGGCTTCATCATAAGTGGAGCCGGTCCCATTTCCCTCGCCTTCGGACGCTCGCTCTACCTTGTCTCGGTAGACATTCCATCACAGATCATCTCGGGTAGCAAATACCTGGCAACACAGACTATACACTTACCCTACGCTGCTGATAGCCTTTTCAGGGTTGAGCTGTGCTTAACCCCGACGCGAAGGTCGGTAGCCAGTTCGGCTCTAATCGGTGCCGTTACCTATGCGAACATTATTCTTACCGCAACAAAGGATTACGAAGTTAAAGGCGTCTACACAGATAGGGTAAGTTATCCCGCCGAGGCAATTGACTGGGACTATTGGAACAGGCCTTTCCCACTTCCGCGGGGCACCTACAATGTGGTTTCCAGCGTCTATCACTGGTATGCGACTAACGAATACATGACCGCCGGTTATGGCTGGATTTGGGAGAACTATATTGTTGGGCAGGTGCAGGTAGTATGAAGACCTACCTTGAGACAGAAGATGTGGAAAGGCTGGAGGAGGCTGGAGAGTACCTGAGGGATAGGCTACTTATCCGGCTCCTGTTCCGGCTCGGCTGCCGTATCAGCGAGGCGCTGGGTATTACCGTGAGCGATATTGACTTCAACCGGGGCACGGTGACCATTCAGCACCTGAAATTCAAGGTGAAGCTGACCTGCCCTCACTGCGGCGGCGGGGTGGCTAAGACAGCGAAGTTCTGCGCTGCCTGCGGCCAGCCGGTGGAGCAGGCACTGGCCGAGGAGAAGGAGCACCGCCGACAGCGGACTTTACCCCTAGATAGAGAGACGCTGGACATGCTGAAGGACTACATCGACCGGGGCGGACCAGTGTCTCAGAATGGCAAGCAGCTTCTCTTCGGTATCAACCGCCACCGGGCCTGGCAGATAGTCAAAGAGTGCGCTAGAAGAGCAGAGTTACCTCATCTGGTGAATCCAGAGACGGGTAAGCTGCATCATGTCAGCCCACACCGACTTCGTGACGCCTTTGCCATTCATGCGGTGAAGCACAATGATTCCGGAGACGGACTCCGGCTTTTGCAGGAACATCTTGGTCATCAGAGCATAACGACTACCATGAGATATAGGAAGATATCGGGGGAGGAGCATAGGGAATGGTACGAAAAACTCTGGGAATAGATACAAATCCTCACCAGAAAATAGTGGCCAAGGAAAGAGGCGAACGGAAAACAGCGTTTGGCTACTGCCAGACATGCCGGCGGTATAGCTGGATGACACTGAATAACAAGCGCTGGGTATGTAATGAGTGTGGCTGCCCGGTAGAGGAGGTCTAATTTTGAGAAAAGCTTTAGGAGACCATCAGTCCCTATCCCATATTTCAGAGAACTAGGAAGGGCAAATATGTCTGGAACAGGTTCTATAACAATAAGGAATCGCCAATGGGTTGTGAGCTTAACCTCAACCTATGCCGAGCTTACCACAGGGCTTAGCGGAGTGGAGTCAATACCCGCTGGGACGGGTATGCTTTTTGACTTGGGCACGGACTATAGTGTCATCCAGATTGACATGACTCAGATGCTGTTCCCCCTAGACATTATCTTCATCAACAGCGCCCAGGGCGTGGTGGGCGTGATGCATAACGTCCAGCCAGGCGAGACTGATGTCCGTTTTGAAGCAATCTCAACACCCGGTGCCAGGTGGTTTCTGGAGGTCAACGCCGGTGAGGCAGAAGGCATATCGGTTGGCGACGATGTGGCCATCCAAGGCAGTGTCGCCACCACCCAGCCCAACATAGCCAGCATTCTCAATTTCGTCATCATCTTCATGATTGTGGTGTTCATGGGCAAGATGGCTATCAGGGCGGTTTCGCCACCAAAGCCCAGGCTGCAGCTCTATGGCCCCAGGGGAGAAAGGCTGCTGCAGACGGAACAGAAGATTAACCCAAAGGAATGGCAGTTTGCCGAAGGTATGTGGGAGGTGACAAAGGAAGACGCCGAGAGAGGAGATGTCGCCGGTGAAGACATCATGTTCTGTGAGTACATCCGGGACCTGGTGAAGTTGGGTGAGAAGGTCACCGATGAAGAGGCCAAGGTGTTGCGGGATGCCTGGAAGAAGCGATGGGGACAGCCATACCTTGCACAGACTGTCCCCAGGAGAGAACTGCGCTTCGCCGACAGGCCGCAGATAGTTACCGCCGATACCCTGAGGGGCTGGCTGAAAGAGGGCTTGGCCCGCCCGATACAGACCGCTGGCTTCTATGGCGCCGAGGGCTACAAGCCGCGGCTCTATGTCGTGGGTGAGACTATTTACCAGATAGAATGGGGACCCGCCAAGAAGCATCAACTGCTCCCGGCCGGCATCGAGCACATGGCCCATGAAACTAAAGAGCGACTTCGCAAGGAGGGGGTGGAGATTGGCCCACCTGCAGGGCCACCACCCGGTAAACCTACCAGGGCTGATGTCACTGTCAGCGCTAGGCAGAAACTGGGCGTCTGGATTACCGATAAACGAACAGGCGTTACTCTGGCCGAGTGGACGGATAGAGACGCCAGAACACTGTTTGAGGAAGGCTCGTTCCGGGGTCGAGTGCCAGTATCCGCCTGGGAAGCTCCGGACGATGAGTTGGTGAATAGCGTGCTGGACTACGCCGAGGCCGTTGGCTTGCTGGCCAAGAAGAGTCCGGTAATGCACCTGCCCCAGACGGAAAAAGGTCAATATGCTTGGCTGATAACTGACCCGGAGACGGGAGAGATCATAATCAAGCCTGGCTATACCACGGTAAGCAAGGCGCAGAGAGCAGCGCGGGATTTTGCGCTGCGCCGGGCCAAATACGCCGGAGAGCATACCGTCAAACTCAGGATATACGATAGGGAGCCGGATATAGGCGACCTTGAGACCGGCGTGGTATTTCGCGGTGAGATACGCCTGCCTGAAGGCAGGGTGATGGAGGAGATGCTGGAGCCTCAAGCTCTCCCCAGGTTCAAGCCAGGGGAAATAGTTAAGTATAAAGGCGAGAGGGTGAGAGTCTCGGAACAGATTGGTGATATGGTAAATATCTTCATTCCTTCCCGCCAAGAGTTAGTTTGGGTGAAACCTGAGACACTGGAAAGAATCGAAGGCGAGTTGTTGGCGAAAGAGGTTGGGAAACCAATAACAAAAGGGGGAGGGGGCAAGCCGGCCAGCAGAAAAGTTTACTTCATCGGCTCCTGCAAAGTAGAACAGATTGGGTTCTTCCCTGAGGTTGAGTGGTTTTGCATCACTCACAACGAAGAAGTTGGCTTAGAGGTTCGGTGTCCTCGGTCGCCCCTTACCAATGATGAGTGGAAAGCGGCTTTTGAGCTTGTACGAGAGGCTTTCCCTGAAGGTCAGCAGATGGCCAAGGTAATTCCAATTGAGCCGCGTCGCCCCCGTCCCGGCAAAGAAGAGCTGGAGTTTTTACCCGACAGCCCGGAAGTGCTAGCCCAGACCATTGATGCCATCGGCTACCGCGAGAAGATAGACACCGCCTTCCTGGAGGCAATCAAAAGGGCAAAGGGGTTAAGGTAATGGTAGTAACCGCAGCGCCGCCCACAGTCCTCTCTATGGATGAATACCGCCGCACTTGGCAGCCGCAGGGCTGGGAGATGATCATCATCGGCCCAACATCAACCTGGCGGCCGGAGTGGAGAGAATGGGAGGCCATCAGGGATATTGTGCAGAATGCACTCGACGAGAGCGAGTACTACCGCTGGGGCTATGATGAGAAGGGGCTGTGGATACGGGACACCGGGAAGGGCGTGGCGGTAGTCGATTTTCTTTTGGGCCCGCCCAAGCTGAAGCCTGACTACGCCCGGGGTAAGTTTGGCGAAGGAATGAAGATTGCCGCCCTGGCCCTGATCCGCAAGGGATACTCCGTACATGTCGAGACGGTGGGGCGGGAGTTGTGGCTTATCTTTCTAGAGCAGAAGGCGAACGGCACTACGGAGACCCTGGCTGCCATGTGGCGGCCCAACGGCAGACATCGGGGCACCGAGTTTCACATCATCGGCTACTTCGGCTCGGCATTTGAGAACAGGTTTGCCGTTAACCTGCCGGCAGAGGCTGTCCTGGCCAAAGCCCCCAGCCCTCTGGATAAGCCAATCAGGCGCTTCAACCAGCTCCTCAGCCCGGCTCATACCGAGACTCCCCGGATCTACGCCCGTGATATCTATATGAGGGACATAAAGAGCCTCTACAGCTACAACCTGTGGGGCTTTGAGATGGCTCCGGACCGTCACGGCCCGAAGCATGAACCGGACATGTGGGCTGACGTGGGTCGGCTCTGGTGCTGCATCACCAAAGTCGACCTCGTCAGGGATTTCCTGCGCATGGTGCACCTCCCTCCGGTAGTCGAGACCGACGAGTCCCACAACATCCAAATGGACAAGTGGTCGATGGGTAAGGAGCCGAAGACAGGCATGCTCTACGCCGAGTTTGTCAGAGAAAACGCTTCCGTGTGGCGTGAGGCCTGGCGGCTGGAGTTCGGCGAGGATGCCGTCATAAGGACTTCGGATCGCTGGGACAACATGGTAAAGCACTTGGGCTACACTCCCCATAGCATCAATTGGATGGCGAGGGCCACTATCAGCGAGGCTATTACCACCGACAAAAACATCATCGACGCCAGCGCCGAGAGACTGAGGGAAGCTGAAGTTGTCCCAGATGAAAAGCTGACAGCGAGGCAGTTGGCCCACTTGCGGTTAGCCAGGGAAATTATACACGGGGTTACCCCCAATATAACCGGACGTGATGTCCGTGCCGTCCATGCCGCCGTCATCCCGCCCGCCAGCGACCGGGTGAGGACAGCCGGCATGTACAGCCGGGTCACCGAGGAGATATTCATCGACTTGAACACCCTGGAGCATGGCAAGTCAACGGTGGACGCTGCAGTTCACGAACTGGCCCACCACACCTCGGGAGCGGAAGACTTGGAAGAAGAGCACTCCAGCCACATGACCATGATAGCCGGTTACGTAGTGCAGTACACTCACGCAGGTGTTTTTGATGAGTTGATGGAGGGAGTGACATGGTGACTAGCCAGCAGCTTAATATCAACAGCCTCATAAGCGCCATGGCCCTCATGGTCATCTTAGCGGCGTTCTTCCGCATGGTCAATAAGATGCTGTTTGCTGAAGAGAGGGGATTGCTGCCGCAAACAAAGAAGTATCTCACCATCCTCGACGCTGGCGATACCATCTTCCAGGAAGGAGAGGTGGTATCACCTGAGGCTTATGAAAGGGAGAATGAACGGGTAAAGAAGCTGGGGCTCAGGCCCGCCTTCGGCAAGCACTTGGCGGATATACTGCCCCCCAGGGCGGCCCAGACCGAGCCTCAAACGACAGGATACCGAACTCTCAAGCTCTTTGATGAAAAGGAACCCTTCTTTGTCTACCTGCGTCCAGGTGAAGATGTAGCAGCGGCAACTAAATTCAGAATGGCGCAGTTAGAAACCAAGCCAGGCTATAAGTATACCGTTTTTATAGTCATTCAGGAGAAGGGGAGAATAATTGACATCCAGGGATACCATATGCACGAAGACCCTCAACAAGACTATCACGTTTACTGGCTCCCACACTATCGACCACCAGATGAAATCATGACCCGTATTGAGAAGGATGCTGGCTTCAGATTCCCCCCAGAGATATGGAGAAAGCCGCCCAAATTCTTGCATCTTTCTCAGACGGAGCCTCTTATGCCATTAACAATTAAAAGGGGTTTTGCAGGAGTTGACTAAGAAGCTCGACGAACTTCAAGTTAAAATGGCTAAGGCAAGGTTCAGCATTTAGCCGTTACAAAGGACAGAATGGTAACCGAGATTAGACCAGGACGGGGCGGCACCGGCGGTTTCCTCCGCCCTGTCCGCTGTGGATTTTTCATTCGGGACTATCTTCTCGGCGAGGGTCCCTACGGCACCGACAGGATAGACCCGGATAGAGGTGCCCCGCAGATGCGGATCTTCTCCGCCTATAAGTGGGCCGTGCACCGGGGCTTTGCTGAAGACTTGGCGGCCAGGGAAGAGGAAAGGCGCATAAGGCGGGGAGAGCCGGCCTTCACTGAAGAGGAATATGCCGCCCGTGTTGACCGGTACTTCCGTGAAATCCCCCGCAAGCTGGTCCGGTCTCGCTATCACAGCTTCAGGCGCTATTTTCACTACCTGAAGCAGCTGGGCTGGGTGGAGCCAACCGGTGAGGTGGGCCCCTCATTTATCCATGACCTGACCGGCGAGCACCCTGCAGCACAGCTGGAGAAGTTCTATCGTATCACCAGGGAAGGCCGCCGGGCGACTGAAGAGCAGTGGGGAAACCCGCAATACGCTCTCTATCCTGAGATAGCCGGCGAGCCGGTGGGTGACTACATGGCGGAGAAGCGGAAAGAGAAGAAATACCGCCGGGCACGCAAAGAAGAAAGGTTCCTCAGGCCAACCACTGTGGGCCTGTTTATCCGTGACTATCTGATGGGGCTGGGCCCTGAGGGATCTCCCAGAATCGACCCCGACCAGGGCGACTTCACCGAGAACATCTTTTTCCACTACAAGGAGATGCTCAGGCGGGCCAACGCCAGAGACAACGTGGCAAGAGAAGAGGAAAGGCGGGTTCAGCATGGGGAGCCCCCCTTCACGCCGGAGGAGTACACCGAGCGGCTGGAGTGGTATCTGGAGCGAATACCATATAAGCTGCACCGGGCCCGCTCCGTCAGCTTTTTCTCCTATTTTCATTACCTGAAGCTCCTGGGATTTGTCGAGCCCACCGGGCGCGAAGAGGAGGCTTATATCCAGAGCCTTGACTATGCCGATGCCCCGCCCCGGCGCTGGTATCGCCTGAGTGAAAAGGGAAGGCAAGCACCTGAACACGAATGGTACCGGCCGCAGCTGACGTTGTACCCTGAGTTGACACCAGAATACTTTGCCATGAAGAATATGGAGCGAAGGCAACAAAAATGATGCTCATCAGAAGAGCAATATTCGACCTCAAGACTAGAATTCTTGTGTCGCGTTTTTGGTGGTTATATCCGGGATGCATTATTGCTTTTCTCAGAAACCCCGTAAGGTGGCTTCGGATACTGAGTCGGTTAGAGAGGTTAGAGAGGGATTACTTTGCCCGCAAAAATAGGGAGCGGAAAGGCAAAGCTTAATGGAATGAAAAATGTGTCGAGTGATATTGTCTTCGACTTCTGGGCTTGTCAGCGACCACTGACACACAAGTGGGGGTCAGGACAAGTGTTTGACCGCCTCTCCAAGAGGTTTAGTAGACCAGATTGCGTTTTCGGCAAAACCGATAATATTCCCGATGATGTATTCTATGTAGACTTGTCCAATGGCTTTAATTGGAAGTCTCTGCCTTTCAACGACAATACTTTTGAGTTCGGCTACTGGGATCCGCCTTATGATAAGCTCTACAAGCAGGAGGGCCAGGAGATATGGCGATGCTGTAAACGATTGGCAATACTGCACATCTATATCTGGCCCCGTGCTTGGCTGACAGGCGCTATTCGGGAGGGCATGGTTGCTATCACGATGGGGCCGATGAAGCGGATTAGATGTTTACAGGTGTTCAGAAAGGCAGCATAGCTCAGTCGGTTAAAAGTGCTCCCTGCCACCAGAAATCGTAAGAGGTAGATATGGTCACGCTTCGACCAATGACAGACAACGATTATCAGGACAGCTATGCTTGGGAGGCTGACCCGGAAATCCACCAGCTAAATCCCCCTGTCGGCAGGCTGAGCAACTACCACGCCTACGCCATAGACGCTGACGGTAAGCATATTGGCACTTGCTTTATGCAGAATGTTGACGGCGAAAGTGGCGAGCTGGCCATCGAGATTGGAGACAAAGACTACTGGGGAAAAGGATACGGTACCGAAGCCGTCCGCGCTCTGGTCAACCAGTGGCTGTCTAATGGACTCAAGCGCATCTGGCTCAAGGTGCTGCCCTGGAATGCTAGGGCGATAAGGTGCTACCAGAAGGCAGGATTCGCCCACAAAGGGCATCTGGTACTTGATGGAATTGAGTTTCTGGTGATGGAGATAACCGGCAGGTAGTTTGCCCCTCGCTGCCGAAAATAACCGCCTATTTTTGCATCCTGGCGCGTCAGTTATTGTAAAGTAGCCCAACTTAGCTTCAATTCCTCACGTTTTACTAGCTCCAATTTCTAAGTCCTTGTCTTGTGCCCTAGAGCTGTTTATGGTTTTCTTCAAACACCGCCCGCCTCTGGGGGGGGAGAGAAGAAAACAAGTAGTTTATCAATATTAAACAATAGTGCATTTTGTTCAATAATGAAGCTGTAAAACACAAAAGCACCTTAAAAACTGAATACCGACAAAGCCGACCTGACGCTTGCCCTGAAAGGGGGTTCAAGCGATGGTAACAGCGACAGCATCACCAGCACCATCACCGCAGGGGTATTGTAGCAAGTGCCACAAGGTTTGGTTGCTGGAAACGGAGCAAGGCGTTTGCCGATGGTGCGGACAGCCGTCAAGTTGCCAGACCACACGGTCAACCGCCTTGCGTAGCTTCAAGTCTAACGGAAGAAACAGGCGAAAGCAAGTCCCTATCAAGGGTAACGGCTACGACCACCTAGAGGGCGAGTGGCTTACCTATTATAGAGTGGCTTCCCAGTTCAGCCACAAGGCAAGGACACAGGACAGGGATGACCTACTCCACGATATTATCTTGACCCTTGCCAGTGTGGAGCGGAATAACGGACACAAGCCCTTTACCGAGCTTGCGATGTATCGGATTGCCTCAAGGTGTGTCGCCGATTACTGGAGAAGGCAATACCGCCATACGAACGGGTTAGACTGCCGATGGTGCGGTCAAGCCCAAAGGCGAAAGTGCCGTGAGGAATGGCTGTATTCCGAGTGCCCGAAGGCTATCAAGCTGGAAAGCCTGAATAAGCCCATCGTGGACAGTGAGGGCAATACTACCGAGCTTGGGGAGCTGATAGCCGATGATAAGGCGATAGACCTTGCCGAGTGGCTGGACATCAAGACCTTTCTACTCGGTTGCCCGCAAAGACTAATCGCCATAGCCGAGAAGATAAGGGATGGACAAGCCTTAGAGACCAAAGAGCGAATGTATTTGAGCCGATACAGGCAAAAGGCACAGAAAAGCCTATTCCAAGATGTTACGAATTAAGCCCAAATTGCGATGTATATAGTGGGAGTGCCGATAATGCCAGCGGATTGCGGGTTATCGGTATCTCACTAATAAGGCACTCGGTAGATTTGCCCACTACCGAGACTGCCAGAGGGGGTGTTCAGATAGAACAATTGAATATTGAGGGCAAGCGTTCAGGTGACGGCTTCGTCGCTCATAAGGCGATACTGGTTAACGCCTTATCAAGAGCACTAGCCGAAAGGTTGGTGCTCTTTGATTTAACGGTAGGGCGTAAAGGCTTCACCAACTACCTTAAAGCTCTGGCGGGTTCCAATGTAGTCAAAATTGTCCCCGCCAACGGTAGTGCTAGCGGTTCGCAGGCTAACGGTCATAAGAGGGTTAAGGTGATGTGTGGTGCTCATACCAGTTACCTTGACGATGAGGCTTGGATTAAACAGCCGACAGGCAAGGGCAAGAAGGCTACGCCTTTTACCCTGTGTGAAATCAGGGTAAGCCCTTCCACCGCCGTCAAGCCTAATCTGGGTGCTGGTGAGCTTGCGGAAGCCCTGAACAGGGTTTTACCCTTTACCGCTAAAGAGGATAACCGACCTGTTTTAACCTGTGTCTATTTCGTGGTGAAGGATGGCAAGCTCTCACTGGTCAGTGCCGATGGTTTCAGGCTGGCGGTAGTCAATCTTCCCTTTGATGGAGAGGAAGGACAAGCCCTTGTCAGCCGTGATGACCTGAGAGGCATACCCAGTGCCCTGAAGCGGGCAAGGCGGATACGGGTAGGCTTTGAGCCTAACGGAAGCCTTGATACCAAGAGCCTGATACTGGAGACAGACCTGATAAGGTATAAGTGGGCGGGTGTGGATGGTAGTTTCCCTGATTATGAGAAGCTCATTCCTACCGAGCATACGACCATCGCTCACTTTGATACCAGTGAGGCAATCAAGGCTATCGCTTCCCTGAAAGTCCTTGCCGATGCCAAAGGCTACGGCATAGACCTCACCCTTGATAACGGCTATATCTGTATGGATGTTGCCGATGATAAAGGACACTCCGCCATACCCGCCGATATTGAGGGGAAGCCTCTCAAGATAAGGTTAGACGGCAACTACCTTGTCCAAGCCCTGAAAGCCTGCGGGGGAATGGTAGAGCTAAAGCTCACCACCAGCTATCAGCCAGCACTCTTTACCACTAACGGCTATAAGCTGGTGGTAATGCCGATGCTCACCAGTGAAAGCACCGCCGATATGAAGCGGGACAAAGAGGCAAAAGAAGCTGAACCGAAGGCGGAAGCGGAAGCGAAGCCTACCGAGACAACCGAAGCGGTAACGCCTTCGGAAGTGAGCCAGCCAGCCGAAGCCGAACCTACCGAGATAACCGAGCCAGCGCCAGTCGCCGATAAGCCGAAGCGAAAGCATAAGGCGAAAGAGCCAGTCGCCGTATAAGCCGAAAATGAACGTTTGAACTCACAAAACAGCCCAGCACAGGAAGGCAGGGATGACCTGCCTTTTTGTGTTTTTTTTGTAGGGGTATCCCTACCCTGTCGGGGTAAGGATGCCCCTC
>Ga0129301_1000175_pt1 | contig 33905 bp, 29 predicted proteins | sample ConPoolayeHmetaG_FD_94489 | JGI IMG/M metagenome (GOLD analysis project Ga0129301, IMG submission 94489) | Hot spring microbial mat communities from California, USA to study Microbial Dark Matter (Phase II) - Cone Pool mat layer H metaG ...
CCTCTATGCCTTACCCTATCCCTTACTTCACGGCTTACTTGGTCTCTTACTCTGTCCCTTTCTCTATCCCTTCCCTAATCCCTTTCCCTGCCTCTTTCTCTTGCCCTTTCTCTTACCCCTTCTTAATCCCTTATTCTTTCTCCCTCTGATTCGTTCCCTGATAGGCTCTCTAATCCCCTCCCTGTGCCTTTTCCTTGGTCTTCCTCTGGACCTCCTTCTTAGCCTCATTTTGATTTGCTAATCTTTTCCCAATCACAATGATTAAGGATTGATTTTTAGTGAAATAGGGGTATAATTGGGATAATGGAAAGGATAAAAAACCTGATTGATAAATATGAAGGGATAAAGCGAAGAGGATTATTGAAGTCTTATGATGAGCAAAACACCTGCAAGGACTTCATCCTGCCGTTATTTGAAATCTTAGGCTGGGATATTTCCAATCGGGAAGAGGCAATTTGACTTTACTCTCCACCCGTGTATAATATTAGTTATTTGTATTAAGTGGTTAAATTATGTATGAAGCAGGCTAAATTATTTAATTTAGAGGAGTTTGAGCAGAAGATTATAAAGGATTACCTAATTTCCAAGGGTTTGGATTATAAATCTTTCCTTAATCGTTTTTATGAAAGGCTGAGGATTGAGCCACTTTTATTTGAAGGTTCCGATAATTTAAACATCTGGGAGATTATCAAAAGGTTTGAGACGACAATTGATGAAAAATTTAAGAAGTTGAACGGCGCATTTTATACCCCTTACTTTATCGTTGACTATATAAATCGAAAAGTAATCCTTGGGCAAAAAAATGCCGAGATTAAAGTTTTAGACCCAGCTTGCGGTAGTGGAATATTTTTGATTGATGCCCTATTCAAATTACAGGCGATAACGAGAAAGACCTTTAAGGAATTGGTGGAGAATAATATCTATGGTTTGGATATTGACCCCAGAGCGGTGAAGCGAACAAAAATTCTTTTGGCCCTGGTTAGTTTTGAAAATGAAGGTAAGATACCGGAAAGATTTAATATTTACAATGGGAATAGTCTGAATAAAAATTTCCTGAGGCAGAGATTAAATAACGAGAGGTTTTTAGCGATTGTTGGTAACCCGCCCTATATCCGAATTCAGAATTTGGATAAAGAGACAAGGGAAATAATAAGGCGCTATTGGCGATTTACTACGGGCGATACCGACTTATTCATCCCATTTTTTGAATTAGGTATTGAGTTATTAGAGGAGGAAGGGAGGTTGGGTTACATAACGCCGAATAGTTATTTTACAACCCACGCCGGAAAAGAGTTGCGAAGGTTTCTCCAAGCAAATCGCCTCATTGAAGAGATAGTGGATTTTGGCCACTACCAGGTATTCCCCGGTATTACAACCTACACGGCGATAACCATCATCTCGAAAAAGAAAAAAGAGAGGTTTTTATTGAAGAAAGTAGAAAAGGAAGCGACTATCAAGAATTTAGATTGGATTAAAGGAGAAGGCGTCCCTTTTAACGACCTCTCTTTTGGGAAATGGATATTGGTCAAAAGGGATGAGAGAAGGCTTATCGAACTGATTGAAAATGCCCCAGACAAATTGGGAGATGTCGCCGATATCCGAGTGGGATTGGCTACCTTATCGGATAAGGTTTACATAATAGAAAATCCCGAGGAAAGAGGGAGCTTCTTGGTTCAGATATTTGATGGCCGGGAATTTCTGATTGAGAAAGAGATAACCAAGGAGATAATTAAAGCCAGTATTTTAAAAAGCGAAAGGGACATTTTAGAAAACCGCCGGCGGATTATCTTCCCCTATAAAAAGGTTAATGGGCGATTTGTCATAATTAGCGAGGGGGAATTGAAATCTCGCTTCCCAAAAACTTACCAATATCTTCTCTTCTGCAAAGAGTGGCTTTTAAGTCGGGACAAAGGAGGCAAAGAATACGAAACCTGGTATGCCTTCGGCCGGACCCAAGGGATAAATACGACCTTCGGCCGAAAGATATTAACCCCACCGATGGCATTAGAACCAACCTTCGTTGTCTGCGAAAAGGAAGAGGCAACATTTTATAGCGGGTATGGGATATATCCTAAGATTTCTCCTTTTACTGATTTATATTTCTTGAAGAAAATTCTAATGTCCCAGATAATGAAAATTTATATTGGGTTAACCGCAAAAAGTTATCAGGGTGGTTGGAAGTCCTATGCCAAATCATTTCTCAAAAATTTTGGCCTGCCCAAACTAACTCCGGAACAGGTTCTTTTTTTGAAAAAGACCAACGACAAAAAGATGATAGATGAATTCTTAAAGAAGGTATATTATGAGCAAGGAAGAAATACGCGAAGGCTTCTATAAAGCGCTAAAAGATAGTTATATCAAGTATTTGCTTTAGGAGGACCAAAGTGTTGAGAAGTTAAAACCATTGCACAAATGGATTGGTGAAACGATTAAGAGCCTCATCCCCGAAGAATATGAAGTCCATTTTATAAATGGGAAAGAGGTCCAGACCGAAGGCGAATATTACACAAAGATTATTGATGTGGCAATTGTCAAAAAGGGTGTGCCGGTAATTAGCAAAAGGGGTGGATTCAAACCCTTATTTTACATACCGCAAATAACCGCGGCAATATCCATAAAGTTTATCACCTCCAATTTTAAGCAAAATGCGAACAACTATTTTGAACTCCTTTTGGGTGAATGTGCGAATCTCAGAGCGAAGGGGGTGAAATTTGGTCATTTTGTCGTATTTCGGGATAAGATACCTTACTTCACCCGGAGCGGAAAACTCGCCCATTGGGAGATTCTTACGGATGAAGATGTTAATAAATATATTAAACTCTACCGAGAAAGCCAAAGTTTTCTTCATACCCCCAATTTTATTGGTTTGGAGGTGGTAAATTTTAACCCCATCGTGGAAGAGATTTATAACCGTAAGCCTAAATTCTCTAATCGGCTCATCCAGAAGTTACCAATTTCTATCGGTAACGGGATAGAGAATACAGGTTTAAGTAAAGAGATAAGAAAGTTCGTTGAAGAGAATTTTAATCTGTTAAAATTTCTCCGGGCCGTTCAAAGTCAATTATGAACTTTTCAAATTCGTTCGGGAAAGAAACTCTACGGCAACCTTGTGCCATTGATCGATGTGATGCTGGCATTGAATAAAAAAATCCCGAAAGTTCCAGAAAAATCAGATAAATGGTATTCCCTAAAATCCGAGAAGGTAAAAGATGAGACAGGAAAATATGAAAAAATACGAGTCGCAGCCATAAGGGATAGGGTAATCAAGAATTTTTCAAAGGCTTTGTCTTAACTTCTTGACATAATAGGTCTCAATGGTATAATGAAATTAGATATGAAAGCATTTCACGAGCAATATATTATAGATGAAAAGGGTCAAAAAAGGGCAGTAATTCTTCCGATTGAGGAATATGAGGAACTTTTGGAAGACCTCCATGACTTGGCAATTATTGCGGAACGGCGAGATGAGCCGACTGTGAATTTTGATGAGGTTAAGGACCGGCTGAAGAGAGATGGCATCTTATGAGATTCTATGGAAGCGCTCCGCCGAACAAGATTTACGGAAGATAGACCGTCTGCAAATTACCCGAATTATTGAGGTTATTGAATCTCTTGCCAATGACCCTTTTCCATCTCAACATCGTAAGATTCAAGGGGCAGAGCGATTTTATCGGATTAGAGTCGGAGACTATCGGGTAATCTATAAGGTAGAAACGGAAGCAAAGATGATTGCCATTTATTATATCCGCCACCGCCGGGAGGCCTATCGGAGGTTATAAATCAATAAGAGGACACCCTTACCCCTTCTACTTTATACAATCTCCCAGAGAAACTGCACGATGATTTGGTAAAATTGGTTGATAAGATACCGGTGTTAAATAAGGAAATCCCGAAAGTCCCCAAAAAGTCCAATAAATGGTGTTCCCTAAAATCCGTTAGCGAGGCGAAAGCCGACGACCGAAAGGAAAGAGACAACCAAAGATAAAGAATACCAAAAGGAAAGCAGATTTCTATGTGGGGTTGACAGACTAATTTTTTTTATTATTATTGCCTTGATGCCGGTGAAGTGTAAAATGGAACTATGAAAGATTTGCCTAAAAAGAAGAATTTAAGCGAATGGTTCACTCAGGTCTGTCTTAAAACCGAACTGGCTGATTACGCCCCAGTTCGGGGTTGTATGGTAATCAGACCAGCCGGCTTTGCCCTCTGGGAGAAGATTCGGGATTTTTTAGACCAGGAGTTTAAAAAGTTGGGAGTAAAGAATGCCTACTTCCCAATCTTTATCCCGGAGAGTTTTCTTCTGAAAGAGAAGGAGCATATTGAGGGATTTGCCCCCCAATGCGCCTGGGTAGAAAAAGGTGGGGATGAGGAGTTGGAGGAGCGACTTGCCCTGCGTCCGACTTCGGAGGCAATCATCTGTTCAATGTTTGCTAAATGGGTGATGTCTTATCGCGACCTCCCGGTTTTAATTAATCAGTGGGCAAATGTTGTGCGCTGGGAAAAGACGACCCGACTCTTTTTAAGGACAACCGAGTTCTTATGGCAGGAGGGTCATACCCTCCACCGCACCGAAGAAGAGGCTGAGGAATTCGCCTTAAAGATTTTAGAGGTCTATAACCGTCTCTTTAATGAGGTCCTCGCCATTCCGGTTCTTTCGGGGAAGAAGCCAGAGAGCGAGAAGTTTGCCGGGGCAAAGACAACCTATACCCTTGAGGCATTGATGCCCGATGGACAGGCACTGCAATGTGCCACATCCCACAACCTGGGGCAGAATTTCTCGCGCGCCTTTGGTATTCGCTTTTTAGATTTTGACAATCAAGAGAAATTTCCCTTCGGCACATCTTGGGGTGTCTCTACCCGGGTAATCGGGGCATTGGTGATGACCCACGGCGATGACCAGGGGCTTATCCTGCCACCAAGGGTTTGCGGAACAAAAGTTGTGATTGTGCCAATCTTGACAAAGGAGACAAGGCTTAATGAAAACCTTTTGGTTAAGGGAAGGGAGATTTCCGAGAATTTAGGGAAAAAGGGAATCTCTTCCCATTTTGATGAGCGGACGGAATTTTCCCCAGGCTGGAAGTTTAACGAATGGGAGATGCGCGGCGTTCCTTTAAGGATTGAGATTGGTGAAAGAGAATTAAAAAATAAAGAAATCACATTAGTAGAAAGGACCAAAGGGAAGCGGGAAACGATAAAAGAGGGGGAATTGGATAAAATTTTGTCCATCTTAGAAAAGATTCAAGACCATCTATTCCAGTGCGCTAAACATTTCTTAGAAGAAAGGACAACCCAGGCTACTACCTTAGAGGAATTTAAGAGGATGTTATATGAGAGACCCGGGTTTATTAAGGTGAACTGGTGTGGTGAGTTGAGTTGTGAGACCCAGATAAAGGAAGTGACAAAAACGACCCCGCGCCTTTTGCCCCTTGATTTTTCACAGTCTACGGGTAGATGCATTAACTGCTTAAAGGAGGCGAGATTTGTGGTTTACTACGCCCGTGCCTATTAAACAAAACTCAAAGAAAAAATTTAGGCTTAGGTCAGGCGTCAAACGTTTTGCGTTTCGGTGATGACCGGAACAAATTTTGTGTGTGAGATTAGCCGCTGGCTTTTTCGTTATCGGGGGGAGATTGGTGGGGCAGTGTTTTTAATCCTTTACCCCTATACCAACACCGGTGTCGGGATGAACCCTTTTTCTCTTTTGACACCGGGTCGGATGTTGCTGGCCGGTATTTTTGTCCTATCTGGACTTCTCCTTAGGGCCTTAGCCCGGGTTTATATTGGCGAGAGGTCCGATTCCCGCTTAATTGTGATGGAAAAAATTATTGACCGGGGAGTTTACAAACTCCGCCATCCAATGTATTTAGGAAATTTCTTCCTAACATTTGGTGTTCTGACAGCGATGAATTTACCTTCATCTCTCTTTTGGATTACATTCTCTCTCTTCATTGGACAATATACCCTCTTTATCCTGGCCGAAGAGAAGGCACGGCGACACGCCCGAATAGACGATGAAAATAAGGTAAGGTGGGGAAAGATGGTCTTAGAGACTAAGACACTGGTTACCCTTGGGATAATTTATCTTCTCTTACTGGTTAAATGAACTGCCAGAGAGAGAGTTTTGCGCTTTTTTAATGAAGAGGACTTTGGCCCAAGAAATTCCCCAAAAGAAAGGGGAAGAGGTGCTATTTAACGGTTGGGTTAGTGCAATCCGGAGACTTGGCGGTCTTACTTTTCTTAATCTCCGGGACCGCTCCGGTTTGATTCAGGGAGTAGTGAGCCAAAGGGAGATAGAGAAAAACCCTCGCCTTTGTTCTTCCCTTGCCACTTTAAGCAAAGAATCCTGTGTTTTGGTGCGTGGGGTCGTGAAAGAGGAAAAGCAAGCCCCCCAGGGAGTTGAGATTGTTATTGAGGAATTAGATATCATCTCCAAGGCAAGAGAACTCCCTTTTGAAATTGGTCGCCGGCATGACTTATTAAATCTCCCACTAAATACAATTCTTGACTATCGGGCATTAAGTCTCCGGAACCCTTTCTTTGGGGGGATATTCCGTGTCCAGATGGAAATTATTGCTCGGTTTAGAGAGTTTTTATCCCAACAGGGTTTCTTAGAGGTGCACACCTCAAAGATAATCTCTCAGGCAACCGAAGGCGGTGCCGGGCTCTTTTCGGTTCAGTATTTTGAAAAAAAGGCCTATTTGGCCCAAAGCCCCCAGTTTTATAAGCAGATGCTCGTTGGCGCGGGATATGAAAGGGTCTATGAGGTAGGTTTTGTCTACCGGGCGGAAGACCACGAGACTACCCGCCACTTAAACGAATACCTGAGCTTGGATTGGGAGATGGGTTTTATTAAAGATGAAAACGATTTGATGGATTTAGAGACTGACTTACTAAGATACATCTTTCTTTCTTTGAAGAAAATGGACCTCTCCCTCTATGATATTGAAATAGAAGAGATAAAAGAGATTCCACGAATTGAATATTCATTGGCATGTGAATTAGTCCGTTCCCAGGGAAAGGAGCAAGGTGGGGACTTCACACCCGAAGAAGAGCGGAAACTTTGTCAATATGCCCGAGAGAGGTATGGGAGTGATTTTGTCTTCATTACAAAATTTCCCCAAAACTTACGGCCATTTTATACCATGCCTGATGAAAGACCGGGGATTTCCCGGGGGTTTGACTTACTCTATAAAGGGATGGAGATAACTACTGGAAGTCAAAGGATACACGACTACGACCTCCTAATTGAGAAGATGAAGGAGGCGGGATTAAATCCCGAGGACTTTAAGTTCTACTTAGAGATTTTTAAGTATGGAATGCCACCCCATGGTGGATTGGCAATTGGTTGCGAAAGATTGACGGCGAGTATCTTAGGGTTAAGAAATATCCGGGAGGCGAGTTTCTTTCCGCGCGACCGGAAACGTTTAACACCTTGACCCTTGACTTTTATTAAAGTTTGTCTATAATAGCGTTATGAAGTTTAGGAAGTCCAGAAGCATTAATGTAATAAAATGTAATAAAGGAGGATTTATGATTATGAAAGGTCATAAGGGCTCAAAGTTCAAAGCTCAGAGGTCAAGGTTGATTTTTGAGTTTTGTGCTTTGAGTTTTCCGCTTTTATTAATCTTTGGTCTCCTCGGATGCGGTTCGCCGCCTCCGGCGGAATTCTTTACTGGAACGAAAGACGACTCAACGCAAATCCTTTCCCTCATCGCTGAGACCTCTCCAATCTATGATGCGGTATTTAGGGTTGGTCTTATGGAAGATTCGATTCTTCCATTAGATTCCGTATCACGGGTTTTTGTCCGGCGCTATGTCTCGCTTGCCTTTGCCGGTTTTGATGACCGGACCCAGGCGAGGTATATTCCACTTGGTTTTGGCCGGAGGGTTAACACGGTAGTTAAAGGGGAGACTTTGCTTTTTATTAAGGACACGACCGCGGATGTTCTCCTCCGAAAAGAGCTGGTGGGTGCTTGCTCAATTCGTATCTGTTCAATTACCTCTCGTCCGCACCCGGAGAGTCTTTACGATACAACCTTTGTGGCAAAGGATACAGTGATTGTGAAACCATTTACCGCCACGGTCTGGCAGTGGGCGCATTTTGAACCGATAAAAAAGGATACCTCGCCTCGCCGATGGCGGCTCTTAAAGGTCTCAGGCTGTCAGGTAGTTTCAATGCCCAATCCGGAAAACTCACCAATTCTTCCTTATCGGAACTCATTGGTTATCGCTACTCCACAGAGGACAGATACCGTTTTCCCTCTCGCTTATTATCGCGACTCCCTTTTATTTGGTGACCGGCGATTGTATTATTATATTGATACGGTCTGTCTAAAGAAAGACTCCCTACCCGTTCTTCCCGCTGGGGAGAGGTTGACCGCAATTAGTTTTATCCCCTGGCTTAATCCTCAGGATACCTGTATCAAATTTATTGCCTATGGCGGGGAACGGAGGGCGGCGGCAACCGGTATTACCTTGCCCTCATCCCCACAATTTGCCCGCATCTACTTTGAGGCAATCCCCTTAGAGGGGCTAATTTTTGAAAAGAAGAGTATCCGGGGAATTGCCTGGGGAGTTTCAACTAAAATCAAATGACCCAAAACAAATATAAGGAGGGGACTATGTATATAAAGCCAAAATCCAAAAAGCGAAAAAGCCTAAACTTGTGCTTTATTTCGGCTTTCAGGCATCTTGTTTTCTTATCCCTCTTTCTCGCCGCTTCCTTTATTTTTGCTGGTCCGACAGGTAGGATTATTGGTCGGGTTATTGACGCTCAAACCGGACAGCCGCTTGTCGGTTGTGATGTGATGGTCATAGGAACTGAGCTTGGTGCCGCTACGGAAAAAGACGGACGTTTCTCAATCATCAATTGCCCGGTTGGGACCTATGATGTGGAGGCATCAATGATTGGGTATGAACCAGTGAAAATCCTTGGTGTTCGGGTGATGGCTGACCAGACAACTACCCTTTCTTTTAAGCTCAAACCAACGGTGATTAAGGTTGAAAAGCCAGTGGAGGTGATCGCCGAAAGGCCGATGGTAGTTCCTTCCGCGGTTCAGAAGACCGACTTCCGAACTTCCGAAGATATCGCCCGCTTACCAGTGGCAACGATAACCCAACTTGTGAGCCTCTCAGCGGGAGTTGTTAGTCAGGGTGGATTTCAATATATCCGTGGTGGCCGGAATGATGAGATAATTACTCTGGTTGATGGTGTCGCGGCGGTTGACCCATTTTACAATATTGCTTATCATCGTCCACCGGCTCAATCTGTAGAAGAGGTGCAGGTGATTACCGGTGGTTTTGATGCGGAGTATGGTGAGGCGATGTCCGGAGTTATCCAGATAACAACAAAAGAAGGTGGTGGGCGAACTTCCGGTGGGCTCCGTTATACTGCGGACAACTTCTTGCCGAAGGAAGTTAATTTCGGATACAGTCTTACCCAAGCCAATTTCGGGGGCTCATTTACTAAAAATTTCCGGTATTTCTTATCCGGGGAATTGATGAAGGCCTATGATGCCTCACCGACCCGGTACCGTCTCTGGAAGCCAAGGCAGGAATATACCGGCCAATTGAAATTTACTTACCGCCTACCTAAGACCCGTCTCTCTTTTGATTATTATACCTCCTGTCAGCAGTGGAATGTCTTTGCTAATTCCTGGAAATACTGGCTTCGTAATTATGCCGCGGTCAGAAGTTATGGCGATAAGGCGGGCTTCGGTCTCAATATGATGCCGGATAAAAATACGGTCTTTGAGGTGAAGTTGGGCTATCACTTTTATGACCGCTTACAGTCGGTTCGGAGTTATTCGGATGAAGAGGCGGATAAGGAGCATATCTTAGAAAGACTCGGACTCTGGAATCGGTATATTATGAAATCAGAAGATTATGTCTTCCGCAACGAGTCAATCCCGGGGCATCCGATTTATAATAATAAACCAGCACCACCCGAGACAGCGGTGCTCTGGCTCTATAAGGACCAAAAGGCAAAATGGACCGAAGGGACTAATTATACAACTAATAACCCTTATGGCGTTTATGGAATGTTCGTTGGGGTTGGTGACTACCGACTCTTTCACTATCGCCAGGCCAAGACCTATATCTTAAAGGCGGATTTTACCAAACAGATAGCCAATATCCATGAGATAAAAACCGGTATTGAAGGAAAACTTTACTCTCTGTGGCTGTTGGAGAATTCACTCCCTTGGACATCAATGCCTTTCTGGGACGCCTACAAAAAACACCCCTATCAGTTTGCCTGTTATATCCAGGACCGGGCAAACTTTGAGGACCTGGTGGTTAGGGTTGGGTTAAGGCTTGACTATATTAACCCAAAGTCAATGAAGGACTCAACCCCGGAGATAGTGATTGATACCTTAAAGAAATGGGCAAAGCCGAAGTTTAAGATATCACCCCGATTAGGCATCGCCTTCCCGGTAACCGAGAGGATTAAATTTAGATTCTCCTATGGACACTTCTTCCAGACCCCCTCATTTACCAACCTCTACGAGAGTTTAGAGGCCGATATTATCCGGCGGGGGAATATAATCGTTGGTGACCCGGATTTGGGCGCTCAGAAGACAATCTCCTATGAGACCGGTTTTGAGGCGCAACTTTCCGATATCTTTGCCTTTGACCTCACCGTCTTCTATAAAGACATCTATGACTTAGTTGGCACCCGACCGGTCCCGGCCCTACCGATGGGCTACACAATTCTCACTAATGTTGAATACGGTCGGACCATGGGATTTGAACTCGGATTTCAGAAACGACTTGCTCAATACTGGCAGGCTAAGGCAACTTATACCTTTCAGATTGCCAAGGGCACAGCGGCAACCGCCTGGCAGTGGTATGAATATTCGTATCGAGGAATACCCTTTACCCAGATTGATTACTTTCTTGATTATGACCAGCGCCATGTCTTCAATATAGATTTTGGTATTGCCTTCCCTGCGGACTTTATCTTTTCCCTCCTGCGCGAGTTTAATGCCGGATTTGTCTTCAACTATGGCAGTGGCTTTCCTTATACCCCCCGGGATATAAGAGGGACGATGACCGGGGACCTGAACTCAGCAAGGATGCCAGCGTCCTGGACAGTTGATGCCCGGTTGACAAAGAAGATACCGCTCGGCGGTGTGAAGCCGGTATTGGTCTGCGATATACTTAACCTCTTCAACCATATAAATGTAACCTCGGTTTATGCGGCAACCGGCTTACCGGATTGGGACGGACAGGTTTATACATTAGGGCAATTCACCTATGGGCAGATTATCGGCGATGTGCCCGGTTATCATCCGGCCCGAGACTACAACCACGATGGCTACATCACCCAGTGGGAAAGATATGACTCATATGTGAAGGCAAGAAAGGATTATGTTGACTCACCAGCAAACTACGGTCCGCCAAGAAGGTTTCGGCTCGGATTAGAACTTGGCTTTTAGTAGAGGCGAGGTTGTGAGCGTAAAGAGGAGGAAACTATGTTTAGAATAAGTCAAAAGAGATTAAAGTTTGGGCTTTTATTTCTCTTCTTTTTCTCTTTCACTCTTGTGGCAATGACCCAGACCAAAGCGGGAAGCGGAAAAAAGATTTATGATATGAAGTGGCTCAATGCCAACCGGTGGCGAATCCCAATCTATAATGATGGTCGATTTGGGATTGATGTGACCCGAGGAACCGGTGCCGCGGGTGGGAGTTGGCCACAGCCCTTAAAGAATTACTATATCTTTGGGGCGGGTATCTGGTTCGCTTATATCTCGCCAAAAGGTGAGACCTGTTGCTCCTATGGCTATAATCCAAACTCTGGTGCTTCGGAACAGACACCAACGATTAAAAAATACTTTGAAGCGGGTTATGAAGGTAATCCGGATTTGCGGATTTATATGTTCCCGGAGGATTGGCCACCACCCAAGGATAAGTTTACCCTTCTCACCAAGGATGGCGACACAGTTATCTTCTGCCCCCAGGAGACGCTTTCGGTGCAGGATGCCTGGTCTTGTTTTGGTGACCACGACCCCAAAAAGCATGACCCGGGTGATACGAAGCCAATTGGGGTTGATATCGGAATGACCGCGTATGTTTGGAACTTGCCAACCAACCGGGATATCGTCTTTTTTAAATACGATGTTCGGAATGTCTCCGGGGATACCTTAAAAAACTGCTACATCGGGGTTGTTCTGGATGCCGATGTTGGACAGTATTCCGATGATATGATGGCGATGGTCGTTGACCGACGTGTCTCACCTCCGAGACCCCGAAGGTTTGTCTGGAATGCGGCCCGAACCGATTCTTTATTCGTTGACAACTTAGCCTGGATTTATGACTATGACAATCGGGAATCCCGGGGTAGTTATTGGGAGAAGGGAACACCGGGTGCGGTCGCCTATGACTTTTTACAAAGTCCCTTTGCCCTTGACGACGGGAGAGATAATGATGATGATGGTCTTGTGGACAGGCAGGAGGTAGATTCGGCCTATATATCGTCCAATCATCCTGAACTGATTGACAGCGATGGCGATGGTATTCCAGCCTGGCGCGACTTCTCAGAAATTGAACAATTGGGGATGACCGCTTGCAAAAAGTTCCCGATTGAGAATGACCCGAAAAATGATGTCGAGCGATACTTAGTGATGGCTGGTTATACCCATTATCTGAGTCCACCGCCTTATTACCCATACGATGCGGAGGATGAGACACCGGGTGACAAAAGATTTATTCAGTCTTCCGGACCATTCACCCTACTCCCGGAATCAACAACAACCTTAGTGGTAGCAGTGATTGCGGCGAAATACGGTGAGGAAGGACAGCCCTATACCCAAAGGGATAGCTGGGATTTAGTCAAGACCGATGTTGAGGCACAGAGATGTTATGATAATAACTGGTTATTACCCGGCCCACCGCCCATTCCCCGATTCTCGGTCATCCCTGGGGATAAGAAAGTAACTGTGGTCTGGGATAACTCCGCGGAGAGGGTTCCTGACCCCTATTACCGAATCGCTTCCCGGACCGACCCAACCTATCGCCAATATGATTTTGAGGGATATAAGGTCTATAAGTCAACGGATGCGATAAACTGGCAAGAGGTAGCAAGGTGCGATATGAAGAATGGGATAATCTGGTCAGATACAACCCTCACCTTTAAGGTAATACGCGGGGAGACGACGAAGGTGGAGAGTATCTATACCTGGGCAAACGATAACGGACTTTTCTACTCTTATGTTGATAATAATGTGATTAACGGGATGGAGTATTACTATGCGGTAACGAGTTTTGACTATAATCTGATGCGCGGGGAGCGATTAGTCTTGGAAGCCGGGATTCAAGGACAGAAGGTTATCCCAAGAAGCGAGGCGGCAAATCTGGTTTTGCCCAAGGCTACGATTGAGCAGGTCGTCGGCGATGCGAAGAATAATAAATGCCGGTTTGAGATAAAGGTAACCAATCCGATGGCGGTCTTAAATAATACTTACTCCCTGGAATTCGTAAATCCGTTTTATGATACGGTGCAGAAGATGGCGGGCTATTCTCTCTTAGTGAAACTGAAAGAGCGCGACTCACTTTTGCTGGATACGGTTCGCCTTTTCTATGACTCCTTAGGAAAGAAACGAACTTATTCGGTGCCTTACTTCAATGGTATTGAACCTCAGTTCTTCTTAGAGTTAAAAGCCGCAGATACCCCATTTGTGGAAATAAAAGTGCCCCCCGAAAAGTATCCTGTGGAGTCACTTAAGGTAATCTCTGGTGTAGCGGCGAAATTAGCCTGGGCATTTCGTGGTTCGGATTACCGGTTGGTCTGGAAAGAAAAAGAAGGTGGTGGCATAACTCTTGATGTCTATGACCTGGATAATAATGTGAGTGTGCCCTTTACCCGATTAACCGGTTATCCGGATGCCCGAAAGATAAAGGATGCCGATGGTTGGTCTTTCCAATACGGACCAACCGGTTCACCCTCGGAGACCCTTCGTCTGACCGAATCCGCGATTTATCTACCGGGTGGCTATCTTGCCCTGCGTCAGGGTCGACCGCTTACCCCGCAACTTCGTTCATTGATTCAACCGGGTGATACCTGGTATGTCTATTCAAATAAGGCATACGGCTGTGCCCCTTCTTGGACGAAATACGAGTTAAGGACCCAGGCTGGTGGTTTTGATACCACAACCAAGGTTAAATTACGGGTGAAGGTTGTGCCGAATCCCTACATCGTCACCAATGCCTGGGAGAAGACGACCCTTTCCCGAAAACTCCAGTTTATCAACCTGCCCAATAAATGCAAGATAAGAATCTATAATATGGCCGGTGATTTGGTCAGGATAATTGAACATAAGGCAGACTCGGATGAGATGAAGAACGAGTTCGGCGGAACCGCGACCTGGGACCTCTTAAACACTCATAACCAGAAGGTAGCCTCCGGTGTCTATATCTTCTACATTGATTCCGAGATTGGCAACCAGACCGGAAAGTTTGCTATTGTATTTTAGGGAGGGAAAGATGCGAAAGGTATTGACTTTCTTAATTTGCCTTGGGTTTTTCTTCTCCTTGGCTGAAGAGAAGGGGGTCTTTGATAAAAGAGGAACAACCGGTGCCTCCTTTCTCAAGATTGGTATCGGCCGACCAACCGGGATGGGTGATGCCTTCGTTGGGCTTTGCGATGACCCCTCGGCAATCTTCTACAATCCAAGCGGACTCACCCAACTAACAAAACGAGAGGTAATGGTGAATTATATTGACTGGATTAGTGACATCTCTCATAACTACCTTTCTTTCTCTACGCCATTCCTGGGAGCGGGTGTTTTAGGGATTTCGGTCTGTGCCGTGGATATCGGAAATTTAGATAAGTTGGATATTGATGACCCGACGACACCAATCAGAGAAGACACCCTATCCCTAACTACCTTCTCGTGTTCGGATTTTGCTGTCGGTCTCTCTTTTGCCCGGATGATTACCGAGAAACTCTCATTTGGTACAACGGTAAAAACGATTTACGAGAAGATCTGGGATATGGTGGCCTCGGGAATTGGCTTAGACATCGGACTGCATTATAATACCGGATTCCGCTCCCTGCGTCTTGGGGTAGTAATGGCTAACTTCGGTCCGGAGATTTCCTTTGTCGGTCGGCAGTTAGACAAGATTGAAAAAGACACACTCACCGGTAAAGAAGTTCCGGTTAGATATAAGACGACACCGGTTCCCTTACCAACGACCTTCCGTTTTGGCGTTGCCTATAATCTCATAGATGAAGAGAAGAGTAAATTAGTCACCTGCCTTGATTTAGTCCATTATAATGACATAAACGAGACATTCAATATCGGTATGGAATATAACCTATCTAACTTCTTCTTCCTCCGTGGCGGTTACATCTTCAATACAAGTGAGGAATACCGCAGTAGAGAGACCGGGGTTGGACCGCTTACCGGATTATCGGCCGGCCTCGGGATTGGGACAACTCTGGCACAGAACCTTTCCTTAAAACTTGATTATAACTACCGTCATTACGAATTTCTCAGCGGTTCCCATCGCCTGACTTTTTCTATCGGATTTTAGGGTTAAGGTATAAAGAGAAGAAAGGGGCGGAGAGGTATAAACTCCGCCCCTTTGTTTTATACGCTACCTTTCCCATAAAAAATGAGGAGAGCGATTAAAAAAAAGAATGATAACCGTGATATAAAGACTGATGAGAGCGATGAAAAATATCGTCGTAATCATCTTTTTATTATTATCGCTCTAATCTCTTTTTTCTTTAATGCCTTCGCGAGAGATTGGACCGTTCTCTTTTACTTATGTGCGGACAATAGCCTTGCTGACGCCGCTACTGAACTCTTAGAAAAGATATCGCGGTTTGGGCAATCGCCCCAAGTAAAAATTGTTTGCCTGATTGACCGCCCCCGAGGAACGGAGGTTTATGAGATAGAAAAGGGGAGGAGAAATCTATTACTCGCCCTCGGAGAGAGAGACCTCGCCTCACTTGCCTTCTTTAAGGAATTTATCGTCTATTGTCGGGATAACTATCCAGCAAAGAACTATATTTTGTTTTTCTATGACCACGGTAATGGCTGGTATCCCACCCTTTCTCCTTTATTAAGGAAGGCTTGTCTCTATGACGGCTCATCCGGCAATTCCGTGGGCGTGTCTAATGGTGAACTGCGGGCATTTTTCAAAACCGCCCAGGAGATTCTTAGAAAGAAGGTTTCCATTGTTGGTTTTGATGCCTGCCTGATGGGAATGATTGAGGTCTTATATGAGATAAAGGAATTCGCCTCAATCTGCTTTGCCTCTCCAACACTTGTTTCGATTGATGCCTACGATTACGAGGGGTTTCTGGATACCCTGGAAAAAAATCCGCGACTCAATGCTTGGCAATTAGGGCGAATCTGGATTGAGTTGGTGAGGAAAAAGGGAAGTGAAGGGGTTTACGGCGCCTATAACTTATCGGCCCTTTATCAGTTTAATCTCAAAAAAATAAGAGACGAGATACTAAAAAAAGAGAGAGGGATGCTCTGGGAGAGAAGAAAAGAAAGTTCAACCTATCCCTTAATAGAAAGAGAGGCTCTCCCTTCGGACCCTCATACCGACCTCCTCCATTTTTTAAGCCTCCTCGGAACGAAAACCGACTTAGGAAAAATAATCTTGGGGTTATACACCTCAGAAGAGTTCAAAAACTCTTCTGGTCTGGCGGTCTGGTTCCCAACCAATTATGGTGAATTTAAACGGTGGTCTGTGGATTATTTGGGTTTAGAATTTAATAAGGCAATCTCTTGGTTAAAAGTCCTCTCGTTCTTCTATGGGATTGATGATATAAAGCCAACCGAGGTAGAACTGATCGGAGGTGAGGTCGGTAGTGAGAATGATTTCAATTTGAGTTGGAGTTCTTCTTTTGACCTTTCTGGTGTCTCTTATCAACTCTTTTCTTTTTCATCCGCCGAGACCGTCTTATTTGAAGACTGTTCTGATTTTGCGCGCTGGGAAGGCGATTTTCTTAAAGCCGGGCGCTTTAATTCCCCACCAAGCGCATTTTATTCCGGGGCGGGCTCTAACCTTAATAAGAGTCTGACCTTAAAAGAAGAACTTACCTTACCAGAAGGCGGTATCTTATCCCTCTATCTCTCTCATCAGACCGAAGAGGTTTATTATGATACCATTAGAAAACGAGATATATTTTATATTGAAGTGTCTTCCGGGCAAGGGTGGGAGACAGTTGATTCAATCTACGGCGGAGATTTAAGATGGCGGCGGCATACTTATCTAATTCCTGCCACCGAAGGTCTTAAGATAAGATTCCGTTATCTCACCGATTCTACCACAAACCAACGCGGTGTCTTCATTGATGATATCCTTCTTCTTTCTCTTCACCAGTTTAGGAGATACGGGAGGGAGATAAAAAGGCAGGGGTTCTATATCTTTAATCAACCGAGGGGCGGTTATAATTTCTTTGTCCGGCCGGTTGATTCTCTGGGCAATAAGGGGTTTATTTCTAATTTTCTTTCGGTTGAGATAAAAGACCCCGGCCGGCCTTTTTCCTTACCGTCCCCTTTCTCTTCCGCAACAAAAATCTTTCTGGATGTTGATTTCCCCAAAGGAGACATCTTAATAATTGATGCCTTGGGAAGAAGGGTGCGAAAGTTGTCTTTTGAAGGACCGGAGGTTTTGTTTGATGGTCGGGATAAAAGAGGGAGGAGTCTGCCCCCGGGTGTCTACTTCATTAAGTATAAAGATATGAAGGGGGGCAAGATATGTAAAACCGGGCGCTGACCGTCATTATATCTAACCCCAATCCAAAGACATTATCCCGGCGGCGAGGTGGATTAATCAACGATTACCTTTAATTTCCGCCCTTTGTAGTTAATGAAGTATATCCCCTTTTTTGTAATTCGTTCTTTGAGGCGACGACCACTGGGGTCATAGATGGGAATTGGGCTTGCTGGAAAAAGAGAAGGGGTTAAGGGATTAGAACTTAAAGGAGTTGAAAATCGGTTGGCATAAGAATCGCCCTTAATCCCTTCACCACGGTAGGAGTAGACATCAACACAATAATTGGCCGGATTGATGCTGAGCAGGCGGTTCACGATAATCTCCGCCCTTCCGTCGCCATCCAGGTCTTCACAATCCCCGCTACCCATAAGTCCGGTCAAAAGGGGGCTTTCCCATTCTAAATTCCGAGTGGCACAATCATAGACCCTTATCTTTCCTTCGTATTGAGTTGAATAACGATAGCCAATGACGACCAGTTCCCCAGATGGGTCGGCATCGGTATTTATCGGAACGAGCCGACCATCACCATCAATATCCCGCGGCGTTAACGGAGAGACATAGGTAAAGCCGGGAAAGGCAATCGGCCAAGAGACTGAGTAGTCGCCGTTGTAAAAGATTAGTGAGTCAGCTCTCTGTATCTGAAGTTCTATCTGGCCATCGTTATCCACATCCAGCCAGGCACCTCCCCAGCCGTAACTGCCGAGATTGCCACTGGTCCATTCTACGGTATACTGGGCAAAGGCGAAAAAAGTGATTACAGCGGTTAAAAGACATATTAAAGCAAAATGATTACGGCGATGAAATAAATTTATATCGCTGTAATCTTTCTTTTCTATTGTTGTTATTGTTTGTTTCCTCATATTTCCCTCCTGAATATTGATTATGCCCAAAAAGAGGGCAATGTCAATCTACCCAAACAACCGTTGCTGTGGGTTTGTGGTTGACTTTTTTTACATTTCTGATAAATTAAAATTATGAGAACTAAATTTTTATCCGCTATTCTTATTAATTTCACCTGGATTTTTGCCGCCATTCCTCTGCCTTCTTCTCCTTCCTGGCAGTCCCAGGATTTAGACTATTCCACCGGTGGTGGTTTTGGGGATATTGATACCAATCGCTTCATTGATTATGTGACAACGAATGGTAATGATATGGCTTCTAATCGGAATGCTATTTATTATAACCATAATGGCACGATTGAACCCCAAGCCTCCTGGCGTTCGCAGGACTTGGGTTATTTCGGTCACCTCTATTTAGGGGATGTGACGGGTGATGGGCTAGAAGATATGACGGTCGTCTATCTCGGTTTCGGTAGTTCTAATCAAGGACCGACCCGGATCTATAAAAACCGTGGCGGTGGACTTGAGACCACCCCTTTTTGGCAGTCTTCGGACCGGTATAATTCTTTTGACTGCTGTTTGGGCGACGTTGATTTAGATGGCGATTTAGACTTAGCGGTGGCCGCCGGTGACCCCTATAACAATGTCCGCTCCCCGGTGAGGATTTATCGGAATAATCGCGGGCTCTTTGAAAATACCCCCTACTGGACATCAGCTGATTCAACACCGAGCGACGCCTTAAGATTCTTGGATATTAACGACGACGGCTTCTTAGACCTAATCGTTGGTTATCGGCGAAAGGTATCAATCTTCATAAATCAAAACGGGACGCTTCCCCGTCAGGCAACTTTTAGTTTTCGGGATAAGGGCTGGGTGTTAAGGATTGCGGTCGGCGATTATGACAAAGACGGCTGGGTTGATTTTGCCATTGCCAGTAATGGTCAACTGAGCGGCGATATCAGTCAAGTAGCGGTATTTAAGAATCGGGCCGGGGTAATTGATACAATTCCGGTTTTTCGGATGCTGCGCAACCGAAGGTATTCCTCCTGCGTTGCCTTTGGTGATTGTAACGGCGACGGCTTTCCAGAACTGGCCGCTGGTGGTTGGTGGGAGCCAATCTGTGTCTTTGAAAATAGAGGGGGGCAATTTGATACCATTCCTACCTGGTCCTATGCAATGGGACAAGCCCTCGTGTGCGAGACCGCAATGTGGGGGTGTGTGGCTAATGACCACTTGCAAACCAGTAGGGAGTTGAAGATTGGCGATGGCACAAGAAAGTTATTTCGGGTTTTATCGGCCCCGGTGCAATTTTTAAGAGAGGTTGCGGTAAATAATAATCCCCTTCCCTGTTCGCTCTTTACCTTTGACCCACTCAGCGGGTATATCTCTTTGCCAAGAGCCTTAGGGCAAGATGAGACATTAAAGATTACCTATTCTTTTTCTTCTTATCTTGACCTCGGGGTAACCAATTGGGACCAAACAAACGGCAACCTTTTGTTTATCAATACATCGCCACCCGTAGCACTAAAAGAGATTGCCTCGGTGCGAAAATCTCTGCCTCGGACGACATTGGTTAGAGATTTATTACCAATCTCAGAAACCATTTTTCCCTTCGTAATCTACGATACCCAGGGGAGAATTGTTGCTCAGATTTCCCAACCGACAAAGGAGATTTCGGTCGCCAATTTGAAACCCGGCATCTACTTTATTAGCGGGAGTGAAAGCCCAGTTGGACACAAGCGGAAGATTATCAAATTATGAGAACAAAGCGCTATTAGAGTAACAGTGTAATTGACATCCGTGCATTAGGGTAGCAAGGATTGTGAAGATACTTTACTTCCCAGAAGTCTCTTCAACTCAGGATATCGCCAAGGCGAAAATTGCCAATCGGGAGGAGATTTGCGTCTGGGCCGAAAGGCAAAAAACCGGACGAGGGAGGTTTGAGAGGGTTTGGCACTCACCACCCGGTGGTCTCTACTTCTCCCTCCTGCTCTTCCCGAAGCCGAAAGAGGTTGGCGTCATTCATCTTAAACTCTTCTGGTCCGTAGTGAAGGGGATTGAGGCAATCACTGGTTTCCTACCTTCCTTTAAGTGGCCAAATGATATCTTTGGGGAGGGGAAGAAATTGGGCGGGATATTGTTAGAAAGGGTAAGAGAGGCAATCATTGCCGGCTGTGGGTTAAATGTGAACAATGAAGAATTTCCCCCAGATATTAAGAATGCCATCTCACTAAGATCAATCCTAAAAAGGGAAATCCCCATTGACCAACTCCAACAATCAATCTTAGAACATTTCCAAAGGCCAGTCTTTTTCCCGACAATTATTGCCCAGTTAAGAAAGATAAACTTCTTGAAAGAGAAATATATCGTGGTCAATACCACGATCCAGAGGATTGAAGGCATCGCCGAGGATATTGACGAAGAAGGTCGCCTACTCCTCCGGACAAGAAGCGGGCGGCTATTAGCGTTAAATTCGGGTGAGGTGGAGAAGGTCGATTCAATGTAGAAGATATGGTTGACTTACTAACGGTTGACATTGGGAATTCCTTTACCCACTTCGGATTTTTTGCCGGCCGGAATCTCATAATTGAAATTCGCTGGCCAACGGTTTCCCTTTCTTTAAGAAAGAGAAAGCAAAAGAAAAAACCCTCCGCATCACTTGGGCAAAGTGCTATTCTTTTTTCTCTTCTCCCTAAGGTCCGAGCGGTAATCCTGGCCACCGTTGTCCCGGAAAAAGGGGAGGAGTTAAAGAACTTTATAGAAAGATGTTATGAGAAAAAGGTCTATTCCCTGAAAGATGGGCTTAAAACCGGACTTAAAATAGATTACGGCACAAAGGAGAGTCCCCTGGGAGAAGATAGGATTACCGCAGCCGCGGGTGTTGTTCATTACTATAAGAAAGGAGGGATAATTGTTGACTTAGGAACCGCCACTACCTTTTCTACCGTCTCTTCCCGGGGTGAATTTTTGGGCGGGCTCATCGCCCCGGGGATTATCTCCTCTCTTTATTTCTTAAAGAGGACAAGTAGACTGCAAACATTGGCTGACATATTTACCAGGGAGGGTTTTATCTTTCGGGAGGAGAGACCGCCTTATATCGGAAAGGAGACAAGAGAGGGAATTGAGAAGGGGAATTATCTCTATACTAAGTATGCGATTGAAGGGATAATTAAGAAGTTAAAAGGGGAGATGAAAGACCGTGATGTTTGGGTTTTTTTATCCGGCGGGCTTGCTTTTACCTATAAGTATATCTTAAAAGGGATAGATATCGTTGACCCCTTCTTAAACCTAAGGGGTCTCTGTGAGATCTATTATTTAAATCGTGAATAGAATAATAAGAGGAGGGAGAAATGGGTTGCGTTGGAGTTTTTATTGATATCCAGAATGTCCAGGAGACATTTGAAAGGCAAGGGAAAGAGGTGCGCTACGATGCCCTGCAAAGAAATATCATCGTCCGCTTAAAGCACGATGCCCGGGACTATAAGTTTGTTGCCTTCGTTCCGTATAAGCGAGACGATGAAAGACGTCAGCGACTGATTGATGCCTTATCATTTATGAACTATCGGGTTGTCTCCAAGATGGTGCGCGAGCGAATGGACGGTAGTTTTAAGGCGAATATGGATATTGAGATTGCCCTGGAAATCTTATCAATGACTCCTTATTTAGACGAAGTGGTAATTGTGACGGGCGATGGTGACTTTGTCGCCTTGGTTGACCACCTCTCCCGTATCGGGAAAAGGACGACGGTTGTTGGATTGGGTAAAGGATATACATCAGTGGAACTAATTCGGGCTTGCGACGAGTATGTGAACTTAGACGAAATGGAAGGCGTCATCAAGGATATCTATGTTTAAGAAGATTGCCGATGTTTTTCTTAGGGATTGAGACCTCTTATTTTAATACCGGGGTCGGTATTATAAAAGAGAAGGAATTTCTGGCGCTAAATTATTCTCAATCTTGGCGTCATCAGGAAAATCTCTTCTCGTTGACTTTTACCGCACTCAGCCATTTTGGTATTACAGCAAAGGATTTGGCTGGCATCGGTGTCAGTATCGGACCCGGGATGTTCACCTCAATCAGGGTCGGATTGAGTTGTGCCAAGTCTTTGGCGTTGCCCCACAATATCCCAATAAAAGGGATTGATACCTTCACCGGACTGGCTCAAACATTCTACACCTTTTTCCCCGAAGAAGGACCGGTCGTTATCGTCCTTGATGCGAAGAGGCAGAGTGTTTATGTGGCGGTCTATAAAAATCGGGAAATGATTTCTCAGCCCGTCATTATCTCTCCCCAAGAGGTAATCTCATTATACCAGGATGGGATATTTTTGGGTTCGGGGTTAGACGCCTATCCGGAGGTCTTTAAGGGTAAGAAGGTTGTTCAAATCTATTCACCATCTCCTTTGGTTATCGCTTCTCTGGCAAAAGAGGCGATTCTTCGGGGAGAAAGAGATGATATCGCTGAATTGGTCCCTTTCTATTTCCGACCACCGGACATCCGGCTACCGGTTTAAGAAACCGATTATAGTCCAATTGATGCGAGGAATTTTTTCATATTGGCCAGATGGCTTCCGGGCCAATATATCCTCTGACAGACCGGGCATTGGGCAAAAAGGTTCTGGGTGCGAAAGGTAAAATAAGGGACTTTATCTTTGACCGCATCCCGGTCTAACTTTATCAGTTCTTCATTGCAGACGAGACAGCGACTGAACGGTCTTATTCTATTTCCAAGGCCAAGTTTTTTAAGGACGATTTTCAATTGCTCCTTTGGCTCGTCGGTGTCTAAGAATATTATCTCCTTTTTGTTCCGCAACCGATTGGTTCGGGTAAGGATAACTCTTGTCTCCTGCTGAGCGATTAAGAGTAATTCTTGCTCGGAGATTTTCTTCTCATACCGGGTGTCAAAGCCTAAAATCCTCAGATATTTGGCTAATTTCCCGAGCATTATATCGCAGAAGAACTTCATAGCCAATTATAACCAAACTTCTTCTCTTTCACAAGAGGGGTAGCGAAAAGAATAACATAGTTGACTTTTTCAGAAGATTAGATTAAAATGATTGTTTTGTAAAGATGTATTAAAATATATTAAATAAGGAGGAGCGATGACTTACCGAAGGCTGTTTGTTATATTGTGTGTTACCTTAATGGCTTTCACATTATCCTGTCCGAAAAAGATAACCGGGATAAAAGGAACCCTCATCCTTCAGACCGGTCAGGCGGGTGACGTGCGGAACTCACGGGTTCAGTTATTTGTCAGTTCCGATTTAACCGGGAATCCTGTAAAGGAAGTTGCCTCCGATGCTACCGGGGTTGACCAGACTAAATCCAAGTTTGAATTTGAGGATGTCCTGCCTCAGTATTACTATCTCTTAGCCTGGAAAGACCTGAATGGTAACGGTAAGGTTGACCACCTGGATATCGTTGGTGTCCACGGCGGAAAGTATAAACCGGGTTACGGCGGCACTCAGATAACCGTCACCGAAGGGAAGATGACCGATGTCGGCGAAATTGTAATGTATATCTACAAAGAACTCTTAATGACCGTGCGCACCGAACGCGATGCCAATGGCTTCCTTTCATTCATTTATAAATTCAACGATGACTGCGTCGTTACTTCTTGGTCATTCACCGGTCCGGGGGGTATTCAGGCTTCGGACCCGGACCAGAACGGTTCCAAGACTGCTAATACCGAATATCGCTCGGAATGGTGGGCTTATAACAACGGTCCAATGCCCAGTGGTAACTATACGATTACCGCCGTTACTACCTACGAAGGGGCAAGTGTAACGGTTACAGCCACGATAAATGTCCCTTAACTAGTTTATCAGGGTCGGGCAGATGATACTGCCTGACCCTTCAGTAATTAAAAGATACTCAACCACTTTTTATGAAGATTGTGGTCTTCGTCAAACAGGTCCCCCATACCGAAAGTAAGATTGGGGTGTCGCCCGAAGGCAGGGATGTTGCCTTAAATAATATTGAATGGGTGATAAACCCTTATGACGAATACGCCTTAGAAGAGGCCTTAAGAATTAAAGAAAAATTAGGCGGAGATGTAACAGCGATAACCTTGGGCGAAGAGAGGGTAAAATCTTCCTTAAAGACTGCTTTTGGGATGGGAGTAGATAATGCCCTTCATATCTTAATTGAGGGTGAGGAATATAATGTCCTAAAGAAGGCTTATCTCGCCTCTGCCTATTTGAAGAAAAATCCCTTTGATTTAATCCTCACCGGCAAGATGGGGATTGATTATTACTTAGGTAGTTTTCCTTTGGTTCTTTCCTATTTTCTAAATATCCCCTGTATCTCCGGTATCACCGCTCTAAAAATAAGTCCTCCAAAAGCCGAATGCCAGAGGGAAATAGAAGGTGGCAAGGAAATTTGTGAGACCGAATTGCCCGCCATCTTCACCTGTGAGAAGGGATTAAATGAACCCCGTTATCCAACATTAAGGCTTTTGATGTTAGCCGGCAAGAGAGAGATTCCGACCCTTAAATCAGAAGATTTGGGTATTGACAAAGATTTCCCTCCTTATATTGAAACGATAAAAACCTATCTTCCACCACCGAGGAAGCCTGGGAAGATAATTGAAGGCGAACCGGAGACACAAGTTAAGGAAATGGTGCGCCTTTTACGGGAAGAGGCAAAGGTCATTTAATAACGACAAGAATCCTAAATCCGAGACAAACGAATCTTAGACAATGGATATAATTGGCAAAATTTATGCCAAGACAACATTTTTTTCTTTTCGAAATTAAAATTCCGTGAAACACTTTGAACGGATTTTTACTCTATATTTAGATATGGAAGAGAGACTAATTTTATTAAGTGAAGTTAAATCAATAACTTATACTTGGGAGGGAAAAATGAAAGGATTAAACTGACACCTAATCCGTAAACCGTAGAGCGTTAAACGTAAACCGTATTTACTAATTCGCACGGAAGGGGATTTTTCTTTTTGCAGGGGGGAGTGCTACAGGGGGTGCTATTCGGGATGGTATTAAATGCCCTATTCTATACCCTATTCTTTTGCCTATTGGGAATTCTATTCGGTATCCTATTCTCTCCCCTATTGGTAATCCTATTTTCTATCCTATTGAAGGTTCTATTCTCTTACCTATTGGGAGTTCTATTCTCCGCCCTATTGGGGATGCTATTCGGTATGCTATTGGTGGTGCTATTATCTTTCCTATAAAGAGTCCTATTGGATGGGGACTTGACAACCCCTGGTTTCTGGTATAAGGTTTTTGGTGTGGAGATTGCCAAAAGGTAGTATTTCCCTTAAAGTTTAAAAAAATGAGGAAGCAGACCTAATACCGATGGAAGAGAAATCACCAGAGGCTGAGATTCTGGCCAGGGCAAAGGAGTATGATGAAGAGGCAATTGCTCAAATTTATCAGAAGTATCGGGATATGATTTATTATTATGGGTTAAAGGTTTTTAAGAATCCGGATGACGCCGAGGAGGTCGTCGCCCAGACCTTTGAACGATTTATGAATTTTTTGCCAACAATCCGGGGTGGTTCGCTAAAAAACTGGTTGGCACTCACTGCCCGGAGTGTTATCAGTTTAATGTTAAGAGATGGGGAGAGAAAATTCTCCCGGATTGATGAGATACCAGAGGAGATGCTGGTTGACTTGAATCCGGATACCGGTATGGATGAAAATCGGCTAAGGCTGACCAGAGCCCGGGAGAAACTACCCAAAGATTACCAGGAGGTTCTTTTGCTCTTTTATGATTATGGGTATTCGGCAAAGGAGGTTGCCAAGAAATTAAGGAGGAGTCATCAGGCGGTGAGGTTGCTACTCCATAGGGCAAGGGAGAAACTCCGGGAGATTTTGACTAAAGAGTTAGGAGGAAAAGATGAAATGGAAGAATAAAGAAGAAAGACTGGCATTTTGTGTGGAGGAGTTTGATAAACTTTACCGCAAGGAATGGGGAAGGGTTAAGGATGAAGAGTTAGTTGAAGGTTTCTTAAAGAAATACCCGGATATCGCCTCGGAATTACGTCCCCGGTTACTCTTCTCTATTGAATTACATAAGGCATTCTCTCTTGGGCATTTGCCCGAGGAGAGAAGCAAAAGAGTCTGGCAGAGAATTAAAAAGAGATTAGAGGAGATAAAGGCAGCCAGGGAAGCGGAAGAGAAGGTTATCGCCTTTGAGCGGAGAACTGACTTCTTAATTCTCTTGCTTTACGGACCGCCGAGAAGAGGGATAAGGTGTATCACACGGATTATGAAATATCTCTTCCTTTTGATGCGGGAAAAGGGGCTAAATCGGTATGTGAAGGATTACTATGAGTTCGCTCTCCATAAGTTCGGTCCTTTTGCCCCGGAGTTATATGAGGATTTGGAGAATCTAAGAAAAGAGGGAAAGGTTGAGAAGGTGAAGGTGCGGAGGTTGAAGGCACCGCCCCTGGAGAAAGAAATCAGCGACCTCTTTGAGGAGCACGGCTGGAATATTGAGTATCGGCTGACCAATAAAGGAATTAAACTGGCCAAGGGATTGATTAAAGGGGCAAATGCCCTGGATAAAAAAATAATGCGGTCAATTGAAGAGATAAAGACAAAATATGCTCGGTATCCTTTAATTAAACTCTTAGAATATATTTATGAAACCTATCCGGAGTATCAAGCGAAGTCAATTGTCTGGAAGAAGATTAAGAAATTGCGAGGAGGGGAGGGCTAAAAACTTAATCGGGGTAATAAACGCTAAAATTAAAACTCAAATAATTTCTTACCGATGATGACCGCTTCAATCTTACCTTTTAATCTCCGCCCGATGAAGGGCGAATTCTTTGATTGGGAGAGTATCTCTTCCTCGGTATAAACCCATTCCCTTTTGGGATTGAAGATAACTAAATTTGCCTCCTCACCAAAAGCAAGCGAATGGCACTTAATGCCTAAGACCTTTGCCGGGTTTATGGTGAACTTCTTGACCAATTGAGGTAGTGATAAATAACCCTTCAAAACTAATTCTTCATAAGATAGAGAGAAGGCGGTCTCAAAGCCAATTATGCCAGCGGGCGCTGAGGCAAAATCACTCTCCTTCTCTTGCCCAAGATGGGGGGCATGGTCAGTAGTTATACAATCAATCAGTCCTTTACTCAGTGCCTCCTTCACTGCCTCAACATCCCGCTTTGTCCTTAAAGGTGGGTTAACTTTATAATTCGGGTCAAAGGTCTCTACCATCTCATCAGTCAGGGTAAAATAATGGGGGCAGGTCTCAGCCGAGAATTCTATGCCCTTATCCTTTGCCCAGGCTAGGATTTCACAGGAGCGCTCGGTTGTGATATGGGCCAGATGGAGTTTTCCCCCGGTCCGCTCGGCAAGTATGAGGTCGCGATAGACAAATAAAGATTCGGCAATGTCCGGTGCACCTTTTAATCCTAACTTAAAAGATACTGCCGACTCATTCATTACCGCATCCGCGGTCAGGTCTTTATCCTCGCAGTGGTCAATCACCGGTATGTCAAAGACCTTTGTCCATTCTAACAGGTTTCGCATCATCTTGGGGTTTCTTATTGGGTCGCCATCGTCCGAGACGGCAACGACACCGGCGTCTACTAACTCGCCCAGCGGTGCCATCACTTCACCCTTCCTCTCTTTTGTCGCACAACCGATGGGTAAAACTTGGGCATTACCGGCATTTTTGCCCTTCTCAAGAACTAATTTCACAAGCCCTTGATTATCGAGCGGTGGGTCGGTATTAGGCATACAGGCGATTTTTACGAATCCGCCTTTCAGGGCAGAGAGGGTTCCGGTTTCAATCGTCTCTTCATCTTCTCTCCCCGGTTCCCGGAGATGGCAATGGAGGTCAATAAACCCGGGCAGGATATATTTGCCGGCAAGAGAAAGGACCTCCGCCGGTCTTCTCTTCTCCGGCTTGATAATCTTGCCCTCCTTCACAAAAATGGTTGCCTTCTTTGAGCTCTCCTTTTCTAAGTCAAAGACCTGCCCATCTTTTAAGAGTAGGGAAGATATTTCCCGGAGGTTAAACTTTTTCATACGACTAAATCTCATCTCCTTTTGCTAATAAGAGTAATACCGCCATCCTTACCGCCACGCCATTCTTCACCTGTCCAAGGATTGTGCTCCGAATATCTTTGCTCACTTCAAAATCCAATTCCACTCCCCAATTTACCGGACCGGGATGAAATAGCAATGTATCATCTCGGATTCTTTTCAGTCGCTCTCGGGTTATACCATAATGCTTGCGGTATTCTCTTAAATTAGGGATAGGAGACAGCCCTTTTTCCCTTTCTGATTGAATTCGTAAGGCAATTATTATATCAAATTCGGGCAGTATGTCATCTATCTGGTAGTAAATCTTTACCCCTAAGGTTTTTGCTTCTGGTGGCAGGAGTGGTGGCGGACCGGCTAAGGCGACCTCGGCCCCGAGTTTGGAAAAGCCGTAGATATCGGAACGGGCAACTCGGGAGTTTAAGATATCGCCAATGATTAAGACCTTCTTCTTTTCCAGTGTCTTGTAGTTATTCTTTTCCCAGGCGGTATAGATATCAAGTAGGGCCTGGGTTGGGTGTTCATGAGCGCCATCACCGGCATTGATAACAAAGCAGGTAAGTCTTTTGGCTAAAAAATGCCCAATCCCCGGGTTGGGGTGGCGAATCACTACTCCATCAATCCGCATCGCCTCAATATTTTTGAGTGTATCCAGAACCGTCTCACCCTTCGCCACCGAAGAACTGCTTAAGGAGAATGACTGATAATCACCGGAGAGCCGCTTGGTCGCTAAGGCAAAGGAAAGCGCGGTGCGGGTGGAAGGTTCAAAGAAAAGACCGACTATCGTCTTGCCTCTTAAAGAAGGGACGATGGGGATTGGTCTTTCCAGGACCTCCCGGAAACTACGGGCGGTTCTTAAAATCGTCCAGATTTCTTCGGTGGTGAGTTGTTCAATACTGAGGAGGTCTTTACGGGCGAGACCTTTGGAAAACCCCTTCTCTTCCATCTTCTTCTTTTAAGAGAATATCAACAATATCTTCTTTCTTTGCCTTGACTTTAATTCCATAGTAGTCGGGTTGAATTGGCACCTCCCGATTTCCTCGGTCAACCAATACCGCCAGCCTTATCTTCTTCGGGCGACCGTAATCTAAGATCTCCTGCAGGGCGGCACGGATTGTCCGACCGGTAAAGATGACATCGTCAACGATAACAACCGTTTTACCTTCTAAGGGGAAGATAATTTCACTTCCTCGGATAACTGGTGCCTCGGCGATTAGGTCAAGGTCATCCCGATAGAAGGTGATACAGATGGCACCGACCGGGATTTTCTTATCGGTCATCTTTTCCATTATTGTGGCGAGCCGCTGCGCCAGAATGTCGCCTCTTCTTTTTATTCCGATGAGGACAAGACTTTCCGTTCCTTCTCTTTTTATAATCTCCTTGGCTAATTCCTTTAATTTTTTTAGGACCTGGGAAGGTGAGAGGAGTAACTTCTCAGAACTTGCTTTACCTTTCGGTGTGATGCCTTTCTTCATTTTATGAGCAAGGCAAGGGGGACCAAGACGCAATAGCCAACCACCAATAAAATCGGGGCAAGGGTAATTGAGCCCAAAGATAGGGTGATGAATCCGGCCGCGATGACCATGATGGCCAGAATAAGAAGGAGATAATTCTTTTTGGTGAAGGAGACATTGGGCAATCGCCGTCCTTCCTTTGCTCTTTTCTTTTCTTCCCTTATTTCCTTCTTAGCCTTTTTGGCCATAAATGATATTACCCGAATTACGAGAAGAAGTCAAGAGACTTCCGGGACCGGTTTGGTTTGATTACAATCCTAAATCCCTTAATTCCTTTTCACCTAAGCCGAAGTAATGACCAATCTCGTGCATCACAACCTTCTTGACCATCTCTTTTATCTCATCTTCGGTTTGGCAATATTCCTCGATTGGTCTTTGGAAGATGGTTATCTTATCGGGCAGGACATTGCCGTAAAAACTTCCCCGCCAACGCAGTGGGACGCCTTCGTATAAGCCAAAGAGGGCATAGGGATGGACTTTTAGTCTATCCCGGAGAGTGGGTGGGGCATAATCTTCAATCACTATCTCAACATTCTCCATCTTCTTTTGAAAGAAGGGCGGGATATCTTTTAATGCCTCTAAGACTATCTCTTCAAATCTCTCTTTGTCCATTTAAGGGAGATAGCGGTTGTTTTTCATTACTGGTCTTCTTCTCTTCTTCCGAAGATGGCCGTTCCAATTCTTATCATATTTGCGCCTTCCTCAATCGCCACCTCATAGTCCGAAGACATACCCATTGAGAGAATTAGGTCGCTCCGCTCCCTGGCGCGGCCGCGGAAGAGAGAATTCGGAAGAGAGAATTTATTCTTAACCTTTTCTCTTAATTCAAACAATTGACGGAAGCAGGGGCGGGACTTCTCCGGGTCCTGAACCGCTAAACCGGGACCCAAAGTCATAAGACCAATAAGTCTTATATTTTTTAGGGGGAGGATATTTTCGATAAGGTTAAAGAGTTGAGTCGGCTTCACCCCAAATTTTGTCTCTTCGCCTGAGGTGTTGACCTCAATTAAGACCGGGATTATCTTATTCATCTCTTTTGCCCTTTTATCAATCTCTTGCGCGAGATGTAAAGAGTCAACGCTCTGGATTACTTCAAAGAAATTCAATGCCCTTTTCACTTTATTCGTTTGGAGATGACCGACCATATGCCACTCAAAGATATTGCCAATCTCCCGGTATTTCTTCTCGGCCTCTTGAACACGATTTTCGCCAATTATCTTAATCCCTTCGGTGAATACCTCTCTTATCTTCTCCGTGGGGATTCCCTTGGTAACCGCAACAATCTCTATCTCTTCCTTTATGCCCTTTTTGGCACATATCTCGGCTATTTTATCTCTTATAATTCTTAGGTTTTCTTTTATACTTCCCGCCATTGTTTTTCAAACAATCGGTCGCGGATTAAAGGTTTATTACCTTAAGGACCTTTCCGCCACGGTGGATTCCTAATCTCTTAAGACGCAGGAAAAGGAGGCTTCCCTTAGGAAGTCCACGGATTTTAATTCTATTTCCGATTAAGGGGACCTCTTTTATCATCCGGCCGGTGGCATCAAAGATTTCCGCTACCCCTCCTTTTAAGAAATCGTTTCTTTTTAATTCTATCTCGCCGTTTCGGATAAAGGTAGGTAAGGGTTGGTAATTCAAGGATATCGGTCTTGCCTCGCTTTCAATTATTCCCAATTGGCTTAAATCGGCCGAGGAGAAATAGAGGTTTAGGTTACCATCCCGGCCATCGGTCCAGACCGCATAAACCTTATGGCTATCGGTAACGAGTATATGGTATTCACCCAAGAAACTTACCGGTGAGGTGAAGGTGGTATCGGTAATCCTGATACTCGGGGCAAAGGTATTTCCGCCATCCGTGGAATAGGTATAGCGAACTGACCATCTACTTGAGGCAGAGGTTGGCCAGGAAGGGGTGTGATAGTAGAGGATGTGAAAGTTATCGTAGGGGTCAGTTGTTGCCCATCCCTTGCACTGCCCGCCAGCGGTTGAATCATTGAGGATGAAGGTAGCGCTCCAATTTTCCCCTCTGTCCGTTGACCTTTTAGCCAGTATGTCCCAGTTTCCAGAACGGCTGTCAACCCAGATGAGTAAGATTGTGCCGTCGTCTTTGGCGGCAATTGAAGGCAGTGGCGCCCTATCTCCATAACCGGAGGAATAGGAGACATTAGAGAGATACCGCGGTGAGGTCCAGGTATTCCCGCCATCGGTTGACTTTTGGAAGTAGAGGCTGGAACCGGAGACATTGGCTAAATAGAGCCTCCCTGATTTATCAACGCAAAGGGCAGTTATTCCGGTTCTTGACGGGTCGGCGCGGCTCCTTATCCAGGTTCTCCCGCCATCGGTTGACTTAACGAAACGAATCCCTGAGGCACTGCCACCAAATTCCTGCCAACAGCCATAGATATTTCCCCGATAATAGACAAACCAGGGTTTATCAACATCACCGCCGGTTGAGCGGTCCGAGACCTCGCTTGTCTCCGACCAAGTATTTCCGCTATCCGTAGATAGATAATGCCGGATAACCGTGGTTGAATACTGGATAAACATATGGAGATAACCTAAACTATCGGTTAAAAGAACCGGGTCGGTATGCCAGGTAATACCTACTGAGTTGTCCCGAAAAGGAAAGGTGGGAAACCAAGAAAGCCCCTGATTTGTTGATTTACCAAATGGAATGATTGGAATGCGATTCCGCTCATTTACATTGCATATCACATAGAGATTATTACCAAACAGGGCAAGACAGGATTCACCTTCATTTATCGTATCGGCGGAATTTACCGCTCGGATATTGGGAATAAATGGTGGGTCAGCATAAATTAGGGAATAGAGAAAAATTAAAGAGATATAAAATATAAAAAATAGGGAAGGACATTTGATTTTGCTCATCTTTCCTCCAAGATTAATTTCTCAAGGCAAAGTGAAAATTTCCCCTTAGAGACATTCTCAATAAATAGGAAGAGGTCGGGTTTTTTATCGGGCACCAAGGAATAGGGGTAGGCGTCGCTGTAAATCCTTTCCCCTCCTTTTAGGTAAAAAGTGAGGGTTTGCTCATTTTTAGTGATTTTCTTTTCCCAGATTTGGTGGTAGTAATAACCATCTTCTCTTTTGATTAAAATTCGGAAGCGGAGAGGTTTATTCTCACCTTTAACGCGGATCTTTAATAAGTCGCCACATTCTTTAGGTAAGTTCTCAATATAAAAGGAGAATTTTAACCGGTAGGGTTGAAGGGCAAAGCCATTAAGTTGGCGATAGCCATCTTGGGTAGTCTCTATCCCCTTCTTATCTATTGGTATAAGATGGGGTAATAAAGACTTCGGCTCGCCAATGGTAAAAAGCATCGCGAAAAGTAAAATCATAAGTCCTCCTCAGGCAAATCGGATGCAAGTCCACACCCAAATTTTACCGCAAAGAGAAGAGATGTCAACCCCGGTTTTTTTTCGTACTGTTTCAAGACATGGTATCTACCCTAGAGAGATCTTTTGGATCCGGGACTTGAAAAGCTTCTTAAAATCCTATAATCTCCCAAAAAGGAGTAATCTATGGCTATTACCGAAACATATTATGAGAAGATCCGCTATGAAAAAGACCCGGTCCGGGTAAGAAAGAGACTTATTGAAATACTCCAAGAGAATAATCTCAACATCGCAAAAACCGCAAGAGAAGTTGGCACAGCACCAAAAACAGTCCGGAAATGGTGGAAAAGATACAAAGAGGAAGGGAGGAAAGGATTAGTGAATCGCTCCAAAAGACCCTTAAACTCTCCCAATCGGACAAAAGAAGAGGTTA
>Ga0129301_1000176_pt1 | contig 33831 bp, 29 predicted proteins | sample ConPoolayeHmetaG_FD_94489 | JGI IMG/M metagenome (GOLD analysis project Ga0129301, IMG submission 94489) | Hot spring microbial mat communities from California, USA to study Microbial Dark Matter (Phase II) - Cone Pool mat layer H metaG ...
AAAACTATTATAACCAAAATTTAACCTTGCTTCAGCCAGGCACGATATAGCTCTTTCTTTGGAAGTCCGGATTCTTTGGCTACTTGAGTTATCGCTTCTTTAGCGGTTACTCCGGAGAGACGCATCTCGTGTAACCGCCTCTCCATACCTTCCGTCAATCGAGGTTTGTCCCTCTCCGTCTTGCCTTCAACGACCAGGGTAAACTCACCCCTGGGCTCAGTGAAGTGCTCTATAGCCTGGCTAATTCTTCCCCGGAAGACTTCTTCATGAACCTTGGTAAGCTCACGGCAAACAGCTATTCCTCTATCGCCAAGTATAAGGAGCATATCCCTTAAGGTAGCCAGCAGCCGATGGGGAGCCTCCAGAACGATGATGGTGCCGGGTTCATTGGCTATGGATGCCAGAATGTTCCGCCTGCTGCTGGCCTTACGGGGTAGAAAGCCCAGGTAGGTGAACCTGTCTGGGGCCAGCCCGGAGATAGTAAGTGCGGTAATAACAACGGAAGGCCCGGGGATGGGGACAACCGGGATGCCCTTCCGGTTGGCCGCCTTAACCAGTTCGTAACCGGGGTCAGACACGCCGGGTGTTCCTGCCTCAGAGACCAGGGCTACATCTCCTTCTTCAAGGCGACTCAGGATGTAATCCAGCTTAGCCCGCTTGTTATGTTCGTGATAACTCGTCATCGGTGTCTTAATATCATAGGTAGTAAGAAGGCGCTTTGTTTTGCGGGTATCTTCGGCCGCAATAAGCTTGACTTCACGCAGGATTCGAAGAGCACGGAGGGAAATATCCTCCAGATTACCGATGGGAGTTGCCACGACATAGAGAGTGGCCATTACTATTCCTCAATTTAGTTATTATAACCTACCCTTCTCCACTCGTCCATAGAGATTATTCATCAACCTCTCCCTTTTTATCCTGCTTTCCTTAATAAATAAGGCCCAAGGTTCCTTGACTTTGTATCCCTGCCTTTGCTATAGTTAGAATTTATAAAGGAGAACGAGATGGCTACTCCTAGAGTTAGGGTTAAACAATTGAGGCGTTCCTACGGTTTTGATGAAGTTGCCATCGTGCCGGGAGATGTAACCATCAATCCCGAACAGACTAACATTGATTTCAAGATAGGGGATTTCACCTTTAGCATTCCTATCTTAGCCGCCGCTATGGATGCCGTGGTTGATGTCAATTTTGCCATCCAGTTGAGCAAGCTGGGCGGGCTTGCTGTACTCCATCTGGAAGGAGTGCAGACCCGTTACGACAATCCTGAAGAGGTGCTGGCTGAAATTGCTCAGGCGTCTGATGACGAAGTTACTCCGCTGCTCCAGAAAATCTATTCCCAGCCGATTAAAGAAAAACTCATCGGCGAACGGATAGAGGCAATAAAAAAGGCGGGGGCAATATGTGCTGTTTCAACACTACCAGCCAATACCAAACGCTTCGCTCCAATAGTTGCTGAAGCTAAGGCTGATATTCTCGCTGTGCTGTCCACCGTTACCACTGCCTGCCATATATCAAAGAGTATTCGCGGGCTTATTTTCCCCGAGCTTATTAAATCAATACCAATGCCGGTTATTGTCGGTAACTGCGTAAGCTACAGTGCCTGTCTGGAACTGATGAGAACGGGGATCTCGGGAGTTCTGGTTGGCGTTGGCCCCGGAGCTGAATGTACCACCAGGGAGGTTCTCGGCATCGGTGTCCCCCAGATAACAGCGACTATGGACTGTGCTGCTGCCAGAGACCAGTACCAAAAGGAGTCGGGGCGGTACGTGCCAATAATTACCGATGGTGGGATTCGCAAAGGCGGTGACCTGTGTAAGGCAATTGCGGCTGGCGCTGATGCGGTAATGCTGGGCGCCCTTTTTGCTCAGGCTAAAGAGGCGCCAGGACACGGCTATAACTGGGGCATGTCCAACCCGCATCCCGCCCTCCCCAGGGGAACAAGGATAAAAGTCGGCACTACGGGCACACTGGAGCAAATCCTCTTCGGTCCGACCTCACGCACGGATGGCAGTCAGAATCTCGTCGGGGCTCTCCGCACGGCAATGGGAGTTTGCGGCGCCTTCAATATTCGTGAGATGCACAAGGCAGAGATGGTGATTGCTCCAGCTATTACCACTGAAGGCAAGTCCTGGCAGCTAGCCCAGTCCTAGCCTGATGGCCGTCCTCACAACTGGACTACTCTTCTTCCTCTTGCGGGACAGTTATATCTGGCTCCCCACGAATACGAGGCAGAAAAGCCTCTACCTTTTCCCGCCGGCGGGGCAAAGAGAACTCGAGTTTATCAATCACCCGACGTATTCTGTTCAGGCTGTCTTGAGGTTGCTCAGGACTTACTTCTACCACCACACCGCTAACTCCCGCTTCCCACAGCGCCTGAAGCTCACCGCCAGTCACCTTGACTGATATAGAGGCGAGCAGGGGCTTGGTCAGTAGATCAGCGAAGCGCTGAAAGAGCATAAGATGCTTCCAGGTAAGGGAATGCTTCTCTTCAACAGCCACAAGCACAGCATCTACTGGCAGTTCATTGACGGCTCTTAACAGTCCTTCGCCAAGTGATGTCTCTATCTCTAAGATTCGGCCGGCCTCTCTGTTTTCGATTAGCGCCAGGGGGGTGTCGGTAGCAGAGAAGACGATGAAATCACAGCCAGCCTTGCTGAGCTGTTTTATTCCTTCCCAGCCGCTACTCCCTAGCCGCCCACCCCAGGGAATATCCGGCAGAGCTTGAGAGAGCTTTTGCAGGACTTCGGTGCCGGTATCTAGCTTGGAGATGAAAAGTATGCCAGCATCAGCCCCATCCAGATAGCCAGTCACACTCTCAGCACTTTCCTGAGCTAAGCTGGCGATAAGCTGTATTTTCGGCTTGGGTGAGGCTGGCTCTCTCACCCGGAACCCAATAGGCTGAGTCTCACCTCGGGAAAGTCGGTTTAACTTGTCGATAAACTTACTCATTGTCTCTCCAGTCTCGTTCAGTATTTGGGTCCTTATTCCTTTCTCAGGGCCTGGATGGCAGCAGCTACCCCTATCCCTGGCTCCACCCTGTAACCTTCCGCTGACAGCAGTTTTTCCAGGCTGGAAAGGAGGAGGAGCACATTCTCGGCGGTTGAAGAATACCCCATCAGTCCGATGCGCCAGACCCGTCCCTTCAAAGGACCCAGACCACCACCAATCTCGATATTGAATTCATTGAGGAGCCCCCGTCTCACTCGAAGGTCATCAACCCCGGAAGGGATACGCACCGTGGTTAGCATACTGAGGCGGTGACCTTCCTGAGCGTGTAGTTCCAGCCCCATAGCCTCTAATCCTGCCTTGAGGGCCTGACCATTCTTCAGGTGGCGCTGAATACGTTTTTCCAGACCTTCCTCAATAACTAATATTAGTGCCTGGTAAAAGGCATAAATCATGGATATCGGGGCGGTGTGATGGTAGAACCTATCGGAAGACCAGTAGGTAGAAAGGAGTGCGAGGTCGAGGTACCAGCTTGGCACCTTGCTCCGGCGAGCGCGGAGGGTAGCCAGCGCCCTTTCGTTAGCGGTAAAGGGAGCCAGTCCCGGTGGGCAACTCAGGCACTTCTGAGTCCCGCTGTAACAGATGTCTATCCCCCAGTCGTCTACAGCTACCTCGTGCCCGGCTAAGGAAGTAACGGTATCGACCAGGAAGAGGGCTTCATATTGTTTGGCCAGTCGAGAAGCTTCCTTAAGGGGCTGCAAGACTCCCGTGGAGGTCTCGGCGTGAACCAGGGCGATGAGCTTAACCCGCTTTTCAGCTTTGAGGGCGGCTTCAATAGCCTCTGCTTCCACGATTCGTCCCCACTCTGCCGGCACCTGAACCACCCTGGCACCGCATCGTAGTGCGTTATCCACCATCCGTTCTCCGAAGAGACCGTTGACACCAATGACGGCGACATCTCCCGGCTCCAGAAAATTACAGAAGCTCGTCTCCATACCGGCTGACCCCGTTCCTGAGATGGGGAAGGTTAGTTGATTGTTGGTGCGGAATAGGGTACGGAGGAGTGTCACCACGTCTTCCATAACCGTGATAAAATACGGGTCTAAATGCCCTACTAAGGGTGCTAGCATAGCCATCTGGACACGGGGGTGGATGTTGCTTGGGCCCGGCCCCATAAGAATGCGGTTTGGCGGTTTCAGTTCACGATAGGTAACGTCGGGCATAGAAGTCTACCTCCTTCTCAACCAAGAAACGCTCTTAACTTAAGATGTCGCTGATGAGTTTCTTTTGTAGGTGCTCTTTGAACCATCACGGGCTGGAGCCAGCGAAGAGAGTCGAACTCTTGACCGACGGTTTACGAAACCGCTGCTCTACCACTGAGCTACGCTGGCTTTGCTTAAGTAGTATAGCATAAAACTCAATAGTCGATAAAAGCTTTAGGTTCGAAGATTTTGGATTTTAATGAAATCTTAACACGATTTTTATGAGCGTATTAATTTTGCCCGCCTAAACTGGAAGCATAAGTGTGGAGAACTTGAGAGGAGGAAAGATGATTAAGACTGTTATTAGGTGTCCCAACAATATGGTTATGGTATTTGATGAGAAGGGAGAACAAATCCCTGAATATCAGGGGCAGTATCAGGAAGTAAAGGAAAACATTTTGAAGGCTGCCCCACCGACCGCAGTATTTGGTTATCTCACCGATTTCAAGCCTCAATTACGAGAAATGCCAAAAGAGGAGTGGTAATCACCGAGGTAGCACATCAGGATAAGCCGTATCACCGCTAAACGTGTCCTGTAGGCTGACTGCCTTACCCGACCGGCGCGGCGAAACCCGGCTCTATCAATCTCTAGGGCATTCTCGCGCCCCTGCTTGTCGTCAGACTTGACTATTATCTTCCTATCTAATACAATAAAAGTGCCTGTTGGCAATTTTATTGCTTTTATGGTACAATTGGCACAAAGACTGGTCTCGGGAGGTCTGCGGGCTTACGCTAAGCGGGATTGATAAAAACGATACTATAACTCTCGATTTACTTCTGGAGAAGGTGTATCGGGACGGAGGTTATGATTTCCGTGAGTACAGACGTGCCACGGTAGTCCGACGTCTGGAAAGGAGACTGCACGCTACCGGGACGAAGACCTATCAGAATTACATGCTGTTTCTGGACGCCCACCCTGAAGAGTACCGGCGGCTTGCTGAAGACCTTACCATAAAGACGAGTGGTTTCTTCAGAAACCCGTATACTTTTCAGCAGGTAAGCAGGCTGGTGTTAACTGAGCTGATAGACTACAAAGAAAGGCGGGGTGAGCTCCGATTGAGGGTGTGGAGTGCTGCCTGTGCTCGGGGTGAAGAGCCCTACTCTATAGCTATCCTGCTTAGCGAATTCCTGGGGCATAACTTAGCGGAATTCGATATTCTAGTCTATGCCACCGATATCAGCCAGGAAGCTCTGGACGGGGCACAGGCAGGAGTATACTCAGCCAAGGAAGTAGCGAGTCTCATGGCTCCCTTACAAGAAAAGTACCTCAGTCACTATGGCGAATCCTATAGGGTGCGCAATAACATCAGGCGGATGCTGCGCTTTTCTTACTTTGACCTGACTTCAACCATAAAGCCACCCTTCTTGGACCTGGACTGCATATTCTGCTGCAATGTCCTGATATACCTAACGACTAAGCTCCAGGAGAGAGTGCTGAGTATGCTTTATAACTCACTGGCTACCCCCGGCTACCTGATTCTGGGCGAAGCTGAGACCCTGCCAAATAGTCTGCATGAGAAGCTGGAATGCCTTGATAGCAAGGCAAGGGTATATAAAAAGAGTGAGGGGGGTAATTGTGGCTAAGAAAAGGTATAACACAACTTCCCCGGGCATCACCGGACGCAAAGGGAAAGATGAGTACAAGACCATTATCCAGGCAGCTATGGATGGATTTTGGCTCCTGGACATGGAAGGACGTTTCTTGGATGTGAATGATGCCTATTGTCGGCTCATCGGCTACAGCCGTGATGAACTGCTAAAAATGAGCATCCCGGATATTGAGGCGATTGAGACGCCAAAAGAAACCGCCGCCCGCATTGCCAGGATAAAAGAGGTTGGCGGAGACCACTTTGAGACCCGCCACAGACGTAAGGATGGCAGAATCATTGATGTTGAGGTTAGCGTTAACTATATTGATGTTGATGGGGGGAGGATGTTTGTCTTCGCCCGTGACATCAGCGAGCGCAAACAGGCGGAGGAGCTATACCAGACTCTGGCTAAAAGCTCACCGGTTGGCGTCTATATTTTCCAGGACGGTAAGTTCTGCTTTGTTAATCCCCAGTTTTCGAAATTAACTGGCTATAGCGAAGATGCACTATTAAATATGGCCCCTTGGCAGCTCGTCTATCCTGAAGATAGGGCAAGAGCCAGGGGAAATGCAATACAGATGTTAAAGGGAAACCTCACTTCCCCTTACCAGTTCAGGGTCATTCATCAAGGTGGTGAGATTCATTGGGCTATGGAGACAGTTAGTTCTATTCACTATAAAGGGAAACGGGCGACTCTGGGCAACTTCATGGACATCACCGAACAAAAGCGGATGGAGCAGGAGCTTCAGCAAAAGAACGAACAATTGGATGCCCAGAATGAGGAGCTTCAATCTCAGGCTGAGGAATTGATGGCGCAGCGGCAGGAACTCATCGAAAAGACCAGGGAGGTAGAGAGGGCAACTCGACTAAAGTCTGAATTCCTGGCTAATATGTCTCACGAGTTGCGAACTCCTCTGAATGTCATTATCGGCTTTTCTCAACTGATGGTAGACGAAGTGCCGGGAAAGATTAACGAGGAGCAGAGACAGTGCCTTAACGATATCCTGACCAGCAGTCAGCACCTGCTGAACTTAATTAACGGAGTTCTCGACCTGTCCAGGATAGAATCCGGGAAGGTAGAACTGAAGCCGGAAAACGTAGCCCTGGCCGAGGTAATAGCGTCATTAACCAGGACTATGACACCGATATTGGTGCCGAGGACGCAGAGCCTTGATGTTGAGATAGAAGAGGGGCTACCCCCGGTCTATGCCGATGAAGGCAAACTAGCCCAGGTGCTGCTTAATCTGGTGGACAATGCGTCCAAGTTTACTCCGGATGGAGGCATGCTGAAGGTTAGGGCAGTCAGACAGGATGACTGGTGTCAGGTGAGCGTGATTGACAATGGCATCGGCATCAAGGACGAGGACCAGGAACGGATATTTGAGCCCTTCACCCGGCTGGAAGACCCTCTCATTAAAGACAGGGGTGGGACCGGGCTCGGGCTGGCGCTGGTAAAACAGGTTGTTGAAAGGTATGGCGGGCGAATCTGGGTGGAGAGCGAATATGGAAAGGGAAGTTGTTTTACCTTTACCCTTCCCCTGGCAACCGGCGATAAGAAAAATCCGGAGAAGGAAACCAAGCCATGAAAGAGAAGATACTGGTGGTAGAAGATAACCCCCAGAATATGAGACTGATTGAGATGACTCTCAGGGCCAAGAACTATACCTTGCTCAAGGCAACTGATGGAGAAGAGGCAATCGAAATGGCAACCAGAGAGCGACCTGACCTCATCCTGTTGGATATTCGCCTGCCCAAAATGAACGGGCTCGAAGTGACCAGAAGGCTCAGGGCGATGCCGACATTCAGCCATACCCCCATAATCGGTCTGACCGCCTACGCGATGAAGGGGGACAAAGAGAAGGTGATTGAGTCTGGCTGTGATGCTTATCTGTCAAAGCCCGTTGATACCCGTGAACTGCCCGGGCTGATTGCCGAAATGCTGTCACAAAGGCGCCAGGATAACCCAAGCCTTAGTGGAGGTATCAGTGGCCAAAAAGGTTCTTACCATTGATGACGACCCGACCTTTCTCAGGTTGGTTGACCAGGTCCTGAGCCGTCAGGGGTTCGAGGTGCTCACGGCTGGAAGCGGACCGGAAGGCTTAAGACTCCTGTTTACCGAGAAGCCGGATATAGTGCTTCTAGATGTCGCTATGCCCAGAATGGACGGCTGGCAGACCTGCCAGCGTATCCGTGAAATTGCCGATGTACCTGTTATCATGCTCACGGGCAAGCAAAAAGCCGAGGAAGACATAGTGCGCGGGCTTGACTACGGAGCTGATGAGTACCTCTTTAAGCCAGTGGGAAATAGAGAGCTGGTGGCTAGGGTGCGGGCAGTATTGCGCCGAATTGAGATGCCCTCTGCACCGGAAAAGAAACGAGAGGTTACCTATGCTGATGACTTCCTCACCGTGGATATCGCCGAAAGGAAGGTCATGGTGAAAGGAGAGAAGGTGAAGCTGACCCCTAGGGAGTTCCGTCTGCTTGCTCTCCTGGTGGAAAGGGCCGGCCATATCCTTACCCATAGGGAGCTCCTGGAAAAAGTGTGGGGCTGGGAATACACTGATGACCTGGATTATGTACGTATCTATATTTCGCATCTGCGTCAGAAGATAGAGCCAAACCCTCCCCTCCCGAGGTACATCATAACCGAACCCGGCGTTGGTTACTATTTTCACAAAGCTAGTTAAAAAAGAACCTCTGCCCAGCAGCAAATTTAACAACCCATCTTCGAGCCCATTTATTCACCTCATCCCATTGCTTATTCTAGGAACCCGCTCTATCCCCTTATTGGGGTGTCTAAGAGGGGGCGTTAGCCCCTCTTCTAATACCTCTCCCTCTTTTCTTTCCAAGGAGAAGGGAATTAAGGGGTGAGGCTGGTAAACAATCTAAGCACTTGTGGTTGACCCCCTGGATAGGCTTATGTTAGTATTAAAGGATTTCAACCAGGAGATGACGGTCAGGGTTTGTACCGGGGTCTGCATTGTCAATTCGCTGGCTATCCTGTATCCTTGTATCAGTGGTTCTGCCTAGGGAAAGGAGCTTATGCTAGTTGAGGAAGAGCTAGCCGAGTTATCTCCAGAGAAAGATATGCTCCTGACCATCGGGGTCTTTGATGGGGTTCATCTGGGGCATAAATATCTGATTTCGAAGTTGAAGGAGCAAGCCAGACAGCGGAATCTGCTTAGTGGCGTGGTAACATTTCGCCAGCACCCCCTGGAGGTACTCTCACCCCAGACTGAGCTATCCTACTTGACTAACCTTGAGGAAAAGGTCAACCTGCTCAAGAAGGAAGGCGTCGAGGCTGTCATTGCCCTGTCCTTCACTCCGGAATTAGCTCAGCTCAGTGCCAGCCAGTTTGCCAGTCTATTAAAGAAATACCTCAGAATGCAGGGTTTGGTAATTGGGCCTGATTTTGCCTTAGGCCGAAACAGGGAAGGTAATGCTGATACCCTCCGCAGATTGGGACAGGCTCTGGGCTTCAGTGTCACCGTAATACCCCCGCTGAGCATAAATGGTGAAATAGTAAGCAGCACCGCAGTCAGAGACGCCCTGGCTAATGGTGATATAAAAAGAGTAATCAGCCTAATAAGGCGTTTGTTTAGCCTTCAGGGGCGGGTGACCACAGGGGCAGGCCGGGGCTTGGGACTGGGTTTCCCCACCGCCAATTTGGAGATTGACCCCAAACAGACTCTGCCCCCTGAGGGTGTTTATGCTACCTGGGCTTATGTTGGTAGCAAAGCCTTTAAGTCAGTGACCAATATTGGCAGGCGTCCAACTTTTGGTGGCAACGAACGCACTGTAGAAACTTATATCCTCAACTATGGTGGTAACCTGTATGGGCGCGAGCTGAAAATTGAGCTTGTAGAGCTACTTCGTGGTGAGAAGCGGTTTGATACCTTAGAGGAACTGAAGAAACAGATAGCCGAGGATGTAAAAAGAGGGGAAGCCATTTTGGACTCCCGAGTCAAAAAGTAGTATAAAAATAAGATGAGGACTTTCAGAGCGAAATAAGGCATGGATATTAACTATTTACTCAAGCGAGCGGTAGCCGAAGTCATCGTTAGGGAAGAGCTGGAGGAGCTCCTCCGTTCCGGCCGAAAATTGCGTCTGAAAGAAGGTTTCGACCCCAGCTTCCCCGATATCCATCTGGGACACATGGTAACCCTCAGAAAGCTTCGCCAGTTCCAACAGATGGGACATCAGGTTGTTCTTATCGTCGGCGACTGGACAGCCCAGATTGGCGACCCAAGCGGGGAATCCGTTACCCGACCTATGCTGTCTGCCGAACAGGTAAAAGCTAATGCCCAGACCTATATGGAGCAGTTCTTCAAAGTAGTTGATAAAGAAAAGACGGAGGTGAGGTGGCAGAGTGAATGGTTTGGCAAGTTCGACCTTAGTGATGTTATTCGTCTTACCAGCAGGTTTACTATAGCGCAGTTACTGGCTCGCGAGGATTTCAGCGCCAGGTACAACGCTAAAAAGCCTATCGCCATGACTGAACTGCTCTACCCTTTGCTCCAAGCTTACGACTCGGTGGCAGTACAGGCGGATGTTGAGTTCGGCGGCACTGACCAGAAGTTCAATCTGCTGGTTGGCAGGGAGCTACAATCTATGGTGGGACAGCCCCCCCAGCAAATCTTCCTCGTCCCTCTCCTTATCGGCACCGATGGGACTCAGAAGATGAGCAAAAGTCTGGGTAACTACATCGGCGTCGCCGAGCCAGCCGATGAGATATACGGTAAGGTGATGTCAATCACTGATAGCTTGATTATGGACTACTTTGAGTTGCTGACTGACGTTTCTGATGAGGAACTGGCGGAGTTCAGGCAAGCCCTGGCTGATGATAGAGTCAATCCGATGGAGCTGAAAAAGCGGCTAGCCAGGGAGATAGTAACTCAGTTGTATGACCAGAAAACCGCAAACAAGGCTGAGCAGAAGTTTGAGAAAGTAGTTCAGAAGAGAGAACTGCCTGAAGAAATACCCGAGTTTCATCTACCTTTGCGAGAGGGGATGGACTTGAAGGACATACTGGTGAAGATTGGACTGGCCAAGAGCCGAAGTGAGGCTCACAGACTGATAGAACAAGATGCCGTGAGGATAAATGGTGAGAAGGTAAAGACGCCTGTTGCTACCCTCGATAGTGGCAGCATTATCAAAGTCGGCAAACGGCGCTTTGCCAAAATTATTAATTCGGATATACTGAACAAATAGCATTGAAAAGGAGATATACGGAAGAGCTACGCATTCCTGGACCCACCCCCTGCCCTGATGAAGTTCTTAAGGCAATGACCAGGCAGATGATAGACCACCGGGGGGAAGAATTTGCCGCGATACTAAACGGGGTAACTGACAAACTGAAACGGTTATTCCAGACCAAGAACGATGTTTTCTTGCTTACCGGCTCAGGGACGGGAGGCTTAGAGGCTGCCGTCGTCAATACTCTTTCGCCGGGTGATAGGGTATTATCGGTATCCAACGGTGTATTCGCCGAGCGCTTTGCCACCATCGCCCAGCAATTTGGTGCCGAGGTAACCCCTCTCCATTTTGAATGGGGCAAAGGGGCTGATGCCGATGCAGTGCGTAAGGCTCTCCAGAGTGAACCTAAAATCAAAGCCGTCTTGGTCACCCACAATGAGTCTTCTACTGGTGTGACCAACGACCTGGCTTCGATTAGTTCTGTAGTCAAGGAATTCGGTAAACTGCTGCTGGTTGATGCCGTCAGTAGCCTGGGGGCGATTAACCTTCCGGTGGATGACTGGCACTGCGATGTTGTGGTTACAGCTTCCCAGAAGGCATGGATGATTCCTCCCGGTCTAGCGATGGTTAGTGTCAGTCAGGAAGCCTGGCAGGCATATGCCAAAGCTAAAATGCCCCGCTTTTACTGGGACTTTGCCCAAGCCAAAAGCTATCTGGAGAGGGGACAGACACCGTGGACGCCGGCTATATCCACTGTATTCGCCCTGTCGGTCTCGCTGGAAATGATGCTCAAGGAGGGCTTACCCAACATCGTAGCTCGCCATGCCCGGGTTGGCCGGGCAGCTCGTAAGGGGGTAAAATCGCTAGGGCTGTCCCTTTTTGCGGAGGAAGATTACGCCTCCAATACGGTTACGGCGGTAAGCTCTTCGGATGGGCTTGATACTAAGAAGTTGCTCCGGGTTCTCAGAGAGAAGCACCACATTGTGCTCAGTGGTGGGCAACAGAAACTGGACGGTAAGATATTCCGTATCGGGCATCTGGGATGGGTAACCGAGGAGAACATTGAAACCGTAATATCAGCCCTAAAGGTGGCACTCCCACAGGCAGGCTTAAAGGTTGGTTTATGAAGGTTCTAATTGCTGACCCCATTTCGGAAGAAGGAATAGACATCCTGCGTAGCCAGGCTGAGGTTGATATTAGACTAGAACTCAAGCCTGAGGAGCTGCTCTCCATTATCGGCGACTATGAGGCTCTAGTGGTGCGCAGCCAGACCCAGGTGACCGCTAAGGTGATAGAGGCTGGTAAAAAACTCCTGGTTATCGCCCGAGCCGGTGTTGGCGTCGATAATATTGATGTCGAGGAAGCGACCCGCCGGGGTGTAGTGGTAGTTAATGCCCCCACCAGTAATACCACCGCCGCGGCTGAGCATACCATCGCCCTGATGCTTGCCCTGGCTCGTCATATCCCCCAGGCTAATGCCACGCTCAAGTCCGGATTATGGCAGCGGAATAATTTCATAGGCACTGAAGTTAGAAATAAGACCTTAGGCATCATCGGTCTGGGTAACATCGGTTCAGAGGTGGCCAGACGTGCCCGGGGCCTGGAGATGAAGGTCATTGCTCATGACCCCTTTATCTCAATTGACCATGCCCGTAATCTCCAGGTAGAGCTGGTGTCTCTGGAGCAGCTACTGAAGGATTCAGATTTTATCACTCTCCATACCCCGCTAACAAAATCAACAAAGGGACTAATCGGAGCCAAAGAGCTGGCTATGGTCAAACCAACAGTTCGTATCATCAATACTGCCCGGGGTGGGCTAATTGATGAAGCCGCCCTGGTCAAGGCGATAAGAGAAAAAAGGGTAGCCGGTGCCGCCTTTGACGTCTTTACCACGGAGCCACTTACCCGCAGTATCCTCTTCGAAGAGGACAACATTATTGTTACCCCTCATTTAGGCGCTTCTACCACTGAAGCTCAAGCCATGGTAGCCGAAGACGTAGCCAAGCAGATTATCGCGGTATTTAAGGGGCAGCCAGCCCGATATGCGGTTAATGCCCCCTTTATCTCGGCGGAAACTTTATCGGTACTGGCACCCTTTATCAAGGCGGCTTCCATAGCTGGCAAGCTAGTCGCCCAGCTGGTTGAGGGACAAATAAGCTCTATTCAGATTAAATATGAGGGTGAGATTTCCAACTATGACACTAATGTTCTCAAGGCAGCCTTCCTCGGGGGATTACTTGAGGAGATAAGTGAGGAACGGGTTAATCTGGTTAATGCCAATATAATCGCCGCCCGGCGCGGCTTGATGGTGGTGGAACAAAAGGAGGCTACCTGCGAGAACTATGCCAGCCTTATTACCGCGGCGGTTACCACCAGCGCCGATTGTATTACCGTAGCCACAACCGTGGTTCGGGGCGAAACCCACATCGTACGGGTTAATAACTACTGGATAGATATTTACCCCAGCGAAGGATATTTCCTGTTTAGCGACCACCTAGACCGTCCCGGGATTTTAGGCGCCGTCGGTAAAATAACTGGAGATGCCAATATCAATATCAGTGCGATGCACGTCGGCCGGCTCAAGCCCAGAGGAAGGGCACTCATGATACTGACCCTGGACGAGCTTCTGCCCGAGGAGCAACAGCGGCAGATATTATCCGTCCCCGATATCTATACCGCTAAAATGGTGAAACTGTAAGGACTAAACTAAACCAGCCGACGGAAAACTAACCCTGATGGTGCTTTGGGGTAAAAGTAGGTAGATTTCCGGGGCATTTTGTCACCAGCGTCAGCAATAGCTTTGACCACTTCTGGCTTGGGCGGGCTTAACAGGAAGGCGAGCTGGTATTCCTGAGCTAGTACCCTGTTCACTGCATCTGTTACGTCATAGCTGTAGGCAAGGCTTGTCTTCTCTCTATCGCTACCCAGTGCCAGGAGCTTCTCCAGTATAATATGGTCAACAATACTAACATCCAGCTTCTTGTATAGCTCAGAATGAAAGTAGGGCATCATCTGACTGACAGTGTCCAAGTCGCGCAACTTGAGCCTCAAAAGGCAATCTTTAGCCAGACCAAAAAGGCTTATTTGAACCCTGTTTGTCTCCGTAAGCAAATCGTTGACCCGTTTCCAGATATCAGGCGTGTTCAGGGACAACCTCTCTATCTCAAAGAACACCTCTAGCTTGGTCATTAATCCTTCCAGTGTTGGTTTTGATATACCACGGACCAGCCGGTGAGGAGCCAGAATGATAAGCCCCGGGTCAGAAAAGTCTACGAGTTCCATCATCACGAAATTAAATGCCTCATCCTCTGAAGCTGAGGATGAGTAGGTACGTTTCTCAAGCTGGTAAGCAAGGGCACTCTCATAGCGATGGTGCCCATCGGCAATATAAAGAGGCTGCTTCACCAGGCTACGGCATATTTGATTAATCACTTCAACATCCGTGATAGCCCATACATTGTGACCTTCCCCATCAGCGCCTTTTAAGCTGATTAAAGGTTTGCTCTGCTCCTGATTAGCCAGTAGAGGGGAAATTTGCTGTCCCGGGTCTTCAAACAGAGCCAAAATTGGGCTGGTATTAGCCTGTAGTGCCCATAACAGGCTTAATCGGTCATCCCTGGGCTCAGCCAGGGTGCCTTCGTGAGGGCGGATGACCATCTTGTCCCATTCCTCTACCCTGACAGAGGCGATGATGCTGCGGCGTTTGTATTTCTTTCCCTGGTGCGTGAAATAGTGCTTATGGAGATAGATAGCTGGAGTTTCATCAATCACAAGAATACCCTGCTTCAGCCACTGCTCCAGGGTAGCTGCCGAACGACTGTATTTATTGTCTGCAACTGTATCCTGAGGTAACTCTCGCCCGGCTTCCAATCGGACGAAGTTATACTCGCTTCTCAGATAGAGTTCTTGCTGTTGCTGGGGAGTAATAATATCATAGGGAGGGCAGATAACCTTTGATAAGTCTTTGACTAGTGTCTTATTATAATGCACGCCTCGGAAGGGACGAATATCAGCCACACCAAGCTAACTCCTTTTCTGACTTTACCTATGGCGCATAGTTTTCCCGCTCTAGTTTAGCCTATGCCACGGGAAAAACGCAACGGAGGTCGTTCATTTTCAGACTAACCAAGGACTGTGCTATAATTATGTCATACTTGATAGTAATTGTCACACATTATGACGGACCTGGATAAAGTATACAAACGAATAGAGCAATTAAAGGCTCAGATCAACTATCATAACTATCGCTATTATGTGCTGGATAGCCCTGAAATTAGCGATGCTGAATATGATGAGCTAATGAGGGAGCTGAAGCAACTGGAGGAGAAATATCCTCAGTTCCTGACCCCGGACTCGCCTACTCAGCGGGTAGGCGCTGAGCCGGTAGAAGCCTTCGGTGTGGTGGAACACCCCCTGCCCTTATTGTCCCTGGGTAACGTCTTCTCCCGGGATGAATTAATGGCCTGGCATGCCCGAACCTCAAAGCTGGTAGCTGGTGAGCAATTTAATCTTGCCTGTGAGCATAAGATTGACGGTCTGGCTGTAGCCTTGACCTACGTCAACGGTCAACTGACTATCGGGGCTACCCGTGGTGATGGTTTCCGTGGTGAAAATATCACTCAGAATCTAAGGACGATCAGGAGTATACCCTTATCCGTGTCTAAAGAGGCACCGCCCAGATTTGAGGTGCGGGGCGAGGTCTTCTTGCCTAAGGCGGGCTTTCATCGGCTGAATCAGGAGAGGGCGGCTGAAGGGCTCCCCCTTTTTGCTAACCCCAGAAATGCGGCGGCTGGCTCGGTGCGTCAGCTTGACCCGCGCATCACGGCTAAGCGCCCGCTGGATATCTACATCTATGCCCTGGGCTATGCTGAAGGTAAGGCAACCCCGGAAACCCACTGGGAGGCTATGGAATACCTTAAGTCACTGGGATTCAAAATTAACCCTCATAATGCCTTGCTCAGCAGTGTTGACCAGGTCGAGGAGTATTACCACACCTGGGTGGAGAAGAGGGAAAGCTTGCCCTATGAAGCCGACGGCATCGTGGTGAAGGTAAATTCGCTTGATTTGCAGAGACGATTGGGAGATGTCGGTCGAGAGCCACGCTGGGCTATCGCCTATAAATTCCCGGCAGTTCAGGGCACCGGGTATTTAAAAGAAATTGGTATCAGTGTTGGCCGGACGGGTACCCTTAACCCCTATGCTATCTTAGACCCGCCGGTCTCCGTAGGCGGGGTGAATATCAGGACGGCAGCCCTGCACAACGAGGACGATATCAGGCGTAAGGACATCCGAGAGGGTGATTGGGTTCTTGTCCAGCGAGCAGGTCAGGTGATACCGGAGATTGTGGAGCCGATCAAAAGCAGGCGTACCGGGCTGGAAAAGGAATTCAGCCTCCTGGAGAAGCTACCTAGAAACGACCGGGGTCAACCGGTCTGTCCTGAATGCGGGTCAGAAGTGTTTAAACCCGAAGGCGAAGTAATGTACTATTGCTCCAACGCCGCCTGTCCTGCCCAGGTTCAACAGCGTCTTGAGCATTTTGCTTCCCGGGGAGCTATGGACATTAGAGGTATCGGCGAATCAATGGCTGCCACGCTACTAAAAGAAAATGTGGTCAAAGATGGAAATAGTTATAGACCGGTAAAGGATGTTGCTGACATATATTACCTAGATAAAGAGCGACTCGCCAGTCTCGAGCGGATGGGAGAGAAAAGCGCCAGCAACATTATCAAGGCTATCGAAAATAGTAAAAAACGACCATTGCCCCGGATTGTTTATGCTCTGGGGATACGCCACGTCGGGGAACAAATGGCTCAGATTCTGACTGACCACTTTAACAGCATCGATGAGTTGATGAACGCCTCTGAGGAGGAGCTGACGGCTATTCGTGGCATCGGGTCAGAGATTGCCAAGAGTGTAGTCATTTTCTTCCGGCAAGAAGAAAATAAGCGGATAATTGAGAAATTGAAGGTGGCTGATGTTTTTCCTGAGCCGAGAAAGGCGGCTAAGCCGCAAGAACTACCCCTGTCTGGCATGGAGTTTGTTATCACCGGCACCTTGAAAGCCTTCAGCAGGCAGGAGGCTGAGGCAAGAATAAGAGCCCTCGGCGGCACGGCCAAAGACAATGTTACCCGGAACACTACCTATCTGGTGGTAGGGGCGGAGCCCGGCTCGAAGCTAGCCCGCGCCCAGGCTCTGGGCACGAAACAACTCACTGAGGAGGAGTTCCTTCGACTCTTGGCAGGGAAAGCGTGATAACATGAAGTTAATTGTAGGACTAGGTAATCCGGGGCCGGACTACGCCAATAGCCTGCATAATGTTGGCTTTATGTGTATTAATTATTTTGCCCGCCAGCATAGCATCCGCTTTGAAAAAAAACAGGCGCAGGCTCGGGTTGGCTTGGGTAACATTGCTGGCAATGAGGTGGTAGTAGCCAGACCCCATACCTTTATGAATCAGAGCGGGCAGGCAGTCAGCCAACTGGTGAAGAAATATAAGGTCAGGCTAGACGACCTCCTTATCGTTTATGATGAGCTTGACCTTCCTCTGGGAAAAATCCGCATCCGTCCGGGTGGCAGCTCAGCGGGACATAAGGGGATTGAGTCAATTATCCGGGAACTGGGCAGTGAGAATTTTCCCCGACTTCGAGTTGGTATTGGACGACCAGTCAGCACCGAAGGCTTGCCTGAGGACACTAACGCTGATGTTATTACCTATCTGCTCAGCGAGCTGCCTAGTGGGGTAAAAAGAGCCATTAACCAGGTCCTGCCCAGAGTAAATGAAGCCATTCATTGTATCATCACCGAGGGCTTGACTGCCGCCATGAATAAATATAACTAGGCTGTTTATAATCTCACCCCCTCCTTGAAAAGAGAAGGGGAAGAATTTTATAAGAGAGGCTTTGCCCCCTCTTCAAAATCTTAGAGCTCTCTTTAACTCAAGCTCAAGATAACCGGGTTCGGTGCCTGAATCCAGTATTGCCCAGGGCGGTCTTTCTTTTGTACCCCATTCCCGGCGAAGATAGAAATCACTATCCAGATGGTTTTTATTCAGCGCCTTGCGCCAGCCTGACAGTGATGCGTCTTCCACGTCAGCCAGCACCCCGGCTAGTCTGGTATCCCCCCGGGCTAGGACTCCCTGCACCTGACTCCAGGAAAGGCTTTCACATTTAAGTCTGATTCCCTTCGGGAGCAACCTGCTTTTGAGTAGGGACAGACGACGGTCCAGCGTAGAGGGTTCTTCCATCGGTAGCCACTGGAATGGTGTGCCGGCTTTGGGCACGAATGGGGCAATACTCAGGGTAATGCGACTGCCGGTTTGTCTTTTATCAAGAATAGTCTTACACTTGAGGGTCAGTTTTATAATTTCCTCAATATCATCGTCGGTCTCTGAGGGTAAACCAATCATAAAGTAGAGTTTTAAACTCTTTATACCCTGCTTGGCTATCTTATGCATCGCCTCCAAGATATCATCCTCGGAGATGCCCTTTCTAATCACTTGGCGCAGGCGCTGGGAGCCCGCCTCAGGGGCGAGAGCAATAGTTCTGGTTCTCCCTTTCGCTATTTCCTCTAAAGCCAGGGGAGAAAGGGGTTTTATCCGCAGTGAACTGACGGAGAGGTCAGCTCCCATCTGGTGTAGCCTGATAAGTAGCTCGTCGAACTGAGGATGGTCGGAAACGGCCGGTCCGACCAGTCCCAGGCGTTTCCGGTACTGTAGCCCTTGCTTTCCTCGGGCTATCAACTGGTCTATGGAGCGAAAGCGCATCGGGCTGAAGGCAGTGCTGACCAGGCAGAAACGACAGCCCCAGTTGCAGCCCCGCTCTACCTCAATGAGGTAGAGGTCGCCCAGTTCAGTATCGGGGGTGAGTATAACGGAATGGACCGGGAAGTCATCGAGGTTGGTTGTCCACTGGCGGGCTACCCTAGCGCCATCGTGGTATTGTGGGACGTAGACACCAGGCAGGGAAGCCAGCGCCTTCAATAGCTCATCTCGTTTACTACTGAAGCCCTCAGCTAGCAGTGGCAGCATCGCCGGCAGTATTGGCTCCGCCTCACCGATGCACAGGCAGTCAAAGAAAGGAGAGAGGGGCATCGGGTTTGCGATGATGCAGGAACCGCCAGCAATAATTAGCGGGTGCCTCTCATTACGGTCGGCCGCATATATTGGTATGCCACTGGCTTTGAGAATGGGCACGATATTAAAGTAGTCAAGCTCCCAGGTGACAGAGAAAGCGAGGACGGAAAAGTCAGAGAGCGGTCGCTGAGATTCAAGAGTGATTGCGGTTGCTGGTTTTCCTTTCTTATCCCAGAAAGCCCTTTCGCAGACGACATTCTGGTAGCTATTCAGCAGGCTGTAGATGGCGTGAATGCCCAGGCTGGACATACCGATATAGTAGGAGTTCGGGTAGATGAGGGCAACAGGGAGCCTGCCTCCCCAGTCCTTGAAAATGGTTCCGGTTTCGCGGGAAAGCCGTCCTCTAGCTTCCGTAACTTTATTCAAGCTCATCAGCCTGCACCAACGCCTCGCCCATTAAGCACCCAGAAAAATTAGGATTCTTTCTGGGAACTCGCTTTATCCCTCTCCTCTTGTGAAGGGGGTAATTTCCTAAAGGGGGAGCCTCTTTTAAACCTTCACACCTCTACTGGCTTCTGGCAGGTCTTTCTTTTCGTCATTGAACCTCACCCCCTTTAGTTTTAATTAACCCTATCCCCTTTATCCCCTTCCCCTCTCTTGCTCTCCTAGATTTCCTCCGGGCTGATAATCCTGCCCGCTATGGCGCTGGCGGCGGCGACGGCTGGATTAGCCAGATAGACTTCTGATTTGGGGCTACCCATTCTACCAACAAAGTTACGGTTGGTAGTGGAGACACAGCGCTCGCCTGCAGCCAGGACGCCCATATGACCGCCGAGACAGGGACCACAGGTCGGGGTGCTGACTGCTGCCCCGGCCTTGATGAAGATTTCGATGAGCCCTTCTTTGAGGGCATCAAGATACACCTGCTGGGAGCCGGGGATGACAATGCAACGCACCCTCGGATGTACCTTTCTGCCCCTTAATATCCGGGCAGCAAGCCGTAGGTCTTCAAGGCGTCCGTTGGTGCAGCTCCCGATTAGCGCTTGCTCAATCTCGATTGCACCTATCTGGCTGACCGGTTTACTATTGGCTGGTGAGTGGGGCAGGGCTACCTGAGGCTCAACAACCGAAGCATCGTACTCGATGACCCGTGCGTATTCGGCATCATTGTCTGGCTCATAGACAGTATAGGAGCGTTTTGCCCTAGGTCTAATGTAATCCAGGGTTTTTTTATCTACCCTGAAGATACCGGCCTTGGCGCCAGCTTCGATAGCCATATTAGCCATAGTGAACCGCCCGTCCATAGATAGCTTATCTACCGCCTCACCGGTAAATTCCATAGCTGAATAGAGAGCACCATCCACACCAATATTGCCGATGGTATAAAGGATCAAGTCCTTGCCTCCTACCCACTTCCCCGGACTACCGCGGTAGACAAATTTGATGGTAGGTGGCACCTTCATCCAGATGTCCCCGGTGGCCATAGCCGCGGCAATATCGGTAGACCCCATACCGGTAGCAAAGGCACCCACCGCACCGTAGGTGCAGGTATGGGAATCAGCCCCAATCACCACATCCCCGGGTAGCACCAGACCCTGCTCGGGTAGTAGCACATGCTCAATGCCCATCTGCCCCACATCAAAGTGTGGTATCTCCTGCTCAAGGCAGAAGTCACGCACCAACTTGGCCTGTTCGGCAGATTGTATGTCCTTATTCGGGACAAAGTGGTCGGCGACCATCACTATCTTTTTCGGGTTGAAGACCTTGTCTACCCCGATTCGCCTGAACTCCTTTATGGCGATGGGGGCGGTAATATCATTGGCCAGAATCAGGTCTACCCTGACGTTGATGAATTCGCCCGGTCCTACTTTTGCTCTATCCGTGTGGGCTGCCAGTATCTTTTCGATTAGGGTCACGGTGATTTCCTTTCTTTCAATCCTGCCAAAATCCTATCAATGTGGTCATTACATTTCCTAGTGTTTTAGGAGTTAGAGAGGGGCGCTAGCTCCTCTCTAACGTCTCTCCCTCTCCTCAAAAGGAGAAAGACAAAGGGGGTGAGGGTCAATAAAATAGGCTACTTCTATTTGTGCCCTTGGCAGAATATGTTATAGGAGATAGTCCTTAGCTGGCTTTCTTAGCTGCCAGTAACCGGTTAAGGGCGTTCATATAGGCTTTAGCGCTGGCGACAACAATATCAGTATCAGCGCCCCGCCCGGTATAGGTTATACCATCGCTCTCTATCCTTATCAGCACCTCGCCAATGGCATCTATGCCTTCAGTTACCGATTTAACCGTGAATTCCGTGAGCTGATTGGGCACTCCCACCAGCCGGTTGATTGCCTTGTAAACGGCGTCAACCGGACCGGTACCCAGAGCTGCATCAGCCAGCACCTTGCCGTCAGGGGCAATGAGTCTGACGGCGGCGGTGGGAATACCCCTATCACCACAGGTCACCTGAATGCGGTCGAGGTGATAAACCTCAGACACGGTGCGCTTCTCCTCGGCAACGATGGATTCGATATCCTTATCAGTGATTTCCTTCTTCTTATCGGCAAGCTCCTTAAAAGCAGAAAAGGCACGAGCAAAGTCTTCATCAGATAGGGTATAACCTAATTCCGACAATCTCTCCTTAAAGGCATGCCGCCCACTGAGCTTACCCAGTACCAGGCTGCTGCCCGGTATACCCACCGTTTTTGGTTCCATTATTTCGTAAGTTATCGGCATTTTGATGACGCCATCCTGATGAATCCCTGATTGATGACGGAAGGCATTGGCGCCAACAATTGCCTTGTTAGGCTGGACCGGAAAGCCGGTTAGCTCGCTTACCAGCCGGCTGGTTCGGTAGATCTGTTTGGTATCAATACCGGTCGTCAGGTTGTAGAAATCCTGGCGGGTCTTGATAGCCATCACAATTTCCTCCAGAGAGGCATTCCCTGCCCTTTCCCCGATGCCGTTGATGGTGCATTCCACCTGCCGAGCACCCCGCCTGATTGCTTCCAGACTATTGGCTACCGCCAGCCCCAGGTCATCATGGCAATGAACACTGACCACAGCCTTATTGATATTAGGCACATTCTGAAAGATCCCTTCAATAAGAGCACCAAACTCGGCAGGCATGGCATAACCTACCGTATCAGGGATATTGACCGTGGTAGCCCCGGCATCAATGACCGCTTTCAGCATCTGATAGATGTATTCTGGTTCAGCCCGACTGGCATCCATCGGAGAAAATTCCACATTATCAAGATATTTCTTGGCTCTAATCACCCCGTTGCGTGCCATCTCCAGGATCTCTTCGCGGCTCTTTTTCAGCTGGTGCATAAGGTGTATATCTGAAGCCGAAAGAAAAACGTGTATCCGTGGGTTTGCCGCCTCTTTAACACCCTCCCAGGCAACGTCAATGTCCTGAGGGAGAGACCGAGCTAAAGCGCAGATTGTCGGCGTGCGCACATTTTTGGCAATGAGTTTGACCGCTTCAAGTTCAGCCGGGGAGTTTATGGGGGTGCCAGCCTCGATAACATCTACCCCGAGCTTCTCCAGTTGTCTGGCTATCTCCAGCTTCTCCTGAACATTGAGGCTTCCCCCCGCCGCCTGTTCCCCATCGCGCAAAGTAGTATCAAAAATTATTACTCTATCCATCAGTTCCTCCTTGGGAGAATTTTTCTAGAGTCAAACGGGTCTGCCCCCCTCTCCACAGTGTAGGGAGAGGGGCTGGTAAGGATGAGCTGATTTCTCTCCCAGAGGGAACTTCTATGACTCTTCATCGACGTCTATCCGTTTTAGGTACTAAATAGATTAATTTAATATTACCCCATCCCCCTGCCCTCTCTTATCAAGGAAGGGAGGCAGAAGAGGGGCTTCATCTCCTCTTTATTCCCCATTCGAATTAAATTTATTTAGGTTTGACCAGAAATATCGGATTGGAGGCTCCGCGTAGGAGACTGGCGGCAACACTACCGTAGACCAGCCGGCTAAATCCCGAGCGCCCATGAGTTGCCATAACGATGAAGCTAAACGGATTCTTACTGGCATAGTTAATAATTTCGTCAGCAGCTTTACCCTCCAGCACCTTTGACTGCACACTAATATTGTTGTCTTTCAGCCGTTTCTCCACTTTAGCCAGGTACTCCTCAGCCGCTTTTCTACGTCTAGCTTCTTCCTGCCGGACATACTCTCCCCAGTTCAAAGGCACCCCGGAAAGGTCAGGACCATAGTAAGACGGCATGGTCGGGGTTTCGGAAACCCTGAGCAGGACCACGTTCACTGCCTCACTACCCCGCTGTTTCGCCAGTGCTTCAACGTGGGGGAGCACCGATTCCGCCAACTCTGAACCATCCAGTGGCACTAATATTGTTTGACTCGGCCATTTGTCATATGGAGTCTCCTCGGGAATACCGGCTCGAACCAGCCAGACAGGAATCTTTGATGCGCTCAGGACTTTACTGGCTACGCTGCCTAAATCCCAACGCCTGCGCCCCGAGTAACCGTGAGTTGCCATGAGGATAAAGTCAATGTTGTTCTCTTCAGCATAGCGTAGAATCACCTCGGCAGGGTAGCCCTCGACCAATTCACCATGTACCTGTATCGGTCTGGTTTCGGGCTGAATGCCTATCTGTTTCTGGACCTCTCTGGTCTGGCGCCTGACAATCTCGGCTGCCCGTTCGATATACGCCCGACGCATCGGAGCGAATTGACTTAACACCGGACCGGCGACTTGCAAGAGAATCACGTCTATATCCAGCCTTGCTGCCAGTTCTTTGGCGTAAATAAAGACTACCTCAGCCAGCTCTGAGCCGTCCAACGGAAGAAGCATCCGGCGATACATTTTGCACCTCCTGATCGGTCAATCTACGTTTTTTTGTCTTTTCCTTCGGGGTTTAGCTGGCTCTCTCTCCACCTGTAGCGGGTTGGAGCTTCCTCTGGTCATAGCAATCCGACCTGTCCTGGCTAATTCCTTGACACCAAAGCCACGGAGCAAATTAAATAAGGAATCGATTTTATCCTCATCCCCGGTAACCTCAACGGTTACCGAATCAGCCGCCACGTCTACGATATTTGCCCGGAATATATCCACAATCTGCATAATCTCGCTCCGGGTTGTAGAAGTAGCTTTTACTTTGATCAGGGCAAGTTCCCGATTAACCATATCATCGCCGCTAATTTCAGACACTCTGACTACATCTATCACCTTATCCAACTGCTTTCTGACCTGCTCTACTGAGGTAGTTGTGCCGTCAACAACGATGGTCATGCGTGACAGATGGGGTGTCTCACTATGCCCCACGGCGATACTTTCAATATTGAAGCCGCGCCTTCGGAAAAGGCTAGCAATCCGGTTAAGCACTCCGGGCTTATCCTCTACCAGAGCAACCAGGGTGTGCTTTGTCATTGCCATATTTTCCCCTTTCTGCAACCTACTAGATATTGCTTATCGGAAGCACAGCCGAATCTGAAAGAGCCTTTGCCTCTGGTCTGGGTTCTTCTATGACCTCAGTTAAGGATGCTCCCGGTGGCACCATAGGATAAACATTCTCCTCGGGTTCCACCACAAAGTCTATCAGGAAAGGACCCGGCTCCGCCATGGCTTGCTCAAGCGCCGGGACTACTTCTTCCCTGTGTTTCACCCTAAGTGCCGGAATATTGTAGGCGTCGGCTAGCTTTACATAGTCTGGGCCACTGAGTGGTGTGGCTACATATCGCTTTCCGTAGAAAAGTTCCTGCCATTGCCTCACCATTCCCAGATAGCCATTATCAAGAATGGCTATTTTCACCGCTAATTTCTCCTGAGTTATGGTCGCTAACTCGTGCAGTGTCATCTGAAAACTACCATCGCCGTCTATGCACCATACTGTATTATCTGGACGGCCTATCTTAACCCCGATGGATGCTGGTAGCCCAAAGCCCATAGTCCCCAGCCCACCCGAAGAGATTAGGCTATTTGGCTTATCGTACCAATAATGTTGGGCTGCCCACATCTGGTTCTGCCCCACCCCGGTAACAATTGTAGCCTCACCCCTAGTCACTTCATATATCTTGCGGACGACAAACTGCGGCAGGAGCCCGTCATTGTCCCTAATTGTCATTGTTGGGTGTTCCTTCCGCCAATCATCGAGCTGCCTGAACCAATCAACGTGCTGGGCTGGAGTAATCAGCTTATTTAGCTCCTTGAGGACAATCCTCACATCGCCAACTATGGGTACATCAACACGCACGTTTTTGCCAATTTCTGACGGGTCTATGTCAATATGGATAATGCGAGCATCAGGAGCAAAGCCACTTACCTTACCCGTAGCCCTATCATCAAACCTCATTCCGATAGCAATAATGACGTCAGCAGCATTAACCGCCATATTAGCATAAGCCATGCCGTGCATTCCCAACATACCAAAACTCAGAATATGACTCTCCGGGAAGCACCCAATTCCCAATAAAGTGGTAACTACCGGTATTTGCGCCTTCTCAGCTAGTTGTCTTAGCTCGGCATAGGCTCCAGAGATAATCACTCCTCTCCCGGCGATAATGATGGGCTGACGGGCTTCGTTGATGAGCTTGGCCGCTTTTTTAATCTGTGCCGGGTGTCCCTGAAGTGTCGGCTTATAGCCGGGTAGCTCTACTTTGGCTGGATAGTGAAATTCCGCCTCCTCAATGAAAACATCCCGCGGTACATCAATAAGCACGGGTCCGGGGCGTCCAGTCCTAGCTAGATAGAATGCCTCCTTAACAGTCCTAGCTAGCGAGCCGGCATCAAGGACAAGATAGTTATGCTTGGTGATAGGTAGAGTGATACCGGTAATATCCACTTCCTGAAAGGCGTCCTTGCCAATAAAGGGCCTAGCTACCTGGCCGGTTATCGCCACTATGGGAGAGGAATCAAGGTGGGCATTGGCAATCCCGGTTACCAGGTTGGTGGCGCCGGGACCGGAAGTGGCAAAACACACCCCCACCTTTCCTGTAGCCCGGGCATAGCCATCGGCGGCATGAGCGGCACACTGTTCGTGACGCACCAAGACATGACGAAGCTGAGGATATTGAGGCAGAGTATCGTAAAGTGGCAGAATCGCCCCGCCAAGGATACCAAAAATAACCTCTACCCCCTCCCTTACCAAACTCTCACAGATGATTTGACCACCCGTCATCTTCATTATAGTAGCCCTTTCCGTTATCTAAACACTGCCCCGGTGCTGGCTGAAGATACCTTCTCAGCATAGCGCCGGAGATAACCTGTTTTCACCTTAGGCTCAAACTCAGGTAGTTGCGCCAGACGGTTAGTTATCTCTTTATCGCTAAGGTCCACACTAAGTCTACAATTTGGAATATCAATCTTGATTATATCCCCATCAGTCAGGGCAGCGATAGGTCCCCGACTGGCTGCTTCAGGAGAGACATGACCAATAGCCGCACCACGGCTACCGCCGGAAAAACGCCCATCAGTAATAAGAGCTACCTCCTTATCCATACCGATACCACTCAAAAGGGAGGTGGGCGTAAGCATCTCCCTCATGCCCGGCCCTCCTCTGGGACCTTCGTAACGAATGACGATTACTTCACCAGCCTTGATACTGCCGCTCATAATCGCGGGCATAGCTTCTTCTTCGGAGTTAAAAACTCTGGCCGGTCCCTGATGAACCAGCATCTCCGGAGCCACCGCCGCCCTTTTCACGACAGCTCCCTCCGGAGCCAGGTTGCCAAAAAGAACCGCAATCCCCCCGGTAGCCGAGTAAGCATCCGCCCAGGAGTGGATGACCTCTCTATCCAGAATCTCGGCATCAGCAACAATCTGAGCCACTGTTTTCCCTGACACTGTTCTTGCTCCCAGCTTTAATAGCTTTTTCAGTTCTTTCATCACCCCGCCGACGCCACCAGCCCGGTCTAAGTCCTCAATGCGTTGTTCACCAGCTGGACTTAGCCGACACAGGTGAGGGGTGTGCTGACTTATCTCGTTCACCAGTGCCAGTGGGAAATCAATCCCTGCCTCATGGGCTACGGCTATAAGATGCAGCACTGAATTGGTGCTTCCGCCCAGCGCCATGTCTACCGTAAAGGCATTATGAATAGAGTCCTTGGTGATAATGTCCCGAGGACGAACATCATCGGTTACCAATTCCACAACCCGCTGTCCCGCCTGCCAGGCTAACTGCCGCCGCCTGATATCAACCGCTGGAATAGTACCGTTACCGGGGAGTCCTATTCCCATTGCCTCAGTGGCACAATTCATGGTATTAGCCGTGAACATCCCGGCACAGCTACCACAGCCGGGGCAGGCTATACTCTCCAGCTGCGCCAGCTCCTCCTCGCTCATCTGCCCGCTCGTGACCTTCCCTACAGCCTCGAAAACGGTGATGAGGTCAACCTTCTCAAACCTACCATTCCTGTACCAATGCCCTGCCAGCATCGGACCACCGCTAATGAAGATAGACGGCAGGTTCAGTCTTACGGCTGCCATAAGCATCGCCGGAACTATTTTGTCACAGTTAGGGATGAACACTAACCCATCAAAGGCATGGGCTTCAACCATTATTTCAATTGAGTCAGCGATCAGTTCTCGACTCGGCAGGCTGAATTTCATACCCAGGTGGTTCATCGCAATGCCGTCACACACAGCAATGGTATTAAATTCAAAGGGAATACCCCCGCCACTATACACCCCGGCTTTAACCGCCTCAGCGATTTCCCGTAGATGCGCATGACCCGGCACAATCTCAGTAAAGCTATTGACAATGCCGATAAAAGGCTTATCTATTTCCTCTCGCCTCCAGCCTAAAGCATAGAGCAAAGACCGGTGGGGAGCCCGCTCTATGCCTCTTTTGATAACATCGCTTTTCATCCCTTCTCCTTCTCTGCTAGCACTCTTTCTGTTTATGAAAAGGCCGTCCCGTGGGGACGGCCCCTGATTCTATGGAGACGACCCACCGGCCAAATTATGTATATACGACAAGTACTAAAACAACGCTACTCTTCATTAGTGTTAATAGAGTAACACAGGCGATGTTTATTGTCAAGTCAGCACCCGTGGATTAACCTTCCATAGCTCTTATCTTGTCCACTCGTCGCTGGTGTCTTCCCCCCTCGAACTCAGTGGTCAGAAAGGCATTAATGATTTCAGATACTGGCTCTTGTACCTGTTCTTCCCCTGCCCCCAGACACAGGATATTGGCATCATTGTGCTGACGAGTTCGGCGAGCATTAAAAGCAGTGTAACACAGGGCGGCCCTTATCCCCTTGACCTTGTTCGCCGCTATGCTCATGCCAATGCCATTGTTACATATCAAAATACCACGCTCAAAATCCCCCCTGGCTACCGCCTCCCCCACCTTCCTAGCGATATCCGGGTAGTCCACCGGGTCGGTCGTATAACAGCCAAAGTCCTTATAGCTATGCCCGGCTTCGGTGATTATCTTTATAACCACCTGCTTGAAGTCAAAACCTCTATGGTCGCAACCGATAGCAATACGCATGCCTCAGTCCCTTTCCTTGAAGGCAACGCCTTCACATACTCGCTTTAGTTCTTCCCTTGATATAGCGCCTTCCCGTAGAATCACCGGCGTTTCTCCGGTGACATCAACCACGGTGGATTCCTTACCACCCGGGCACCGCCCGCCGTCGATGATTAAGTCTACCCTATCACCAAGCTGAGAATGGACCTCCTCAGCCGTCAATGGGCTTGGCCGGCCGCTGATATTGGCGCTGGTGCCCACAATAGGAACTCCCAGACCTTCAATAAGGGCGATGGGAACGGGATGGGCCGGGACACGAATAGCTACGGTGGTACCTCCACCAGTAATTATATCAGGGACTGAACTGGACTTGTAGACAACCAGAGTTAGAGCACCGGGTAGAAAGGTATGGATTAAAGACCAGGCAATCGTCGGTACTGACTCAGCGACCTCCGTTATCTGGGATATGTCAGCCAGCAGCAACGGGAGCGGCAGATTCCGCGGGCGCTCTTTAACCGCATAAATTCGCTCTATCGCCTGAGGCAGACTGGCGGAAGCCCCCAGACCATAGACAGTATCGGTAGGATAGGCGACCAGTCCACCCTGCCTGAGTATAGCAATACCCCTTTCAATCTGTTGCTGAATTTTCCAAGAAAGCCTGTCCGTCACTGGTTAATATCCACTATTGGGGAAAGTTTTTTAGCTTGAGGATAGTATAGCATAGTACTTAATAGTAACAAAAGCGACAATGACAATTAGTTGAGATTACTTAGTAACCTATCCCCCTGGCCTCTTTCTCTTATTAGAGAAGGAGGCGGATTTATTTGAAGAGGGGGCTAACGCCCCTCTTAGACTCCCTGTTGGTTTAACCTTCCCTCTCTCCTTCTCACTTCTCAAGGAGAGAGGGATTAGGGGGGTGAGGTTGATAAATAATCCCAATTATTAGACTATTACGCTATTTTATGCTATTTTAGTCGGTTGATGTATAATAGAAACAAAAAGGAGACTTGAGAGATGGCAAAGATATTGATTATCTACCATTCCCAGAGCGGGAACACGGAAAAAATGGCTAAGGCAATCCGTGAGGGGGCAGTTTCAGCGGGTGCTACGGTGACCCTGAAAAAAGCCGCCGATGCTACCGTTGATGACCTGCTCAATTGTGATGCCGTCATCATGGGCACACCCAATTACTTTGGCTATGAGGCCGGGATGATGAAGGATTTCTTTGACCGTACCTTTTTTACTCTACGAGGTAAGGTAGATGGTAAGCCCTACGCTACATTTGGCAGTTACGGCGGTGGCGGGGCAAAAGCTATCGATAGCTTAAGTAAGCTTTGCGAGGCTTTGGGCCTGAAGAAAGCCGCTGAAAGTGTCGGAGCGCAGAGAGAGCCATCCTCTGAGGCTCTGGAGCAATGCAGGGCACTGGGAGCAAAAATGGCTCTGCTGTAACACTGGGGTAAGTGGAGTGAGATGTGGCTAGGAGTAAAGCAAAACGAACCACGGTACAGAACAGCCATCGGGTAACCACCAGCGGCGATATTGAGGTCTCCACCTATCTGGAAATCGCCAAGGAGATAAGTGGCGAGCGGCCTGCTGCTGCCGAGCAACCTCTAGCCGTTGAGCGTGAGGCTATAGTCGTCATTGACTTTGGCTCACAGTATAGCCTGCTAATCACGCGCCGGATACGAGAGTGCCAGGTATACTGTGAGCTGGTGCCCTATGATACCCCCTGGGAAAAGATTGCGCCGCTCAAACCCAAAGGTTTCATCCTCTCCGGAGGACCGGCGAGTGTTTACCAGCCTGGTGCCCCTCTGGCTCCGGCTTATATTTATGAAAGCCATTTGCCCATACTGGGTATCTGCTACGGCATGCAGGTCATCACCAAACAGCTGGGGGGGCAGGTGGCACCGGGAGCCAAGCAGGAATACGGTCATGCTGTCCTTCACCTCAGTGACGCTGATTCACCCCTCTTTGCCGGTCTGGAAGACCCGCTACCGGTATGGATGAGCCATGGGGATAGAATTGAAAAAATGCCTCCGGGTTTCACCACTTTAGCCTATACTGAGAACTCACCCATTGCTGTTATGGGCAACGATAAGCGCATATTTGGTCTTCAGTTCCATCCTGAGGTAGCTCATACCCCCCAGGGTAAGACCATCCTGAGGAACTTTGCTTACAACATATGCGGCTGTCAGGGAAACTGGACAATGGGTAACTTCATCAACGATAGCATCGCTAATATCAAAACGATGGTCGGCAAAGGCAAGGTGATTAGTGCCCTCTCGGGAGGGGTTGATTCAGCCGTGGTCGCCACTCTTATCCACCGGGCAGTCGGTGACCAGCTTACCTGTATTTATGTTAATAACGGACTGCTGCGCCGTGAAGAGGTTGAAAGAACCTTTAAGGTCTTTCACGATAATCTGGGTATGAAGATTATCTATGTTGACGCCAGTGAAAGGTTCCTCGACCGACTGAAAGGGATTGTTGACCCGGAGATGAAGCGTAAGGTCATCGGAGAGGAATTTATTGAGGTATTTGAAGAAGAGGCTAACAAAATAGGCAGGGTGGACTTTCTGGCTCAGGGGACGCTTTATCCCGATGTGATTGAGAGCGCTGCTTCAGGAAGCAGCGCCTCAGCCAAGATAAAGACCCACCATAATGTCGGCGGACTACCTGCCAAGATGAGACTGCGCCTGATTGAGCCCTTACGCTACCTGTTCAAGGACGAGGTACGCCAGGTAGGACTTAAGCTTGGCATGCCTGAAGAGATGGTATGGCGTCAGCCTTTCCCCGGTCCCGGGCTGGCGATTCGCATCATCGGTGAAGTCACCAAAGAGAAACTGGAAATACTGCGCTCCGCCGATTTCATCGTGATGAACGAAATCAAGAAAGCCAAGCTCTACCGGCAAACATGGCAGACTTTTGCCGTGCTCACCGATGTCAAAAGCGTAGGCGTGATGGGCGACTACCGAACCTATGGTTACCTCGTTGCCATCCGTGCTGTGACCAGTGAAGACGCCATGACTGCTGATTGGGCGCGCCTCCCCTACGACGTCCTGGCCAGGATTTCCAACCGTATCGTCAACGAAGTCCCCGGCGTCAATAGAGTCGTCTACGATATAACCTCCAAACCACCGTCAACAATTGAGTGGGAGTAAAAAGTAGAGGGAGTTTGCAAAACTGAAGTCTCGAAGGTGCAGAAACAAGGGGGTAGTTTGAACGGGCTTGGCTCCTTCAGAAGAAATATTCCCCCTCTCCTTGGAAGAGAGATAAAAAGGCGAATCAAAGGGAGGGAAGCCTCTCTTAGAAAGAAAAAAAATACCTTTTCCTTAGCAAGGGGAATAGAGTTACATAAGGTCTAAGGGGGTGAGGCATATAAAGGTACTGGTCGTTGGGGGTGGGGCTAGGGAACATACCCTGGTCTGGAAACTGGCGCAAAGCCCCAAAATTCGGGAAATTTATGCCGCCCCGGGCAATGCCGGCACAGCCCTGATTGCCCGTAACCTTGATATTAGCCATGGCAATATAGAGGGACTGGCCAAAATAGCTCAGGAAAAGGGAATTGAGCTGGTAGTGGTTGGACCGGAGGCACCACTGGCTGAGGGCATCGTTGACCGCTTTCAAACTATAGGCATCCCCATTTTCGGTCCGACCAAGGCCGCTACCCAGATAGAATCAAGCAAGGCGTTCGCCAAATGGCTGATGCAGAAATACGGTATCCCCTGCGCCCGAAGTAAGACCTTCTCCGAGTATGACCGGGCAGTAGATTACGTCAAACATCAGAAGCCACCCATCGTAATAAAGGCTGATGGGCTGGCGGCAGGCAAGGGAGTAATCGTCGCTGAGGCCACTGCTCAAGCTTTGAGTGCCCTTGACAGCATGATGAAATCAAAGACACTCGGGGCAGCCGGTGATATGGTGGTTATTGAAGAGCGTCTCTCAGGGCAAGAAATGAGTGCCTTTGCCTTTACCGATGGCAAGACTGTAGTGCCGATGGTGGATGCCTGTGATTACAAACGGGTATATGATGGAGACCGGGGCCCTAACACCGGGGGCATGGGCAGCTATAGCCCGCCATATTTCTATACCCCGGAATTAGGTAAAAGAGTAATGGAGACCATTATGGAGCCCGCCGTAAAGGCAATGGCTGAAGAAGCAAGGCCCTACCGGGGTGTCCTCTATGGCGGTTTGATGATTACCAGTGAAGGACCAAAGGTGCTGGAATTCAATGCCAGGTTTGGCGACCCGGAAGCCCAGGTCACTCTGCCCCGCCTCAAGACTGACCTGGTCGATATTATGCTGGCGGTGATAAACGGCAACCTCAGCCAACTAAGGGTGGAATGGAGTGAAGAAGCCTGTGTTGGGGTAGTGATGGCTTCAGCGGGCTATCCCGCTAGCTATAAAACAGGCTTCCCCATTAGCGGACTAGATGATTTAGACAAGGACATTATAGTATTTCATGCGGGAACAAAGATTGGAGCAGACGGCGAGGTCTTGACCAATGGTGGGCGAGTTTTGACCGTGGTGGCGATGGGTAAGACTATTGCCGAAGCCAGAGAAAAGGTTTATCATAATATCTCACGGATTCACTTTGAGGGCTGTCACTACCGCAAGGACATCGCCATAGTGTAATAAGAGCATATTGGAAGGGGCGAAGCCCCTTCAAAAAACCTTTCTTCCCCCTCTCTTTTGAAGGAGAGGGGGATTTAAGGGGGTGAGGTAGATAATATGCCACTAGTAGGCGTAGTTATGGGTTCAAAGTCAGATAGTGATGCCGTACAGCCGATGCTGGACGTACTAAAGGAGCTTGGCATTGATTACGAGGTCAATGTAATATCTGCCCATCGAAATCCGGAGAAGGCCCAGCAGTATGGGCAGGAGGCACGGAGCCGGGGGATTGAGGTCATCATTGCCGCTGCCGGAGGAGCGGCTCATCTACCCGGGGTTCTGGCTAGCTGGACCACCCTGCCCGTCATCGGCGTGCCCTTAGCCTCCAGTGAACTAAAAGGAGTTGATGCCCTCTACTCTATTGTCCAGATGCCGGCCGGGATTCCCGTAGCCACGGTAGCGATAGGTACCGCCGGAGCCAAGAACGCTGCCTACCTCGCTGCCGAGATTCTGGGCTTGAAATATGATAAAATTCGGGATGCCTACGAAAAATATAGGAGCAAGCTACAACAGGGAGTTTAAGAGGGGGCAAAGCCCCGCTTCGTAGAATTCTTCCCCCTCTCCTTTGAAGGAGAGGGGGACACAGGGAGTGAGGTTGATAAAAAATCTCAAGGAGAAAAACGAATGATTGAGCGGTATTCCAGGCTGCCGATGAAAAAGGTGTG
>Ga0129301_1000177_pt1 | contig 33792 bp, 37 predicted proteins | sample ConPoolayeHmetaG_FD_94489 | JGI IMG/M metagenome (GOLD analysis project Ga0129301, IMG submission 94489) | Hot spring microbial mat communities from California, USA to study Microbial Dark Matter (Phase II) - Cone Pool mat layer H metaG ...
AAACCAGACTTTTGATTTGTCCGTGTTGGTTTCAATTTGGCATGCTGATGGCACCAAGCTCGATTCGCTTTTTCTAAAATTTTTTTGAATACATTATATACAAGTTTTTATGAGCGCCCCTTCTGGTTCAGTGCCGCCTGTTCATTTCATTGAAGACTCTAAAGGCGCTACCGTCAAATTTGACGATTTAGGCTTCTATGGAACTGGAACAATAACGCTGCACTTTTTCTTACGTTTCTTCTCTGAAGAAACCACTTTCAAGTTTGAGGTGGGGTTTTTCATGCACTGGACGGAGTTTTTGCAATTAAGTAGACTAGAAGCGCAAGCTTCAGCAGATATTTCTATTAAAGAAGAGACAAATCCCGCATCTTATGGTTATTCGGCGAAAAGTTCTCTTAAAAATATCTTGTGCTGACCGAGACTTCCGCCGTAATTTCCTGCAGAAACTTTCACCACACAATCTATATCGAGCACTGCTTCTATTCCAGCTTTCATGGCTTTTTTAACTGTTTCAAGGGATGTGCCGTTAATCACTATTTCTGGGATATAGTTAACGTTTCTAGGCACTTTCGACTCTGCTCCTAGTTTTTCTCTTAACGACGGGCAGTATGGATGATTTGTTGTCGGTCCGATAAGTGGAAATTTTGTTTCAGTTTTGGAGCCTGCGGAGCAAATGTCAAATGGTGTTATTGCACCACTAATCTTGCTTATAGCTTTCAATGCGGCATTTCCTGCTTCCATAACCGCTTTTTTTGTTGAGCACATTATCCAGAAGTTGCCTCCAGATACGCCGTGTGCGTAGCCGATGTAGCGTTCTATGAGAAAGTCTGGAACCATTATCGGCACAATAATCATTTTGCGTCCGTAGAGCTGTTCTTCCCACTCGTAGCCGTCTCCGCAGTGTCCAACTCTTTCCATCATGTCCATTTTTCCTTCAGGCTTTACGGGTAAAGCGTCGAACAGTGCGGTGAAAGGTTTGACAAGGATGTCTTGGCGAATTCTATAAGAAAGTTCTTTTTCAAAGCGTTCAACAATGTCTTCGAGTGGTTTTCCTTTTTCTATGCTTTTCCAAAAATGTAGGATGGCTCCTTTTCTCTTGTCTGGAGTGTCTTTCTCGCTTAGCCATTTTTCGATTCCGCCTTCAACTCTTCCTATAACAGTGGATGGAGTAGCGGTAGCGTCTTCTGCTGCTCTTCTTAATGTTTCTTGGTCATCTGCGGTAACGATTACTCTACTGTACAAGCCGTCAAACGCCTCAGCGTAGGTGTCTTCAATCTCCACTTTTCTATTCATTTTAGCCTAATCCTCCTATGGCTTCGCCTCTAACCTTTTTTCTGAACTTTGTGCTTTTTTTCGCTAGAGTTTCTATATTTTTGTCGGTTATTATTTTAACTTTAGGCAATTCTGTAGGGAACAGTTCAAAAAAACGCTTGAGTATTGTTGGGTTAATGAAGCTCTTTTTTAGTGTTTCTTTGCTCCATTTTTCGACTAAACTTATGATTTCTGTTTTTCCGAAACGGATGAAAATATCTGCAATTATTGCGGTTGTTATGCTGTTTTCGGATAAGATTGCTATTTCCGAGTTTTCTATGGCGTATTTGTTGCCGTTAAAAGAGACTGTTAAGCCATCTTTTTCCTTGACAAGTTTGAATGCTTCCTCGTCTGTGATGCTGTCCCCAACATACATGACATCTGCAAAATCTATGCCTAATCGCTTTACTATGTCTCTAACTGCTTCAGCTTTTTCCTTTCCGCCGACAGGGTTAATCTCTTTGAATATTTTGCCGCATTCCATGTAGGCTATTTCTTTCCAAAAAATCTCGTCAAGTCTTTGAATGATTTTTCTATAGCTTTGTGGAAAATCAGTTAGCGATTTTGCTTTGGGCGGAATCTGGATTATGGGCATTTCTGAAATTTCTTTTGCAAAAGCTTTCAGTATTTCTTTTTCTTCTTCTTTTATGCGGTATTTGTCTATGCGGGCTTTTGTGCAATAAGTGTTTTTGCATGGAAAATCTATGGCTTGGCACATGGCTTCTATGTAATACTCGTAACTTGTGCTGACAATGTATGCGGGTGCAATGCTTTGTATATGCTTCAAGGTTTCTTTTACGCTTGGAATAAGTATGAGGTTTTGGCTTGAGAACTGTTTCATCTGCTGTTCAGTGACACCGTAAGCTTTTAGGAAGGGAAGAATCAGCTTTAGCGTGTCGCCAGCCTTGTATCCTTCTCGCTTAACAACATCTGCAAGTATATCATCATATCTACTTATGATTGTGAACAGTTTATCGCCATTTGGAATAAAGTGTGATGTTAATTCGAATGCATTATCATTCTTGGAGATAGGGCCTTCACAATCGGAGACAAAAGCTCTGGTCAACTGCTAATCCGCCTTAGTTGTTCCATGTGCTTTATGCTCTTTTCGATATGCTGCTTGGAAGCTATGTCTGTTCTGTTCCAGAGTGCTCCGCCTTCTATTGCCTTTATGCCTTCTAAGGAAATTTGCCTTGCCTCTTCAATATTGCTACCTATGCCTAAGACGCCTACAGCCCGAGATTTTAGCGCAAAAGTTTCGTTGCCTCGCAGTTCTAAAGACGCTGGATAAATTCGGATTCTGTCGCCATATTTCTCAGCTAACTTGTAGGCTTTAACTAAATTGACTGGCGTATCAATTTCACTTTTGTCTATCTGTTTCGGAAAAGTGTCAATGTAGCCTCCGTAGTTTGGCGGAACCTTATAGGTTAAGACACTTACTGACTTCTCCAACTCTATGCGTGTCAAGTTGCCTTCTATGATTCTGAAGCAAACATCCACAAAATCGTCTTTTATGATGGGGAGAATGTTTATTATCTCTGGATCTCCTGGTCTGCTGTTGTTTTCGAGAATTTTGGGCTCTTTTCCAGTGTGCATAAAAGCCATGTAAAATGGTACTCCTCTGAGGGCTGTTTTGTCCTCTATTTTCCATTTGTTAAAGATTTTGGTTGCGATTTCCAATTCTCTGTTTCTGTCTGCTCTTGTCATGAATGGCAATTTGTCGTCGGCATCTTTGTATGAGCCCATTCCGCCCGTGTTGGGTCCCTTGTCATCGTTGAAGGCTCTTTTGTAGTCTCTTGTTTCTGGAAGCGGAACCAAATGTTTACCATCACAGAAGGCTTGGAAGCTTGATTCTTCACCATCAATCTTTTCCTCTATGATGACAGCGCCTTGTTGAAAGTTGGCTAAGAAATGATTGAAAAGCTGTTCGCGAGTCGAGAAGTGGTCTCCCCAAACGCCAACACCTTTACCCGCCGTAGGATTGTCTGGCTTAACCACTGCATTGTTTTGTAGCTCATCAAGCCACTTGTAAACTGCCCTCTTCACTTCTTCTACGCCTTTGTAGTCTTTCGGCTCAAAAATCTTGAAACGAGGATTAACTACTGGAACGATTTTTTCAAACAAGAGTCTCTGTTGGACTTTGCTCGCTTCTATTGCATATTTCTTCTTTGGACAGATTACAGGTATGCCAATCTTCTTTTCAATCAGATCGCGTATGCCATCGATTATCGGCTTTTCTGGGCCAACTATACAGAAATCTATTCTGTCCTTGTTGGCTTCTGCAAACTTGTATATCTGTTCAATGTTCAAGTCGGATATTACAATATGCTTAAAGGCTTTTTTTATGTTGAACGGGTTTTTTTGCTTGTCTGCAACGTAAATTTCCACATTGTAATTTTGGCTTCTGGCTAAAGCGTCTATCATGGCAGCTTCTCTTGAGCCATAAGAAACGACGAGTGCGCCCACTTTTTCCATGATTAATCCGCCAAAGTGTTTGAATGATTAGTGAAGCCTAATCTTTTTTGCTGCAAGCGCTCTGAACTGCTTCCTTTATTTCGTATAGTCTGCCTACCTCTTCATAGCCTTCTAAGAACTTCTTCTTCATCGTATCCGCTATTTTCTGGGCTGCGGGCGTTGGGTATTCGCCTGTTATACACGCTGTGCACAACTCGTCTTTTCTGAAGCCTGTCGCTTTGATTAAGCCATCTACAGATTGATAGCACACAGCGTTGGCGCCGATTATTTTCGCTATTTCTTCAGGGCTGTTTCTTGAGCCGATAAGTTGTCCATATGTTGCCATGTCAATTCCATACAGGCATGGACCTATTATTCGTGGAAACGTCACAAACATGTAGACTTTTTTAGCGCCCATTCTGCGAAGCTTGTCCACTATTACTCGTGTGGTGTCGCCTCTAACTATGCTGTCTTCAGTCACTATGACCCGTTTTTCTCTGATTTTTGGTGCTTGGATGTTGATTTTTCTGTCGATGGTTGTATGCCTTTCTTTATTAAGAAGGATGAATGCTCTTTCTGTAACATATCTGTGCCTACGTGAAGCTCTTTCCCATCTTAATCCAGACTCTTCATGAACTCCCATAGCGGGGTCATCTCCTGTCTCAGGTACAGAAATGACGATGTCTGCATCCTTGACTACTTCGGGGTTTTCTCGAACTAGGTTTCTTCCGAATTCTTCGCGTATCTCGTAAACGTATTTGCTGTCGAAACGTGAGTCTGGTCTTGCGAAATAAGCGAACTCGAATGCACAGAAGGCTTTTCTCTCGCCTTTTACAAGCTTTTGTCTGAGAAAGCCGCTTGGTGTGACTTTTACAAGTTCTCCTGGTTCCAGTTCGAAGTCTCTTTCAAACTCGTTTATGTCTAGACTTACGGTTTCTGAGGAGAAGGCGTAGGTTGAGCCGTCTTTGCTGTGTCCAGCGCATAAGGGTCTGATTCCATGCGGGTCTTTGAAAGCGAAGAAGTCTCCGTCTTTTGTGATGCAGATTACTGAGAAGGCGCCATCTATGTCTTGCATACAGGCTTTCACAGCGGAGGATATTCCTTTGCCTTTAAGTAACTCTATCATTAGTTTGTGGCATATTAGTTCAGCGTCGCATTCGTAAGTGAAGTTGGGATATTTTGTTTTTATTTCTTCCATAAGCTGGAATGTGTTTACAACGTTACCGTTGAAAGATACTGCTATTTTTAACCCGTTTTTTGAGGCTGTTACTGGTTGTGTGCCTTTTATCAGTGATTTTTCGTCGCTTTTCCCAGAGGTCGTGTATCTTACGTTGCCTATGCCTATGTTTCCTGGCAATCGCCCGAACCATTCTTGGATTGCGCTTGTCTTTATTTTTGGAACAAGGTCTAGGCTTCTGTGAACGTGAAATTTTCCTTCGTTGTATGTAAGGAAGCCGTGAGATTGGTGTCCTCGATGATTTTGGGCTCGCATGCCCCAGTAGATTATTGGGAATACATGCTGGTTTTCGAAGTTTATAGCTCCAAATACTCCGCAACCCATATGGTTTTTCCTTCCGTATTCGCCATTAAAAGCAAGGTTGTTTATGAGGCTTTAGAACATTTTTGAATAAAAATGATGATTTTTTGGAATGGCTGGTTTCAGACGTATTTTTTGCATTTGTAGCAGTACCATCTTTGATATTGCTGAATATAGCTTAGTGGACCTTTGCACGTAGGACAGGCTTTTTGGGTTTCTTGTTCTGTTTCTGAGGACGCTTGTTTTGCGGGTTTTAGGATTATGAAGTCGCCTACTGCTTGTATGTCTTCCCACATGATTTCTCCAGTTTCTCCTGATTTGTTCTCTACGCTTAGGAATATGCCTAGTTTTCCGACTGTGAAGGCTACATCTTTGACTGTTCCTACTAGGTTTCCTTCGCTGTCGATGATTTTCATGCCTATGAGCTTTTCTTTTGGTACGCTTTTTTCTTTTTGAGTTCTCGACAACTATGCCACCTTTGGGGCAATAGCGACTGGTGTGGGATTAATAAACTTTAACTAAAAATCTGAAGTCGAAGCTGTTTAAGGCTTAGGCTATTTGACTATGCTTGACTTTATTGTTAGTTCTGCGTTTGAGACTATGTGAATCCACCAGTCTAATGGTTTGTAAGAGTCGTTATAGTAAACAATAAGTCTTGCCACTGAATCGATAGGTGCGTTACATGGGACTGTTCCATTCCATTTCAAGGTTTTGGTGTTTCCCGCTTTAAGCGTTAACGTTTGTGGTGTTCCGCTCCAAACCCATTTTTCTCCTTCGAAAGCAATGTTTATCCTCCATGTTCCTGTGACTTTTCCAGTGTTTTTGAATGTGATTTCAACGGAGAAGGTTTCGCATGGGGCTTTGTCAACGATTCCAGGTGTGCAGCATGGTGTGAATGCAATTGCTTGGTTGTTGGAGCTTGCCATGTTGAATCTTATTAGGGCTAGCAGTGTTGCGGTTAGTGTTAGTAGTATTATTGCTTTTTTCGCCATCCTTCTCTCCTCTAACTATAAAAGTGAGATTGGTGTGTTTTAGGTTTTCTGGAGGAATCTTCTATAAGAATAATGTATTGTTTTTTGTGTGGATGTTGTTTAGCTAATTTTTGGTTGTTTTCGTTTTTTGGCTTTCAGCAAACTCGCTAAAGCAAGCATGTGGCTCTGTGTAGGTGTTTGGCTGTTTTTTCATTCTTTCATGTCGCGTTTAATGTTAATTTCGGTTCCGCGGCCTGGGCCTAATTCTTTTCTTTCGAATTCGATGTAATTGTTCACTAGTATTTCTAATAGCTTATCGACGTCTTCGGGTCTTATGACTATCTTTGTCATTTTGCTTCACTGGCGGGTTGTTTCAAACTAAACGTTTCTTTATTAATCTTATTCTTTTAGAGTGGAGAAGCGTTTGGGAAAAGTGTGAGTGGAGATTGTTGTTTGATTTTGGTTCTGTGGATTCTGTTTGTAGGTAGGAGGCATAAAAACTTTTGAGGCTTTCTAAGCATATTTTTGCGGATGAAACTCAGCCAATACGGACCTAGTCTCCTCTATATATAGATGAACATGAATTCTGAGAGTCTCCTCTTTAGTCTCAGAAAGGCGAAAGATTCTGTTAGGCGGACTATTTGCTCTCTGAAGCTCTACCCTTTCCATTTTATATAGATTGAAACGTGTGTTGAACAAGTGTTTGTGTTGTGTGGGTTTATTAGGTTGGTTTTGGTTTCTGGGGTTGTTGGGGTTTTTGTCCTTTTATGAGTGTGCCGTTTTCTAGTATGCGTGTTCTGAGGGGTTGTGGGAGGGTTGAGAGTTCGACGAGGTCTACAGATATGCCTAGGTCTAGTTCTATTTGGGCGTTGAGGTCTAGGAGCTGGGTGAAGGTTAGTTTTGGAGAAGAGTGAATGCAGACATCTATGTCTCTTATGCTGTCTCGTGTCGTTAGGCTACCGAAGAGTATTGCGAGTTTGATTCTCTTATCGTTGGCTAGGGTTTCTTTTAGCTTGTTAATGATTCTCTGTTTTTCTTTTTTCGTGAGTTTATAGAATTGTATTCTGTCATACGTCGATTGTCCATTTTGCATTCTGGTCTTCCCTCTAAGTATCGATTTTTTTCCAGTGTATCATACCATTGTCAAGTTTGGTCGGCAAAAATTGAGTGACATTCTCTTCCTTGAAAATCTCTGGAGACAATTTGGTTTTTGGGTTAAGATGATGATAAACCAATCTTTTTCTAGTGTACGCTAATCCTTGTAATCTTTTTTCACAATATATTACAGCACTTAGTCGTCTATTTCTATCTTTCACAAGAATATTGTCTCCACTTCTAAACAGTCGCGGTTTTCCAAACCGATTCAGTTTCAAATCACCTAGTAAGGCATTCTCAATGTCATGCTGGAGAGTAGAAAGCCCATAGGATTGCACAATTAACACTCCTGGATAATTGGGGTGCAGTTGACTAATTCCCGAAGAAATCTTGTTTCTCAAGTCACTCCAATCTCCTTTTATTCCACCTCCAAATGTGCTTCCAGAGATGTACCCTTTTTCACCTTTAGGTAGACGTTTTCTTACATTAATTTCAATAATTGGTTCACCCTTTTCAGGGTAAACGAATGATTGAGGGAATCCGTTGTAAATTCTTTCATTGCTCTTTAATTTTCTTTTGACATATTTTATTACCTCAGGAACTTGGTTGCGGTGAAAACTCTTCTTCAAGTCAAATCCAATAACAAAGTTTGTATCCAATTTACTATAACGGTCATTCAACTCGTCTAAAATCATATCATATTCATGATATTCTTGGGGAAAGATATTCTTGACTTCAAAGAATATTTTCAAAGAGCCCTTATGGGCACAGAAATCTGCTTTTCGACCGTTGGGCAAAGGCGGTTCGAGTTCTATCTGAAAACCTTTTTTCGTAAAATCGGCTGCGAACTCTATCTCAGTGATAGTGCTTTCAAAATGTCTAGTATCCCATCGCTGAAGCTTCATTGAAAATTCCTTTACGCATTCGGTTTGCAGAATTCTGAGGTTCTCTTCAATCTCATGAAAAAAGTTGATGGCTGCATTACTATCAATTACAAGTAACGATAGAAGACGGTTGTCATAATCTTTTTTGCTTTGAACAACTCTATGCAGGAACGTATCATCGTATATCTTTTTGAGAATTGGAAAGTTTCCTATTCTTTGCTTAGCTAGTGTTAATAATTCTTTGGTGTCTGCATTCGTTATTTCAGTAATATCTCTAATCGCTTTTATCACACTCACTTCTTTAGAAACAGAACCACTCATATTTCTTGCTCTACATTGAATCAACGATAAAAGCCTTTGGGATGCTCTTAACTTGACGCTTAAAAAGAAGAAATGTCGATGACAATATCCTAACAATAAATCAATTTACGTTCTTATGTGAGATTTGTCTTTTATGGGGTGAATCTTCTTGTTGTTCTTGGGAACGGTATCGAGTCAATAATATTCTCCAAGTCCAGCATCCACGTTAATAATCGTTCTAGTCCCATGCCAAACCCCACATGCGGAACCGTCCCATACCTCCGCAAATCCAAATACCAATCATAATCCTCCACCCTCAACCCCATCTCTTTAATCCGCTTAACTAGTATCTCCTTATCGTCTTCTCTTGCTCCACCCGTAGAAATCTCGCCTATTCGTGGAACAAGCATGTCCGTTGACATTGCAACTTCAGGCTTATCTCTGTAGGTTTTGCAGTAGAACGCTTTAATCGCTGTTGGATAGTCGTAAATGAAAAAGGGCTTGCCGAAAATATCCGCCAAAGCCTTCTCATCCTCATACCCCAAATCTTCACCCCACCTGAGCTTTGAACCTTTAGCCTTCAGCTTTTCAAGAGCCTCAGTGTAGGTTATCTTTGGAAACGGCGCCTTAACAGACGCAACTTTTTCAATATCTGCTCCCAACTCGGCAAACTCCTTCTTACACTTCTCGGCTGTCTTCTGGCAAATGTAAGCCATAAGCTCCTCCTCAAACCGCATCAAATCCGTCATATCCGCAAAGGGCCATTCGCCTTCAATATGCCAGTACTCCGTCAAATGCCTGATAGTGCGACTTTTCTCAGCCCTGAAACTAGGCGCAATACAATAAACCCGCTCCAAACCGTAAATCAGAATCTCCAGATAAAGCTGAGAACTCTGCGTCAGATACAAATTTTGGTCAAAATACTTCAAACCAAAAAGAGTAGCGCCTCCTTCACAAGCGCTCGTGATAAACATGGGCGGAGAAACCTCAGTAAAGCCTTCCTTCTTGAAAAATTCACGTGCAAACTCCAACACTTGCGCTCGCACTTTCATAACAAGATTCATCCGCCTGCTCCGAAGCCACAAGTGCCTTACATCTCTCAGAAATTCCTCACTCTTGTCCTTGCTGATTGGAAAAACTTCAGCCAAACCGATAATCGTAATGCTGTGAACGCTTATCTCCCAGCCGCCTGGAGCTCGCTTATCCTCTCGAACTGTTCCTTTAAGCGAAAGCGAAGACTCAATCGTCAGCTTTTCCGCTTCGCTCCAAGCTGGGTTATCTACCTTAACAGTGCACTGAATAACACCAGATGAATCTCGCACAAGAATGAAGATGGTTTGCTTGCTCTCCCTCTTACGATAAACCCAGCCTCGAACAGCTATCTTCTTGCCGTCATGCTTTCCTTCGAGTACTTCTGCAATAGGCACGAAAGCCATAGGCACACCTTCGCTTACCATTTCAAACCATAAACAGCAAGCCTATTCTTAAACTTTAAACCTCTTTAGCAGAAGGCTCCTTAACTTTCAAGAAAACCAACAACGCTGTAGGAATAACTCCAACAGCCAACATGAGAAACGGCAACGGACGCCAAACATACGCATACGCTAAACCAATCAAAACCAGCGCAAAAGCTTGGCTCAAATAGATAAAGAATTGACTACAACCTACAACTTTCCCCCTCAACTCTCTCGGAGTCAAATCTCCCATAAGCGACTGATAACCACTATTCTGCAACATCTGACCCAAACCCCAAAAGAAAACCGCAACAAGAAGCATGTAGAAGTCTGCAAAAATAAACAATAGCATAGCAGGAACATAACACAAATACCCCAAAACAAGAAAACGCTTACGCCCAATCTTATCCATCCGCAAACCAGCAAGAATCGTCGGAACCGCAATGCTCAAGGACATGAAAGTTAAAGCAAACGCCCATTGCGACTCGCTGATGCCTAAAACATCTTTAGCGAATATGAGAAGATACGTGTTACATCCAGCGAACAAACTTCCAACAACCGCAGAAGCAATAAACAAGTAAAACGCAGATCTAGGCACTTTCCGCCACACATGCAAGCTCTCAACAACCGAACGCGGATACTCCCTAAAAGCATCTAAAATTCTCGGATGATTATTATCGCTATTCGAAGGCAACGTCTCCTTCAGCTTATACCGCAAAAGAGCAGCAGCAAAATATGCTACAGTAACAATTGCAAAAGCAATCCGCATCCCAAGATTAAACTTGAAAGTCGTAATCAAAAACAAAGCAATAATCGGCGCAGGAAGCGAAACAAGATTAGTCACAACAGCCTGAAGAGTAAGACCAGCACCACGATTTTCAGGCGAAAGCGAATCAAGCATAATCGCAAACAAAGCAGGCTGATAAATCAGGCAAAAGTTCTGCAGCATAACGCCTAAAACAATGAAATGCCAAGAAGGCGCAAAAACGAAAAATATGCTAAACAGTGCTACGCCAAAGGTCATTGTAAAAATAAGCCAGCGTCTTCCATGCTTATCCGCGAGATAGCCGCCTGGAAACTGGACGAGCGCAAGCGCAATAGAAGCTGCAAAGCTAATTACGCTTAAAGCAAAGTCACTGGCTCCCAGCTCACGGTAGTATAAGCCAGAATACGTGTTTGGAATAGGCGAACTGAAGAACATTAAAACCCAAGTTATAGTGAGGAGTAAAAAATTGCCTCTGAAGAACGCGTAGCGAGCGCGGAAACGCGAGAACAGCTTCATCTTTTCGATGCCATGCAAAAACACGCATATAAGCTGTGACTCACTCAGCAACAGAAAACGATAATCGATAGCCCATAATTCTTAAATCTCCCACATTGAGCAGTATAAGAAGATTGTTAATGCAAATTACTCCAGAAAACCGCAAACTGGGAGTTCTTAAGCTCTCTACTATTGCAATATCGAGCGTTGTTCTCGTTGAAGTGTCCTTAGGCGCGATAGTTGGCAGCCTAGCAATCATAAGCGATGGACTGCACGCGCTCTTCGACACATTAACAACATTTGTACTGTTTATCGCAACCAAAGCCTCGCTTAAACCACCAGACGAAGAACACATGTACGGCCATGAAAAGTTCGAAGCGATAGGCGGGCTGATCGGCGGTATTGCCCTCATCGGTATAAGCATGCTCATAATATACGAGGCGGTTCTCAGATTCTTACAAAACGTGCCTATCAACCTGGATTTACAAGCTGCCGGCTTCATTGCTATCAGCTACACTTTTTGCATAGATTTTTTTAGAGTAAGCACTTTCGCAAGGGCAAGGCGCACTGAAAGCGCTACGATGAAAGCAGGGCTCTACCACGCTATTGCAGATTTAAGCTCAACAGTAATAGCGCTCTTAGGGTTCGGGCTGGCAACAAGAGGATTTAACAATGGCGACACGCTGGCTTCAGCAGTCTTAAGCATTCTACTAGCTTATCTGAGCGTCAAACTAGTCTGGAGCAGTGGAATGGAACTAAGCGACGCAATATCCAAAGATGTGACAGAGAAAGTCAGAAAAGAAATCCTTAACACGAAAGGCGTTTGCAAATGCCAAAATCTGAGAGTGCGAAGAGCAGGCGCCAAAATCTTCGTCGAAGCCACAATAGAAGTTCCAGACTTTATGGACGTTGAAAACGCTCATGCTCTAGCTTCAAAAACCGAGGAGAGTATCAAAAACTCTTTAGAAAATGCTGAAGTTACCATCCATGTTGAACCGCCAAAAACAGGGTTGCCTACAGAGAAACTTGTGGAGCAGCTGGCAACAGAAGTTGGAGCAGTAAAAGAAGTTCACGAAGTAAACACAGTTTGGGCAGACGGTAAGCTTTACATAACGTTACATGCATACGTGGACTCTAAGCTATCAGTTGAAGAAGCGCACAAAAAAGCTGAAGAAGTCGAAAACAGAATTATCGAAAAAATACGAGATGCGGAAAACGTTACTGTTCACATGGAACCTTTTGACGACCGAAAACTTAAAGGTCCCTCCATGGGCGAGGATGAAATAAGAAAAGCCATCCTAGAGATGACTAAGCCTTGGCAGAGAGATTTTCGCATAAAAAAGATAATAATGTATGTTGCAGACAACAAACGCTACATAAACATAACTTGTTGTTTCACTAGAAAACTTTCAGTAGAAAATGCTCATAGAATTGCTTCGGAAATTGAAGAAAATGTAAGGAACCGTTTTGCTGAAACTATAATTACTGTTCGCATGGAACCTGAATTGGTAAAATGAAGGTAAGCGTGTAAAGTCAGATTTTGTTGTTTTATAGAAAAAGGGAGAAGAGAGATTAGCCTAGCATGATCGCTTTTATAAATGACAAGTCTTCCAAGCTTCACGAAATGTCTAAGTACACCAATTTTCACATCGCTGACCAAAACGTAGTCGCCTCCTGTTTCCCGTTTCTGAACCAATCCAATGTGACATAGCTGGTCGAGGTGGTGGTTTGCTACGCTTGGACTGCTGAAATGCAATGCTCTTTGGACTTCACGAACACTCATAGGCTTGCCAGTTTTTAGAAGAAGCCAGTAGACTTGCCAAGCTTTTCCACGAAGGGCATAATCATACTCGACTTCCTCTTCAGCGTTCAAATTGTTACACACTTCTCAGCTAATGTTCTAGAAAATGAGATTTATAAGACCAAAGATTAGAACACACCAAAAACAAGTAGATATAAGCCCTAAATGACTACTTCAAAAAGCCTAGAGGCGAGTTCTTACGCTTCCACGCATAAACTCCAAAAGCTCCACAAAGCGCCAATACAATCAGAAACGGCGCAACCTCTGGAATAACAGGACTTGGCACCATATCAGTAACCACAAAACCCGCCCTCTCTTCAGCCACTCTCAAATTAAATGTTGTGTAACTGCAATCAGACTTTCCAATCGCATAAACAAGCATCCGAGCATACGCTGAAGGCAGAGTAACATTAAATTCTTGAGGCGTAGTCGTGATAGGCCCTGACAAGAAAGGCCCATAAGCCCACCATAACGTCTCAGCAGAGCCAACGCCAATATATGCCTTCAAGTTTGAAACTTTATATTTCCCACTTGGGCTGGCGCCTGTTGGCGGTATGTCTCCGCTTGTTACTGGCTTAAAGCTTGATTTGGAAAAGCTGATGGAACCGCCTGGCCATTTTACAACAACTGGGCCAGTTAAGCCTTGATATGATGCGTTATTTAATACTAACAGGATTTGGGGATTGCAAGCTGTATACAGTGTGGTTGAAACGCAAAATGTTGCTGGGCTTAGAAGCATCACTGGCAACGGATAGTAACTGCCGTGAGGCTCAATGACTATCTCGTAAGGAGTGCCTATTGGAGGGCATGAATCCGCTGCTGCGCTTTTTCCACGTGCAAAATAGCAAACAGACAGAGCCGACAATAAGAGAATTAGAATGAGCACTCGCACAGTCTTTACCTTCTCCATTTCAACCAACTAATCTATCTATCAGAACACGCTAATAAATTAGGCGATTATTCTGTTCTAGAACATTAATCTAGAAAAAATTAACAGTAGGCACAATTTCACTTTAAAGCTCCCAACAGAAAGGCTAGCAATCCTATAACAAACCATAAAAGAACACTATTCTTGATTTTTCGCGCATTTTCTCTCGAATAATCCTTCAGAAGCATTATAGACGAAAAGATAAAACCAGTGTCTGCCACGGCAACGGCTGGAAGAAACCAAAAGGATACAATGCCTAAAATCCACGGTATTGGACTGAGAGAAACTGCAAAAAGATAGAAAAACGTTGCAGTAATCGCGGCTATGCGTTCTCCATAACGAACGGCAACAGTCTTCACATTTCGCATTTCGTCTCCTTTCACGTCTACAATTCCTTTAGTTACCTCTCTGCCAGTGTTAGAAAGGAAAACCATGGCAACAAAAAGCCAAGTGTTCAGCATCACCACATCAGCGATTGTGGCGCTTCCATAAATAAACGGCATTGCAACACAGGCGCTGACGAGAAAGTTGCCTGGCAAGCCGCTTCGTTTTCCTATGGTGGTATAAGTTACGAAGATTATCCATGCGATTACAGCTAAAACTAGGCAAAAAAGGCTTGTTAAAAAAGCTGCCGTAAAGCCTACTATTGTGAGAATAAATGCAACGGCTAAAGCTTCTTTTGGTTTCACTGAACCGCTTGGAATCGGTCTCTTCGGCTCGTTCACAGCGTCTATTTCCCTATCATAGTAGTCGTTGATTGTCATAGAAGCTGCGGTTAACATGAAGCCTGTGAGAAATCCATAGGCTAGCTTCAGCAAGGAATCAGTTTGGATGTTTGGCTCTGCAAGTATTGCGCCGACTATGACAGCGAAGCCCATCATTAAACAGTTCACAGGACGCATTAATCTTGCATAACCAGCAATTTTTTTCATTTTCTTGCAACCTTGCACATACTAACTGCTTAATATAGTTATAAAAATTCGCTGTTTGATTCGAAAGTTTAATACGCTATCAAGTGCAAACTCGAATAAGAAGATTTGTTGGTGACACGAATTTGCCTGACCACTACGCTCCAGACCGGTTACGGGTTATAATTCCAGTTGGAGGAAAAGCCAAACGTCTGCTTCCGCTTACAGCAGAAACAAGCAAGGCGTGCCTTCGACTGTTAAACAGACCGTTAATAGAGTTTTCTTTGCTTTCACTTGCTCGTCAAGGCATCAGAAACTTTATCTTCGGAGTGAAAGGCTACACGAATTATAGAGATTTGCACGATTATTTTGAATCAGGCGTCGGATTCTCATCAAGATACGGCTTAACTCCACGCGTTCACATCAAATATCAGCCCAACATTGACGATCTGGGAAGTGCGGATTCCGCGAGAATAAACATGGAATACTATAACGTGAAAGACCCAGTTTTTGCAGTTCAAGGCGACAACATTTTCGACGTGAACGTAAAGGAGCTTGTGGAGTTTCACAAAAAGAAAGAGGCTGTTATGACCATAGCGTTGAGAGAAGTTGACAATGTTGAAGGCTTTGGAATCGCCGACATAAACCGTGAAAGACGAATTGCAAAATTTGTCGAGAAGCCCTCACCTAAGGAGGCCCCATCTAATCTTGCTAACACCGGATTGTATGTGGTTTCTCCAGAAATCAGAAAAATCTTCAGAGAAAAAGGCGTTAAGAAGATAATTAAGGAAAGGCATCGTTTAGATTTTGGCTACGACTTCATTCCCTACATAATAGAGACTGGAAGACCAGTTTACGGCTACACGCTAAAGGGAAGCTGGTACGATGTTGGAAATCCTAAGCATTACCTTGAAGCCATGGAAGACATGCTTAACGGACGCTTCTCATCGCTGACTGATTTTGGCGGAAGAATAAGCGAAGACACTAGAATATGGGTTCAGGGTGAAAGCTCCGAATCCTTGAAAAGAAGAATGGAAATCGTCAGAAAGATTAAGGAGAAGAAAATAACAATCGAGGGCGCTGTTCTGATTGGACGCCACTGCGAAATAAGCGACGGCGTAAAAATAGTCAACTCGTGCATCGACAACTATACAAAGATCGGTAAAGGCGTTGTTATAGAGAATTCAGCAGTCATGGACAGAGCTATAATAGGCGAAAAGGCAGAGATAAAGCAAAGCATCATAGGAAGACACGCAACTATCAACTCAAGCGCCAAGAAAAGGACAAAGATAGCAGACATTTCAGTTGTTGCTGATGATGTAACAATTGCTGAAGGCTGCAAACTAACCGCAGCAAAAGTTTATCCACACCTCTATGTTAGAGGAGAATTTGAAAATCAGACATTAATGCAAGGCTAAAGAAGAATGAACGTTAACCTTTCTGAAATCAAAAAGAAAGCTGTCTCTGTAAGCCAGTATATCGATAGCTTAGAGTCGCCGTTTCGAGAAAACTTTTTGACACGAAAACAAACCTACCAGCTTAAAACAGAAGCAATAACTCAGCTTAAAACAGTTGCAGACAAAATCCTAATTATAGCGTTTTCCGCTGGCTGGTGCAAAGATTGCGTTTCAAACATTCCTGTTTTAGCGTTAATCTCTGAAGCTGCAGGAATTGATGTGAGAATTTTTGGAGGCTTAAAGAAAGACCCACTTAGTTATACTAGAAAATGGAGAGTACCGCCTTCGCCTCCAGAAGTGGAAACTTTTAACGTGGACAAGATTCCTTTGATTATAATATTTGATAGGGCTGGGAGAGAAGTTGGAAGAATAGTCGAGAATCCTAAGCTGACTCCAACTCTTGAAGAGGAAATAGCGAGAATCATACTTGAACAAGGCAGCGTTTGAAGAAAAACGCCGATTGAGTGCTTCTGTAATCGTCGGTTACTTTTTAGGCAAATCTTATATTAAATGCGAGCACATAGCTTTCTGCGTGATAAAAATGAAAAAACAAATGCTCATTCTAACAACACTATTCATATCTGTGCTTTTCCTCTGCAGAACTCAACCCTTAACCGTGAAGGCAAACGCAACAATAGACGAAACAGTCTCAGAGTCAATTATGATAAGTGTTGACTGCACAAATGCCAATGTTTCCTGTCAAAACATTATCATGTCTTACAACGAGACGCTTGTTCATTTTCCAAGTGGTGTAAACCTCGCGGACCCAACACTGGAAGACGTAATTGTAATTACTCTAACATTTTCTACATCAATATCCATCTTGATATTTGAATTCAACAATACAGATGAAGGCACGGCAGTATCTATCGCAAATTCAAAACTCGCATCCATTGAAACCGCTTTTGACACCGATTTTACATTTGTTTCTAGCGGTCCGAGCGGTACTTATGTCAACGTAACCTACAGCGGACTTGGAAAAAGCGATTTGGCAATTTACGCCAACTGGTTAAGGCCACAATGCCTAAAATCAGATTTGGAAGGCTTCTCCTCAGCACTTGCACCAATGGCTCAAGAAACCAATTCGATTTTTAGCATTTTTGCGGAAAAAGAAAGCGGAACCTTCGACTGGGGTTACTCTATGATGGCTGCTTACTTTGCGTCTATTCCAACAGGTTCAGGCTCGCACACGATTGATGTGCTTGACTTGTTGAACGTTGGAAGCCTTGCGCCCTCACCATATGCGGCGATGGCTGGTGGTGGATATGCATCCACTGTCATGCTATTGATAACCTCCTCCACTCCAATATCCTACGTGTCTTGTCAGCCTGGAGAAAGTGTCGGGGGCTCTCGAGGATGGATATACTATTCCTTTATACCTACGGTCATAACGGTTATGTTCACATTTGCGAATGACCCTTCACCAGCCAGTTCACTGTCCGTTACTTTCAGCGGAATCGTCATTCCAGAATTTGCTTCAATGGTTTTGGTTATTGCATTTATGATAGCCTCCGCTACCGCTTTAGCCTTCAGAAAACGAACGTATAAGCACTGAGCACTTTCTCTCTTTTTTCTTATTCTTATTGTTTAGAGGCTTTATGCTTTGAACCACTTAAAAATCAAATAGTTAACCTTCGCTTTCTCTAGGTCTGGCACCGCTATTATGAAACGTTTCCTTACAGTAGTTGCAAGCCTTCCAGTTCTAACAATATCCGTAGCAGTAATCTCAGACTTAGCCTTCCTAACAGAAACCATGTAGGGCGCATGCTCAACGCCTGGTCCATGCTTGTAAACAGCAAAATCGCATCCGAACTTTGTTCCAGGCGTCACTACTAAGCCGCTGTTGCGTAAATCTCTATAGACCGTGTATTTTTCGTCAAATTCCTCATAAAGCTGCTTGGCTTTTTGTTTAAGCTTTTTCAAGTTTACCTTTGTCTTTTTTGTCCCTTCATAGACTGTTATCTGATTTTTTTCTGCGAGGTAAACGCCTTCCATCAAGTCTAATATTAGTGGGACGTTGAATTCTGGAACTTTGGGCTTGGGAATGCCGAGGGGTTTGCCGTAGAATCCGTTTCTGTAGAGTTCTGAGCCTTCTTTTGAATTCCATACTACGAGGAAGTTTTCAATCAGTTCCACTTCGATTTTCTGGGGCATTTTTTGGTTTTCGCCCTTCACATTATGAAAGATAATATTTGTACGGTGTCAGCCGCGTCTTCTGCTTTGTCTGCAGAGTCCTCTAGAAGTTGTAGAACGTCTCTGAGAAGGATTAATGCTGGAATTTCGAGTTTGGCGCTGAGAAGTTTGATTTCAACATCACGGTAAAGCTCGTCAACCACTCTCTCGGCGTTTTCCACTTCTCGAGCCTTTTCCATCGCTTTAGAGGAGCCGTAAGTTAGCACCATCATTGTTTCTCGAAGCTTAAGCACTGCATCAAGCACTGCATCAGAAAGCTTAAGCAAGTCTTTCTTTATGTCCATTGGAACGTTCCAGCCGTGTTCCATTATTTCGAGAATACGAAAGGCTATGCCTTCGCAGAAATCCGCAATTTCGCTGGCAAGATTTGTGAACCTTAAAAAGTCTTCGCGACTAAGCAGTATTGCTCCAATTTCAGCAAGTTCTCTTGAAACCATGCGCCTAGCGCTATCAACATCATCCTCGGCGGAGCGAATTTCATTGAACAACTGTTTTGTCTTGGCTTTGTCATTGTTAATAAAGCAATCGAATATTTGAGGAGTCTTTCTAGCCACATCTAAGACTTTTCGGAGATGTTCTTGGCAGATGTTCAAGGCTCGCCGTTTCACACGCTGTTCAGTCTCTGCTGGAAGTACCAACTTTTTCCCGCCCCTTAAATTAGCCACAAATGTCTACACAATAGTATGCTGAAGTATTAAAAAAGATAGCGACTAAAAATGGCTATAATGGCGTGCCTAAATCTTCAAAATTTATTTTCCAATGGAAATATTTGCGCAGAAGCTCTGGCAACTCTTCAATTTTGGCTCTCACCTGCTTCCATGAGTCTCTGTCTCGAATGGTAACCGTGTTATCTTTCAGCGTATCATAGTCCACAGTTATGCCTAGAGGTATTCCAACCTCATCTGCTCTAGCGTATCTTCTCCCAATAGAGCCAGCCTCATCATATTCTGCAGTGAAGCCTTCGTCAACCAGCATTTCATAAACTTTCAATGTTTTCTCTGGCAGCCCATCCTTGCTCATAAGCGGATAGACACCTATCTGTATAGGCGCTATGTCCCTCGGGAAACTCAGCACTGCTCTGCCCTCTTTTTCTCGATAGGCATACTCAAGCGCCACGTAAACAAGTCTGTCTGAACCGAAACTGGGCTCCACAACATGCGGTATGAAATGCTTACCTCTCTCTGTAACCTTTTCTCTCGTTATGCTCACGTATTCTGGAAGAATCTTGTACTTTCCAGCCATGTAATAGCCATTATTCTTGAAGGAGGCTTCAACCTTCTCTGGGTCTGCTTTTGAGAGGAGTTCTGCAACTTTTGAGGCTTCGCCCTTGAATGCAGGACCAAATTTGATCATCAAAGGCTTAACTGTGACTTTTTCGGTTGTGATTGGCTTCTCGTATTCCTTGAAAACCCGCATGTCTGCGCCGCTGTATTCCATGTGCCTTCTCAAATCATAGTCTGTTCTGTAAGCGTGTCCTGAGGCTTCAACCCAGCCCCAACGTTCAACGTAAACTTGCTGGTCAAAGGTTTGAAGTGAGTAATGAGCTTTTTCCCATGGAAGCTTCTCGATAAAACGCTGTTTCTCCTCAGGTACGCCTAAGTCTACAAGTATTTTTTTAGCCAGAGCCATGAAGGCTGCATGCCACTCAGTTTGTATGAAACTTTTCTTTAATGCCTCTTTTACGGTGACCTCGGTTATCGCTTCTGAGCCTTGCTGTTTAGTTTTAGCCAATAGAAGGCGCAGCTTCTCGTTTTCCAAACTCTTTAAAATTGTGCAGTTTGGCGCTTCAGGATCGAAAAAGAACTCCAAATCAGCTATTGTAAACTCTCTAAGTCTTATGAGACCTTGGCGTGGTGAAATCTCGTTTCTGAGGGCATGACCTATTTGGAGAACACCGAAGGGAATCTTGCTTCGAGCCATCTCGTAAAGGCGGTTAAACTCCACAAAGATTCCTTGAGCGGCTTCAGCTCTTCCATAGCCAACAGCATCAGAATACGGACCAATAGTAGTTTCGAACATTGTGAGAAATTGCCTTGGCTCGCCCAAAGCGCCGTCGCAGTCTGGACAGCGAATATTATGCTTCTCAATTGCTTCTTGAAGTTCTTTTATGCTCATTTTTTCAGCTTCAGTGTCGCTGATTTTAGCAATTTCTTCAAGCAAGTGATCTGCACGAAACCATTTCTTGCATTTTTGGCATTCAACCATAGGCTCCTTAAAATGTTCAATATGCCCAGAAGCCTCGAAAACCTTAGACGGCGCAATAATCGGCGACTCTATTTCAAGAATTCCAATCTTGTTTACGAAAAGCTCTCTAAGCTTTCTTTCAACATTCTGCTTCAGCCTAGCGCCAAGCGGACCATAAGTTACGAATCCGCTTACACCTCCATAAATTTCGTAGGATTGCCAGAAGAATCCTCTTCGCCTAGCTAACTCGTTAATTATCGTGAATTTATCTGAAGCTTTCGATTTGCTATTCAATGTTTTCATGCCTCGCTAATTCAGAGGGTTCAAAGACTTTAAAGCTTACTTAATAATAAAATTTTCAAACAAAAATTGAGAGGCATTAAACTTGCGAACACTGAACCATCAAGAACTGTTGGACTTAGTTGACGGTGCAGCAATCTTTTCCGCTGGCGGAGGAGGCGACCCAGACGCGGGCTACAAAATAGCAGATGCTTTAGCTTCAGAAGGCTTTATTGTAAAACTGGTGGCGCCCTCAAAAGTTCCAGATGAAGCCAAAGTTGTCAATTTCGCATGCGTCGGCGCAACAACATCAATCGAATACGATTCCAACGCAGCAGTGAAAGCATTAAAAGCGTTAGAAGAGTATGCCGGTTTTTCTTCCTTCGCCACGATTCCTGTGGAGCTTGGCGGCTTCAACACTTTAGCAGCTGTTGACGTAGCCGCAAGACGCAAAATTCCAGTTGTAGATGCAGACGGCGCTGGACGCTCTGTTCCAGAAGTCCACTTGAAGGTTTACACGATTGACGAAATTTCATTAACACCAATGGTCGTTGCAGACATCCATGCAAAGAACATGGTTATAGTGAAAGAAACCTTGGATTCTAGAGCTGCGGAAAGAGTTGCAAGAGTTCTGGCTGCTGAATGGAACCACAGTGCTTACACTGCACGAAGGATTCTAACCGGCGCTCAAGTGAAATTTTCTCCAATTCAGTTTAGCTTGTCAAAGGCTATGCAAATTGGAAAATTACTGCGAAAAGCTGTTGACCCTATGAAAGCTGTCTTAAAGGAAACTAGCGGCTTCAAACTTTTTGAAGGCGTTGTTGACAGTGCGGAGAGAAAAACGGAGGCAGGCTTCACATTTGTTAACGTAAAGCTTCATGGAACCAGTGAATTTTCAGGAAGCGCTTTTGATTTTAAAGCCAAAAACGAGGTGTTAATCGCTTACAGAGACCACAAGCTTGCAGCAGTCGCTCCAGACATAATTACTCCTGTGTATCCTGAAACGTGCAAATGCATAACCGCGGAAAAAATTGAGAAAGGCGACAATCTAGCAGTTTTAGGCATACCCGCACCTGAGAAGTGGAGGACAAGCAAAGGCTTAGAATTGTGGAAAGACGTTTTACAAAGAGCCAACATCTTGGAAGAGTATAAGCCTATCGAGAAACTAACGCAAAAGCTGAAAAAAGTTTAGCATCCATGTTTTGGCAAGTAGAAACATAGTGTTTAATAAGATAGCTGTAAGATAAAGAGAAAGCCAATAAGGTGCGTTAACTTGCCGAAAATAAAAGTTGCTCTAGTCGGCGTTGGAAACTGCGCCTCCGCCCTACTGCAAGGCTTACAATATTATGAGAAAATTTTGAAGGAAGAAAAAAGCATCGGTCTTCGCAACTTGTCGCTTGGCGGCTTCCATCCGAAGGACATTGAAATCGTCGCAGCTTTCGACATCGACAATCGCAAGGTTGGAAAGGACCTTGCTGAAGCCATTTTCGCTCAGCCAAACAATGCGCCAAGAATAGCTAATGTTCCGAAGACAGATGTTGTTGTTCAGAAAGGCCCAGTAATGGATGGCTTAGGCGAATACACAAAACACGTTGTCCAATTAAGCAACAAGCCGGAAGCAGATGTTGCAAAAACCCTAGAAAAAGCAGAAGCAGAAATCATGATAAACTTGCTTCCAAGCGGTGCAGTGAAAGCATCTCAATGGTATGCTGAAAAATCGCTATTGGCTGGTTGTGCTTTCGTGAACGCCACGCCAAGCTTTATTGCAAGCAATTCAGAGTGGACTAAGCGCTTCGAAAAGGCAGCTTTGCCTATTGTTGGCGACGACTTAATTGACCAAGTTGGTGCAACGACATTGCATAAAACTTTGCTGAAGTTGTTGTCGAGGCGTGGTGTTAGAATAACTGAGACCTATCAGCTTGACGTTGGAGGCGGAACTGAATCTTTGGATACTTTGGAAAGGACAAAAGAGGTAAAGCGAACCGTTAAAACAAAGTCTGTTGAGGCTGCGTTGCCCTACAAGGCTGATGTCGTTGCTGGTTCCACTGATTACGTGGACTTTCTGCAGAACAAGCGCGACAGCTACTTCTGGATTAGCGGAGTCTACTTCTGCAACACGCCGATGCAAATAGACTTGAAACTTTCGACTGTTGATGCGCCGAATGCTGGTTCAGTATTGCTAGACGTGATAAGAGCAGTTAAAGTTGCCATAGACAAGAAGATGAAGGGAGCGATAATGCCGATTTGCGCTTATGCCTTTAAGCATCCGCCGAAAACTGTACCGTTGGAAACGGCTGAAGAAATGTTCGCGGAATTCATCTCAAAGAACACTAAACATTAAACAGCCTATCTTTTTGCAATTCTCTGCAATTCGCCGATTACTTTCGCTTTCACTCCGCTTTCTTTCATTTTTTTCTTCAACAAGCTAATAGTTCTCACAGGCGTCGGGTCTACTTTTCGTAGCACAGCTAAATAAACGCTGACAAAGTCTCCAACACAAATAACTGATGCCATCTTCGCAAATCTGCTCTCGCCAACAGCATGAACCTCAAAGGTTTTCACTGATTGTTTGCTTATCAACTCCTTCGTTACCATGATTCTCTGGCGTATTGCTTCTGGTTCATTCTTATCTCGAATGAAAATTACAGAGAAATGTTTTGCAAAAGCTTCCGCTTCTTCCCAGCCGACAATCTCGTTATGGTTAAGCTCTGGAAAATATTCCCATTTTGCTGGAACCTTGCTGTTCTCATTAAACTGCGTCTTAAAACGCTGCGCAACAGCTCGATAAAATTCGAAGCCATAGACAACTGGAGCCGTTCCATCAACGTTTACTGCTAACGTCTTTGCAAGATTACCGCTTAACGGTTTTTCAGGCTTGTTTGCTTCGCTTATCTTTTTTAGAACGCTGATGGTTTCAGAAATTTCAGGCTTAACGCCTGAGACTAAGCCCATTTTTTCCAAAAGCATGGGTAATGGTGTGAACAAGTATGGTAAGGTAGCTCGGGGTGCCATGCCAGAAGGCACACGCAAATGCGGAAAGCCAAGTTTCTTGGAGAATTCTTCTAATGCGCCTCCAGAGCTTATAGTTATTGTTCTGCATCTCCTTTTAACTGCGTCTAGAAAAACGCTTAAAGACTCCTCAGTTTCGCCAGAATAGCTGACAACTATCACCAGCGTATTTTTATCGGCATATGCTGGGAGCGAATAATCTCTGCAAACCTCAATTGGAACGGTTATCTTGTCTCTTGTCCAGTCCTTGAGAAGCTCACCGCCGATTGCGGAGCCGCCCATGCCAGATACGATGATGTTTTGAGGCTTCGGAATGTCGACAGAAATCTTTGCCAGTTTTGCAGCTTTTTCGTAATGGTTTGGCATGTCAACGCAGAAGGAAAGCATGTTGCTTTTGTCAACATGTCTTATCATGTCAATATTATCCAAAGCAAACACAAGCCTAGACCTTGCACCAGTAGATACCACGTTTCTGGAAATGTATCCAGACACTGGATTTGTCAATATTTTCTCTCTCCATCGCAATTGTTTACAATTATGATACTTTCAGTTTTTAAGCAGAAGGTCTATAATAGCTATTTTAAATATGCTTAAACGATGGCTAAGGATGGAAAATAAAGCTTGAACCGCAAAAAACTGTGCATAGCTATTCCAGCATCAGTAGTTTCTGACACTCCGCATTTGCGCGAGAAAACTTCAAAGATAGGCTTAGTTGGGCGGGCTGCTGCAATCTTTCGAGCCAACGAGATTATACTCTATCCAGACATGCTTGAAAAGAATCAAACTGCAGAAATGAACCTAGTTGCGTTATTGCTTGAGTACATGGAGACGCCTCAGTATCTACGAAAAAGACTTTTCAAGCTTAAACCAGAATTGCGGTATGCTGGCATTCTTCCACCTTTGCGAACTCCGCATCATCCGTTGAATCGTAAGGTTCAGAATCTTAGAGTGGGCGAGTTTCGAGAAGGTGTAATCATCTCTAGAGCTGAAAAAGGTGTGCTTGTGGATATTGGCGTTGAAAAGCCAGTATTACTTTTAGATTCACAGTTGCGTTTTGGCGAGAGAGTTACCGTGAAAGTCGCAGATGTTGGCGAGCAGGTTGAAGTCAATCTCGCAAATCATGAAGCTATAACAGAATATTGGGGTTACAAGGTTAACGTTCAAAAACAGCCTTTGGAAAAAATTCTGAAAAGCAAAGGTTTCGACCTGGTCATAGGCACTTCCAAGTATGGTGACCCATTCGTCACTGTGGCTAAGGAAATAGCTGAAAGATGGAGCAAAGCAAACTCGATAGCAGTCGTCTTTGGTGCACCTTCTCAAGGATTACACGAAATAGCAAAACGAGAAAAACTAAACTTGGCAGAGGTTATGGATTTTGTTGTCAATACTCTTCCAGCGCAGGGAACGGAAACTGTTCGAACAGAAGAAGCTCTAATCGCTTCTCTTGCAATTTTAAACATCAACTTTAATCGATAAAAGCTAGTACTTCTTTTAAAGTTGCAATTGTTCATGTTCCATCATTCTTCTCTTCGGAACAAGCATCTGCTCTGAATCAACAACGCCTTCATAATTAGCATTCATTAAATCTCCAATGAACAAGGCTTCTTCAAGCTTAACGTATAGCTTATTGAGGATAAAGAATTAAATGCTTGTTTTGCTATTGTGCGTGTATGACTTTCGACATCGCCATGCCATTGACGCTTTTCGCTGTAACTTTAGCGTCGCTATATTTGAACAGAAAAATTGAGAGCAAATTGAAGAGTACGTTGGAAGAGAAAGAGTTCAAGACAAGAGACGCTGTTCTGCTCGTGGCTGTGATGGCAGTGATGATTTCGCTTATAGCCTTCTTTAGAGAAACTGTCGAACCACTAATGGTCTTGTTCATGTTTTCCTACTCTTCGCTTCTTTTCGTTTTCACCTACGTATTTTCAAACAAACGATGGTATCTGGCAATAATCCCGCCTGTAGCCTTCATACTGCCCTACATCTTTCTCAGAGGTAGCACGCTATGGTCGCTGTACCTCATAAACGTCTACGGCATAATCTTCGCTATACTAATCACACTTTACATTGGAAGCTTGTTCACATGGAAAACCACGCTAATATTCACAATACTCCTAACCATAATGGACATCATCCTAGTTCTGATAACAGGAACAATGATTGAAGCGGCAAACGCAGCCCGCAATCTTAACCTTCCAGTCATGGTAGCAATGCCCGTCGTACCCTTAATCACAACCGCTCAAGGAATACAATTCATGTCCCTTGGACTGGGAGACTTCTTCTTCGCAGGACTAGCCGCTATACAATCCTTCAAAAAATACGGCAAAAACTTTGCACTAGCCTCAGTCGCCGCGATGACCGTATCCTTCTTCATCTTCGAAATGCTACTGCTTACTTACAGGCTAACGGCGTTTCCAGGAACCTTAATGATAATCTGCGGATGGCTACCCCTCGTAGCCTTTAAATTCCTAAAAAAGATGCTTACCGATTAGGGAAGGTTTTCCACCCACTCCGCTAATGATTATGTCTTTAAGTCCCGTGTTTTGGAGATGTTGCACGATTGTTTCACTGCTCTCTCGATAAGTGTTGATGAAGACTGAGGGTCCAGTGTCCATTGAGTACCATGCTGAAACGCCTTCCTCTCTTATCTTAACAACTTCCTTTATTATGCGAACCGTCTCCGGCTCCCATAGAATCATGCGAGACTTTCCAGTCATAGTTATCGCATGAAGACTCAGCGTGTCCTTTTCCGCAAGCTCGCCTATCTTGGCAACATCACCGTTTTTAATAGCCTCTTTCATAACTTTAACTAAACCGTCAATATTCCTCAATCTCGCCCTGAACAGCGGAGAGCTAAGCACTTCCGCATGCGCCTCATCAGTCCGCACATCAGAAGCAACCGGCACAATAACCATGCAAAAATCAATACTTTTACATGTTTCCAGCGTTTCCGCATAAGACCGCCCATGTTTATCAGCGTACCAAATTGAAAAGCCTCCTGCTAAGCTTCTGGTTGCTGAACCCGCGCCTAACCTTACAATCTTAGAAAGCGAAACCATGTCAATGTGCAAGTCAAGCGCTTTGGCGGTTGCTAAGCCCAAGGCTGCAAACCCAGAAGCTGAAAAACCTAACCCTTTGCCCTTCTTCAAGCTGTTCTCGGACACTACTTTAAAATTGCCAGCAAACCCCGCAAGTTTCTTCAGCTCGTTTAAAACAACTTCTACTCTTGCCTTATCCTTTCCAGCAAGCGCTCTTCCGTTAACAATAATGTCATTTCTCTTTAATGATGCTGACGCTTCAACAGTTGTGGTGGTTGTCAAAGCTTGAATGCAGACGGATATGCTATCATGATAAGGAATTCTTAACTTTGCATTTTTCAATCCATGATACTTTATTAGCCCCTGTATCGGGTGAGCCACAGCCGTAGCTTTCAAGCTTATTCGCCTAGATGATTGTAGAATAATAAGTTGATATGAGTTTATATGGAAATAATAGAATAATGGCTAAGACAATTGGGCTGTTTATCCAAATAGTGCTCCAAGTCCTTCGAGTGCTGCTTCTTCCTTAGCCTTCTCGTCTTCTGCCTTCTTTTTCTTCTCTTCCTCTTTCGGCTTTGCTTCCGCCGCTGGAGCTGATGCTGGTGCTGCTGCCTGTGCAGGTGCAGCCATCATCGTTGGAGCAGACTTTATCGCTTCATCAATATTCACTTCAGATAATGACGCAACCAAAGCTTTGACTCTAACAGCGTCCACGTTCATGCCTGCAGCTGACAAAACACTTGTTAGGCTTTCTTCTGTTATCGGTTTTCCTGCCTTGTGAAGGAGCATTGCAGCGTAAATGTATTCCATACCCTTTCACCTCTTCTTCCAACTATTTTAACTTTTTTCACTCTTCTCGGCTGAACCAGCCTTTTCTTCCATAGTAGATACACGGCTACTTAAACTTAACATCTCAACATGCGCTTTTCTAATCAAGTCTGCTATCGTTTCTTTTGTAGGCACAGATGCATTAATCGAAAGTGCATAAGCTTTTTGATGAGCCAACTGCAGAAGAACAGTCATGTTTTCTTTTGTTGGATAAGCGATGCTCAGTGACAATGCAAAAGCTTCAGCGTGAAAACTTTCAAGGTCCTTCTTTGTTTTGTTAACATCTATTGCCAGCTGCTCCTGAGTTATAACCAGACCTTCAGTGAACGCAATCCGCATCGCCAACCCCGACTCAACAGCCTTAATCCCAAGCTTCGATAACACGCTTGCAAGCCGTTCATCAATCACGTCGCCTTTTCTAGCAACCAAAGTATCCTTATTTATCCAAACACTACCAGACTCAATCCTCGTCGGCAAACCCACAGCATTCAGCTGACTAATTATCGGACCGGGCGCTTGCCCCGTGTTTCCCGCTGGAACAATAATGTCAAAAGCAGCGATGTCTCGAGCTTTAGCCGTTGTTTTTACCTTACCCTTCTCTAAAGTCAATGCTAGCTTGAATGGATTCAAGTTAGTGAACAAGAACACGTTTGAGCCTTCCAAATACTCCTCCAACTTCTTAAATTCCTGCTTATCTGGAATACTGTCAATCGCTCTTCTCATTAATGTGTTTTTGATAACTCTCATGAACACTTTATCAGCCAAGTTTTTCTTAAACTCTTGAAGCATGTTAGCTCTAACTTTTTGTAAACTAGCAATTCCCAACACTTTGTATTGGCTTATAAGCTTTGTAATCTCTTGAATTTCATCAGCTTTTTCTTGCAAAACTTGCTCTGACGGCATCGCACCCTTCTCTCCTACGGCTTAATTTTTACAGGTCCACCCATTGAAGTTTTTATGCAGATTGTTTTGATGTTCTTAATTCCTCTTTTGAGCTTTCCCTCTAAAACTCTTAGAATAGTTTGAATGTTTTCAGCAATTTCCTCCTCTTTCATACTCTCGCTGGCAACACGACACTGAATAATCGGCTGATTGCGCAGTCTTGCAACAACCGTCTTCCTATATTTAGCCATTAAAGTTGCAATGTCTGCTGCAGGCGGAACAGGCACAGGCATCTTTCCCCTCGGACCCAAAACTGGACCCAAAGTCTTGCCTACAAGCATCATCAACGGAGCTTCTGCCAAGAAAAAGTCATACGCATTGGCAATTTTACGCAGCTCCTTCTTCTTTCCCGCAAGCGCCTCAAGCTCGCCCTTTTCAATAACAAGATCCGCATTAGCCTTTCTCGCCTTAAGCGCCATCTCTCCAGAAGCAAAAACACATATTTTGTTCATTTTTCCTTCAGGAACATAGGGCAACTCTATAACTTCCTGTATTTTGGCATCAGGCGATTTCATGTCAATTTCTTGAAGATTCAGAATCAGCTCTACGGACTGGTTAAAGTTTCTTTTTTTCGATTTTTCTTTTACTTCTTTAATCGCATCAAGTATTTGCTTCTGTTCTAAAGGCATTATTCGAGCCTCGTGCCATTGAGGGATTAGAATGCAATTATAAAAATGTTCTCTCTAAGCCTCGCTCTTGCTGAATATCTCGTCGTACTTTCCTTCGTCAAGCTCCTTCTGCACGTCTCTGGGATCCTTGCCCTCCACGGTTACGCCCATGCTTACACAAGTGCCCAAGATTTCCTTAGCCGACCGCTTAAGATTTAAGGACAAAAGCTCTGGACGTTTTAGTTTAGCTATGCGGATAAGCTGTTCCAATGAGAGATTTCCAACCTTTTGAGTGTTAGGTGCTCCTGAACCTTTCTCGATTTTCAACTCACTTACAATCAACGCTGATGCTGTAGGAGTGCCAACAGTAACTTCAAAGGCTTTAGTTTCAGAGTCAACAGCAACCTTAATCGGAACCTTCATTCCAGCGTAATCTTTCGTAAGCTCGTTTATCTTGTTCACAATCATTACAACGTTTACGCCTAAAGGTCCCAGCGCTGGACCCAAGGGAGGACCAGCAGTGGCTTGACCGCCGTTGATCAGCAGTTCAATGACTTTTTTCTCACCCATCTTTATGCCTCACTACTCTCTGCTTTTGTTTTTCCAACGAGTTTAACATAATCAGAATGAACAGTTATTGGAAGAGTAAATGTTGCCTCCAACAATTCAAGCGTAACCTCCTCCTTAGCCTTATCAATACGCGTTATCTTCGCCCGCATACCCTTGAACGGACCGCCTGTAACTTCTACAATATCGTTTTCACCCAACTCTTCAATTATAGGCTTCTTAACAAAGTATTTCTCAATTTCAGAAAAGCTTACAAAGTCTGGAACCCGCGAGCGCACATGCCTGATACCTGATATGGCTTCTTCAACAAAATGCGGACCATCAGCCTCCAAGAAAATGTATCCTTTCAAAGCTTCTGGCACAAGAATTGCTTTTATTGGGATTTTGTTCATTTCAACCTTCGCAGCTACAAGCCTAGCTACGTTTCGCTCTTGACCCGTTGTTATTCTCACGGCGAAAATTTTTGTCGGACGCTTTTCTTCAGTCTTCTCCATGAGCTTTCTTCCCTTTTCATGAGGTGCTGGAGGTGCCAGGTTGAAGAACTGAAGATAACAGTTTTATGACGAAGCCTATTACGCCTACTAAGCTTATGCCGAGGAAGCAGATTTTTATTGAAAGCCACAGCTCGCTTCTTCCAGGTTTAACTGCTAGCTTTAGGGTTCTTGCGCATTGGGCTAGGAAACCTTTTATATCCATGTTTCTTCGGACTCCATACATTCCATTCTTTTATAATGGTTGCTCTGCTGATGATGTTTTTGATAGATAAGCTGAACATTTCTATTAACCTTTCCCTTCTAAAGTGTTAAACTTTCTCAAAAGGCAGATTAATGTTTTTGAGCATTTCGATAAGGGGTTGTTTGTTTTTGCCTTTTATTCCTTTCCAGTCGAGAACAGCATGGTCTACTGTTTCTAGGGTTCTTTCTATGCATTGTTTCAAGATTTCATAGTTTAAGTTTTGGATTGCATATTTTGGAATCATGTGACCGAAGGCTAATTCGTTTTTTAAGGCTATTTTGGTGAATTTTACATTGTAGTGTGGACCGCCTATTCCGAGAACGGTTTTCACGTTGTTTTTTTCCATGTTTGAAATAGCTTTTATTGTTGCGTGAGCCACGACTTCTGCTGCTTTAGCGTCATTCCACTGTGCGGGTGAGCTTCCCAGCTCAGCGAACATTGTCGGCACATCTAATGAGGGCCCGTGATGCGTGCATTCATATGAGACTTCATAGCCAAGTTGTCTTTCTTCTTTAAGCTGTGCCATTTTCTTTAAGGCTTCTCTCATTGCGTTAGCTGGGGAAACAGAAACTTTTCGTGGAAGCCCGCCGAGTTGTGCTTCGTTTAAGTTGCCTGGAGTGTGAACTGAGAGGGTTGGTGTTCCGCTTTCGCTGCTGTGTCTAGAAATGAAGATTATGAGCTCTAATGGTTTGAACAAGTTTTGAATATCTTGTGCGTGAACTAATTCTTTGTTTAGGGTTACTATTTTGGTTTTTTTGCCGTTAATCTCTGTGAAGTAGATTGGGTTTTCGTGGATTTGTTCCGCTTCTTCTTCGAATTTGTAGTGGTTTAGCATTTGTTGTTTTATGTTTATGCTTGCGGGGTCTTTGGTTGAGGCGACGATTAGGATCATGCTGGTTCACGTTTGGTTTGTGATGGATTGTATGGGAACAATGCTTACATAAAGCTTATAATTGTATAAGTGGGTTGAATCGTTAAAATCAGTAGGGTGAAGTAAGTATGCATTTGATTAATTTCAAAGGTTTGTCTGGTGAACAGCTTACTGAGATGATCGATAAAGGCATTGAGATTAAGCGTAATCCGAAAAAGTTTCAGAATGCCTTGAAAGGTAAGTCTGCGGCGCTGATTTTTCAGAAGACGTCTACTCGCACGCGGGTTGCTTTTGAGGTGGCTATGACTCAGCTTGGGGGTCATGCGCTTTACATTGATTGGAGAACTACAAACTTTGCTTTAGGAGGCGTGGACATTGCTGATGAGGTTGAATATCTTTCGCGTAATGTTGATTGTATAATGGCGAGGCTGTTGCGGAACGCTGATTTGGTTAGGATGGCTGAGGCTTCGCTTGTTCCTGTGATTAATGGTTGTGATGAGAAGTATCATCCGAGCCAAGCTATTGCAGATTTAATAACAGTCAAGGAGAAAGCAGGCAAGCTGAAGGGAGCGAAGCTGGTTTATATTGGTGTTCATAACAATGTTTGTAATTCGCTTATTGAGGGCTGTACGAAAACTGGTGTGAAAATAGTTACTGTGACTCCGATTTTTAATGAGCCTACCCGAGATGAGGAGCTTTTGAATGAGGCGAAGAAGACTGGGCTTTGGGAATCAACTTTGGATGTTAAGAAGGCTGTGAAGGACGCGGATTTTGTTTACACGGACACTTGGGTTGACATGGAATTTTTCACAGACCCGAAGTTTGCGGCGGAAAAGGAGAAGCGCATTAAGCTTATGATGCCTTATCAGGTGAATAAGGAGCTGTTGAAGGGAAGCAACGCCTTTATTATGCATGATATGCCGATTCACAGAGGATACGAAATAAGCGTTGATGCTATAAGGAGTCCGAAGGCGGTGATTTATGAGCAGGCTGAGAATAGGCTGTATTCAGCGAAGGCTATAATTCTTGGTTTGTTGAAAAAGCTTTAACCCTTTTTTCTGCCCTATTTTTGGTATTCAACAGTAAAAGATGTTGCTTTTCGATGAGGCGCATGTTAAGAGTTTGTGCTATACGCTTTGATTTGGCGAAGGTTGTTTTTGGATTGATATGTATGAAGCTGTAATAAACCTTAGAATTGAAGAGGCTAAGGCTGTAAAGAATCCTATGGTTGGCGTTAGCAAGACTATGTCAGCTGCTAGTGGAACGGTCAAGCCCATAAAGAAGATTACAATAACCAACCCTCCAGATATTCCGCTTCCAAACAATAGTATCGTCTGATGCTTGGTAGCGCTGCTTACTAGTGATAATGTGCCGCTTGTGAAAAGGAGAATTATTGCTATTAATCCGTACCATTCAATCTTGATGGTGGTTTCTGAAGAAAAAACGATGCCTTTCCACATGCTGACCTGTGTCCTGTATAGGTATGTTTCGGAATGTGTTACGGTGTTGCCTTCTGTCTTGTCCAGTTTCCACTAGGGTAGCAGTAAACTAATCGATGCCAGGGTGCCTGTTAAAATTGCAATGTAATTGGGTTTCAACTAGTCTACTCCTTACTTTGTTGTTTTTTCTGGGTTTTTATAACATTTTTTGTTTGTTCTGATGATGCAACTTGAGCCTGTGCAAAGAATGGCTTTACAATTTTCAATTTGCTTTCTATTTCATTATCATCTGTACAAATTTTTCTGGGTTAAACTGTTCTAAATCATCATACGTTTGTCCGATGCCTATGAATAGTATGGGTTTTTTTGTGATGTAGGTTACGCTTATGGCTGAGCCTCCTTTAATGTCTGCGTCCACTTTTGTTAGTATTGTTGCGTCGATTTTTACGCTTTTATGGAATTCTTCTGCTTGCATTACGGCGTCATTTCCAGTTAGTGAGTCTACGGTTAAAACTGTCAAGTCTGGGTTTACTACTCTTTTTACTTTTTCAAGTTCACTCATTAGGTTTTTGTTTGTCTGCATGCGTCCAGCGGTATCGATTAGAACGACGTTTATTCCATGTGCCTTGGCGTGGCTTATTGTGTCGTAGGCTACTGCTGCTGGGTCGGCGCCGTATTTGTGTTTTATCATTTTTATTCTTAGACGTTTTGCATGCTCCTCTAGCTGTTCGATGG
>Ga0129301_1000178_pt1 | contig 33685 bp, 19 predicted proteins | sample ConPoolayeHmetaG_FD_94489 | JGI IMG/M metagenome (GOLD analysis project Ga0129301, IMG submission 94489) | Hot spring microbial mat communities from California, USA to study Microbial Dark Matter (Phase II) - Cone Pool mat layer H metaG ...
CGACGGCGCCGTCGGAGACCGCGATGAGGCCGGCGGCGTCCATATGGGAGGAGAAGCCATAGGGGAAGGTCCCGCGGCGGGGCCAGCTCTCCCAGAAGCGCGCGTCCCTGACCTGCATGCCAGTGCGGCCGCGGCTGTACTCGTGGTAGACGGCGGCGAGGGCTCGCCAGTGCGCGTGGTAGTCGAGCCGCTGGAGAGCGCAGGGAGAGACGACCTGCAGGCGGGCGAGCGCCGAGGCGGGACAGGCGTATCCGCCTACCTTGGGCACCTCTCGGAAGCCGAAGCGGGCGAAGAACGCTGGCAGGCGGGTGGTGAGCATCGCCAGGTCGTAGCCGCGCTGACGGATGAGCCGGACGGCATCCTGCATCACGCGGGTGCCGTGGCCCCTGCCCTGGTGGGCGGGATGAGTGGCGACGGCCGTGACGCCGGCGACGCTGATGACAAGGTCGCCGACATAGGCCGCCCGGTGCAGGATGACGACATGGCTGACGACATCGCCGTCCACGAGACCGACGCGGACGCGCTCGGGGAGGAAGTAGGGGTCGTTGACGAGGGAGTTGCGGACCACCGCCAGGCTGCTGTCATCCACGCCGAAGGCGGCCTGGAAACACCCGAGCATGGAGTCGAGCTCGCCGCGGCGCAGCGCTCGGACCCGGAGGGCCATCGCCTACTCGGGCCCGGAGAGGGCGGCGACGACGGCCTCGGCGACGGTGCGACTGCAGCCGGCGACGGCGGCGATCTCCTCCGCGGTCGCCCTCCGCAGCCCGGCCAGCCCTCGGAAGTGGGACAGCAGGCGCTGCTTCCTCTTCTCGCCGATGCCAGGGACGCCGTCGAGCACGCTCTCGCGGGTCTGCTGCGCCCGCAGCCGGCGGTGGTAGGCGAGGGCGAAGCGGTGGGCCTCGTCCCGCACCCGCTGGAGCAGGTGGAGCGCGCGGGAGTGCTCGGGCAGGGAGATCGGCCCCGCCGGCCCCGGGAGGTACAAGCGCTCGTGCTCCTTCGCCAGGCCGGCCGCGGGCATCCTCAGGCCCAGCTCAGCCATCGCCCTGACCGCGACGCCGAGCTGCCCGGGGCCGCCGTCCACCAGCACCAGGTCGGGCAGGCGGGCGAACTTGACGTTGCCCGACACGGCCGCCCGCAGCCGGCGGCGCAGCACCTCGCGCATCATCTCGTAGTCGTTCGGCTCGCCTCCGCCGAGGCGGATCCGAAAGCGGCGGTAGTCGCTCGGCCGGGGGCGGCCGTCCTGGAACACGATCATCGAACCGACCGCCTGTTTGCCCTGCACGTTCGAGATGTCGAAGGCCTCGATCCGCCGGGGTGGGACCGGGAGCCCCAACACCTTCTCCAGGTCGGCGACCGCTTCCTCTCCTCGGCGGCGCTCGGCGCTCTCTCGCTCGAGCGCGCTCCGGAGGTGGTGTTCCGCGTTCTCCATCGCCATCTCGACCAGCTTGCGCCGCCGGCCGCGCCGGGGCGAGACGATCTCGACGCGCGCCCCCCGGCGGCGGCTGAGCAGGTCGGCCACGGGTTGGGCGTCGGCGATCGGCAGGGGCAGGAGCACGGAGCGAGGGGCGGACGCCGCCCGCTGGTAGTGCAGCTTCACCGCCCCGTTGAGCACCTCCTCGGGAGGGACGCCTGAAACGCCCTCGACGAGGCGCTCGTCGTGGCCCACCAGCCGCCCCTCGCGCACCTGGAGGACGGCCACGCAGCCGGTGTCCTCCCGCAGCGCGTAGCCGATGGCGTCCGCGTCCTCGCCGGGCGCAGAGACGACCCGCTGCTCGCTGAGGGCGAGCTCGATCGCCTCCACTTGGTCGCGGAGGCGGGCGGCGGCCTCGAAACGGAGCTCGGCCGCGGCGCGGTCCATCTCCTGGCGCAGCTCGCCGAGCAGATGCTCGCGCTTGCCCTCCAGGAAGTCGCAGGCCTTGCGCACCGCAGCGCGGTACTCCTCCTCGGAGGCGGCCCCCACGCAGGGCGCGAGGCAGCGGCCCATGTGGTGGTCGAGGCAGGGCCGGGCGCGCGGTCCGGCGGAGGGCCGCCAGGCGCAGCCGGCGCGCCGCCTCGCCGAGACCACGACCTGCTGGCGGACGCCGAAGGCACGGCGCAGGAAGCGGATCGTCTCCCACATGGCGCGGGAGGAGGTGTAGGGGCCGAAGTAGCGCGCGCCGTCGGGCGCCACCGCGTGCTGCCTTACCACCGACAGCGCGGGGAATGGCTCCCTCAGGTCCACCCTGATGTAGGGGTAGCTCTTGTCATCGCGGTAGCGGACGTTGAAGCGGGGCCGGTGCCTCTGGATCAGGTTGTGCTCGAGCGCGAGGGCCTCGACCTCCGACTCCGCGACCACGTAGTCGAAGTCGTGAATGAGGGGCGTCAGGCGCGGCTGGTGCGCCCCGGCGCCGAAGTGCGACCTCACCCGGCCGCGGAGCGAACCCGCCTTCCCGACATAGATGACGTCGCCCGCGACGTCCTTCATCAGGTAGACGCCAGGCTTCGCCGGGAGCTGATCCAGCTTCTCCTGAAGTGACGGGGAGACCATACTAAGGGCAATGTACCCCGCGCCCGGGCGAGTGTCAACGCAGCCGAGCAGGCGGGCTGGGATGCGACAGGTGCAGGGGCGCCTGAGACGGCGGGGGGGCGCCCCCTAGCGGACCCCGTGGCGTCGGTATCTCACTCGGCCCCCGACCACGACCAGGTCCACCTGGGCCTCCAGCAGCGCGCGGCCGCGCAGGCGTGTCACCGGCCGCGAGAGCACGACGATGTCCGCCAGCCGCCCCGGCGCGAGCCGCCCCTTGAGCGCCGCCTCGCCGGTCGCCGCGGCCGGGCCGGCGGTGTAGCACCTGAGTGCGGCCGCCGGTCCGATCCCCTCCTCCCTGACATACCAGCCCCCGCGAGGGCGCCCGTCCAGGGTCTGGCGGCAGACGGCCGCGTACAGGCCGGCGACCACGCTGGTGGTCTCCACCGGTGCGTCGGAACCGAAGGCCAGCGTGGCGCCTGTCCGCAGCAGGCTGCGCACCGGGTAGGCCCACCGGCTGCGGCGGCCCCAGTAGCGCTCGGCTGGCTCGATGTCGCCCAAGATATGGCAGGGCTGCATGGAGGCGACGACGCCCAGCCGCGCGAAGCGCCCCACGTCCTGGGGCCGGAGGAGTTGCGCGTGCTCGATCCGGTGGGGCAGGGGCGTCGGCCACTGCGCGGCGGCCTGGAGGGCGTCCAGGGCCTCCGCGTTCGCGCGGTCGCCTATGGCGTGGATAGCACAGGCGATGCCGGCTTGCGCGGCGCGGGCGACAACGTCGCGAAGCTCGCGACCGTGGAGCACTGGCACGCCACAGCCGGCCTCGCGGTTCTCGTAGGGCGCGAAGAGCCAGGCGGTCTGGCTGCCCAGGGCGCCGTCCACCAGCAGCTTCAGGCCGCCGATCCGAACCCACTCGTCGCCGTGTCCGCTGCGCACCCCCTCGGCGATCATGTCGTCGAGGGCGGCCTGCCCCGGGTAGATGGTCGCCCGGATCGGCAGCCGCCCCCCGGCGCGCAGCGCGGCCAGCTCGCCCAGGAGATCGCTCTCACCCATGAGGTGCATGGAGGTCACGCCCTCCCTGAGCAGCCGCCGGAGCGCACGCCCCAGGTCGGGCGGACCAGCCTCGTAGGCGGGGGACTGGTAGACGAGCCGGGTGGCCGTCTCCTGGAGGATGCCCGTGGGCCCCCCGCGGCTGTCCCGCACGATCACCCCGCCGGCCGGCGCGCGGGTGCGGCGGGTGATGCCGCAGAGTCTGAGGGCTGCCGAGTTGACCCACAGGGAGTGTCCGTCCCGGGAGGCGAGGGCGACCGGGTGGTCGGGCGCGGCGCGGTCGAGGTGGTGGCGGGTGGGGAAGGCGTCTCCCCATAGGTTCTTGTCGAAGCCGCCGCCGGTGATCCATCGCCCCGGGGGCGTGCGGCGGGCGCGCGCGGCGACGCGGCGGAGGGCCTGCTCGCGCGTGCGGGCCCGCCGGAGGTCGAGCGCGGAGAGCGAGCGCGCCAGCTCGCGCAGGTGCAGGTGGCTGTCGGTGAAGCCCGGAACCGCGAGCCGGCCGGCCAGCTCGAGCACCCGGGTGCGGGGCCCGCGCAGCTGCGCGAGGTCGGCCGCCCTACCGACGGCGAGCACTTGCGCGCCCTGGACGGCGAGCGCCTCGGCGAAGTGGCCAGCCGAGGTGAGGACGCGGCCGCCGGTGAGCAGCAGGTCGGCGTGCACTAGCGCCCCGGCGCGCCCACCGCCGCCCGCGCCTTGCGGCGGCGGGGACGGCCCCGGGCGCCATCCAGCCCGAGGACCTGCCGCAGCACCTGGCCGGTGTAGGAGTCGGGGTTCGCGGCGACCTCCTCGGGCGTGCCCTCGGCGACGATGCGGCCGCCCTCATCACCGCCCTCGGGGCCGAGGTCCACGATGTGGTCGGCGCACTTGATGACCTCCGGGTTGTGCTCGATCACCAGCACGGTGTTGCCGGCCTCGGTGAGGCGGCGGAGCACCTGGAGGAGCTTGTGGATGTCGGCGAAGTGCAGGCCGGTGGTGGGTTCGTCGAGCAAGTACAGGGTGCGCCCGGTGTCGCGGCGGGAGAGCTCGGCGGCGAGCTTGACGCGCTGGGCCTCCCCGCCGGAGAGGGTGGTGGCCGGCTGGCCCAGCTTGATGTAGTCGAGCCCGACGTCGTGGATGGTCTGGAGCTTGCGGGCGATGGCAGGGATGTTGCGGAAGAGCTCGAGCGCCTCCTCGACGGTCATGTTGAGGACGTCGGCGATGGAGCGGCCCTTGTAGCGCACCTCGAGGGTCTCGCGGTTGTAGCGGGCGCCCCGGCAGACCTCACAGAGGACGTACACATCGGGCAGGAAGTGCATCTCGATCTTGATGATGCCGTCTCCCCGGCAGGCCTCGCACCGGCCGCCGCGGACGTTGAAGGAGAACCGGCCCGGCTTGTAGCCCCGCACCCGCGCCTCGGGCGTCTGGGCGAAGAGCTGGCGGATGCGATCGAACACGCCCGTATAGGTAGCCGGGTTTGAGCGCGGCGTGCGGCCGATGGGCGACTGGTCAATGTCAATGACCTTGTCGAGGTGCTCGACGCCCTCGATGGCGTCGTGCTCGCCCCAGGCGGTGCGGGCGCCGTGCAGCTGGTGCGCCAGCCGGCGGTACAGGATCTCCTCCATGAGCGTGGACTTGCCCGAGCCGGACACGCCCGTGAGGCAGGTGAGCACGCCCAGGGGAACGCGTACATCTATGTTCTTCAGGTTGTGGTGCCGCGCGCCGCGCACGGTCAGGAACTTCCCGTTACCCTGCCGGCGGGCCGGCACCGGGATGCTGCGGCGGCCCGCCAGGTAGTCGCCGGTGATGGAGCGGGGGCAGGAGATCACGTCCTCGAGCGTGCCCGCCGCCACCACCTCGCCGCCGTGCTCGCCGGCGCCGGGGCCGATGTCCACGATCCAGTCGGCGCTGCGGATGGTGGCCTCGTCGTGCTCGACGACGAGGATGGTGTTGCCCAGGTCGCGCAGGTTCTCGAGGGTGTTGAGCAGCCGGCGGTTGTCCCGCTGGTGGAGACCGACGGAGGGCTCGTCGAGTATGTACAGGACGCCCATGAGCCCGGAGCCGATCTGGGTGGCGAGGCGGATGCGCTGCGCCTCACCCCCGGCGAGGGTCGCCGCCGGGCGGTCGAGGGTGAGGTAGTCGAGCCCGACGTCGAGCAGGAAGCCCAGCCGGGTGAGGATCTCCTTCAGGACCTGGCGGGCGATGCTGCGCTCTCGCTCGGTCAGCTCGAGGCCGCGGAACCATTCGACCGCGGCGCGGATGGACAGGCGCGCCACCTCGGCGATGTTCTTGCCGCCGACGGTGACGGCGAGGCTCTCGGGCTTGAGGCGGGCGCCGCCGCAGGCGGGGCACGGCTTGGTTGCAGTGAAGGCGTCGAGGTAGGCGCGAGCGCTGTCGGACTCGCCCTCCTGGTACTCCTGGGTGAGGTAGTGCATGATGCCGCGGAAGCGGGTGTCGTAGACCCGAAGCCGGCCCCCGCGCCCGCGGAAGCGCACCCGCACCGGCCGGTCGGCGCCGTGCAGGAGCAGGTCGAGCTTGGCCTTGGGCAGCTTCGCCACGGGCATGTCGCAGTCTATGTCGAACTCCTCGCACACCGCGCGCAGCAGGGCCTTGTGGTAGCGGGAGCTGAGGCTGCGCCAGGGCAGGATGGCGCCCTCGTTGATGCTCAGCCGGGGGTCGGGGATGATGAGCGCCTCGTCCAGCTCGCTGCTGGTGCCCAGCCCGCTGCACGCGGGGCAGGCGCCATAGGGGGTGTTGAAGGAGAACAGCCGCGGCTGCAGTTCCTCAAAGCTGCGCTGGCAGTGGAGGCAGGCAGAGCGCTCGCTGAACTGCATCTCCTCGAGACCCTCGTCCGCCCCCTCGGCGGGGGCGACCACGGCCACCCCGCCGCCCACGCGCAGCGCGAGCTCCATCGAGTCGGCGAGGCGCTTCTGCACCTGGGGCCGCACCACGAGGCGGTCCACGACGACCTCGACGGTGTGCTGCTTGTAGCGCGCCAGGCGCAGCTCGCCGGCCTCGGAGAGCTCGATCACCCGCCCATCCACCCGCACCCGGGCGAAGCCCTGGCGCCGGATGTCGTCGAAGATCTGCCGATACTCGCCCTTGCGGCCCTTGACCACGGGCCCCAGGATGAGCACCCGCGTGCCCTCGGGGAGCTGCATCACCTGGTCCACGATCTGCTCGGCCGTCTGCTGAACGATGGGCCGGCCGCACTCGGGGCAGTGGGGCCGGCCGATGCGCGCCCAGAGCAGGCGCATGTGGTCCCAGATCTCGGTGACGGTCGCCACCGTGGAGCGGGGGTTTCGGGTGGTGGACTTCTGGTCAATGGAGACCGCGGGCGAGAGCCCCTCGATGAAGTCCACGTCGGGCTTGTCCATCTCGCCCAGGAACTGACGGGCGTAGGCCGACAGCGACTCGACGTAGCGCCGCTGCCCCTCCGCGTAGATGGTGTCGAAGGCCAGCGAGGACTTGCCCGACCCCGACAGGCCGGTGATCACCACCAGCTTGTCCCGCGGGATCTCGACAGTGATGTTCTTCAGGTTGTGCTGCCGCGCGCCGCGAACGATCAGCTTGTCAATGGGCATGGCTATCCGCCGCAGATCGACGCGGATGAACGCCGATCATAGGTCTCGTATGATTCGCTTGACCCCAAGCCCCGGTCTCCCTAAGTTCAGCAGCAGGCAGACCTTCACTCCCGTCGCACAGGGGCAGCAGGGTGCAGGTCTGGTCTGCCCCAGGGCAGGCGGAGTAGGTACCGCTCCGCACCTGCTCCTCCTGTCACTCCTCCCCGCGCCTGCGGTGGCGCTGTGTTCGGCGTGGTCTCCGTGAGCCTCGGTCACACAGGCATCCACAAGACCCTTGACTCCACGTTTCGCGGGTCTACTGACGAATCCTCCCCGTCGGCAGTGATGAGAGTGTCAATCTGGAGGGAGCGGTCGGGGTAAGCCACGACCCGAACGCCCAGTTCTCTCAGCAGTAACTGCCGCTCCTCCAGGTTCAGTAGGTCAATGCGTCCGCGCAGTTTCTCCAGTGTTCGCCGCAGCGCCTCGACTCGGTCTGCCAGGTTCTCTTGCTGCGCCAGCCGGGCCGCGTGCTTCGCCTTGATATCCTCCACATCCCGGCGCTGCCTGTCAAGCGAGCACAGGTCGCGCTCCAGTTCGTCGAGGGTTATCGTCTCGCGTGCGAACAGCCAGCGCAGGCGCTCCCGCTGCTTGTCCAGTTCCGCCAGCCGGCCGTCCAGCCCGGCAATCTCCGACCGCAGCGCCTCCATGTTCTGCTCGTCCAGCTTCGCGTGCTTTACCAGGGTGTTGGGGTCGAGGAGGGCTTCCCGCACCTTCTCCCAGACCACCCGCTCCAGTCGGTCGGCGGGGATGTAGGGGAAGTTGCAGCGCTTCTCCATCGGCTGACGACTGAAGCCCTTGCCGCAGCGGTAGTAGCGCCGTGTTCCGTTCCGCCCGCCAGCGTTCATCCCGCGCAGATGGCCTCCGCACTCGCTGCAATAGAGCACGTCCCGCAGCAGGTAATGGTTGTGGCGGTGATTCTGGCCGCCGCTGATACGGCGGTTGTTGCTTCTCATCTTCTCGGCCTTCTCGAACAGGGAGCGGCTGATGATGGGAGGCACCTCGATGCCAATCCATTCCTTCTGCGGGCGCACCTGCTTACCGAGGGGCCCAGTCAGGCGATGCAGGTAGGCCTTCCCGCAGTAGATGGGGTTGCGCAGAATCCGGTGGACGGTGGCCTCAGCCCAGTAGCTCGCCTGGCGCTTGCCGCCGCGTGACTGGGTAGCGGTGGGGACACCCAGAGCGTTGAGACGCTCGGTGATGGCGGTCACTCCCAGGCCTTCCTCGGCATACCAGCGGAAGACGTTACGCACGGTCTCGGCCTCTTGCTCCTCGACTACCAGCACCTTGCGGCCTCGCCGGCCATCGGGGATGACCTCCTTGCAGTAGCCAATGGGAACTCCCGAGGCGTTCCACTGCCCCTGCTTTGCCGCTTCCCATCTGCCGCCCTCCATGCGCAGCCTGATGGTCTCCCGCTCCATCTCCGCGAACGTCCCGAGCAACTTCAGGAAGAAGCGGCCCATCGGGGTTTCCGTGTCGAACGATTCCTCACAGGAAGCGAGACCCTTATCGTGGGGAGCCAGGTGGTCCTCCCAGATGGCGCACAGGTCGCGCGTGCTGCGGGAAAGCCGGTCGACTTTGTAGGACACCACCACGTCCCACTTGCCGTTGGTCGAGTCCATCAGCAGTCGCTGCAAAGCCGGCCTGTGGAGCGATGCGCCGGAGTGCCCGAGGTCCTCGTAGACCTCGGCGATTTCCCACTCCTTCATGGCGCAGTAGGCTTCACACCGGCGGCGCTGCATGTCCACACCATACTTCTCCGCCTGCTCGTCGGTGCTCACGCGCAGGTAGATCGCTGCTTTCACTTCACACCTCCTTGTCTTTGGCCACCGCGAGAAGGCCCGCGGCAGTCCGATTGCTGCCCTTGCTCAGGGGGTAGCGCGACCGCCGCGGGCCTGTGGTGTGCTCCCAGGGGCAGCAGATCGGCGCAAACCCCCTGAGCACATGGACCTTACCTCGAAGTGGCCGGAAGTCAAGGGTCAAAGTTGCCGCCTTCGCCGCCTTTCAGCGCTTGTCCGGCCAGGCACCCGCCTCGGAGACGATCTGTTCGTCACGGGCGCTCGCCACGCCCTTGCGCACGGCGTCCACCGCCATCTCCAGGCGCTCCTGGTCAAACTGCCGCTTGACCTCCTCCTCGTCGGCGAGCCGGCGTTTGGAGAAGACAACTTTGTCACCGAGTTGCTTCGCTTCGGCATCGAGCCGCTCGAGGTCGGCTTGGAGCGCGGCAGCCAGGCTGGCCGGTCGCTCCTCCAGGCGCACGCGCAGCTTGCGGCGCTCCTCTTCGGCCTCCCTATCAGGGATGTGACCACCGGCCGCCTGCGCCAGCGCATCGAGGGCCGCCAGGCGCGCTCGGTCAGTGCGGAGTGCTTCCACCTGCTCAGTCTGTTCCTCGGCGAGCACGGTGAGGTGCTCCTGAGCGCGGCGCTGCTGCTCCCGGATGTGGGCGACCTGCGCCTCCAGGTAGGCGATCTCGGCGCGACGGGAAGCCAGGCTGAGCGGGTCAGGCGACACTCTTCCCAGTCGCCGATGAAGAGTCGCCTCCATCGGTTTCTCTTGGAATTCGTTCATCTCTCTTACCTCCTCGATGGTGTGGTTCATCAGAACACTTCGACCGCGCGGCTGCTGCCACGGGCATATCGAAAACGCTCACAGGAATCCGTCCTGCCTACCAACTCTCGGCTGAGGGAACACCGCAGGCCGGCCTCGATAGCCTGCCCACCAGCAGGCAGGCCGGTGGCCGCGTCCCAGGTCTGCTCGAACCAGTGGATGCGCTGGATGACGTGGTCGCAGCGCTCGCAGATGTGGTCGGTAAGGGGACGCCGATCGGTCATCATCACAGTCCCAACACCTCCCTCCAGTGCTCGCCGTAGATGCGCTCCAGGTCATCCCGCGTCCAGATGCGCCCGGGCCGGCGCGCCGCCGCGCACTCCAGCGCCGCCATGCCGAGGCTGATGACCACGTCATCGTGCCGGTTCGCCGCATGGTCAATCCGCCAGCCATAGGGAGTTTGTCGCGCCTGAACAGTGAGCAGTTCGTCCTCCAGCAGGGCATGAGGGAAGAAGCGAAGCAGCCCTCCTGCCACAAGGTGGTGCAGGTTGGCCGAGAGCCTGGCAACGAAGTCGTTCGTGAACTTCACCGCCCGGACGCGGTGCATCCGCAGGCGCTGCACGGTCGCCTGCAACTGCCACGGGTCAACGCTGACGGTGAGGTTCGGGAAGGCGCGCAAGGCCCACTCGATGTGGTTCTCGACCGCTGCAATCTGGACGGGATACTGCTGGCTCCCCTCCCAGACATGAATGGCATCGGTCACAATACGGCCGGCCTCGAAGTCCTTGTGCACGATCACGGCTGCGGCGCGGTCGTGAGTCAGACCGAGATCGACTCCCATGAAGTAGGGGATGCCGCGCTTGCCGACGGCCTGGGGCTGAAGGTTGGCATCACGGCAGGCCATCACTTGCTCACGCGTCCATACCGAGCCGACCGCCGATACCCACTTGTTCTCATGCAGTCGCTGGAAGACTGGGCCGGGCAAGGTGCGCCGCGCCTCCTCGATGTCCTCCTCCCGAATCCAGGGCGGGCGCTGCTGATCTCCCTCCAGCCAGAGGCAATACCAGCGCGGTTCGCTGCCGCCAATAGCGCGCTCGTAGATCTCATAGCAGATGCTGTTGAGGTCGTGACCGGCAGTCGTGCAGGCGATCAACACGGCCTCGGGGCGCTTGACCAAGCTCGAATACATGGCGTCCCACAACTCTCGGTTTGGCTGCACGTGCAGCTCGTCGAACAAGACGGCGTGGGGAGCCAGGCCGAAGCTGGTCGGCACGTCGGCGCTCAGAACGCGGAAGACCGCGCCAGTCGCGGGCACTTCGATTGCATCCCGATAGGCCTGAGTGCAGCTTGCCAGGAGGCGACTTGCCCGCCGGATACGGGCCATTCGCTCGGCGATCAAGCGCGCCTGGTCGCGATCCCCCGCGCAGGCGAAGACCTCCGTCCCCTCGCCCCGGCAGATCAGTTCATACCAGGCGACCCGCGCCAACCACTCTGTCTTTCCGAAGCCGCGAGGCAGCCCGATCAGGGCAACGCGGGGACGCACCTCGCCCTCGTAGATCGCCCTGGTCGCCTCGATCTCCCAGGGCACCGGATCGAAAGGCTTCCCGCCCTCGACGGGGCAGATTTCCTGCATGAAGGCGAGCGCGCCTGCGGGGTAGCGATAGCGGGCCAGGGCGCGGGCGTCGAGTCTCACGGTTCGCCCTCCTCGTCACCCGCCGCCTGTTTGCCCTCACGTGGCGGCGTGTGCGCCTCTTCCTCGCCCGGTGGGGGAAGGACTCGCGCCTCGCCCTCAATCGCGCCCACAGGGGCACGTGGCGCGTCATTCGTGCGCACGGCGACGGCCAGGATAGCCGCCGCCAGGTCACTCTGCTCCCCACGCGGCTTCGTCCAGGAGTGGCGCTCTCGCATTCGGTCGCGGCTGATCAGGGCGTACAAATACTGTCTCGCCGCGCCCTGAAAGGCCAGCCCTTCGGTGTTGCTGGCGCGCAGTAGGCCGGCCCGGGCGAACCAGCGCTCACAGATCAGCATGATCGTGCCGAGCCGCTCGTATTCGGCCAAGGCGTCCAGTTCCGCCAGGGAGAGGTGGCTGCCAGCCGACTCGATGATCTCCCCGGTGTCTGGATCGCAGGCGGCCGGATCGAGATCGGCGATCATGGCCTCCAGGCGCTCCCTCTCCAGTTCGGGAAGGACTGGGCAGCCGTGCTCGGCCTCCCCGCGCCGCTCGCACTGCTCCCAGACGAATGGGCACGAACCGGGGTGACAGGGCACGGTTGCCCGCTGCTCCCAGGTGCGGGTGCGCAGCCCGTGTTTGACGGGATGGGGCAGGTTTTCCGTCACTGCCCGCTTTCCGGCCTCAGTTTTCGGCCCAGAAGTCGCCATTTCGCCTCGTTCTCGCCCGCTCAGGGCGATACACAAACACTGTCACCAGACTCCTCTCCGCGAACGACACCGCCAGCCCAATAGCGCCGGAGGGTATGGAGTCCTGACGGGCACACGTCCGCCGCGCCGCAGTTTTCGGGTCACCAGGCCGCCCGCCCGCAGGCTGCGAAGGCTGCGCCCCGCCCGTCTCAAGGCGGGGGCGCAGCTTCGGCAGCGGGTTGGCGCACATCTGGCGCAGATAGCGTCGGAATGATGTGCGCCAAGCAACTCTATATAGGGGCGTTGGCGCAAATGCCCGAACTGCGCCAAGCCTTGGCGCAGATTTGGCGCAGATGCTTGTTTCAGAGCAGCGCCAGGTCAACATTTCCCGTCCTCCCGAACAGCACTTTGCGTCCGCGCTTGCCCACCCGAACGATCTGCTTGGCGGTCTCCAGTTCCCCCAGAGCACGCTGAGCCGTGCGCTCGCTGATCCGCTGCGCCTTCGCTCTCGCCAGCAGTGTCGGACGATCAACCGGCTTGCCCTCCTCCCCGAGCCACCCCAGGATGGAGAGCTTGGCTTCCTGCAACTTGTCGCCGTCTGGGGGCAACTCGTCCACATAGCAGATGCTCAATCCGCCCTCTTCGCCTGCGACGAATTCCACGCCGAAGGTCTCAATCGAAGGCACCCAACGGCTCTTCTCGTGCTCGACAAAGAGGCTGCCTGGCTGACGCACGCGGAGGAAGAGATGGGTATCAACCGCGCCGCGCAGATCGGTCGAGCCGCGCACCATCTGGCTGGCCGCGTTGGAGACCTGGGAAAGCTTGCGAGTGTGATGCAGCACCAAGACGGCGCAGCCGAAGTCGGTCGCCAGGTGTTTGAGGTTGCGCAGGGCGACTCGCACCTCGGCGCTGTTGTTCTCGTCGCCAGCGAAGCAGCCGCGGAAGGAGTCAATGACCAGCAAGGCGGGAGCGAGTTCTTCCAGATCGGCGCGCAGCAACGCGTTCCCATCGGGCTGATCAACCAACAGGCCGGTATCGAGACGAAATCGAATGGGAAGCTCCGAGGGCAACTCCGGGTCGCACTGACGCAACTGCCAGATACGTTGGTGCAGGAGGCTTTCCACCGATTCCTCATCGAAGTAGAGCACCGGCCCCTGGGTGACAGGGAAATGACCGAGCCAAGGACGGCCGGAAGCCACCGCGTGGGATAGCTCCAGGGCCAGCCAGCTCTTGCCCGCGCCGCTGTCGCCGCTGAGGATGTTGACTGTCTCCTGGGGGAAGAGGGGTTCCACGATCCATCGGATGGGCCCGGGTTCTTTGGTGGCGAACCTGATGTACTCGACAGTGCGCCCCACTTCGCTCGTAGCGAGTGGCTCGGCGACCGGCAGACTGGCGAAGTCTTCCCTGCTATGCGTCAGCAGGAAGTCATCAAGACCCACCTTCTCCCCGTTGAGGCCCGAAGGCAGACGCACCCGACGCACCTGCGCGCCGCGTGAGGTCAGCTCGCGGGCAAGTGTTTCCTCTGCTGCACGCACGCTCTCATTCTCAATCAGGTCGCTGTCGAAGACGATAGAGACCTGGCGGCCCCACCAGTGAATGTTGCAGAGATCGGGAAGCGGGAAGCTGCGGCCGTCGAACTTGGTGCGCCACGACCAGACGCCAGACAGCCCGATGCAAGGAATGCCCGCCTGACAAGCGGCCAGGCTCTTCTTTTCGCCTTCGGTGATCGTCAGAGGGATGGCCGAGTTGCTGGCTGTGCCCTTCGCGAGGTTGGGCGGCAGGTAGAGGCGATTTCGTTCCCCTCGTCGAGTCAGATAGCGGATTGAATGGCCGTTATTGCTCTGAAGAGGGTGATCGAGGCGCACGCGAACGTAGCGGCTGCCATCGCCAAAGATGCAGCCGGGATAGGGAATCGCCATACCCGCGCACGCAGTCGGGTAATCGAGCAGGCGGCGCACCTCATGGGCACCCAGGGAGCGGAAGCCAGCCGCCGCGATGGTCTCATCGCTCAGGCCGGAGCGACGCAAGTCAGCCACGTGCTCAGGCGTCAGCATCGCATCTTCCCTCCTCCCCGGTCTCGTGATCTTCTTGCTCCGCTGCTACCATCGCCAGGTCAAGTTGTCGCGCGGCAGCGCAATTGAGTATGCGATCCCAGGCCGCGCGATAGACCGCGCCCACATCCTCGCAGGGAATCTGGCGAATACTCACGATCCGAAACGGCCTATCGTCGCGTCGCCTGGGCAAGGCTTTCCTCAGTCTGTTGACTCCAGGTGGTCGGTCACCAGGGCGCGCCGCCGCGCCTGGATGAGCGCAGCGTGGCGCTGGCGCATCTCGGCGATGTCCTCGCCCAGGCGGATAAGGGCGGACTCCAGCCGGGCGGGAAGCCTCGCCAGTTCGCCTCGCTCGCACATCGTGATCGCCCCGAGGCTCATACCGGCGAAGGCGGCCAGATCGGCTGCGCGCCAGCCCAAGCGCTGCCGCAGCTCCTTGATCGGCGATCTCTCCATCTTCGTCTCCCTTCCCTCAGCAGCCAGACAAAAGAAAAAGGCGGGCCTTCTCGGAGCCGTCTGGGGTCACCAGGTGGACAGCTCTCAGAAAGCCCGCCTCTCGGTATCGAGTCGGCGGCTGCCTATTCAGTTGGTCGCATCAGGCAGACCGCCTCGAGCGGGCTCCCTGGTGTCCAGGGCGCTCCTCGGAAGGTCCGCCGTATCTGCGCGATGATGGCGGTATTCAGTTGTCGCCATCCCTGCGCTCGCCGCTCATGCCATCTCGTGGCGAGGAAGGCAGATAGCTCGCCGCAGGGAACTGCTGGCGTGATGCCACCAATATGATACCGCACCCGCGCGTCTTGTCAATACCCCCTTTCGTGCCAGCAGGTAACGGTCTGCTGAGGGAGCGGCAGCGGTAAGAAGGGCTGAGGAGAGGTCTGGCGAATACTGCCAGAGTTTGGTAACCTCTACCAGGTCGGGCGGTGCGATAGGCATGAGGCGGATTCAGGACTACATGACCATCGGTGAGGCAGCCGAGTTCTTGGGCGTCTCAGACAGCACGCTGCGCAACTGGGACCGCCTCGGAAAGCTCAAGGCGGTGCGCAACCCGATGAATCGCTACCGCCTCTACCGCAAGTCGGATCTCGAGACGGTGCTCCAGGAAATGGACGTTCAGACCCACCATCTGCGTTCCGGGCGCAAACGGGGGCGATAACATGGCAAACCAGAAGCGTGGCCAATCAGGAGCCGGCGACGGCCGTGTTCACCGGCGCATCGAGGAATGGAAAGGCAAACTGGTGGACCTTTCGCGGCGCAATCGGCTGCTATTCTTCAGGGCAAGCCGTACAGGCACCTTGAAGGTTGTCGAGCCCCCTTCAGAAGAGGTATTCGAGCGATTTGCCGTACGCTCCCGTTCGTGGCGGTTCTGGGCTCCACCTCCCGAGGAAGACACTCCCTCAGATGAACGGCCAAAGGAGGTGGGGCTGTTTGGCACTGAGACAGAGTACGACACCCAGGAAGACGTTGAGCCTGGGAAACCTGCCAGGCACAGGAAGCGCTTCTTCGAGCTGTCGGTTTCGCCGTCGCGCAAAGCGGATGAACTCGCCTCCAATGTAGGGGACCCGGCAGAGCTTGTGCGGATAGTGAAAAACCTGCACCGAAGATCTCGTACAGATTTCGAGGAGCGCGGTGTGCGCATCCTTCACCTCGCCTTCGGAATGCTCGACTGGAGAGAAACAGAGACCAATGAGGCTGTGCGATCACCCCTCGTTCTTGTTCCAGCAGAGCTTGTTCGAGAGTCAGCCCAAGAGCCCTTTGAGATTCGACCCGTTGAAGAGGATGCCGTTCTGAACCCTGCGCTTGACGTGAAACTGCGCAACGACTTTCGCATCGAACTGCCACCGATCCCCGAGGACTGGGAGGAGGTAGGCCTCCGAGATTATCTCGACGAGGTCGCAAGGCGTACCAAACGCCGAGGATGGTCAGTGGCTCTCGAAACGTGGATCGGCCTGTTCTCATTCCACAAGCTGGTCATCTACCGTGATCTCACTGCCAACAGCCAGTTGGTATCCAGCCATGCCATAGTGCGCAGCCTTGCAGGTGAACCCGCGGATGACGCGGCCATCGGGGACGGCGCGCCCGCGACGCAAGAGCTCGACCGGTGGCATGATCCTAAGGGTAGCTTCCTGGTCGTGGATGCCGATAGCAGCCAGCTCGCGTGCATCGAGGCTGTGAAACGCGGCACGAGTCTGGTGTTGCATGGCCCGCCGGGCACCGGCAAGAGCCAGACCATCACCAATGTGATAGCAGAGTCCATCGCGGCGGGGAAGACCGTGCTTTTCGTCTCGGAGAAGATGGCTGCGCTCGAGGTTGTATACAAGCGGTTGAGAGAGGCACATCTGGATCACTTCTGTCTTGAGCTGCACAGCCACCGAGCCAACAAGCGCGAAGTAGTGCAGGCGCTTCATCGATGCCTCGAGGAGCAACTGGAAGCGAAGGGGAGGCTTTCCGCGCACGAACTGGAAACCCTGATCAGGAGGAGACAGCAGCTCTGCGACTACGTTCACGCCCTTCATCTCGTGCGGGAGCCAATGGCACGAAGCACCTTCGACATTCTCGCGGAGCTCTCGGGGCTTCACCGGGTTCCTCTTGTACCGTTTGACTATCCCGATGTGCCCGCTCTCTCGCCATCCCTGCTCGCGCAGATAGGCGAGAGTGCGAGCCGTCTCCAGACTGTGTGGCATGTAGCACTGGAAGGGCCGGCGTTTCCTTGGAACGGCTGCGTTGAGCGCGCCTACACAGCGGCGACGCGTACTTCCTACCAGCAGGTGCTAGAGAGATGCGCCAACTCTGTGGCTCGACTTGCCGACGCTTCCCGGTCGGCGGCCGAGACGGTCGGCGCGACACCATGCCCCTCCACCTTCGACGGCTGCCGTTGGCTCGTCGAGACGCTGCGGCTTCTTGCGGGGAGTCCTCGCCCTGACCCTTCGTGGCTGGTGACTCCTGACCTCGATCCGCTGGTCGACGAGGCGCGCCGCCTACAGGCACTCACACAGACCTACCGGGGCATCCGCCAAAAGGTACTGACTCGTCACGGCCCTAGTTTCCTCAACCTTCCAACCTCCCTGCGAGACACGATTGCCACAGCACATCGCGACACAGCCGTCTTGCTCCAAGGGGACGCCACGGATGAGCGGGCGCTACTTGCCAACGCCCAAGACATCGCAAAGTGGGCCGAGGACTTGGCCCAGCGAGCCGCAGAGTGGGAAACCGACGGGCGCAGACTTGTGGACCTGCTCGGTCTACCCGACCAAGTGGTGACGACGAAGAGAGTGAAGGAGCTCATTCGGCTTGTTGAACTCTGTGCGGTGGAACCGAAGCCTGACGGGAGATGGCTGGACCCACGGCAGTGCCGAGAAGTTGGGGAGGAACTCCCTCGTCTTCGCGGGGCCTACAGTGCTTACCTGACTGGTCGAGACAATCTGCGCAGGCGTTACACTGAGGACTTCCTCGGCCTTGATCTGGATCGCCTTGTCGAAGCGTTTTCAGGAAGATATGCATCCTGGCTGCGGTGGTTGCGGCCTAGTTTCCATCGCGACAGAAGGGCGATAGCCCGATGTTCCCTGGACGGTCGAGTGTCTCGAACGGTGCGCGATGACCTTGTCCTAGCGCGGGAGACGAAGCGGCGCAGAGCCAAGCTTGATAGCCAGGCCCAGCAGGTCGAGGCCCTGATAGGGGCTTACTATCGAGGGTATGATACCGATTTCGAGAGAGTGGAACGCGCTCTCGCCATAGCCACCGAGGCCCTCAATCTGGCCGGGTGCACCCCGCTGCCAGACCTGCTTCGAGGCCAGCTCGCGCTAGACGGAATGGTATCAGCAGAGGCGCGAGATACCGCTGCGCGGCTGTGCGACAGCCTTGCGGAGTCGCAGACCTCAGCGAATCTCGTCGGGGCTGTGCTGTCAATCGCCAGGTTGCCGACTTCCTCATTGCCTCCGGCTCAAACACCTTTGCCCCAACTTCGGAAGTGGGCCGCGGCTCTCGCTGTCGCGGCGAGCCACCTAGGTGACGGGATTCAGGCAGCAGCACAGGCCTCCACGGGCGGCCTACCCGAAACCATCGGTGAGCTGCTATCCGACCTGGACATGGTCTGCCAACTGCGAGAGCTGGACGCACAGATTGCTGGCGAGAGCGAGCGCCTAAGACGGGCATACGGCCAACGCTTCCGTGGGATGGATACCTCGTGGGAAGATGTGCTGATGGGACTGGAGTGGGCAGCTCGCGCACGACGCCACTTCAGCGGCCGTGAGATGACGCCGGCCTTCGTTAATGTCGCAGTTGACAGGCCGTCTGAAGCGCCCGATCCAGACACGCTCGATGCGCTCCTGCGACAGGCCGAAGGCGACCTCGCCACACTCGAGGCAAGATTTGAGGAAACGCCGGCTCTGGAAGGGGTGCCGCTGCGCGATCACTCATTTGAGCGAATCTTGAGCCGCGTCGCGGAGATGGTGAGACGACTCGATGATATCCGCGACTGGGTGGATTTCCAGGCGCGCCGAGCGGATTTTGTCGATGTGGGACTCGGCGACCTCTTCCCTCAGTTGGAAGCACACATGCCCGCCGCTGACCTCATACCACAGGTTGTGCGGCGCGCCGTCCTGCAGAAGTGGGTTGAGCACGTGTTCGAGCAGGAGCCAGCACTTGGCAGATTCAGGGGACAGGATCACGAGAAGCTTATCGCGGAGTTCAGAGAGCTCGACCGTCGTCACTGGGAAGTGGGCGCGCATCGAGTGATCGCTGAGGTTAACAAGCACAAGCCACATGTGGACTACGTGCCCAGCGGCTCGGAGATCAGCTTGCTGAAGCATGAGGCCCTCAAGAAGAGCCGTCACCTACCCATACGGAAGCTCTTCGACAGGATTCCACTGCTTGTCACACGGCTCAAACCTTGTCTGTTGATGAGTCCCGTCTCGGTGAGCCAGTTCCTGAGTCCTACGATGAACTTCGACCTGATTGTGTTTGATGAAGCATCTCAAATCTGCACCGAGGATGCCGTAGGTGCGATCTATCGGGGCGCGCAACTGCTTGTATGTGGCGACCGCAAGCAGCTTCCTCCGACGGCCTTCTTTCAGGCCGGGATGTCTGAAGAGTTCGATGAGGATGAACCAGGTGACCAAGAGGAGTTCGCCCCGTTGGACAGCGTGCTCGACGAGTGTCTCGCAATGAACATGCGCGAGGGATGGCTCCGGTGGCACTACCGGAGTCGTCACGAATCGTTGATTGCCTTCTCGAATAGCCGCTTCTACGACTGGCGCCTGGTCACGTTCCCATCTTGCTTTCAGGAACATGAGGACCTGGGCATCAAGTTCGTTCACGTCGCAGACGGAGTCTATGACCGAGGTGGTAAGCGCGACAATGCGCGCGAGGCTGAAGTCGTCGCGGATCTGGTGTTCGAACACTTCCTGCGGCACCAGACAAGCAAGTCCCTGGGCGTGGTGGCATTCAGTCAGGCCCAGATGGAGACGATTGAGGACGAGCTGGAACGGCGTCGGAGAGAACGGCCTGAGATGGAGCGCTACTTCACGGGCGACCGCATGGAAGGGTTTTTCGTGAAGAACCTGGAGAACGTCCAAGGGGACGAGCGGGATGTCATGATCTTCAGCATCGGCTACGGCAAAGACCGAACAGGTCGCATGACCATGAACTTTGGCCCGCTGAACCAGGCCGGCGGCGAGCGCAGACTGAATGTCGCCGTCACGCGTGCGCGCGAGAAGGTTATCCTCGTTAGCTCGATTCGCGCTGCCGACATCGACTTATCGGCAACTCAAGCTCCCGGCGTTCTCATGCTGCACCGATACCTGGACTATGCAGAACGAGGCGTAGTCGCGCTGGAGCTTTCGGCCGCAACAGGAGGGGATTTCGAATCGCCCTTGGAGAGGGACGTCGCTCAAGCGATCCGAGAAATGGGCTACGACGTCGTCCCACAGGTTGGGTGTAGTGGGTTCCGCATTGACCTCGGTGTCGTTGACCCCGGCCAACCAGGTTGTTTCCTGGTGGGTATTGAGTGTGACGGTGCCAGTTACCACCACTCCTATGTCGCTCGCGACAAGGATCGCCTCAGGCAGGAGGTTCTGGAGCGACTGGGCTGGCGTATCCATCGCATCTGGTCACCAGATTGGGTGAACCGGCGCACCACTGAAGTCGAACGTTTGAGAACAGCAATTGAACAGGCACGGAGTGGACGGTCGGGTGCACGAAGCCAACCGTCTTGTTCCGATAACCCGGGCCCGGCTGGTCGGAGCCTCCCGCCTCCGAGCGTGAAGACCGTGGAGGTTGGTAATGGGAACGACTCGCCAGCCGGCCTATCGTGGACAACGCCCTACCAAGTCAGCAGACTCAGGGCAAGAGGTAGCGTTGACCCCAACTTCTATCTTCCCGAACACCGCCCAGAACAAGTCCGCCTGGTCGAAGAGATTGTCGCCCTGGAGGGACCCGTCCACGTGGAGTTGGTAGGGCGCAGGCTTGCGGAGGCATGGGGGTTGCAGCGAGTAGGCAGCCGGATGCAAGCTGCCATTGAGGAAGCGATTGGTCTTGGAGTGCGCCGAGGCAAGGTCAAGCGTGTAGGCGACTTCCTCTGGCCCAGCAACCCGGAGTTTCGTCTGGCCGTGAGAATCCCCGTACCGGGTAATGAGAAGACGATGCGACGGGTAGAGCACGTATCGCCGACCGAGATTGCACAAGCGATGCGGCATATTGTTCAGGCAGGCGTAGGTGTCTCTGCCGACGCGCTCATCGTGGAAGTCGCGCGAGTCTTCGGCTTCGAGCGGACCGGATATCGAATCCGTCGGCAGCTCGAGCAGATACTGAACCACCTGATTCGTAAGGGCAACCTCGTGCGACAGGGGGACCTGCTGCACGTGGGGAACTCTCGTTCTTGAGGGGTCGCTTCCCATTCGAGAGTGGCACTTGGATAGCACCAGCGTTTGGGCTTCGGCTCACGAACGCGCTCGCGCCAGCGCCTCCTTCGGCACGGAGATCGAGAACGAGAGGAGCGCTTCGCCCTCCTGGGGAATGTAGACCCGTGGGTCGGAGTGTCTTCGCTGCGCTCAGGATGACACCCGGCGGCGCCGGACCCCGCCGGGGCGCCCTCTCCCTCAGCGCCGTCTGCGCTTGGGCGTGCGGCGCTTGGCCGGGGAAGCGAGCGGGCGGCCGGGGGCCTGCTGGAGGCCGCGGATGCGGTCCCGCAGCTTCGCCGCCTCCTCGAAGCGCAGCTCCTGGGCGGCCAGCCTCATGTCGTGCTCGAGTTCCGCGATGACGTTCGGGAGCTGGTCCTCCGGCAGACCGTCGCCGGCGCTGTAGATCGCCTCTTCCTCGGCCACCCCCTCGACCAGCAGGTCGCGGATGGCCTTGCGCACCGACTCGGGCGTGATGCCGCGCTCCCGGTTGTACTCCAGCTGGCGCTCTCGGCGCCGGTTCGTCTCCTCGATGGCGCGGCGCATCGAGTCGGTCATCTCGTCCGCGTACATGATCACCTGCCCGGAGAGGTGCCGCGCGGCGCGGCCGATGGTCTGGATGAGCGAGATCTCCGAGCGCAGGAAGCCCTCCTTGTCGGCGTCGAGGATCGCCACCAGGCTCACCTCTGGCAGGTCGAGCCCCTCCCGCAGCAGGTTGATCCCGACCACCACATCGTAGACGCCCAGGCGCAGGTCCCGCAGGATCTCGCTCCGCACCAGGGTCTCGATCTCGGAGTGCAGATAGTGGACCTTCAGGCCCATCTCCTCCAGGTACTCGGCCAGGTCCTCGGCCATCTTCTTGGTCAGCGTGGTCACCAGCACCCGCTCGCCGCGGGACACCCGGCCCTGGATCTCGCCGATGAGGTCGTCCACCTGGCCCTTGGTCGGGCGCACGATCACTTCGGGGTCCACGAGCCCGGTGGGCCGGATGATCTGCTCGACGACCTGCTCGCTGACCCGCAGCTCGTAGGGCCCCGGGGTGGCGGAGGTGAAGATAACCTGGCCGATGCGCGCCTCGAACTCCTCGAAGGTGAGGGGCCGGTTGTCATAGGCGGAGGGGAGCCGGAAGCCGTGCTGGACCAGGCTGTCCTTGCGGGAGCGGTCACCGGCGTGCTGGCCCATGATCTGGGGGATGGTCTGGTGGCTCTCGTCCACGATGAGGAGGAAGTCGTCCGGGAAGTAGTCGAGCAGCGTGTAGGGGGGCTGCCCCGGGCCGCGGCCGTCGAAGTGGCGGGAGTAGTTCTCGATGCCGGCGCAGTAGCCGATCTCGCGGATCATCTCCATGTCATAGCGGGTGCGCTGCTCCAGCCGCTGGGCCTCCAGCAGCATCCCCCGCTCCCGGAAGTAGCGCAGCCGCTCCTCCAGCTCCTCGGCGATGGACTGGAGCGCGCGCTCCTGCTGCTCCAGGGTGGAGACGTAGTGCGTGGCGGGGAAGATCATCGCCGCCTCCCGCTCCTCCGTCACCTCGCCGGTGACCGGGTCCACGGAGAGGATGCGCTCGACCTCGTCCCCGAACATCTCGATGCGGGTGATGCGCTCCTCGTCCACAGGGAGGACCTCCAGCACATCGCCCCGGACCCGGAAGGTCCCCCGCGCCAGCGCGGTGTCGTTGCGCTTGAACTGCATGTCCACCAGCCGGCGCAGCAGCCGGTCCCGGTCGTAGGTCCCGCCTCGCTGGACGTGAAAGGTGGAGCGCTCGTACTCCTGGGGGGAGCCGAGGGCGTAGATGCAGGAGACGCTGGCCACCACGATCACGTCTCGGCGCTCGAAGAGGGCCTGGGTGGCGTAGTGGCGCAGGCGGTCAATCTCCTCGTTGACGGAGGAGTCCTTCTCGATGTAGGTGTCGGTCTGGGGCAGGTAGGCCTCGGGCTGGTAGTAGTCGTAGTAGCTGACGAAGTAGGCCACCGCGTTGTTGGGGAAAAACTCGCGGAACTCGCCGCAGAGCTGGGCGGCGAGGGTCTTGTTGTGCGCGAGCACCAGCGTGGGCCGCTGGACCCGCGCGATGACGTGGGCGATAGTGAAGGTCTTGCCGGAGCCGGTGACGCCGAGCAGGGTCTGGCGCTTCATGCCCTTCAGCACCCCCTCGGCCAGCCGGGCGATGGCCTGCGGCTGATCGCCCCGCGGGGTGAGCTCGGTGAGCAACTCGAACGGCCGGGCCATGGGATACCTCGAACTGCCATTATACCATACAGACGGACGTTTGGGGAGGGTGGTTGCGCCGCCCCGATGCTACTGGGCGCTGGCCCTCAGCTCGAGCCAGAAGTGGCGCCCCCCGGAGTGCGTATACCCGTAGCCGAAGGGGCTCACCCAGGGGCGGCTCCCGTAGTCCCCGACGCCCTGGGGCGAGTAGCACAGCGAGGCGCGGTAGCGGCCCAGCGCGCGGCTGAGCGCCAGGCGCGTGGTGCGCACCGCGTAGACGTCCAGTCGGGAGTAGAAGTGGTCCAGCTCGAAGCTCCACAGGGGTCGCCCCGCCCGGTCGCGGCCCAGGGGCAGGGCGTGGGTGAGCCGGACGGAGCCGAACTGCCGGGAGCCGTCCAGCTCCTGAGAGGCGCTGAACTGGAGGTTGACGCCCTGCACGTCGCCGCTGCCCCGGAGGGTGAGTAGTTGCCGGCCCGTGTCGAAGAGGGTGGGCCGCACGCCGCGGGCGGCGCCCGAGTAGCTGTAGGTCAGGCTGGCGTTGCTGGTGGCGTCGAACCGGCGGTGGAGCGTCAGGCGGCCGTCGAGCAGCCCCCGCGCGCCGCCATCGAGCGCCCACGCGTAGCCCGTTCTGAGGCTCGCGGCGAGGTCGGCGCCGCGGCCCAGGGGCCGGGTGGGCAGGTCGAAGCTGAGGTCGAGCCCTGGCGAGGTGGTGCGGGAGGAGCTGCGCTCGGCGAGCACCAGCGGCTCGCCCGTGGCCGGGTCGAGGAGCACGAGGCCGGCGAGGTCGTCGTCACCGGGGTGGCTGACCGAGTGGCGCAGGTGAAGGGAGGGGGTCATGAGCACACCGGCGCCCAGCCGGGTGCTCTGGAATCGGTAGCCCCCGTCGGCGAAGTAGTCCTGCGAGCCGCCGAAGCGGCTGGCGGAGAGTGAGAGCGACAGCCGCCCGCCGGGCGTGGGGCGGAAGTAGTTAAGCCCCGCGCCGCGAAAGCCCGGGCTGTCCTCGAAGTTGAGCAGGCTGGCGTCCGCGGTCACCCGGGAGCCGCCGGCCAGCTCCTGACGATGCTCCCAGCGGATGGCGCGGCGGGGGTCGGTGACGTCATCGAGCGTCAGGGCCCCCTCGCTGCGGCCGGGGCTGCTGTAGGATTCCCGCAGCCCCAGCGACCAGCCCAGCTCGTACTGGGCGCCCGCGAGAGCCCGGTTGCGGGTGAGGTGGAGTGAGCCGATCCGGTTGGCGGTCGCGCGGTAGTAATAGGGCACATCGAGGCTCACGCCCTCCGCGGAGCTGAACCCGAGGACATCGCTGAAGACGGCATCCCCCGACATGGGGTCGAGGACGTGGCGCCGGAGGCTCATCACCCTGGTGTCGTCCACGTAGAAGGTCGCGTGGTCGAGCACCACCCTGCGGCCGGGGTCCACGAGCGCCCGCTCGGCCTTCACCCAGGTGCGGGTGTCGCCGGTGTCCAGGGGGTCCCACAGGCCGGCCTCCTCCCGCTCGTCGGGACGGATGTCGAGCCGGTCGCCCTCCACGACGAGGCGCACCACCTCCTCCTCCACGCGCAGCAGCCGGCCCCGCAGGGAGAGCAGGTCGTAGCGCAGCGCGTCGGCGCGCAGCTCCCGGTCTCCCGAGCGCAGGACCACATTCCCCTGGGCGCATACGCGGCTGGGACTCACCTCATACTGGATGGCGTCGGCCCGGATCTCGAGGGCTTGATGGCGGAGCGCCGCTCCCCAGGAGGCGACGAAGACGCGCTGGCTGGGGCTGTAAGCCACCTCCTCCGCGGAGAGCTCCACCACGGCCGAGCCCCGCGGCGCGCTGCCGGGCGTGCCGTAGAACTCGACCTCGAGGGTGCCCCGGCTGGCGCCGACCATGGCCGAGACCAGGGCCGTGCCCGCCGCGGTGGAGGGCCTGAGCGCGGTCTGGGCGAGGCCGCCGAGGGTCTGGACGGGGGAGACAATCTCACCGAGGGTGGTCACGAACCGCACCAGCGTGCCGTCGGGGGCTGGCCGCCCGAGCAGGTCGCGCACCTCGACGGTGATGGCGACTGGGGTCTCGCCGTCGGCCGGGGCGCGCTGGGGATCGGCCCGCAGCTCGAGGAGGTAGCCGGCCGGGCTCTGCGCCCAGGCGGCCCCGGTCGCCAGCGCGATCAGCGCGGCCGCCAGCCACAGTGTCCGCCTGCTCAGCATGCCGACCTCATGCCCGCTCTCCAAGGAACGGCGGGGCCCCCATCCCCGGGGCCCCGCCAAGGCCAGCCACTCTATGCCCTACTGGGCCCTGAGCACGGGCCTGTCCTGGGTCCGCAGCACTCGGTCCTGGCGGGGGTGCTGGGGCAGCCTCTCGCCGGGCACGCGCGCCCGCGCCAGGGCCTCGCGGTCGCGGTGGATCTCGCTGGCGCGCTCCAGCGAGGAGGAGAGCAGCACGAGGCGCTCCCGCTGGCTCCAGACCCAGCCGTAATCGTTCACACGATCCAGGGGCCACGGCCGGGGCTGGGTCGGGTCCTCCCGGTTCCGTGCGCCAACTCGCCACCAGAGGATGTTACCTGTGCCGGGGACTTGGTTCAGGTTCACCTGGACGCTGTGAAGCGCGTACGCCTGATAGTCGGTCCAGACGCCGGGGATGGTCTGCTGGTAGGTCCTGTCAGGCGGGAAGGTGTTGTAGGGGTCGCGGGCCACCTGGACGATGGCCTCATCAGCCCCGATCGGTGAGTAGAAGAAGAAGGTGGCGATGTTGCCGGGGGACACCAGCGCGTGGGAGGCGAAGGGCGGGCCGACGGTCATGATGTAGTTGCGCGGCGAGGACCACTCGGTCTCGCGCTCGAACCGCCATTCGTAGACCCCTGCCTCGATCCGCCTCTTCACCAGCACCACCGGGCGCACGCGGTACACATAGGGGACCCCGGTGATGGGCCCGATGGGCAGCCACCGGTAGGTGATGGAGGTTGCCCCGTAGGTATCGGTCTCCACCTCGAGCCCAGCCACGTCCGACGGGTCATCGTCCGTGACCGTAACGGAACTCCAGCTTATGGTGCCCAGGGCGTTGTCGGCAAGCGCGAGCACGGCCTCCCAGTAGAACCCGGGGTAGAACCAGTAGTCAGACCAGATCATGAAGTCCCCGTCGGTCGGACGGACGACGCCTACGAGCTGACCGCCGGCGTAGATCTCGTAGGCGGCGATGCGGGTGGCCTCAGTGTCGCTGTAGGGGCGCCAGGTCATGAGGGCCGCGCCCACCATCGTCGGAGCCACGTTGTACCACAGCTCGGCCTGGTTGGCGAGGTTGGAGACGGTGAAGGCCGGCATGGCGTGATCGCCCTTGAGCAGCATCCGGGAGGTCGAGCCCAGGTCGGCGACGCCGATGAGCGCGGCTGCGGCAAGGGCCAGGCGCTCGATGCGGGTCCTGCTCTGGGCGACCTTCTCGGGCAGGTCGGGGCGGACGCCGATGGGCAGCACGTAGACGGCGCGCATGTGGTCACCGGTGCGCAGCGGCGGGCCCTCTAGGATGGTGGCGTAGGAGCCCAGGGCGTCGGCCTCGGTCACCTGGGCGAGCCCGATGCGCTGGCCGGCCCGGATGGCCACCATGCGCATGCCGGGCTTGATGCCGCCCCGGCTGCCCACGTTCAGGAACACCACGTCATCGCGCGCCCACAGGACCATGGCCAGGACGGAGGGCCGGGAGCGCATCTCCTGGACGGCCTGGAAGGCGGCCTGCTCGACGGCCTTGCGCAGCAGGGCCTCCTCTCCCAGGTCCATGGAGGCCGGCCCCCGGGCGGTGGTGAGGGCGCCGTTCACGTCGGCCTGCGCCACCCGGTCGAACACGCGCACGGCGAGGACCACCTCCGCATAGCGACCCTCGGGGCTGCGGTGGATCTCGGCCTGGCGGATCTGCCCGTCCACCACCAGGTCCACCTCCAGCTCGGTCGCCATGCGGACCAGCTGCGAGTCGCTCAGGGGCGGGGTCATCCCCAGGTCGCGCAGCACTAGGTTCACGTCGGCCCTGGGCAACACGTCAACGAGCAGCCGGTCACGAAGCTCCACCGCGACCGCGGCGCTGGCGTCCTCGCCGAGAGTCGGGTAGAGATCAGGCGGCAGCCCGCTGAGGTCGCAGAAGGGCAGTACGGCCATGGACTGGGTCTGCGCGGTCCGGGTGGCGACCTGGGCGCCAGCCGGCGCCGCGAACATCAACGCCACCGAGCACGCGAAGACGGAGGTGAGGCAGTACGCCACTACTCGCGCCAGGGGTCCCCGAGAGAGTGCGCGCATGGTTCGGTCCTCTCCTTGCTCTGCCTATGCCGCGTCGAATCGCCCTGCGGTTCGTCCCCCACAAGCCCGAGCCCCGCCCACCAGCGCCTGCCTGCGCATTCTACCACAGCCCCCCAGGCATGTAAAGGAGCCGCTCTCCTAGCTCTTTGGACGCGGACGGCTTCGCTTCAGTTCGGCCCAGACCTGCTCTAGCTGGCGCCGCGCCGCCTCCCGGCTCTCCGTGGTGTCCACCACCCAGTCCGCCTGTCGGCGCTGCTCGCCGGTCAGCATCTGAGCTGCCATCCGCTCCCTTACCTCAGCCTCGCTCAGCCCGTCCCGCTCCCTCACCCTGCGCACCCGCTCCTCCTCCTGGGCGGTCACCACGAGGAGGCGGTCCACCAGCCCCCGGCCGCCCGCCTCCAGCAGCAGCGGCGCCACCACACACACCACCTGGGCCCCCGCCCGCCTCGCCGCCTCGATCCGCCGCTCCACCTCGGCCAGGATCGGCGGATGCATGATCTCGTTCAGCTTCGCCAGGGCCGCCCGATCCCCGAACACCCGCCGCCCCAGCCGCGCCCGGTCCAGGCTGCCGTCCGGCCGCACGTACTCGGCCCCGAGGGCGGAGGCGATCTGCGCCACGAGAGGCGAGCCCGGCCCCGTGAGCTCCCGGGAAACCTGGTCCGCGTCAATGATCACCGCCCCCCGGGTGCGGAAGAACTCGGTCGCTAGGCCCTTTCCTGCTCCGATTCCCCCGGTGATCCCGAGGACGACCATGCCTGGTCCTCATCTGGCTCCGGCAGCTCGGGGGGCTGCGGGGCCTCCGGCTCGGCGGCGCTCTCCCGCTCGGGCTGGGACTCCTCGCCGCCGGCGTCGCGGCCCGCCGCGCGCTCGGACAGGAGGTCGCCCACCAGGTCGCCAATGGTGACGCGGCTGCTTTCCTCCTGGCGGGCCATGTACTCGCGGAGCTCGCGGCGCTGCTCGGCCTGCTCGACCTGGCGCAGGCTGAGGGTCATGCGCCGCTCGCTGGGGCGGATGTTGACGACCTTGGCGCGGACCACTTCGCCGACCTTGAGCACATCTGGGGCCCGCTGGCCCCGTTCGCCGGGGAGCTCGGCGTTTGGCACGATGGCCTCGATGCCGTCCTCGAGACGCACGAAGGCGCCGAAGGGTACCAGCCGGGAGACGGTGGCGGCCACCGTCTGCCCCACCTGGTAGCGCTCCCGCGCGTCCTCCCAGGGGTCGGGCAGGATCTGCTTGAGGCCCAGCGAGATGCGGTTCTGCTCCCGGTCGAAGCGCAGCACCATGACGTCTATCTTGTCACCGACCTTGACGACCTCGGAGGGGTGCTCGATGCGAGTCCAGGCCATCTCGGTGACATGCAGCAGCCCATCCACGCCGCCCAGGTCCACGAAGGCCCCGTAGTCGGTGATCCTGCGGACGATCCCCTTGTAGACCTGGTTCTCCCGCAGCGAGAGCAGCGTCTTCTCCCGGCGCTCGCGGCGCTCCTGCTCAAGCGCCTGCCGCTGGGAGACCACGACGCGCTTGCGCCCGCGATCCACCTCGATGATCTTCACCTTCACCGACTGGCCGACGAAGCGGTCGAGCGCGCGCACGTTGCGCGTCTGTACGTGGGAGGCGGGCAGGAACCCCCTCACCCCAAGGTCCACCACCAGGCCCCCCTTGACCCGGTCGGTGACCATCGCGCTGAGCGCTTCGCCCTCTTCGTAGGCCTTGGTCAGGCGCTGCCACATCCGCTCGTAGTCGGCCCGCTTCTTGGAGAGCAGGGGCGTACCGGCCTCGCCCTCGGGCCGCACCACGTAGACGGCCACCCGATCGCCCACCTCCAGAGGTCGGCCGTCATCGGTGGTCCCGCCGGCGAGCTCCTCCCGGGAGATGTGGCCCTCCGACTTGGTGCCCACATCCACGAAGGCGCCCTGCTCGTCTATGCGCACGATCATGCCGTCCACGATCTGGCCGGTGGTCAGCGACCTCATGGGCATCTCCATCGCCCCTTGCTGGCCCTCGGCCTCGGCCGACCCGCGCCCTCGGGTTCCGGGCGACGCCTGCTCGTGCTCCTGCGACGCCGCTTCTTCCTGCTCCGCCCTCAGACCATCCTCTTGCCGGTCCATGGTTCCGCCTGCCCTCTCCGCCTGGCCGTCCCCGCCCACTGCGGCGAGGCTACGCTCCGGCGGCGATCCGCGCCCGCCGTCCTGTCACCGGGCCCCGGCGCTCGGCCTGGAAGGGCCGAGGGGCCCACGCGGCTGCACAGCGTACTCCCTAGCACTAGCAGCCTTCGACACCCCCGGCCCCCATCCTTCCCTGTGGGCGCAGGCTTACCCCCTGGTATCCACGGGCTCCATCTCGAGCCAGTTCGGGCCCGCGCGCACCGCGACCTTCAGGGGCACCCGCAGCTGGTAGGCCTGAGACATGCAGTCCGCCACCAGGCGCGCGGTGTCTCTCACTTCGGCCTCGGGGACCTCGAGCAGCAGCTCGTCGTGCACCTGCAGGATCATGCGCGCCCCCAGGCCCCTGTCCCGCAGTCCCTCCGCCACCCGCAGCATCGCCACTTTGATGATGTCGGCGGCCGTGCCCTGCATGGGGGTGTTGATCGCCATGCGCTCCGCGGCCTGCCGCTGGGCCGGGGCGCGGGTGCGCAGCTCAGGGAGGGGGCGACGCCGGCCGAACAGCGTGGTCACGTAGCCGGCCTCCCGCGCCCGGCGCGGCATCTCCTCCACGTACTCGTGCACCTTCGGGAAGCGCGCGAAGTAGCGGCTCACGTACCGGCGCGCCTCCTCGACTGGGATGCCCATCTCCCGCCCCAGGCGGAACTCGCTGATGCCATAGGGGATGCCGAAGTTCACCATCTTCGCGAAGGAGCGCATCGGGGGCGTCACCGCCTCCGGCGCGACGCCGAATATCTCCGCCGCGGCCGCCCGGTGCAGGTCCTCGTCCCGCAGGAAGATCTCGGTGAGGTTCTCATCCCCCGTGATGTGGGCGAGGATGCGCAGCTCGATCTGTGAGTAGTCCGCCCCCAGCAGCACGTGCCCGGGCAGCCCGGCGACGAAGGCCCGCCGAATCTCCATGCCCAGCTCGCTCCGCACGGGGATGTTCTGCAGATTGGGGTCGCTGCTGCTGAGCCGCCCGGTGGCCGTGACCGTCTGGTTCAGGGAGGTGTGAAGCCGCCCGGTCTCCGGGTCCACGAGCTTCGGCAGCGCATCCACGTAGGTGGACTTGAGCTTGGTGACCTCCCGGTACTCCAGGATCTTGGCCACGATCTCGTGGTCGCTCAGGCCGGCCAGCACGGCCGCGTCGGTCGAGTAGCCGGTCTTGGTGCGCCGCGACTTGTCGGGCGGCAGGCCGAGCTTGTCGAAGAGGATCTCCCGGAGCTGCTTGGGCGAGCTGATGTTGAACTCCTGGCCGGCGAGGGCGTAGATCTCGCGCTCCAGCTCGCTTATGCGCTCGGCCAGCCGAGAGGAGAGCGCCGCGAGCACGCCCGTATCCAGCGCGACGCCGGTCCTCTCCATGTCGGCGAGTACCGGCACGAGCGGCATCTCCATCTCCACGAAGAGCTGCCAGAGGTCCAACTCCCGGAGCGCCTCGCTGAGCCGCCCCTCCAGGGCCGCGATGTCGTGCAGGGCTGCAGCCGCGGCCTCGGGCCCGGCGGCGCGGTCTGCCCCCTCCCTGGGCTGCGCGGGCGCGGGCAGGTGGTCGAAGGCGACCTCGGCGAGGTCCTGGGAGCGCCGCGACGGGTCCACCAAGTAGGCCGCGACCATGGTGTCGAAGCTGAGGCCGGCCGGCATGATGCCGTGCCGCCCCAGCAGCAGCGTGAGGCGCTTCAGGTCGTGCCCGACCTTGGGCGCCGAGGGTGATTCGAGCACGCCCTTGAGGGGTGCGAGCAGCTCGCCGATGCGCCCCTCCCCCTCCGCGGTCAGCAGCACCGCGCGGCCGCCGGCAAGCAGACCCAGGCCCTTCAGCTTCGCCCGCAGCGGCGGCCCGCCCTCGGCCAGGGGGTGCAGGACCAGACGCTGCTCACCCCTCAGCTCCTCCGCCAGCGCCCGCGCCTGCTTGGCCTGGGAGATGGCGCGGTGCTCGGCGGACGGGGTCTCCGGCTCTGGCGGCCCCTCGAATCGGGAGAGCAGAGTGCGGAAGCCGAGCCGCCGGAAGAGGTCGGCGAGGCGGGCGGCGTCGGGCGGCCGGCGGCGTAGCCGCTCCTCGTCCAGGGGCAGCGGCAAGTCGCGCACGATCAGGGAGAGCTCCCTGGACTCGCGGGCGATGTCGCCGTACGCCTGGAGGGCGTCGGCGATGCGCGCCGGCTTCACCTCCTCCGCCTTCTCGAGCAGCGAGTCGAGGGAGCCGTAGTCGCGGATGAGGGCGGAGGCGGTCTTCTCGCCCACGCCCGGCACGCCCGGGATGTTGTCGGTGGTGTCTCCCCTCAGGGCGCGGAAGTCCGGCAGCTTCTCGGGCTCGAAGCCGTAGCGCTCGCGGACCGCGGCGCGGTCGTAGAGGTGAGTGTCGGTGATGCCGCGGCGGGTCACCAGCACGGAGACGCGGTCGGAGACGAGCTGGAGCTCGTCGAGGTCACCGGTGACGATGAGGACCTCGTGGCCGGCCTGCTCGGCCTTCGCGGCAAGCGTACCGATGACGTCGTCGGCCTCATAGCCCTCCAGCTCGTAGGCGGGGATGTGCATGGCGTCGAGGACCGCGCGCGCCATCTCGATCTGGGGGCTCAGCTCGTCGGGCATGCGCTCGCGGGTCGCCTTGTATTCGGGATAGCGCCGGTGGCGGAAGGTGGGGCCGGGCAGGTCGAAGGCGACCGCGACCAGGTCCGGCTGCTCCTCGTCGAGGACCTTGAGGAGCATCATGGTGAAGCCGTAGACTGCGTTCGTCATCTCCCCCTGGGTGTTGGTGAGGGGCGGGAGCGCGAAGAAGGCCCGGTAGAGCAGGCTGTTGCCGTCTACCAGAACCAGCTTCTGTCGCGGGCGGTCGCTCACATGCCTTCCAGGAGCAGTCGGCGCTCAGGCCCGCCGGTCGGCATGCGCCCCAGCGCGCCCCCGGTCAGGCTCGCCGCCAGCTCGCTGTAGAGCAGCCCGCCCGACACCGTCACCGGCCGCTCGGCCCGGACGCTTCCGCCGCCCAGGAGCCACCGCAACAATCCGGGGGCCTCGTACTCCTTCAGGCGCGGCCGCTCAGGTATCCCGGCCAGCTCGCCGGCCGCCAGCAGCGCCTCGTGCATGCCGCCCAGTTCGTCAACGAGCCCGTTCTCCTTGGCCTGCTCTCCCGTGTAGACCCGGCCGTCGGCGAGCCGACGCAGCTCCGCCAGATCCATCCCCCGGCCGGCGGCTACATCGGCGATGAACTGCTCGTGCACCTGCGCGACGAGGGCGCGCACGATCGCCAGCTCCTCCTCGGTCCTCCCGCCCAGGGGCGAAAAGAGGTCCTTCAGCTCCCCGCTCTTCACCACCTGGGCCTCCACGCCGAGCTTGTCCAGCAGCCCGGATAGGTCCTCGAGGACGGCGATGGCGCCGATGCTGCCGGTCATGGTGGCCGGGTCGGCGTAGATGGCATCCGCCGCTGCGGCCACGTAGTAGCCGCCGGAGGCCGCCACGTCGGCCATGGATGCCACCACGACCACGCCCTGCTCGCGGGCCCGCTTGACAGCGCGGTAGATCTCCTGGGAGGCAGCCGCGGAGCCGCCGGGGCTGTTCACCCGCAGCAGGATGCCTCGGACCTGGGTGTCCTCAATGGCGCGCTCGATCTGCTTGATAACATCGTCGGAGCCGGTCGCAGCGCCCCCCAGCAGGCTGAAGCCCGAGCGGCCGGCGACGATCATGCCCTCCACCCGCACCAGGGCGATGCGCTCGCCCCGCGCCGCCAGCTCCTGGATCCCGCCGCTGCTCGCGAGCGCGGCCATGAGCACAAGCAGCACGCCGATCACCACCACGATGAGGCAGCCGGCCAGCCCGAGGGCGCACCCCCAGCGCCAGGCGGCGCTGCGGCCCCGCGGGGGGCCGGTCGGCCCGCCGTAGCCGGGGCCGGCGGAGGCGGTGGGGTGGGACGAGGACGAGGTCGGCGGCAGCTCGGAGGCCATCGCAATCTCTCCTTGCACGCTCCCGCGGCTAGGCGTCCTTGACGCCGGCGGAGGGTACTCAGTATACTCGCGACCGGGCCGGTGTGGCGGAAAGGCAGACGCGCCTGACTCAAAATCAGGTGGGCGCGAGCCCGTGGGGGTTCGAATCCCTCCACCGGCACCACAGTTCGCTC
>Ga0129301_1000179_pt1 | contig 33619 bp, 28 predicted proteins | sample ConPoolayeHmetaG_FD_94489 | JGI IMG/M metagenome (GOLD analysis project Ga0129301, IMG submission 94489) | Hot spring microbial mat communities from California, USA to study Microbial Dark Matter (Phase II) - Cone Pool mat layer H metaG ...
CGGGGCCACGCACAGCATGCGGATCTCGTTCCAGTCGATCGCGCCCACGCCGGCAGGCCGCCCTTCCATTGCGCATACGGCGACGTAATAGAGGCGGGCGCGCTCCAGCATGGTTTCCGGCCGCTCGCCTTGCGCCGCCGCGACGCGCAACGCGGCCGGCAGGACAGGGTCGCGCTCGATGCAGGCGCGCACGAGTGCGGAGCACGCCGCGGCCTCCGCGGGCCGCAGCGGGCGCACCGCGGGCGCCCGGGCCGGGATCGGACGGGCGTCTTGCGCCTCATGGAACGTAGGCGATCGCATCGATCTCCACGCGCAGTCCCGGCCGCGGCAGCGCCCGGACCTCGACCGTGGTGCGCGCCGGCCGGTTGCTGCCGAACATGCGCTCGTAGACGCGGTTCATGCGGGAAAATTCCGTGATGTCGGTCAGGTAGACGCCGCAGCGCAGCACATGGTCGAGGCTCGAACCGGCGGCCTGCAGAATGGCCGCGATGTTCTTGAGCACCTGCTCGGTCTGACTCTCGATATCCGGGCCGGCCAGATCTCCGGTCGCCGGATCGACGGCTCCCTGCCCGGAGACGAAGATCAGGCGGTCGAAAGCGACCGCCGGCGAATAGGGGCCCGCCGGTTTGGGCAGGCCTTCGGATCGGATGAAACGGTGGTTTTCGCTTTCGGGCATCGGCACGCTCCGCGAGTTTTGCCAACGCCTCCCACGTTATGCGATCGTCCCGCGCGAATCAAGCTTTCCCGACTGGATCTTACCCTGCAATGCCGGGCTTGGTATACTTGGAGGCGCCCGACGGCACGAGGAGCATACGCCCATGCACAACCGACCCGGGATAACCGCCCTGCTGCTCGCCCTGACCCTGCCGGCGCTTTCGAACTGCGGCGGCCGCGGGCCGAAGGGTGTGGCCGAAATCGGCGCGCCCGCGCCCCTGTTCGAGCTCGAAGACCTGAGCGGCCGCAATGTCGCGCTCGAGAGCTATCGCGGCAAGGTGGTCCTGCTGGATTTCTGGGCGACCTGGTGCACGCCCTGCCGGCGCACCATGCCCGTCCTCGAGAGGCTGCAGAAGGAATTCGCCGGCGATCTCGTGCTGCTCGCGATCAATCTGCAGGAGCCCGCCGAAGAGGTGCGCGACTACGTCATCCGGCGCGGCATCGAATCGACGGTCCTGCTGGACCTCGACGGCCGGGTCGGCTACGCCTACCGGGCGCAGGCCATTCCGATGCAGGTTCTGATCGACCGCCAGGGGGTCGTCTACGATATCCTTGTGGGCCTCAGCCCCACATTGGAGCGCGACCTGCGCGCCGAAATCCAGAAGCTGATCGCGGCCGACTAGGAAAATAGGGACGCTCACCGTTTTCGATGAGCATGCCCCGCGGGCAATGAATCTCGTCGTCGCGAAAAATAGGTGAGCGTCCCTGATTCATTCGCGCGCTATGCGGTCGGCGTCGACGCACTCGACGGGCCCGAGCGCGAGCGCGGTCAGGCCGGCTTCGATGCTTCGGCGGTCGCCGACGGCGACCACCACCATTTCCCCGGGCCTCAGGTGCTTTTCGGCCGCGCGCCGGACATCCTGCGCGCCGACCGCGTCAATCTGCGCGGGCAGGTCGCGGTAGTACTCGCGCGGCAGGTTGTGGACGAAGAGCCGGCCCACGCTCGCGGCTGCGTCGGCGGTGGTCTCGAACATTCCGGGGAGCGAGCGCGCCAGGGAATCCTTGGCCCTGGAGAGTTCATCCGCGGTCGGCTCGCCGTTTCTCATGCCCTCGATCTCGCGGAAGATTTCGGCGACCGCGGCCGCCGTGGCGTCCGTGCGCACGCCGGTGGCGACCATGAAGGGTCCCGGGCCGCGGCGGAAGGCGAACGACGACGAGGCGCCGTAGGTGAAGCCGTGGCGCTCGCGCAGGTTCATGTTGATGCGGCTGGTGAACAGTCCGCCGAGCGTGCTGTTCATCACCTCGATCGGGACATAGTCCGGGTCGGAGCGCGCCGCCCCGGCGTGCCCGATGCGCAGCGCCGTTTGCGGCGCGCCCGGCTTGTCGACGATCAGCACACGGCGCGCCGCTGCGACCTTCGGAGGGGCCGCGGGCGCCGCATGCCCTTCGGCCCGCCACTCGCGCAGGAACCTCTCCGCCATGCGGCGCAGCTCTTCGGCGGTGACGTCGCCCGCGACCACCAGGGCGGCGTTCGCCGGGACATAACCGCTCCGCCAGAAGCTCCGGATCTCCTCCGGCGTCATCGCGCGCAGCGAGCGCTCCGTCCCCAACTCGGTGTAACCATAAGGATGGGCGTCGCCGTAGACCGCCCTGACGAAGGCCCGGTTGGCCAGCGCGGCGGGATTTTCCCTCTGCCTCAGGATCTCGGTGAGGCGGTCCTGGCGGATGCGTTCGATTTCCCGCTCGGGGAAAGCCGGGTGCAGGAGCAGGTCGGCGGCCAGTTCGAGCACCGCCTCCATGTTCCTGCGGAGGGAGCGGAAGGCCACGAAGGAGTAATCCATCGAGGAGCCGGTCGAGAGCTGCGCGCCCAGCCTGTCGGCTTCTTCTGCGATCTGCATGGCGTTCCTGGTCTCGGTGCCCTCGTCGAGCATTTCCGCCGCGAAGGAAGCCAGCCCCGGCCGATGCGGCGGATTGCGGTCGCCGCCGCCCAGGACGATCAGGTTGGCCGAGACGACGGGGAGCGTGTGCTGCTCGAGGAGGAAAACGGTCAGGCCGTTGTCGAGCCGGAAAACCTCGGGCGCCGGCAGCCGCATGGGGGCTGCAGGCGCTGCGGCAGGGGGGCGGCTGCGCCACTCCTGCCCCGGCAATTCGCCCGCGACCGGCACTTCCGTTTCCGGCTCGGGCGGGCTCTTGGGGGGATCGTCGATGATCTTGCTTCCCGGAACCCCATGGACCACCACGCGCGCGCCCGGCTCCAGGTAGCGCCGGGCGGCGGCGCGCAGCGACTCGGGCGAAGCTTTGCGGTAGCGCTCGAGGTCGCGCGCCAAGTAGCCGGGATCGCCCAGGAAATGCTGGTACAGGTTCAGCCGGTCCGCGACCCCGCCGAACCCGCCCAGGCTTTCCAGCCCGTGGATGATGGCGGCTTCGTAGGTGTTGCGCGCGGCTTCCGTTTCCTTCTCCGAGGGCCCGGCCTCGCGCAAGGCCTCGAGTTCTTCGTCGATCGCCCTTTCCAGCGTCTCCGGATCCACGCCCGGCTTGGCGGTCGCTTCGATGGCGAACACCGACCCGAGCGCGAGCGAGGTCTGGGAAGCGCTCACGTCCTGCGCCAGGCGCTTTTCGTAGACCAGGCTGCGGTAGAGCCGGCTGGACTTGCCCCTTCCGAGGATCTTGCCGATCAGGTCGCATTCCGCGTCGCCCGGCTGGAAGATGGGCGGCGTGATCCACGCCATGTAGACCCGCGGCAGCTCGACCTGGTCGGTGACGACGGCGCGCCGCTCGGCCGTGATCGCCGGGGTCTCGACGCGCATCCTCTGGATCGGGGGACCGGGAGGAATGGGGCCGAAGTACTTCTCGACCAGCTTCATGGTGTGCTCGGGATCGATGTCGCCGACGATGGCGAGGCTGGCGTTGTTGGGCGCGTAGTACAGCCTGAAGAACTCGCGCACGTCCGGCAGCCGGGCGGCCTCGATGTCGGCGTGCGATCCGATCACGGAAGCGTAATAGGGGTGATTCTCGGGGAACAGCAGGTGGAAGACCGCTTCCTGGACGAGGCCGTAGGGGACATTCTCGACGCTCTGGCGGCGCTCGTTGCGCACCACGTCGCGCTGGTTTTCGAGCTTGCGCGCGTCCAGCCGCTCCAGCAGGAAGCCCATGCGGTCGCTCTCGAGCCAGAGGGCGAGCTCCAGCCGGTCGGCAGGCAGGGTCTCGAAGTAGTTGGTGCGGTCGAAGTCGGTGGTGCCGTTGATTTCGCTGGCACCTGCGGCCTCGAGCAGCATGAAGTGCGCTTCGGGCTCCACGTGGGCGGATCCCTCGAACATCATGTGCTCGAAGAGGTGCGCGAAACCGGTGCGGCCGGGCCGCTCGTCGGCCGGGCCGACGTGGTACCAGACATTGACCGCCACCAGCGGCAGCCGGTGATCCTCGCTCAGAATGACGGTCAGGCCGTTGGCCAGACGGTGGCGCTCGAACTTGATTTCGGGTGTCTTGTATTCTGCAGTCACGTTCTCTCCTGACGATCGTGTGGGATTTGCGCTCGGCGCGAGCCGGAAGCAGAAAGATTACCACATCGGCTGCCGCAGGCTCAGCCTTTGACTCTCCTGCCTCTCTTGCATAACATGGCGGGTCTGAGGAACACGCCCGGAGCCGGGGGACGGGGCCGGCGGCACGGACTTGCCCCGGTGCGCCCGGGTCGAAACAGAGGGGAGCCGACCCATGAAGACCGCTTATGCTTGCATCGCGTCACTGGCGCTTGCGGCCTGGGCTTTCGCCCGCCAGGCGGAAAGCCCGGCCAGGCCGCCGCAGGGGCTGGATCCGGCGATACAGAAGATCGTCGCGGAAATCTCCGAGGAACGCATCGTCGCGATTCTGAAGAAGCTGGAGAGCTTCGGGACGCGCCACACGCTTTCCGATCCCGGCCAGCCGAACCGCGGCGTGGGGGCGGCCAGGCAGTGGATTTTCGACGAGTTCCGCAGTTACAGCCCGCGCCTGGAAGTGAGCTTCGATACCTACCAGGTGCCCAGGGGCGGGCGCGTGTTCAAGGACGTCGAGGTGCGCAACGTCATGGCCGTGCTTCCCGGCAAGTCCGACAGGGAACGCTGGGTCATGATCGGCGGGCATTACGATTCGCTCAATCTGCGGGTGCCCGCGGAGCTGCGTTCCGATCCCGCCAAGGCCGCCGAGATCGACGCGCCCGGTGTGACGGACAACGCCAGCGGCACCGCCTGCGTCATGGAATGCGCGCGCGTCATGAGCCGCTACGAGTTCGACGCCACCCTGGTTTTCGTGGCCTTCGTGGGCGAGGAGCAGGGGCTGATCGGTGCGCGCCATCTCGCGCGCCGGCTGCGCGAGCGCAATCAGACCGTGGAGGCGCTGCTCAACAACGACATCATCGGCAGCGTGGTCGCCGGCAATGGCGCCATGGAAAACCGGCGCGTCCTGGTTTTCTCCGAGGACCCCGCCGACTCGCCCTCGCGCCAGCTCGCCCGCTTCATCCGCCTGATCGGCGCGCGCTACCATCCGGAGTTCGCGGCCGACCTCATTTTCCGCAGCGACCGCTTCGGCCGCGGCGGCGACCACACGCCCTTCAACGAGGAAGGTTACGCCGCCGTGCGCTTCACCACGCCCAGCGAGAACTATGCGAACCAGCACAGCCCGACGGACAACTTCGCCAACACCTCGCCCGGATACATCGTGCAGGTGACCCGCCTGAACGCCGCGGCCGCCGCGGCCATGGCCCTGGCGCCCCGGCCGCCGATCACCGTCGCGGAAAGCGAGGCCGAGGCGGGCGCGGCGGCAGCCGGCCGGACGCGCGGCGCCCGGGCGGGCCTCGGGCGCGGGGAGGGTTACGATGCGGTGCTGCGCTGGGATTATGCGGGGCCGGAAGACGACCTGGCGGGTTTCATCGTCGTCGTGCGGGCGACGACGGCGCCCGACTGGGAGCGGGAGATCTGGGTGGGCAACGTGCGCGAGTTCACCATGAAAAACACCCCGATCGATCAGCTCGTCTTCGGCGTCAAGGCAGTTGACCGCGACGGCCACGAGAGCCCGGTGTCGGCATACTACACTCCGTTGCGGCGTGCGCGCTGAACTGTGGGCTTGGAACAATAAGCTTACGGTCCGGCACGGCGTGCCGGAACTACCTGCGATCCGGCCCCGGCAGGGGCCCTGAGCGGGTAGCCGGGGGTGAGCCGCAGGCGAACCCCCGGAAAGGAGCGTATCGATAAGCCGAGCCCCGGAGGGCCGGCAAACCCTTTGCGCTTGTGCCGGACCTACCATCGGGCCCCGGCAGGGGCCCTGAGCGGGTAGCCGGGGGTGAGCCGCAGGCGAACCCCCGGAAAGGAGCGTATCGATAAGCCGAGCCCCGGAGGGCCGGCAGACCTTCGTACCCGTGCCGGCCCTAGCAGCGCCTCAGGGCGGTGAGGATCCCGCAAGGGGTCCGACAGGAATGCCCGGAGCGCAAGCTCCGGCCCGGGCTCGAAAAGCGCACGTTTGCGGTTGTCTCGCGGGGCCCGATACACTATGCTAGGGTCCGGCCGGCGTGCGGGCTGTGCCTTGCTTGATGTTTTGCAGTGGTGCCGGCCAGCCTTATAAGGTAATCCGTTCGACACGACTACTTAGGGAGTTCGTTATGGCGAAACTGAAAGAGATACTGCGCGAGAAGATCGAAGCCTGGCGGCCGCGGACGGCGCGCCTGGTGAAGGAATACGGCAACGTCAAGGTGGGCGAGGTGACCATCGGCCAGGTCATCGGCGGCGCCCGGGACGTGCGCTGCCTGGTCACCGACATATCGTACCTGGACCCCAACGAGGGGATCCGCTTCCGCGGCATGACGATTCCGGAAGTCCTGGAAAAGCTGCCCAAGGTCCCCGGGAGCGAGATGCCCTTCGTGGAAGGACACCTGTGGCTTCTGCTGACGGGCGACATTCCCACGCTGGAAGAGGCCAAGAGCCTGACCGAAGAGTTCAACCGGCGCCAGCAGATCCCGCAATACGTCATCGACGTCCTGCGGGCCATGCCGCGCGACACCCACCCGATGACGATGCTGTCGGCCGCGATCGTGGCGATGCAGCGGGAGTCCATCTTCGTGCAGCGGTACAACCAGGGGATGCACCGCAACGACTACTGGGATCCCACATATGAAGATTCGATGAACCTGCTCGCCAAGCTGCCCGGTATCGCGGCTTACATTTACCGCATGAAGTACCGCAGCGACACGATCATTCCCCCCGACCCTGACCTGGACTTCGGAGGCAACTTCGCCCACATGATGGGCATCCCGAAGCCATACGACGATGTCTCCAGGCTCTACTTCATCCTGCACAGCGACCATGAAAGCGGCAACGTGAGCGCCCACGCCGGGCATCTGATCGCGAGCGCGCTTTCGGACGTCTACTACGCCATTTCCGGGATGGTCGACGGCCTGGCGGGGCCGCTGCACGGCCTGGCCAACCAGGAAGTGCTGCGCTGGATCCAGGGCGTGATGGATAAGATGGGCGGCCGGGTCCCGACCGACGAGGAGATGCGCCAGTTCGTCTGGGATACCCTCAAGGCGGGGCAGGTGATCCCCGGTTACGGGCATGCCGTGCTGCGCAAGACCGACCCGCGCTACATGGCGCAGCGCGAGTTCTGCCTGAAGCACATGCCGGACGATCCGCTCTTCAAGTACGTGGACATTCTCTTCCGCGTGGTGCCGCCCGTGCTCCTGGAGCAGGGCAAGGCGAAGGATCCCTGGCCCAACGTCGACGCGCAGTCGGGCGTCATTCAGTGGTACTACGGCGTCAAGGAGTACGACTTCTATACGGTGCTCTTCGCCGTCGGCCGCGCGCTCGGCGTGACCTCGAACATCATCTGGGACCGCGGGCTGGGATATCCGATCGAGCGGCCCAAGTCCGTGACCACGGAAATGCTGGAAAAACTCGCGGCCGAGTCGAAGAAGTAGCCGGTCGGCGCAAGCGTGAGGCAAGGGATGCCCGGGCATCCCTTGCCCTCACACCGCGCGCCCCGCAGCGGTGCGCGGCCGGACGCCATGTTCGAGGATTTCGCCTCGGTACTGTTTCCCGTTTCCGGTGTCCGGGTTTCCATGTTCGTGCCCCCGCTGGTCGCTTTTGCGATCTCGGCCGTCACTTCCACGGCCGGGGTCTCGGGGGCGTTTCTCATTCTGCCCTTCCAGGTCAGCTGGCTGCGCTATACCGCCCCCTCGGTGAGCGCGACCAACTTTGTATACAACCTGGTGGCGATTCCGGGCGGCGTGTATCGCTATATCCGCGAAGGCCGCATGGCCTGGCCGCTGACCTGGGTTGTGACCGCAGGGACGCTGCCGGGGGTGTTTTTCGGCTACTGGCTGCGCGTTCGCTACCTGCTCGATCCGCGCAATTTCAAGGCCTTCGTCGGCTGCGTGCTGCTGTATCTCGGGCTGCGCCTCCTGGCCGACGTCGCCGGCCGGGCCCACAGGCCGGCGACGCAGACGGCGGCGCTCGAGGAGAAATTCCGGCGCCATGCGGAAGAGGCGGCACGCGGGCGGGGGGCGCCCCTGGCGGCCGGTTTGCCTCCGGCGGCCGTGGTGCGAACGAAATCCGTCACGCTTGAAAGGGTTGTCTACGAATTCTGGGGCCAGGAGTTTTCCTTCAGTACCCCCGCGATGTTCGCGCTGGCCCTGATCGTCGGGGTGATCGGCGGAGCCTACGGCATCGGCGGCGGCGCCATGATCGCGCCGATCTGCGTGGCTCTCTTCCGGCTGCCGGTCTATACCGTCGCGGGCGCCGCGCTCATGGGGACCTTTCTCACCTCGGCCGCCGGCGTGATCTTCTACAGCCTCGTCCCGCTGCAGGCCGGCGTTTCCCATGCGCCCGACTGGCTGCTGGGAATCCTGTTCGGCCTCGGCGGCATCCCGGGGATGTATTGCGGCGCCCGGCTGCAGAAATTCCTCCCGCAGAAGTACCTCAAGCTCGTGCTCGGCTGCCTGATTACCTTTCTGGCAGTGAATTACCTGCGGCAGTATTTCCAGCACTGAGACTTCTTCCGATCCGCAGCCCGCAGCGGCGCGACTTTGCCGTTGCATCCTCGCCCGCGACTGCATATCTTGTAGCATTTTTGCAGAGCGGTTATGATGATTCAGCCTGCATCGGGCGGAAATCGTCAACGGAGTGTCATTATGAACCGATCGAAAAAAGGCATTATCGCGATTCTTACCGGCGGCGGCGACGTGCCCGGCCTCAACCCGGCGATCCGCGCCATCACCATCCGCGCCCTGCGCGAGGGATACGAAGTCATAGGCATCCGGCGCGGGTGGGCGGGACTGATCGAGATCGTCCCGGACAAGGACGCCGACAACCGCGACCGCTACCAGGTCCTCACGGAAGAGATAGTCAACAAAGCCGGCAGGACCGGCGGCACCTTCCTGCACACCTCGCGCACACGGCCGAGCCACGTCGGCCGGAAGGATGTTCCGGATCATCTGCGGGACGAGTACAAGGACGACATCAACGACCTGACCCCCGACGTGCTGAAGAATCTCGATTTTCTCAAGGTGGACTACCTCATCCCCATCGGGGGCGACGACACGCTGAGCTACGGCGTGCGCCTGCATCAGGAAGGGGTCAAGGTCATCGCCATTCCCAAGACGATGGACAACGATGTGCCGGGAACCGACTACTGCATCGGCTTCAGCACTTGCGTCACGCGCACCATCGAGATGACGCACAAGCTGCGCACCTCGGCGGGGTCGCACGAGCGCTTTCTTGTAATCGAGGTGTTCGGGCGCTATGCCGGATTCACCGCGCTGCTGCCGACCATGGCCGGGGCGGCCAACCGCTGCGTCATACCCGAATACAAGTTCAACATCGAGCGCCTGACCGAGCTGCTGGCCGAAGACCGTTACACCAATCCGAGCAAGTATTCGGTCGTGATCGTCTCCGAAGGCGCGACCTTCGAAGGCAGCGAAATGGTCTTCGCCAGCCACGAGCAGGACGCGTACGGCCACAAGAAGCTGGGCGGCATCGGCGATCTGGTTTCCGAGCGCCTCAAGGAGCTGTCGCCGAAATTCACCGGCGGCAAGCGCATCGACGTCATCAACCAGCGGCTGGGCTACCTGGTGCGCTGCGGCGACCCGGACGCGATCGATTCGATCGTGCCGATGGCGTTCGGCAACCTGGCTCTGGATCTCATCCTGCAGAACGTCCACGGCAGGCTCGTGATCCTGAAGGACGGCAAGTATCACAACGCGCCCATCGAGGTGGTCACGAGCTCGAAGAAGGTCGTCAACGTCGAGAAGTATTACAATACCGAGCGCCTGCGCCCCCACTACAAGAGCTTCGAGGCCAAGCCCCTTTTCATCATGGCCAGCGATTAATTTCGGTGACAGGCTACTCAACCCCGAAACTCCGTCGCGAGCGGGCTGCGATTCCGCGGTGGCGGGCCCCGTTTTTTCGGCCGGAGCAACCTCCCGGTGAGCTCTTCCAGCTTGTCGATGAAGCTGTTGCTTCCATAAGGGCGGCCGGTTCTGGTTGCCAGACGAAGGGGCTCATGGTCGCAAGGGCTGTCTATGCCCCCTTGGAGAAAGATCTTCCATCGGGACGGATCGAAACCGCTTTTCCAGCATTCCATGTCGAGCCATCCCGTGTCGTCGATACCGTTCGCGTGGGCATAGGCACTGGACCACGGCCAGTCCCATGGGTACCGGACCAGACGGGCGCGCACGGGATTGAGTTCGATGTAACGCAGCGCTTCCCAGAAGTGCTGCTCGTCGAGGGGGCAGGAGAAAAACCGATTCTGCCATAGGTGACCGGTCAGGTTGCGCTCGATTTGCTGCCACCGCGCGAAGTCGTTGTGCAACCGGCCGACCCCCTTGGCCAGCGACGTCGGGCGCCCGGGTATCAACAGATAGTGAACGTGGTTGGGCATGAGCACATAGCCAACCACCCGGATCTGATACAGAGCGAAGTACTTCCTAGCGAGCGCGAGATAGAGGATCCGCTCGTCGTCGGTGAAAAAGACAGTTTGCCGGTGGTTGCCGCGTTGGGTGACATGGTGCGGGCAACCGGGGATCACGATACGTGCAAAACGTGTCATCACCGTTATTGTTTGCCGACCCCATCGATTCTTTCAGGGAGTTTCGGGGTTGAGTAGCCTGTCACCGAAATATATGGCGGAGGGGGAGGGGCCGCTGCTGCAATTCCTCCTGGGCGCGCTCCCGGGGTGGAAGCGCGCGACCGTCAAGGAGCGCCTGCGGCGCGGGGCCGTGCGCGTGAACGGCGTTGCGGTCACGCGCCACGACCATGCGCTCAAGGCCGGGGATGTCGTCGAAGTCCTGCCCGGGCGCATGGCACCCGGCGGCGAGGACCGCCGCGCGCGCATCCGCCTCCTTTACGATGACCGCGATCTCGTCGCCATCGACAAGCCCGCCGGGTTGCTTTCCGTGGCCACCGAAAGGGAGCACGAACGCACCGCCATGCGCCTGACGCGCCGCCTGCTGCAGGAGCGCGGAGCGCGCCGCTCGCAGCGCCTGTGGGCGGTGCACCGCCTGGATCGGGAGACTTCGGGGGTACTGCTGTTCGCCAAGTCGCGCGCCGTGCAGCAGCAGCTGCGCGCGAACTGGAAAGATGTCGAAAAGACCTACCTGGCGATCGTGCGCGGCGTACCCGCGCGGGTGTCGGGAAGGATCGCGGCGCGCCTGCGCCAGGGCAGGGACCTGCGGGTGTACGCCGAGCCGGGCGCCAGGGATGCGAAGCCGGCGGCGACGCGCTATAGGGTTCTCGCAACGCTGCGCGATTACGCAATGCTGGAGATTGCGCCCGAAACCGGCAGGAAGCACCAAATCCGCGTCCACCTGGCTGCAGCAGGCCATGCCGTGGCAGGGGATCCGCTATACGGCGCGGGCGACGATCCTGTCGGGCGCCTGGCCCTGCATGCCCACCGTCTGTGCTTCACTCACCCCCGCACCGGCGAGAGGATCTCGCTCACAAGCCCGCTGCCCGGGGCGATGGCGGAATTCGTGAGCCGCCGCCGGAAGCCGCCGGATGCAGGCGGCGGTAGACTTGTCTACCTCGGGCTGGGTTCCAACCATGATGCCGTGCGCAAGCTGCGGTCCGCGGTACGGCTCCTGCGCGAAAAGACCGGCCTGCTCGCGCTGTCGCCCGTCTACCGGACGGAAGCCTTCGGTGATGCGGGGGGCAGGGATTATCTCAATGCGGTGGCCGTGATCGAAACCGGGCTCGACCTTTCCCGGCTGAAAAGCGGCGTGCTCGAGCCGATCGAGAAGCTTCTGGGACGCGTGCGCGACGATCCCGCGCGCGTCGCGATCGACCTCGATCCCCTTCTGATCGTATCGCGGGAAACGGGGCGCGAAGAATGGGTGTGCGACCCCCGGCGTCTCGACCGGCCGTATGTGCTGGTGCCGCTGGCCGACGTGGCCGCCGGCACCCGTCACCCCCTCACGGGCGAGCCGATCGGCAGGGTCGCCGCCCGTGTCCGGAAAGAACGCGGCATGCGCCCGGTGCCGGATGTCTTGCCCGAGCCGGGCCGCTAGGGCGCGAGATAACGCTCCTGCAGCATCCGGATGTGGTGCCGCTCGTGGCCCGCGATGATGCAGCCGAGCGCCAGCACGCTGAGCTCCACCTGGTTGGCCACACCCTTGCGCGCGAGCATCTCCGGCGTGAAGCTCGCGAACAGGTCGACGGTCGAGGCGCGCAGGCGCGCCATTTCCCCGGCCAGGCGGGCGATGGAGCGCGCTGCCGCATTGGACTCGGGCACGTAGAGGTCCTGGTCGTAGCCGGGAAGCGGCGCCGGGTCGTTGCGTGCGAAGCGGAGCGCGCGGCAGCCGAAGATGCGCTCGCCGTCCATGAGATGGCACAGTACCTCGGCGATGCTCCACTTCCCGTCGGCATAACGAAAGGCGGCCTTTTCCTCCGGGATTGCGGACACGACCGACTGCGCGTGCGCGCCCGAGGCCTTCAGGGCTTCGAGGACATCGCCTTCCGTTACCAGGCGGACATAGTTTCTGTAAAACGGCGGTACGCTGTCGATATCCACCAGCATTGCGGTTGCCTCCCGGCGGGAGCCCGTCGAATCCTCCCGCCGCACGATTATGCCCTGCCGCATGACGCTTTCCAACCCTCTCGTGTCGCCGGAAGCGCAAAAATCGTTTTACATCCCGGCCCGCGCGCATCATGATCGTGGGGGCGACTTCATTGCAGCGTTCGCCGAGGTGCGGCAAAGGCCATGAAGGTCGGATTGATCGGTTGCGGGGCGATCGGAACCACCGTGGCGCTGGCGATCGCCGAGGGGCGGATCCCCGGCGTCGAGCTGCTGGGCATCGCCGATCCGGCGGCGGCGCGCAACGTCCACGAAATATTCGTGCGCGGAGCCTTCGGCGAAGCGGCCGTCCGCCTCGCGAACCTGCCGAACCCGGCCAATCCCAGATCCAGCTATCTGGCAGGGCTTTCCGTGATCGCGACGCTGCGGGAGCTGGGCGGGACCCTGCACATCGGAACCTGAGGCCGAGGAGCGGCGCTTCAGCGGGCGAGCAGGGCGGCGGCGCAGATTCCCAGGATGATGCCGACAAAAACGGCGAGCAGGAGAATAGCCTTCCAGTTGCCGAAATTGATCGTGTAGCCGATGCCGAAGCGCCGCTCGACCAGGATCGAGGGATCCTCGGGGTCCACGTAAAACATCCCCAGAATCCACTTGCGGTTGTCGGCCAGCCCGTCGGTGAGCGGCGTGTCGGCCCGCGCCCTCTCGATGCGCGCGCCGCCCTGCCCGTAGCGGAATGCGAGGTAGCCCACCCCGCCCAGGACATAGACGAGCAGCACGATCGCGAGCGCCATGACGCCCGGCGGCAGCCCCGGCCTGCGCTCCAGGCCCACCTGGATCGAGGTTACGGCCATCAGCGCCAGCATGGTCGTGGCGAGTATGGAGACTCCGCTGAGAAAGTTGGTCATGGCGGCGCGGAAGCGCATCTGCGCCTCGAGCGAGGCGCCCTGGTCCCGGAGGCGGATGGCGCGTTTCGCCCTGGCGGTGAGCCACGCGAACCCGCTCAGGCCGACGCCCATGCTCAGCGTCATCAGCGGGAGCAGCATCACCGTGGAAAGCGACTTCGGCTTCCAGGCGTCCGGCCTCCCGGAAGGCCCGAAGTGCGTCGGGACCCGGGCCGGCAGGTCCGGGTAGTGCAGCCAGGCATATCCCATCACCCAGAGGCCGAGACAGGCTCCGAAGACAAGCGCCGCCTTCGGCAGAACCGTGCCCGGGGCCGGCACGACCGTCAGCGGCGCCGCCGCCGGGGGCGTCCCGGCCGGAGCGAGCGCGCGCGCCCGCCGGTAGGCGCGCAGGTAGAGCGCGACGAAGGCGATCAGCTGCAGCACGACCGGCGCCAGCGCGGCCACAGGGAGGGGAAGGGCCGCGAGGCCGGCCAGGCCCGACGCAAGGCTGAGCACGATCGCCCCGATCATCCAGGCGTACCAGGAGCGCGTGATCCGCCGGGCGGCGTCGCTCTCGCACGCACCCTCGCCGACATACACGCCGAAAAGCAGCCCCTTGCGCACAATGAGGGGATACAGGAGAAACATCCCCCCGGTCACGAGGACCTCGAATACCACCAGGGCGGTAACGGCGGACCTGGCCTCCATCACACCCTCCGGCGGGCGGAGCGTACCGGGGCATCGTGAATGGCGTCGAGCTCGCGCCCGATCATGGCCCGCAGTTCCTCCGGGGCCGCCCCGGCCTGGCGCATGCGGGCCAACAGCGCACGCAACGCCCCGAGCAGGCGCGACATTTCCTCGGCGTCGGCCTTCGCGGCGGGCGGCACGACCTGGACGCCCTCGCGGTCGCGGATGCGCACGAAGCCCTCATTTTCCAGGAGCCGGTAGGCGCGCGCCACCGTGTTGGGGTTGCAGCCCAGGTCGGATGCCAGAACGCGCACCGGAGGCAGGGGCGTCCCCGCGGGCAGCTCGCCCGCCGCGATGCGCATGCGGATCTGCCGGGCGATCTGCTCGTAGACCGGCTCCTCCGCCGTCCGGTCGACCACAACGATTATCGGAACCTTCCCAGCAGTCATTGTCTACCAAATAGTATACAGAAATTCAGCGTTCAAGTCCAGAGGCGAGGCGCCTATTTCAGTTTCCTGGTGACGCTCAGGCCGGGTCCGGGGGAGGCGACGAGTTCGGTACGCAGGCGCGCGTCGCCGGTCACGAGCGCGATGAACTCGGCCATCTCCGCGCGCCGTTCCCTGACATGGTAGGCGACGATGAAGCCTCCGGGCCGGACCTTGGGAAGAATCGCCTTCAGGAGTGCGGCGCACGCCCGCGGCTGCGTGCCCAGGAAGACCAGATCGAACGGGCCGGCGAGCGCGGGCGCGACGGCGGCGGCTTCACCGGGCCGCAGTTCGACATGCGCGGACAGGCCGGCGCGCTCGAGGTCGGCGCGCACCCCGCGAGCCGCGCTCGCGTCTCGTTCCAACGCGATCAGCCTCCCGCCGGTCCGGCCGAAAGCCGCCGCGAGCCAGAAGGCGGCGCAGCCGCATGACGGGCCGAGGGCGACTCCGGCCTCGAGGCGGTGTCGCAGGACGAGTTCGTAGATGTAGCGGCCGTCGTGCGCGGCAATATCCGGCTGCGCCCGGCCGGAGCAGAGTCCGGCGAGAACGGTTGCGCTGCGCGGGTCGGCAAGGCCGGCGAAAGGATCGGGGGCCTGCCGGGCGCCGATGAGAGCGCCGCACAGGCCGGCGGCCATAAGCGCGCGGCGCACCTACCTCGCGCCTCCCTGGGGCGGCTTGGCTGCTGGCTGACCCTCGGGCGGGTCGGCGGGCGCCGGGCCCACGCGCTCCACGACGACCCTGCGGATCGTCACCGGCTTGTTGGGGCGGTCGTCCTGGTCCCTGGGAACGCGGGCGATCGCCCTGATCACCTGCAGGTCGCCGCATTGGCCGAAGATCGTGTGCTTGTCGTTCAAGTAAGGCAGGGGAACTTCGGTAATGAAGAACTGGCTCCCGTTGGTGTTCGGGCCCGAGTTGGCCATGGCCAGCCTGCCGGGCACGTCGAAACGCAGCGCGGGCACGAACTCGTCCTGGAAGGGGAAGCCCGGCCCCTCGGGGCCGCCATATCCCGTCCCCAGCGGATCGCCGCCCTGGATCATGAACTGCGGGATCACGCGGTGAAAAATCAGGCCGTCGTAGAACCTCTTGTCGCGGACTTCCTTCCTCGTCTGCGGATCCACGTACGACAGCCGGCCGGTGGCCAGACCGACGATCCTGCGCACCGTGACGGGCGTCTCCTTTTCGAACAGCTTGCAGCGGATGCTGCCCAGGTCGGTTTCGAATGTCATGTAGAGCCCCTGCTCCTGGCTGCCGGCCTGGCGGCCGGAGCTCCTTTCCGGAATGAGCACGAGGGCGGCGATGAGAGCTGATCCGACAACGATCGGACAGGTCGAGCGCATCGTATTTCCTCCCGATAATAGGGACGCTCACCTTTCGCTCGCGCACCATGCGTTGCGGCGCGGCTTGAAGACATAGATGAGCGCGCCCATTGTATCAAGCGGGCCGAACGGGGTGCGAGCCAAATGCGCCGGCGGGTCCCGCCGGGCGGCCGTGCTATAGTAGCGGCACGATGGATTGCAGAAGCCGGTTCCGGGCGCTGGTCAGCGGCGATCGCGTGGACTGCATTCCCCTGTTCGAGGAGGAAACCCGCCCGGAGGTGCTGGAGTGCTGGTACCGGCAGGGCTTGAGCCGCGACATCGACGGCAACCGATACCGGGATTACTTCGGCGCGGATCGCTGGGAGTACATCTATATATGGCTGGAGCCCCGCCCGGGCCCCCTTTCCCGGCCGTGCGACTTCACGCGGATCATGGAGGGCTATCGGCACGATGTGCCGGAATTCCTGCAGCCCCGGTACTGGGAGAACAAGGCGCGGGAATACGAAAACAGGGACTTTCCTCTGGGTCTGATGGGGTGGCGCGGAATCCTGCTGCCCCTCTTATCGCGCGAACGGGAGTGGGAAAGCTTCCAGGAAGTGATGTGGGCGCTTTACGACTATCCCGAACTGGTCAAGAGCGTCCTCTGTTCGGCCAGGGATTGTTTCATGGAGGTCGTGCGCCTGGCCAGCCGGTTCCTTGCATTCGACTTCGGAATCATCGCCGAGCCGATCGCCGCGCCCGCCGGGCCGGTCATCTCGCCTTCCATGTTCCGCGAGTTTGCCCTGCCCCACCATCGCGACATCGCGGCCTGCTTCCGCGAGCACGGGATCGGCACGGTCATTTTCCGATCATTCGAAAATGTCGGGCCGCTCCTTCCGGCGGTCGCCGAGTCGGGCGCCGACGGCCTATGGATCAACCAGTGCGGCAGCGCCATCGACTATGTGCAGGTGCGGCGGCAATATCCCGACTTTTTGCTGATCGGGGGAATCAATGCGCGGGTGCTGTTGCGCGACGAGTCGGCGATCGAGCGGGAAGTGATGCGCGTCGTGCCGCCGCTTCTGCAGGCAGGCCGTTATCTGCCCGGCCTGGACGACCGGCCGCGCGAGAATGTGCCCTTCCACAACTACGCTTACTACCGCCGGCTCTTGCAGGAAGCGGCCGGCACCGCCCCGCTCCAGGCCCGATATCGGGACGCTCACTGATTTCGCTCCCGCATCGTGCGCTGCGGCTCTTCTTGGAGAAACAGGTGAGCGTCCCCATTTTTTAGGATCACCGGGCGGGGAATGAAAGGGTTTACATTCCTCCCTTCGGACATTATGATCGCGCCGGATCTTCACAGGAGTGTCCGACCATGTCCAAAGCAGCTCTCTTTCGCCGCATTCTTACGATCGCCTGCCTGCTGTGGTGCGTGCCCGCGCTGCCGGCGCGGCTTTGCGCGCAATCGCCGCCCACGCCGGAATCCGTTCTGGGTCACAGGCCGGGCGACGACTTCTATCTGGCCAGCTACGACGAAGCGCTGGCGTACTTCCAGAAGCTGGCCGCCGCCACCGACAAGCTGCGGCTCGTGCATGTCGGCAAGACTTCCGAGGGCCGCGACTGGTACATCGCGATCATCTCTTCCGCGGAAAACCTGAAGAACGTCGAGCGCTACCGCGAGATCGCCCGGCGCGTCGCGCTGGTCGAGGGGCTGACGGACGATCAGGCGCGCGCCCTGGCGCGCGAAGGCAAGGTGATCGTGCACGTCGACGGCGGGCTGCACTCGACCGAGGTGGCCGGGCACCAGCACACCATCCAGCTGGCCTACAACCTGGTGGCGGGAGAGCGCGATCCCGAGATCCGGCGCATCCTCGACAATGTCGTGCTCGTGCTCTGGTTCTCGCTGAATCCCGACGGCCAGAACATGGTGTCGCAATGGTACCGCCGCAACCTGGGCACCCCCTACGAGGTGAGCCCGATGCCGTGGCTCTACCAGAAATACGTGGGGCACGACAACAACCGCGACGGTTACATGAACAACACCAACGAGCAGCAGATCGTCACGCGCGTCACCGTGCGCGAGTGGCATCCGATGGTTTTCTACAACCATCACCAGACGGCGCCCTTCCCGGCGCGCATCTGGATCCCGCCTTTCGCCGAGCCGATCTCGAGCAACGTGCACCCGCTGATCTGGCGCTGGACCAACGTCTTCGGTACGGCCATGGCCTCCTACCTCGACCAGCACGACATGCCGGGCTCGATCCACCGCACCCATTTCGACGACTGGTATCCCGGATTCATCGACGGCGTCAACAACTACCGCAACGTCGTTTCGTTCCTCACCGAGACGGCGCTCTACCAGTATGCGACGCCGCGCTTTTACACGCTCCAGGACTTTCCCAAGGAGTTCCAGGACCTGCGCCAGCAGGTTTTCTACGCCAGCCCCTGGAAGGGCGGCTGGTGGCGGCTGGGCGACGCCGTGCGCTACATGATCGGGGCCTCGATGGCGGTGCTCGACACGGCCGCCAAGTTCAAGGAAGAGCTGATCTACAACCGCTACCAGGCCGGGCGCGACGTCGTGCGGCGCTTCTCCCAGGAGCCGCCCTTCGCCTTCGTGATCCCGCAGCGCCAGCGCGACCCGCAGACCGCGGCGCTGCTCGTCGAAAAGCTGCAGTATAACGGCATCCGGATCAGCCAGGCCGTGCGCCCGCTGCGCGTCAACGGGCGCGAATATCCGGAAGGCACCTGGGTCATTTTGATGGATCAGCCTTTCGCGCTTCTGGCCAAGGAGCTGCTGGAGATCCAGAACTATCCGGACCTGCGCGAAGGCCCGGGCGGGCCCCCGGACCTGCCGTACGACGTCGCGGGCTGGACCCTGCCGCTGCAGATGGGGGTCGAGGTCGCCGCCGTCAGCTCGCCCCTGTCGCAGGAGTTCCGCGCCTCACTGCGCGCGCTCGACAAGGTCGTTCCTCCGCCGGGGAGGCTCGAGGGGTCGGGCACGGCCTTCTACTTCGATCACCGCAGCAATGCTTCCTTCCGCGCCCTGAACCGGATCTTCAAGGAAGGCGGTTCGGTGGCGCTCCTCAAGAAGGAGACCAGGCTGGGGGATGCTGTAATGGAGGCCGGGTCTTTCGTCGCCTCCGGGATTACCCAGCAGAAGATGCAGGCGATCGCCGAGGATCTGAGCCTGCGGGTATACGCCGGCAGGAGCCCGGGCGATGCGGCGACGCCGCTCAAGAATCCGCGCATCGGGCTGTACCATTCCTGGGTCGCCAACATCGACGAGGGCTGGACGAGCTGGCTGCTCGACCAGTTCGAGTTCGCCTACCGCGAGGTGCGCAACGACGAGATCCGCGCCGGGCATCTGAACGATGCCTACGATGTGCTGGTGTTCGCCGAAATGAACACCAACGCCATCATGGAGGGCCGCCAGCCGGGCACGGTCCCGCCCGAGTACGCCGGCGGCATCGGCGAAATCGGCCTCGAGAAGCTGCGCGAGTTCGTGCAGCAGGGCGGGACACTCTTGACCCTGGGCAACGCCTCGCTTTTCGCCGTCGAGAAACTGAGGCTGCCGGTCAAGAACGTGCTCCAGGGTCTGAAAAACGAGGAATTCTTCTGCGCCGGCTCGATCCTGCGCACCGAGGTCAAGGCCGCCGGCCATCCCCTGGCCTACGGGCTGCCGCCGGCTCCCGCCGTCTTTTTCGCCCGCAACGGCGCGTTCGATACCGCCGGCGACTTCAAGGGCACGGTGCTGCTCGCCTTCCCGAAGGAGGAAAACCCGCTGCTGAGCGGCTACATCCTGCATCCGGAGAAGATCCAGGGCAAAGCGGCGGCGCTCGATGTGGTCCACGGCAAGGGCCGCGTGATTCTCACCGGCTTCCGCCCGCAGTGGCGCGGCCAGACGCACGTCATGTTCAAGCTGCTCTTCAATGCCCTCTACCACTTCGGCGAAGCCGCCGCCGTGCCCGAGGCCGCAGCCGGCCCCGGCCCGGGCGAGGCGCGGGCGGAGTGGGAGAGGCTGGCGAAGGCGATCCGCGCCGACCTGGAGAAGGCGTTCGCGCAGAACGAAAAGGTCGCGGCGGCACGCGGCGCCCAGGCACTCGAGGAAAGCAAGCGCTTCGACGCCGTCGTCGAGCAGTTCCAGAGCGCGCACTTTCCGGCGATCGACAGGCTGAAGTCGCAGCCGGGCGCCGCGGCGGCCGGGCGCAAGCTCGAGGAGTACAAGACGCAGCTCAAGGCGGCGCTCGTCGACATGCGCGGCAAGGACTACGCCGCGGTCAAGTTCACCCTGAACGATCTCATGCTCCAGTTCCGCCTGCCCTCGCTGCAGCAGGAAATCGCGGATCTGCTGCGCGGCCCGTAAGGCCCGGCGCGCCGCGCCGGGCCGGTCGCTCCGGGAGCAAGCCGCGGGACGCGTCGCGGGCCTGCCCGGGACTTTGCGCGGCTGCGGCCGTTCGCGCCCGTTGCAAATCGCCCGATGATTCAATAGACTCGCGCTGATATCCGCACAGCGAAAGGAGGGAGAGTGCGCAGCCAAACCTCCTGCTTTTCGAGACGGGATTTCCTTTCGGCGGCCGCGATCGGCGTATCCTCTGGGCCATGGGAACGCACCCCGTCAAATGCACCGGCATGGGCGGCCGTGCGGCGCGCACCGACCCAATGTTCGGCAACGTCTACGACCACTTCGCCGTCGAGTTCGAATACCCGAACGGCGCGCGCGTCATGAGCATGTGCCGGCAGACGGAAGGTGCCGCGGAGAATGTGTCGGAACGCGTCGTCGGGACCAGGGGCTTTGCCTACACCGATGCCGCGGACGGCTACATCAAAGGAGAAAGGCCTTACACCGTGGACAAGCCTTCGCCCAACCCGTACGTTCAGGAACACGTGGACCTCATCGCGAGCATCCGGGCAGGCAGACCGCTCAACGAGGGGCGACAGGTGGCGGAAAGCACGCTCACGGCCATCATGGGCCGGATGAGCGCCTACACGGGCCGGGCCGTCAGTTGGGATTGGGTCATGAACTCGTCGAAGCTCGATCTGTCGCCTCCCTACCTTTCGTTCGGAGATCTGCCGCCCCTCGAAGTGGCCGTGCCGGGGAAAACAAATCTGATCTGAGTTCGATTGCGGCCGGCGAAGTTTTTGAAGGACTGCCGGCCTTGCGGGGCTTTCTGCCGGCCCTCCGGGGCTCGCCTGATCGATACGCTCCTTTCCGGGGGTTCGCCTGCGGCTCACCCCCGGCTACCGGCTCAGGGCCCCTGCCGGGGCCGTATCCGTCCCGGAGGGACGGAAGCGGGTAGCTCCAGGTGAGCGAAGCGAACCTGGAGAAAAGGGAGCGGCATGCGACAAGCCCCGAAGGGCCGGCAGAGGGATAATCAGAAACGTCGGTCTGCCGGCCCTCCGGGGCTCGCCTGATCGATACGCTCCTTTCCGGGGGTTCGCCTGCGGCTCACCCCCGGCCACCATCTCAGGGCCCCTGCCGGGGCCGGCGCAGCAAAACCCGGAGCTCGAACTCCGGGGAAGGGCGCCGCAGGCTCGGAGATCAAGCCTGTTCTTGAAACGCCCTCCCCGGCCTGGTGCATCAACTCCTGCGCGCCACGATCGTTATGATGCCCGGCCGACCGGAGAGACGCTCGATCAGGGCGAGGGCAAAGAGGGCCGGCTTGAGCGTGTAATAAAGCGCCCGCCCGCCCGGGCGCGGCCCGCAGCGATTCAGCAGGCTGTGCTTGAGGCAGTGGAAATCGACGCGGCGCGAGAAGGCCAGGCAGCGGCGCACATCGAATCCGGCTTCGGCGAGGAGCAGCTCCAGGGACCGCCGGGAGAAATGATACAGGTGGCGCGGGACGTCGTCGAAGGCGTACCAGTCGGCGCGGAAGATGCGCGCCTGCAGGCTTTGCAGGTTGGGAAGAGAAACGATCAGCATGCCCCCGCTTTTCAAGAGGGCGGCGGCGCGCCGCAGGACCCGCCGCGTGTCGGGCATGTGCTCGAGCGCGTGCCAGAAGGTGAGGGCGTCGAAGGTTCCTTCGGCCAGCGGAGCGGCGTGGAGGTCGCCGGCAACGAGAACCAGATCCGGCATGCGGCTGCGGACGATCTCGAGGGCGGGCGCGGCAGGATCGATCCCCGCCCTTTCGTATCGTGCCGGATCGAGCGCCAGGAGAAATCTGGCGTCGCCGCAGCCGACATCCAAGATCCTGCCCGCGGGGACGAAGCGCTCGAGCAACCGCGCTTTTTCCATCTCGCCGCGCCAGGACCGCGTGCGCTGGAGTCGGCCCGCGAGGAAATGGTCGAGCATGCTCTCCGTGTCGCCGAGATAACCGGGCGGATAGAGCGCGCCGATATCTTCGGGTGCCGGCATGGGATCGGTCCAGCCGAAACCGCAGCGGCGGCAGCGCCGGATGCGCCAGGTTTCTCCCGCGCGGCGGCGCACGCGGTCGCCGACCTCGCAGTAGTCTTCGATTCCGTGACCGCGGCAAACGAGGCAGATCCCGTCCTGGAAGCCTTCAGCCGTGACATTCGCCATCGAGCTCATCGACCGCCGCCGCCGTAGATACTTACCACGGGCACGGCGACCGGAACAGCGCAATCGCGACGCGCCGTCGTCGCCGGTATTGTGCCCGGCAGGGGAATGCTGTAGCATGATCCCGGCGGCACGAAGGTGAAGCGATTCCCGGCGGAACGGGCGCCGCGGCGGATGCCGATCCACTCCCAGAAGGCCCGCTCGCCGCGGATGTCGCTTGTGCGCCACTGAGAGGCTGCCCTGAAGAGCATCCTCCGTTCCGGCATGCTCCCTGGCACTGCCGGCAGTTTCGTGAACCTGCTTTCATGTCGAATTCCGCCTGGACACAGGCGTGGGAGAAAATGCTTATGCGCGAGAGAAAATGGATCCCGTTGATCGCGATCTTCGCCGGCTTGCTCCTGCTGCCGGCGATGGCTGCGGCCCAGACCGCGGGCTCGGTCAACGGCAGAGTCTATGACCCATCCAAGGCTGCGATACCGGGAGCCACCATCACGGCAGTGAATGTCGCCACCGGCGAAAGCCGGGTCGTGGCCAGCGATCAGTCCGGCTATTACATATTTCCCTCGTTGCCGGTCGGCACCTATGACCTCTCGGCCGAGGCGCAGGGCTTCCGCAAGCAGGTGACCAGGGGCCTGGTGGTCAACGTCGCCGCCGCCCTCGTGGTCGACTTCAACCTGTCGCTGGGCGAGATGAGCCAGCTGATCGAGGTCGTCTCGGAGGCGCCGGTCATCGAAACCCGGAGCGCCGCCACCGGCGGCATCATGGAGAACCGCCAGCTCACCGAACTGCCGATCAACGGCAGGGACTACGCGCGCTTCAGCCTGCTGATCCCGGGCGCGCTGGCGCGCAGCAATTACATCGCCGACCTCAGCTTCAACGGCCAGCACACGGTCCACAACCAGTTCTCGATCGACGGCATCGACGCCTCGCGCGTCGACCAGCCTTACATGGCCAACGGATTCGAGCGCGGCGCGCGCCTGCTGACCGGGAGCCTCGACACGATCTCCGAGTTCCGCGTCCAGACCAATTCCTACGGCGCGCAGTACGGGCGCTCCGCGGGCAGCTTCGTCAATATCGCCAGCAAGAGCGGCACCAACGAGTTCCACGGCACGGCCTTCAACTTCTTCCGCAACGACCTGCTCGACGCGAAGAACTTCTTCGCCAAGAGCAAGCCGAAGTTCCGCTTCAACGACTTCGGCGGGAACATCGGCGGGCCGATACGCAAGGACAAGACCTTCTTCTTCGTCAACTACGAAGGCTCGCGCCAGCGCGTGGGCATCGTGGGCACGGGCACCGTTCCGAGCGCGGCGCTGCGCGCCCAGGTGCTCGCCAAGTCGCCGGCCATGAAGCCCATCCTCGACAACTACCCGCTCGGCACCTCGCCGACCTCCAATCCCCTGATCGACAGCTACACGACCTCGGCGGTCTCGCAGATCCGCGAGGATACCGGGAGCATCCGCATCGACAACAACTTCAGCAGCAGCAACTCGATGTTCGTGCGCGTCAACGTCAACGACTCGCACGTCTTCGGGCCGCTGTTCGGCGTGATCGCGAGTGCCCTCGGCGTCAACGATTTCCAGAACGTTCCGGTGCGCACGAGCAACGTTGCCATCAACGACAACCACATCTTCAGCCCGCGGCTGATCAACCAGGTGCTCATCGGCATGCAGCGCTGGGGCAGCCGCATCATCTCCAACACGCCGATCCCGCAGACTTCGGTGACCGGCCTGACCGTCGTGCCCGGGGACCGCGGCTGGACGCTGAGCAACAACACGAGCTACCAGGCCGGGGACCACGTTTCCTACGTCCGGGGACGCCACAGCATCAAGTTCGGCGGCACCGTCTACCGGGTGTTCATCAACCGGCGCAGCCTGACGCGCACGGCGATGTCCTACACCTCGATCGATGACTTCATCAACAACAGCATCGCCACGGCCAGCGTGACCGTGGGCGACCCGGGGCACTCGACGCGCGCCACTCAGGTCGGGCTCTATATCCAGGACACCTTCCAGGTCCGGCCGGGTCTGACGCTCGATTACGGGCTCCGCTGGGACGGCGCCACCCCGCCGCACGACGCCTATGACGCGACGCAGACTTTCGACACGCGTACGAATACGCTCGCTCCCCCGGGAACGCCGTACTTCAAAGCCAACTGGAGGAACTTCGCGCCGCGCTTCGCCTTCGCCTGGTCGGCCACGCAATCGCTGGTCGTGCGCGGCGGATTCGGCGTCTTCTACCAGGCCTATCCCGTAGGCTTCGGCGCCTACAGCGTGCCGCTCAACAACATCCCCGGCAATACCACGCTGTTGAGGCAGACGATTCCCGACCTGTCCTATCCCTTCGACCGCTTCGTCGGCCAGGGGACCAGGCCCCTGCCGACGGTCGCAGGCTTCGCCTGGGAGAAGCCCGATATCTACTCGAACCAGTGGAACCTGAGCGTGGGCTACCAGATGACCGAGAGCACCGGCATACTGGCGGCTTACGTCGGGAACCACGGCCTCAATCTGCGGCGCAACATGAACATCAACTTCTTCGAGCCGGCGCTCGGCAAGCGGCCCATCGACGGCTTCGCCGACGTCAACATCGAGACCGCGACCGGCCAGAACATCTACCACGGCGCCCAGTTCTCCTTCATCCGGCGCTTCGCCCGGGGGGTCTCCTACAACATCCAATACACGCTGGCGCACGCCATCGACGACGTGCAGGACCAAGGCCTGTACTCCGCGCAGCCTCAGGACAACCGCAACTGGAAGGCCGAGCGCGGCAACAGCTCCGGCGACATCCGGCAGAACCTGGCGTTCAACGTGCTCTACGACCTGCCGTTCGGCCAGGGGCGCCGCTTCGCCTCGTCGGCCAACAAGTACGTGAACCACGTGATCGGCGGCTGGCAGATCGCGGCCTTGGGGATCGTCCGTTCGGGGATCGCCAACACGGTCTACATCGGCACGAACACGTACGGCAACGGCAACCTGACCAACCAGCGGCCCAACTGGAAGGGCGGCGCGCCGCTTTACCCGGAAAAGCAGACCGTCGACAAGTTCCTGAATTCCGAGCCTTACGAGATGCCGGCGAAAGGAACCTTCGGCAACCTGGGCCGCAACACCGTCAGGGGGCCGGGATTCGCCCAGATCGACGTTTCATTCCTGAAGGTCTTCAAACTGGGCGAAGGCAAGAACCTGCAGTACCGCTGCGAGATCTTCAACCTGCCCAACCACCCCAACTTCGACCAGCCCAACACGACGTTCGGGACGGCGAATTTCGGCAAGATCTTCAACACCTTCGGGCGCACGATCGGGATCGGCACGTCGCGGCAGATCCAGATGGCGCTCAAGCTCAACTTCTAGCCTTTCGGCGGGAGCCCCGGCATCCCGGGGCTCCCCGCTTGTTGCAGGCAAACGAAGCCCTCGAACCGAGGCAGGCGCTTGCGTGCTCCGGGGGGAGATTGCGAGGAGCCGCTGCGCCCCGGCTCACCGGCCGGCGCGGGTCGGCGGTGCAGAACAGGCCCCCTCGGCTTGGACATGCGTTGCGCGCGACACGGATTGCGCCCGCTCCACGGTTGACCGACGCACGCGCCTTCGTTCTCGGCGCCGTTACCGTCAAAAATTCTGAAGGCTCGGGGAGCGCCTGATTTATGGTTGGCGCGGAATCCGCACGTCCGACGGACCGTCAACGCAGGAGGATATATGACCAGGAATGCAACCCGGAGAGAATCCGGAAAACCACCGGAGCTTATGCGTGGTCCGTTGTCTAAAGGAGGCTTCGTGACCGTGGATTCTTCCCGGCGACGACTCACGCGGCGCCGGTTCCTGGCCGCGTCCGCCGCGGCTCTCGCCGCTCCGGCAATCGGCGGGCGGGCCGGCTTCAGGCCTCCGGCGGAGCGAGCACGACCAGGGTGGCGCCGCGGTCCGGGGCGTCGCTGAAGGAAATCACCCCGGGGTGGCGCTTCAGTATCGAGCGCACGATCTCGCGCTGCACGCCCGTGCCGCGGCCGTGGATGATGCGCACCCGGCGGAATCCGCGCAGGCGCGCCTGATAAAGATACTCCTCCACGAGGTCGGCCACCTCACGCGGCCGGAACGTATGCAGGTCGATCCAATCTTCGATCGGGACTCTTACGGGATCGTCTTCCACCGGCCCGCCTCCGCGCGCGCTCGCAACCCCGTCAAATGCGCGTGCGCTCGTATTCGATGATGCCGGCCAGCATGGCGTCGAGGTTCCAGGTGTTGCGGTAGCCGACGAGCTTTCTCACCTTGGTCAGGTCCGGGACGCGGCGCTCCATGTCCTCGAAACCCTCCTCGTAGGCCTCCTCGATGGGGATATGGACCAGCGGGGAGGAGCTCCCGGTCAGCCTCTTGATGCGCGCGGCGAGCTCGTTGATCGAGATCTCCTCGTCGCCGCCGATGTTGAAGATTTCACCCGCGGCCGCCGGCTCGTCGACCAGCGCCATGATTCCGCGCACCAGATCCTCGACATAGGTGAAAGTGCGCGTCTGGTTGCCGTCGCCGTAGATCGTGAGCGGCTGGCCGCGCAGCGCCTGGCCGACGAAGCGCGGCACCACCATGCCGTAGCGCCCGGTCTGGCGCGGCCCGATGGTGTTGAAGAAGCGCCCGATGACCACCGGCAATTGCTTGTTGCGGAAGTAAGCGAGCGCCAGAAACTCGTCCATCGCCTTGGTGGCGGCGTAGCTCCAGCGCACCACGGCCGTCGAGCCGTAGATGCGGGCGTCATCCTCGGCGAGCGGCACCTTCGGATTCCTGCCGTAGACCTCCGAGGTCGAGGCGAGGAAGACCTTCTTGCGGAATTTGTTGGCCAGCTCGAGCACGATCTCCGTGCCGGCGATATTGGTGTGGATCGACTTGAGCGGCTCGTCGATGATCAGCTTGACGCCGACCGCCGCCGCAAGATGGACGACGACGTCGCAGATGCCGGTGAGCTCGAGCAGGGTCTCGCGGTTCAGGATCGTGTCGTTGACGAAATGGAAGAGCGGGTTTCCGAGCAGATGCCCGATATTGTCCCGGCTGCCCGTCGAGAGATCGTCTATGACATAGACCTCTTCGCCGCGTCCGAGGTATGCCTCGGCAAGATGGGAGCCGATGAATCCAGCCCCTCCCGTGATCAGGACTTTCACCGCGTTCCTCCCGCGTCCGCGCCGCTCAGGCGCGGGCCCTGAGGATACCACGGGGCGAGACGACGCGACAGCGACAATCGCTCCGCTCGCAGGAGAAGGTGCCGCCGGCGAGCCTCAGTTATTCAAGAGGTACTGGAGCGCACCGATCATGAGCAGCTGGCACTCGGCGCTGCGCCCGATCCACATATTCCCCTCGGAGCATACGGGCCAGCCCCTTTCCTGTGCGAACCCTGAGGATTCCAGCTCCTTGTATACGATGTACTCGGGCGCGAAGGCGAAATAGACGACCAGGCCCTTGGCCTGGCGCGTGGAAATGATCGCCGGCGACGTGGCTTTCCATTCGGGATTCTCGATCTGCAGGAAGCCGAGAACGTTCGGGTGCTGTTCCGGCCGCCGGACGAGAATGTTGCCCTCGCCGCCGTAATGCAGGATGTCGTCCGTCAGCTTTCCTTTGAGCAGGGCCGTGGGCCCTTCGTAACGGGTGATCCTCACGTCCACGCCCGGATCGATCCACCATGTGCTGAAGACCTTGCCCACCGGGTCGTGCCATAACTGGTGCAGCCCGAAGGTGCCGCCCTTCTGCTCCTTCCAGCCGTCGGCTTGGCGCGGGTCGTTGGCCAGGCTCTTGTAGCCGCTGCCGAAGGTCGCGAGCAGCCTGCCCCCGCGGATCACCCACTGGTGCACGGCCTTGGTCTGGGCGTCGGACATCAGGGCCGTGTTCGAGAGTATCAGCAGCTTGTACGGCGCGAGCCCTGCGGCCGTGACATCCTTGTCGTAGATGATTTCATACGCCAGCCCCTGCTGCTCGAGCACCCACTGCCAGCCGCGGAAGTAACGCTGGTACTCGTCGGCTCCCAGATAGTAGCTTGGCGGCGACGCGCTGGGGTCGCAGGCCGGGTAGTGTGCTTCGAAAAACTTGCTGGTGTTGCCCGAATCCAGCAGAGCAATCCTGGTCTGGGCCGCGCACACCGCGGTGAATGCCGCACCGCACAGAACGGCGGCAACGATGACGATCGAAATCCTTTTCATTTTGTTCCCCCGATGGAAGATTCAGTATGGCAGAACCCCATGTGTCGAACAATACCGCGGGCGGCCGGCTGTTGCCGCCGCCCGCGCCTGTTTTTCAACCCTGCCGGCGGCGCCGTTTTTTCGTTTCGGCTCCTGCAAGCACGAAAGTGCCGGAAGCCAGCTTGCCGTGCACGATCACACCGTCGTCAACCGTGAGCACATCGGCGCCGTAGGCGGCCACCGGCGCCTCCGGCCGCCCGGCGCGCACGCCGGTATCGAGATGGAGTCGGCCGCCGGCGTGCACGACGCCGTAGAAGCGGCACCCCCGGCCGAACCGGATGTCGCCGCCTGCGATGACGTTTCCCCGGCAGACCGACCCGGCGCCGATATCGACGCTGCCGTCGGCTTTGAGGTCGGCTTCGATGAGACTGCCGGGCGGAAGCTTGCAGTCTCCCTTGACGACCATCTTGACCCTCAGCCGCAGGGGCGCCGCGGGCTTCCAGTTCCCCTGGTAGAGCCCGCCGTCGGGCCCGAGCTGCCTGAGGCGCGCGGGATCGAGGCCGAGCGCGATGCGGCGCGCGCGGCCGGCTCCGGCCGGGTCGGGCACCGGAAACTCCTGTTCCGGCTGCGGAAGCTCGGTTTCGGCCGTTTCGGGATCGTGCGCGTCGAAGGCCGTCAGCACCGTCGGGGCGAAGGCCGAGGCGACGCGCGCCCCTTTCTTCAGCCGGATCTTCGCGCCCGCCGTGGCGCGCGCGCGCACGGTGCATTGCGGGCCGATCTCCATCGTTCCGCTGCAGTCGGCCCAGCGGGCGACGCTCGTTCCGGCGCCGAGAAACAGGTCGCCGTCCGAGGCGATGGCCTGCAGGCGGCTGCCCGCGCCGATGCGCGCGACCCCGCGGGCGTGGATCTCCCGCCGGAAGAGACAGCCGGGTCCCGCACGAAAAGAGCCCTGCACCGCCAGGATCTCGTCCGAGACGCTGTAGGGCGCGAATTCCGCCGCCGCGGACACGCGGATCTTTTCGCCTTCCTTGCGCAGGACGCGGGTGCCGTCGGGCAGGGCCTGCTCGACCGGCAGCCGGAGCCATTCGGAGACGCGCATGCGGAAGGAGCGCGCGAAGTAGTCTTCCAGCCGGACGTAGTCGGGATCGATGTCGGAGGGTTCCTGCCCCTTGGTGGCATGCCAGGAGCGGTACGCGGCGGCGAAGTGGGCCGCGACCAGCGCCGAGAAGGCGGTCGCGAACAGGATGAAGGCCCAGGCGTTCAAGTGAGGTTCGCCTCCTGCCGGCACAGGTAGATCCCGTTCGGCGCGCGGATCAGGAGCCGGGCCGCCGTGCCGTTGCCGTTTTTGCGGCCGTTGCCGTTGGCGTGCCCGTTGGCGCCGTTCTTGCCGTTTCCGTTCCTGTAGCGCTTGGTCTTGTGCCAGTGGTGATTGCCGGGCCCGAAGAGCCCGCCGAGATAGAATGCCAGCAGGGCGCGGCAGATCGCGCCCGTACTGCCGAAGAAATTGAACAGGCTGAGCGGCAGCATCCGAACGCGCCGGTTGCCGTCGAGCAGCGCCGCCGTCCCCAGCTCCAGGAAAGTGGCCTGGTTGCCGAACAGCTGGTACCCCATGAAGGACAGGGCGACGACGAACGCGAGCGAGGAGTGGGCCTGCGGCAGGAAGAAGAGAACCAGCGAAGCCAGCCAGCCCAGTACCAGGATGGGAGCGGTCCAGTAGCAGGCCAGTACGAACAACCCGTCGAGTTTTTCGGCCGGGCTGAGCGTTTTCGCCCTCAGCCATGCCTTCCACAGGTCGTGCAGGCATTCGGTGTGGCCGGTGGCCCAGCGGCGGATCTGGCGGCTGCGCACCTGCCAGGTCTCGGGTGCCTCCTCGTAGCACTCGGCGCGGTTGACGTAGGCCACCTTCCACCCGTGAAGGAGCAGGCGGAAGGTCAGGTCGGTGTCCTCGGTCAGGGAGTAGGTGTTCCAGCCGCCGACGGCCTTGAGCACCGCGGCGCGCACGCCGCCCACGGTTCCGCCGAACTGGGGCGTCAGCCCGAGCGTGTGGCGCGCCTGCTGGCCGATCTGGTAGCCGGCGCCGCGCTCCAGCTCGAGCAGCCCGGCCAGCAGGCTGGCGCCGCCGTTTTCGGGCACGACGCGCCCCATGACCGCTCCCACCTCGGGGTCGCAAAAGGGAGTCACCAGGAACTTGATCATGGACCGGCCCGGGATGTAGTCGGCGTCGAACAGCAGCAGGATCTCGCCCGTGGCCTGGGCGCCGGCGAATTCGAGCGCCGCCGGCTTGCCTCCCTGCCCCTCCTTGCGGTGAATGGCCTTGACGACCGGGTATCGCGCGGCGAACTCGTCGATGATCTCTCCGGTGCGGTCCGTCGAGCGGTCGTCGATGGCGATGACCTCCAGTTTCGCCCAGTCGTAGTCGCAATCGACCAGGGCTTGCAGGACGTCGGCGGCGACATTCTCCTCGTTGTGCATGGGGACAAGGACGCTCACGCTGGGGGCGACATACCCCACGAGCTCCATCATGTCGCGCGATTTGCGCTGGCCGAGGCGGGAGAGAACGAACAGGTGGTGCCGCAGGGCGTAGGCCGTCAGCACCGCGATCGTCAGGATCAGGATGCACCTGCAGGCGATGATGAGCGCGCTCACGAGCGCCTCCTTCCGACGGCCCGGGGCAGGGAGAGGCCGAGGGCGAGAGCGTAGAAGGCGAGCAGATACACCAGGTCGAACAGCACGCCCAGGCAGAACCACAGCAGGGGGACGTAGAGAATGCCCGTGATGTGGAACACGCCCAGGCAGAAGGCCAGCCTCACGGCCGACCAGAAGAGGGCGTAGGCCTGCACGGCCAGCATCCAGGCGACTCCGTGGAAGAAGGCCGGCAGTGTGAGGACGAAAAGGAACGCCGACACCCAGGGCAGCAGCAGCCAAACCAGGAACTCGCCCTGGAGCCAGATCTTCTGGTATGTGGCGGCGTCGAAGGCGAACATCGGGTGGACGATGATCACCAGCCCGGCGGCGCAGAGCAGCACGGAGAGGAAGAGAACGAAGCTGCGCGCCAGGGGGACCAGGCGGTGGACCAGGGCCAGCGCTGCCAGGGTGGCGAAGAACAGCACCGGCGCGCGCCGCGGATTGTCGCCGTGGCGCGGTATGGGAACGCTCGCGGCCGGGACGGCTCCGGGATAGGAAAAGACCCGGACCGCCGTCGTTTCCCCGGCCGGGATGCCGGCGATTTTGAGCGTCAGGGAGGTTATCCGATGGTGAAGATCGAGCAGGGGGCCGGCGAAACGGGCCACGCCCGCCGTCAGCAAGGCGGCCAGGACGATGGCCGCAGCGGCGCGCAGGCGCGAAACGGGGAAGGCGCGCACGCTCCGGTGCGGATAAATGTACTCGCGCCTCATCTCCCCCGCCCGTACCCGCGGCGGTGCTGCCGTTGTGGCCACAGTCGATTCCCCCTCGCACTTCAATGTATTCGAGGGGACGGTTCGCCGCAACGCCGCCAGGGACCATTTACCCTGGCCGATAAGTCGCGCGACGGGACCGGCGGCGGGGGCCGGCACCGGCCGGCGCGAATGGCACAATTGTGCCGTGCTGCTTCGACGCCGTCAGGCGCGGCGGGAAGGTACGAAGGGCGGCGGCGGCGCGGCGCGTCCGGCCATGTGATCGACCGCCTGCATGATGCGCTCGCAGGCGCGGCCGTCGCCGTAAGGATTGACGGCCGTGGCCATCCGGCGGTATGCCCTGCGATCGCACAGCAGGCGTTCCGCCTCGGCTACGATTCTCTCCGTTTCCGTTCCGACCAGCCGGGCCGTGCCGGCCTCGACGGCCTCCGGGCGCTCGGTGACGTCGCGCAGCACGAGCACGGGCTTGCCTAGAGAAGGCCCTTCTTCCTGGATCCCGCCCGAATCGGTCAGGATCAGGTGGGCCGCCTTCATGAAGTGAGCCGTTTCGAAGTAACTCAGCGGTTCCATGAGGATCACCCGGTCCGCGCGCGCCAGGCGGGGCAGGACGGTGTCGCGCACCGCCGGGCTCAGGTGGACGGGAAAGACCGCGATAACGTCCGCATGCCGCGCGACCAGCTCCAGGACGGCGCGGCAGATACGTTCCATGGGCGCGCCCTGGTTCTCGCGGCGGTGCGCCGTGACCAGGATCATCCGCGCCTGCTCGGCGGCGATGCGCCTGAGAGCCGGGTGGCGGCAGGCGCGCCGCAGGGCGAGCACGTCGTGCAGGGCGTCGATCACGGTGTTCCCCGTGACCCAGATCCTGCCCGGATCGACGTTTTCGGCCAGCAGGTTGGCGCGCGCCCGCTCGGTGGGCGCGCAGTGGCCGTCGGCCAGCACCGAGGTGAGCTGCCGGTTGATCTCCTCGGGGAAGGGCTGGTACTTGTGCCGGGTGCGCAGTCCCGCTTCGACGTGGATGACCGGGATCTTGCAGTAGAAGGCCGCCAGGGCGCCGAGGAAGGTCGTCGAGGTGTCGCCCTGGACGACCACGAAGTCGGGAGACGTGCGCTTCAGGACGGCATGAAGGCCGGCGACGGCGCGCGCGGCTATGCCGGCCAGCGTCTGGCGCGGGCGGATGATGTCGAGATCGTGATCCGGCTCGATATGGAAAACCTCGAGCACCTGGTCGAGCATTTCGCGGTGCTGCGCCGTCACGATGGTGACGACCCGGAAGCGCGCCGGCTGCCGCTTCATCCTGCGGACGAGCGGCGCCAGCTTGATCGCCTCCGGGCGCGTCCCGAAAATCACCGCAACCCGCACCGGCAGTAATGGGGACGCTCCCCTATTTCTTCGAAGAATCCTCATACAATCTGATCTCATCGGCAGCGAAACAGGTGAGCGTCCCTATTTTAAACCTACATTCCGCAGTTTCGAGTGGGTAGTCTGAGGAATTTCTGTTCTTTCTAATACCTTGCTTTGTCAGAGCTTATGTCTTTCGGTCGAAACTCC
>Ga0129301_1000182_pt1 | contig 33480 bp, 30 predicted proteins | sample ConPoolayeHmetaG_FD_94489 | JGI IMG/M metagenome (GOLD analysis project Ga0129301, IMG submission 94489) | Hot spring microbial mat communities from California, USA to study Microbial Dark Matter (Phase II) - Cone Pool mat layer H metaG ...
GTGCCGCGAAGAGTTTCTGGTAGCGCGTGAAGGTGCTCTGGGCGAGCTCGGCCGCCGAGCGGGCCGCGGCAAGCATCTTTTCCGATGCCTCCAGCGCCCGGCGGGCCTCGGCCAGGCCGGCTTCGGCTTCGGCGGCAGCGGCCTGGGCCGCCGACCTCTGGGCCTCGGCATCCCGGGCGTCGAGCAGCAGGAGCAGCTGGCCCCGGGTCACCTCGTCTCCGGCGCGCACGCGCACCTCGCGCACGAAACCGTGGATCTGCGAGGCGAGCGTGATCCGGTGGCGCGCCCGGACCGTACCCGGAACGGACACGACGAGGGGCACCGACTCGTAGTCCAGGGAAACGGCGGCCACGGCGACGGGAGCCATGTGTTCGCTGCGCACTGCCTGTTTCCGGCAGGCGGAAAGCCCGGCGCCGCCGGCGGCCAGCGCCGCCGCAAGGATCGGTAACGACAAGGAGTTGCGCATGTGGGTGTCACCTTCAAGGATTGGTGGAGATCGATGTGGGGCTCAGGGTGCCGGCGGCCGCCTCTAGGCGCGCGTAACTCACGCGGTGCCGGTAGACCGCTTCGGCGAGCGCCGCGCGCGCCTGCGCGCGCGCGGCCTCGGCCGCCAGCAGATCGGTCATGGTGGCCAGCCCCGCGTCATAACGGTTGCGCAGGATCTGCAGGCTTTCCTCGCTCTGGCGCTCGGCGGCCCGGGCGGCCTCGACCATCTGCTCCGCGGAACGAACCTGAACCAGTGCCTGGTGCAATTCGAGGCGCATGGCGGATTCCATAGCCGCGGCCTGCCGCCGCTTCTGCTCCAGGCGCTGCCGGGCGGCCTCCAGGCGGGCATGTTCCGCCCCGCCGGCCGAGATGTTCCATTGGAGGCTGAAACCGGCCAGCCAGTTGTTCCCGCCGGCGGTCACCCAGGATGGGTTGTCGGTTTCCCAGGCGGCGAAGCCGGACAGGACGGGATAGAGATCGGCCTTGCGGGAACGGAGCTGCTCCTCGGCCTGGCGCACTTCGGTCGCCAGTCGCCGGTAGTCGGGCCGGCGGCGGACCTGTTCGGCCAGCAGCGTCTCTTCCGCGGGCATGGGGAGCAGGGCCGGACTGAGAGCGGTCGGCTCTCCGGGATCGGCGTCGAGCGCGAGGCCCAGGATCCGGTTCAGGGCCGCGCGCGCACTGGCCAGCATGCCGCGGGCTTCGATTTCGTGCCGGTGCGCCTCGGCCAGATGCGCCAGGGCCCGCAGCCGGTCGGCTTCAACCGCGAATCCGCTCTCGACGCGCGCGCGGGCCTGTTCGGCGATCGACTCGGCCGATTGCAGCGCGGCACGCGCGGCTTCCAGGCCGGCGCGCGCCCGCGCGACGCCGTAGTAGGCCTCGACGGTCTCGAGGATCACGCGGCGGCGGTGGTCTTCGGCGCCGTGCTCCGAAAGCTCCACGCCCAGGCGCGCCGCGCGGATGTGCCCGGCGGTGCGCCCGAAATCCCAGAGCGTCTGCTGCGCGCTCCAGCGCGTCTGGACGTTCTGCAGGGCATCCGGGCGATTGAGGGCGGGGAGCGCGAAGTCGGCCTGGGTGAAGCGCCGCTGCGACAGCCGGGTGCCGAAGACGTAGACGGGATTGTCGCCGCCGCCGTAGTTCAGCTGGGCGCCCAGTTCGGGCAGGCGGGCCGCCTGCGCGGCGCGCGCGTCGGCGCGTGCGGCGGCCAGTTCGGGCTCGTCGAGCGCGAGCTCGGGATTGTGCGCCAGGGCGCGCGCGATCGCATCGGGGAGCGTCAGGGGCTGCTGGGCCGGCAACAAGGGCGCGCCGGCCAGCGCCGCCGCGGCGGCCGACAGCAGTGCGATGTTCGCTAGGAGCCTCGTATGCATAGCGGGTATCCGGAATTCATAGGGTTTTCGGCCGAGATTCAACCGGCACGGCTCAGGGCCCGGGCGAGCCGGCGGTCGCGCTCGAGCCGCCGGTAGAGCACGGCGCGCATGATGGCGCAGGCGCGCCGGATGTCGGGATGGCTGAGCGCATAGAAGACCTGCCGGCCCTGGCGCCGCTGCTCGGCGATGCCCGCCTGCACCAGGAGCGCCATGTGCTTGGACAGGACGGCCCGGGAAACGCCGAGCTCGGCGAGAAGGGCCGCGGCCGGCACCTCGGCGCCGCCCAGGCGCTCGACGATCTCCAGCCGCAGGGGGTGGGCCATGGCCTTGCACACCTCGCACTGCATGGCGAAGATGCGACGCTGGGTCCGGAGGTCGCCGGCGAGCTTGGGTTTCATAGTTTATAAATTTCCAAAAAATGAAACTATAGGGCCGTGGGCACCGCCTGTCAAGCTCTTTTTGGAGGGGCGACCGCGATTCCTGTACTGCCGCGCCCGCAGGGGTGGCGATGATGGCTCGTGCGGCGGCGGAGCTCCGGGGATGCCGGCTTGCATCGCTGCCGGTGCCGCAATCGCTGCGGACGGGTGCGGCGGTCTCAGGCCGGGGCGCTTTCCTCGAGGGCGGCGCGGCCGGCAGCGAGCGTGCGCTCGTCGAAGCAGACCAGCAGAACTTTTTCCGGCAGGTCGTGGGCCGCGAGGAAGGCGCGGATGGTGCGCACCGCGATGCGCGCGGCGCGCTCGAGCGGGAAGCCGTAGGCTCCGGTGCTGATGGCGGGGAAGGCCACGGTGCGCAACCCGTGCTCGCGGGCGAGCGCGAGCGCGCTGCGGTAGCAGGAGGCGAGCAGCTCGTCCTCGCCGTGCAGCCCGCCGCGCCACACCGGTCCGACCGTGTGGATGACGTGCCGGGCGGGCAGGCGGTAGCCGCGCGTGATCTTGGCCGCGCCGGTCTCGCATCCCTGCAAGCGGCGGCATTCCTCGAGCAGCTCGGGGCCGGCGGCGCGATGGATCGCCCCGTCGACGCCGCCGCCTCCCAGAAGGGAATTGTTGGCGGCGTTCACGATGGCATCGACCTCCATGCGGGTGATGTCTCCCAGGACGGCCTCGATTCTTTCTTCCATGGCATCGCCTCGCTTCACTGGGGGGCGCGCGGCGCGGGCGCGCTTTCCGGGCGCGCGGCGGGCCGCCCGTCTTCGCTCGTGCCGCGGCCTTCCAGGAAATCGGCGCGGATTTCCTCCCGGGTCGCGGCGGCGAGCGCTTCGGCCACCAGGCGTTCGGTTTCCAGGGCGGCTTCGGCCTGCTCCACCTGCTCGGCGCGCGCCATGGTTTCCGGGTGGCGCGGGACGAACAGCGTGCAGCAATCCTGGTCGGGCAGGATGCTGATCTCGTAGGTTCCGATTTCGCGCGCGGCGCGGATGATCTGCTCCTTGTCCAGGCCGATCAGGGGCCGCAGGATGGGGAGGCGCACGGCGGCGGAGACCGCGCGCAGATTCTCCAGCGTCTGGCTGGCCACCTGGCCCAGGCTGTCTCCCGTGACCAGGGCCGACGCGCCGGCGGCGTGCGCCAGGGCCTCGGCGACGCGCAGCATGAAGCGGCGGTAGAGCACGACGCGCAGCGCGGCGGGGGCATAGGCGACGATCGTGCGCTGCAGGTCGGCGAAGGGCACCAGGTGGAGCGTCGACGCCAGCTGGCAGCGCGAGAGGATGCGCAGGATCCGGCGCACCTTCTCCTGCGATTCCGCGGTCGTGTGCGGGTAGCTGTGGAAATGCACGAAGTCGACCCGACAGCCGCGCCGCATCAGCTGGAAGGCCGCCACGGGCGAGTCGATGCCGCCCGATATCAGGCTCACGACCCGGCCCCCGGTGCGCGGCGGCAGGCCGCCCAGGCCCGGGATCTTGTGGAAATAGATGTAGGCGCGCGCGCCGGCGATCTCCACGTGGCAGGTGAGCTCGGGGTCCTCGAGCCGCACGGCCGCGCCGCTGCGCTGCTGCACCAGCCGGCCGAGCTCCTCGTTCAGCTGCTGCGACGTGAGCGGGAAGTCCTTGCTGGCCCGCCGGGTCTCGATCCTGAAGGTGCGGAAATCGAGGGTGTCGGTCAGAGCGGCCAGCGCCGCGCGGATCGGTTCGAGGCCGGCCTCGACCTCCCAGCAACGCGCAAAATTGGCGATTCCGGGCGTCCAGCGCAGACGCCTCTCGATCTCGGCCGCCGCCGATTCCTCGGAAAGGAAAACGACCATGCGCCCGCTGGGCCGGCGGATGCCGGCGTGCGGCAGGTCGCGCAAGAGGGCGCCGACGTGCTGCTCGAGGCGCGATTCGAACCAGCCGCGGTTGCCTTTCTTCAGGCCGATTTCGTGATAGTGGATCAGAAAAGCCTGCTGCAAACCGAACTCCATGGCCCGGCCCGCCGACGGCGGGCGCTAGACATGTCACGAGCCGCCGCGGAAACCGATCTGCACGCCGCCCTGGTCGACGATCACCGGGACCAGGCGCCGGCCCCGGCTGTATTGCAGCATGCGCGACATCGCCTCCGCGTCCTGCACGACATCGAGGTACTCGAAGGGAACCTGCTTCCGGCGATACGCTTCACGAGCCGCCGCGGTGTACGGTCAGGCACTCTTGCCGAAAATCAGCACTTTCTCTTGCATCCTGCCTCCTTTATCTGGATATCATGTCGGCGATGGCGGCTTCCAGGGAAATCTGCGCGCCGGGTGCGCCGTGCACCCGCCGCGACTTCATCCGGCGGGTCGGCGGGGCCGCCGCATTGGCGCTGCGGCCCGGCCAGGAGCCCGCACCCGACCGGCCGGCGGCGCCGGTTGCGCTCGTCAAGGGGCAGCCGCGCGCCGCCGCCGTCCGGCGCGCGCTCGAGCTGTTGGGCCCTCCCGCCGTGGCCGGCAGGGATGTCTTTCTCAAGGGGAGCTACAACAGCGCCGAGCCGTTTCCGGCGAGCACGGACCCCGAGATGCTGCGCGCCGTCGTGCGCGCGCTGCGCGACCTGCACTGCCGCAGGATCCTGCTCGTCGAGCGCAGCGGCATGGGCGTAAGCTCCGAAATCTGGCACGAGACCGGCCTGATGGAGATTCTCAAGAGCCTGCAGGTCACCCCCCTGCCGCTGGAATCCCTCGAGCCGGACCGCTGGCGCAGGGAGGAATTGCCCGGATCGCACTGGAAGCACGGGGTGGAGGTCCCCTGGTTTCTCGGCCCGGATGCCTGCGTCGTGCAGATCTGCAACCTCAAGGCCCACCGCTTCGGCGCCATCTACAGCGGCAGCCTCAAGAATTCCGTAGGCCTGCTGGCCAAGCGCGGGCTGGCGGCCGGCCGGCCCTACAACTACATGGAAGAACTCCATTCCTCGCCCGACCAGCGGCTCATGATCGCAGAGATCAATCAGCTCTACGAGCCCGCCGTCGTGCTGATGGACGCCACCCGGGTCATGGTCGAGGGCGGTCCCGATCGCGGAAAGGTCGTGAATGCCGAGGTGATACTGGCTTCCCGTGACCGCGTTGCCGTCGACGCCGCCGGGGTCGCGCTGCTCCGCCTCCAGGGTGCCGCGGGCCGGCTGGCGCGCATTCCCGTTTTTCAGCAGGAGCAGATCCGGCGCGCCGCAGAGCTGGGCCTGGGAGTCCGCTCGGCCGCCGAAATCGATTTTCTTCCGGCCGACGAGGCCAGCCGCCGGCTGATGTACCGCCTGAACGCCAATCTGAGCGAAGCGGCCGAAGCGGAAAAGAAACCGGCCGGGAATTCCTGAGGGATTTCGGCCCGCCGGAACGAGGCAGCGAGAGAGCCCCGCGTGCCGGGGATCTGCGCCGCGGCCGGGCCGCCCGTCAGCTGGTGGGCGCGTAGTAGCCCTTGCGGAAGTTCACGCGGGTGTCTTTTTCCGCCACGCGCACCTCGATGCGGCGATAGCCGCCGTCGCGTGCCGGATTGCTGGATATGTAACCGATATTGTACTGGCTGCGCAGTTCCTGGCTGATCTGGCGGAAGGAGTTCTCCAGCTCTTCGACTTTGAAGGGCAGGAAAATCCTGCCGCCCGTTTCCTCCGCGAGCTTCCGGAGCACGCGGTCGCCTTCCTTGGAGACGGTATCGACGCCGAAAAAGCCCCCGCGTGTGGTCGAGATGGCGTAGATGGTGGCTTCGGCGCGCAGGGCCATTTCCAGCGCTTCTTCAAAGGACCTTCTGCTGGCCGTGTCCTCGCCGTCGGAGAGAATCACTATGGTCTTGCGGCCCGTTTCACGGATCAGCTTCTCGTCGCATGTAAGATAGAGCGCATCGTACAGTGCCGTGCCCCCGGCGGCCTTGAGGGCGCGGATCTTCTTGGCCAGCAGGTTGGGATCGTTGGTGAAGTCCTGGATCATCGAGACGCCGGAATCGAACTCGACCAGCATGGCCCGGTCCTGGTCCTTCAGCACCGACTGGAAGAAATTGATGGCCGCCTCCTGCTCGAATTTGAGCTTGGGGGCGACGCTCTGGCTGGTGTCGATAAGCAGGGCTATGGTCAGGGGAAGGTTGGTCTCGCGGTTGAAATTGATGATTTCCTGCTTCTTGTTGTCCTCGTAAACGGTGAAGTCTTCGCGCGTGAGCGAGGTGATGAACGAATTCGTCTTCCTGTCCCAGACCGAACAGAAGATATTGATCAGGTCCACGCTCACGCGGTAGGTCTGATCGGAGATCCGTTCCGGAAGCCGGCTTTCGGGGTGGCGGCCGGTGGTCTGGGCGGTCTGCCCGAGGTCGGGAATCGGGTAGGCGCACAGAAGCACGAGGGCGGCCGCCGGCATCGCCAGCAATGCACCGAAGCTCTTTGCTCCCTTTCGTTTCTGCATGATCCAGCCCCGTCTTTCGGGATTATAGGAAGCGGCGGCCGGCCCGTCAAGGCGGGGCGAGCGCGGCTTCGAGGAAGCGCGCGATTTCCACGGGCAGCGGGGACGAAAAGGACATCGTCCGGCCCGTCCGGGGATGCCGGAACTCGAGACGGCAGGCATGCAGCAGGTGCCTGCCCAGGCCGGAGACCAAATGGCGCAACCGGGGGGCGGTCAGGCTTTTCTGCCGCCCGGCGCCGTAGAGCTGGTCGCCCACCACGGGGTGGCCGAGATGCGCAAGGTGCACCCGGATTTGATGCGTTCGCCCCGTCGCCGGTCGGACGCGCAGGAGCGCAAAAGGTCCGCAGGTCCTTTCCAGCGCGTAATGGGTCAGGGCCGAGCGCCGGCGCCGCGCGCGGACCGAAAAGCGCTTGCGGTCGCGCGGATCTCTTCCCAGCGCCCGGTCGATGGTGCCCTGAGGCGGGTGCGGTTCGCCGTAGACGACGGCGAGGTATTCCTTGCCGACCTCCCTGTTTTTGAACTGCCGAGCCAGGTGCCGATGACTTTCGATGTCGCGCGCCACCACCATGAGGCCGCTGGTCTGCTTGTCCAGGCGGTGTACGATGCCGGGCCTCATGGGATCTCCGGTGTCGATCGGCCCGAGGTGGTAGAGGAGGGCGTTGACCAGCGTCCCGCGGCCGGCGCCGGCGCCCGCGTGGCAGACGAGGCCCGCCGGCTTGACGATGACAGCCAGGGAATCGTCGCGATAGAGGATCTCAAGCGGGATGTTCTCGGGGGCGGGTTGCGTCGGCGAGGGAGGCGGCGGCTCCCAGGTGATCCGGTCGCCTTCACGGACGCGGTAACCGGTCTTGGCCCGGGCGCCGTTTACGGTCACGCGGCCCGCGCGGATCCATTTCTGGATCCTGGAGCGGCTCTCGCCCGGGATGAGCGCTGCCAGGTAGTTGTCGAGCCGCGACGGGCACGTGCCCGCCGGGACGGTCCAACTCCCGTTTTTCCCGTTCAAGCCTGTTTTCCCGCAAGCGCGGCGCGCCGCCGGAGATAGAGATAGAGCACAGAGCCGCACAGGATGGCTGCGAGCCCGATGACCTGGGAGGTCGAAAGCAGGCCGTGCAGCACGAAACCGCGTTCGTCGTCGCGGTAGAATTCGATGACGAAGCGCAGTGCCGCGTACAGCATCATGTATTCCAGTATGATCTGGCCCCGGAAACGGCGCCGCGCCAGGCGCCGCATCAGGTAGAGGAAAAGCAGGAAATTCCCCGCGGCCTCGTAAAGCTGGGTGGGGTGCAGGGGCACGTTCAGCGGGACCCCGACATTCTCGTAGGCATACGGATCGGTGAAGGTGACACCCCACGGGAGGTCGGTGGGCTTGCCGTAGCAGCATCCCGCCGAGAAGCAGCCCAGACGGCCGATGGCATGCCCGAGCGGAATCCCCGGGGCCGCCACGTCGGCCACCTGCCATCCCGGGAGGCGGGCATGCTTCACATACCAGGCGGCGGCCGCCAGGGCGAGAATGAGACCGCCGTAGAAAACGCCCGTGGAACGCAAGGTCGACAGGGAGAAGATCTCGCCGGGATTCCGGCTGTAGTAGGAAAAGTCCGAAACGAAGAGCAGGGCCTTGGCGCCCACCAGGGCGGCGAAGATGATGAGCAATCCCATGTTCCAGATCGAGTCGGGATTCAGCCCATGCTTTCGCGCATTGCGGCTCGCGAGCCAGATCCCCGTGATGAACGCCACGGCCAGCAGCAGGCCGTACGTATGGATCGTCACCGGGCCCAGATCCAGGATTTTCGGATGCATCGGCCGCGCTACTCTTCTTCCTTTTGCCGCTCCCTGTTCGCTTCCTCGATGATCTTCTGGGCGATGTGAGCCGGCACCTCGTCATAGTGCGAGAATTCCATGTGATAACTGCCGCGCCCGCCGGTCATCGACGTGAGCACCGGCGCGTAGGAAACCATTTCGGCCATCGGCACCTGCGCTTTGATGACCTGCATGTCCCGCTTGACGTCCATGCCCTGCAGCCGGCCGCGGCGGCTCGTCAGGTCTCCCATGATGTCGCCGGCGTAATCCTGCGGCGCGTAGATCTCGACGTTCATGATCGGCTCGAGCAGCACGGGCTGTGCCTCCTCCATGGCCTTCTTGAAGGCCAGGCTGCCGGCGACCTTGAAGGCCAGTTCCGAGGAATCGACCGGGTGGTAGCTCCCGTCGTAGAGGGTTACCTTGAAGTCGACCACCGGATAGCCCGCGAGGAAGCCCTTGGCGGCGGCCTCGATGATTCCCTTTTCGACGGCCGGGATGAAGTTGCGCGGGATGGCACCGCCGAATATTTCGTCGACGAACTCGAAATTGGCGCCGCGCGGCAGCGGCTCCATCCTGATCTTGCAGTCGCCGTACTGGCCGTGGCCGCCCGTCTGCTTCTTGTAGCGCCCCTGCACGTCGGCCTTGCCCTTGATGGTTTCGCGATAGGGGATCTTGGGTGTCTTGAGGACGACCTCGACGCCGTAGCGCTTGCGCAGCTTGGCGACGGTCACCTCCACGTGCAGCTGCCCGGAGCCGGCCAGCAGGAGCTGTTTGGTCTGGGGATCGCGGCTGTAGCGGATCGCCGGATCCTCCTCGGCGATCCTGGCCAGGGCATTGCTGAGCTTGTCTTCGTCCCCGCGGCTCTTCGGCTCGATGGCGAACGTGATCGAGGGCTCCGGGATTTCCACCGGGGGATAGATCACCGGGCGCGCCGGATCGCAGATGGTATCGCCGGTCGTGGTCTCCTTGAGCTTGGTGACGGCGAAGAAATCGCCGGCGTGCACCTCGCCCACGGGGATCATGGTCTTTCCCTGCAGCGCCTGCAGCGGGCCGAACTTTTCGCTCTTCCCCTTGCTCTGGTTGTAGTACGTCGAATCCGATTTCATCAGGCCCGTGTACAGGCGCACCACGCTGATCCGGCCGGTGAAGGGGTCGGCGACCGTCTTGAAGACGTACGCGGAGTAGGGTTCGGTGCTGCGGATCGGTCGCTCCACGGGCTCCTTCGTGTTGGGATCGATCCCCGTGACCTTGCCGATCACGGCAGGCGACGGCAGCAGGTGCACGATGGCATCCAGAATCTGGGTGGTGCCCACGTTGAGGGCGGCGCTGGCGCACAGGACGGGGAAGATGCTGCGCTTGAGGATGCCCGCTTTCAGCCCTTCGATCAGGTCCTGACGCTCCAGGGTGCCGGCCTCGAAGAACTTCTCCATCAGCTCGTCGCTGCCCTCGGCGACCATCTCGACGAGTTTCTCGCGCGCCGATTCGGCCTCGCCCCGCATCTCCTCGGGGAGGGCGATTTCCTGGAATTTCCCCGAGCCGTCCCGTTCGTACCTGTAGGCCTTGCCGGAAAGCAGGTCGATGACGCCTGCGAAATCCCTCTCGGCGCCGAGGGGCAGCTGCAAGGGCACGGCGGCGCGCCCGAAAACCTCATGCACCGAGGCGAGAGCGCGCTCGAAGCTGGCATTGTCCCGGTCCATCTTGTTGATGACGATGGCCCGCGGGAGCCCGAAGCCGTCGCAGAACTTCCAGACGCCCTCCGTCTGGACCTCCACTCCGGCGACCGCGTCGAGGATCACGAGGGCGGCGTCGGTCGCGCGCAGCGCCAGCCGGGTGTCGGACAGGAAGGGGCTGTAGCCGGGCGTATCGACGATGTTGATCTTGTTCTTCTCCCACTCGCAATGCGCCAGGGCGCTCGTGATGGAAATCTTGCGCGCGATCTCCTCGTCTTCGTAATCGGTGACCGTATTGCCGTCCTCCACGCGCGCCAGCCGGTTGATCGCACCCGCGGTGAACAGCAGCGCGGATGTCAGCGACGTCTTGCCGCACGAGCCGTGCCCTATGATCCCTACGTTGCGAATGGCGTCACTCTCGTAAACCCTCATCAGCTGCTCCTTTCGGGAGAGGCCTGCAGGAGATCCTCGAAAGAGTGGGATACTACCACAGGCGGCCGAAGCCCGCAACGGAGCCCAAGAGCCCGCGCGGGCTTCGGCCGCCGCCTGCATCCTTTCCGTAAAAGGCCTGTTCACGCGCCGGCCGGTCGCGTAATATGGATTGCGTGTCGGCCCAACGTGCGGAGGGAATCATGCACAGCAGCGCATACTTCGCGGCGGTAATCCTCCTGGTCTCGGCCAGCTGCAGCCCGGCGGCGACCGGCCCGCAGGCCGCACCTGCGGTCAGCGGCGAAAATGCCATGAAGTACGTGCACGCGCAGGTTGCCTTCGGCCCGCGCCCTCCGGGATCACCCGCCCAGCAGAAGTGCCGCGAATGGCTCATCGGTGAACTCAAGTCCTTCGGCTACGATGTCGAAGACGATGCCTTCGATGCCGACACCCCTTACGGCCGCATCCGCATGCACAACCTGATCGCGCGTACGGGAGCGGGGGAGCGCGGGGTGATCGCGCTGGCTTCCCATTACGACACCAAGCTGATGGAAGGCAGGAATTTCGTGGGCGCCAACGACGGCGGCAGCAGCACGGCGCTGTTGCTCGAACTGGCGCGCGTGCTGGCCGGCAAGTCCGGCGGACTGGACTACTGGTTCCTTTTCTTCGACGGCGAGGAGGCTTTCGTCGAGTGGAGCACATTCGACAGCACCTACGGCAGCCGGCATCTGGCGAAGAAATGGAAAGCCGACGGCACGGCCGCCCGGGTGCGCGCCTTGATTCTGCTCGACATGATCGGCGACAAGGATCTCGGCCTCTATCGGGAGGTCAATTCCACTCCCTGGTTGATGGATCTCGTCTGGGAAACGGCGCATGACATCGGTCTCGAAGGCATCCTGTCACGCAAGAGGATTCCCGTAGAGGACGATCACATTCCCTTTCTCGATATCGGTATTCCCTCGGTGAACCTGATCGATCTGGACTACCCGCCCTGGCACACGGACGAGGACACGCCCGACAAGGTCAGCGCGGACAGCATGGAAAAGGTCGGCAGGTTGGTGCTGGCACTGCTGGCCAGGCTCGAAAAGAAATTCGCTCAATGAAACGGCGCGCGTTCGTGCGGCGGAGTCAAGCCGATTCCCCCGCCGGCGCCGGCACGACGGGCAGGGGCGCGTCGAAGGGTTCCTGAAAGCCGCAGGTCTTGTCGCTGCAGTAGCGCGTCGTTCCGGCCCGCTTGGTCGTCTTCAGGAGGGTGAAGGGCAGGCCGCAATCGGGGCAGGGAAGCGGCAGCGGCCGGTGCCACACGGCATAGGCGCAGCGCGGATAGTTCGAGCAGCCGTAGAATATGCGGCCTTGACGCGAGCGGCGCTCGACGAGCTCCCCGCCGCAGTTTTTCGGGCAGGCGACACCCGTGGACCTGACCTTCAGATAGCGGCACGCGGGCCAGTCGCTGCAGGAGACGTAAACACCGTAGCGCCCGCGCCGGCGCGCGAGATTCTTGCCGCACAAAGGGCAGTGTTCGTCCGCAATCACCTCCGCCGGCGTCTCGGTCCCGGCGGGGGTGCTCGCCATCTTTCGCGTGTTGCGGCATTCGGGATAGCCGGAACAGGCCAGGAACTCGCCGTAACGCCCGCGCTTGACGACCATGGGGCGGCCGCACTTGTCGCACGTCGCCTGCGGCATCTCCTCGGCACCGGAGGCATCCGGCCCTTGGGAGGGCCGGGAAACCTCGCGCGTGTTCCGGCATTTCGGGTAGGCCGAGCATGCCAGGAACCGCCCGAAGCGGCCCCACTTGATCACCATCGGGCTGCCGCATTTCTCGCAGACCTCGTCCGTAGCGATTTCTTCGGACTTCAGGTCGCGCATCTGCCGCTCCGCAGCCTCGAGTTCGCTGGAGAAACGGGCGTAGAAATCCCTTATGGTGTCGGTCCAGACCTCGCGGCCCGACTCGATGCGGTCGAGGCGGTCTTCCAGACGCGCCGTGTAATCGTAGTTGAAGATCTCGCGGAAACTCGCCACCAGGAGTTCCACGACGATCTCGCCGGTTTCGGTGGGGTGGAATCGGCCTGCCTGCTTGGTCACGTACTGCCGGTTCTGGATGATGCTGAGGATGGTGGCATACGTGCTCGGGCGTCCGATGCCGCGCGCCTCCAGAGCCTTGACGAGACCTGCCTCCGTGTAGCGCGGCGGCGGCTGGGTGAAATGCTGGCTGGGCACGAGTTCCCTGAGTTCGAGGATCTCTCCCTCGTGCATGGCCGGCAGCGGGCCGGCCTCCTCATCTTCTCCATCCCTGGCGGATTCCTCGGGCCGGGCTTCCTGATAGAGCCTGAGGAAGCCGTCGAATTTCATGACCGACCCGCTCGCTCGGAACTCCACCCGCCCGGCCTCGATGTGAACGTCGGTCTGGTCGAACAGGGCCGGATTCATCTGCGAGGCGACGAAGCGGTTCCATATCAGCGTGTAGAGCTTCAGGAGATCGGGTTCCAGATAAGGACGCAGCTTTTCCGGGGTGCGCTCGACCGAGGTGGGGCGTATGGCTTCGTGGGCATCCTGGGCCGTCTTCTTCGACTTGTAGTAGACCGGGTGGTGGGGCAGGTATTCCGCCCCGAACTGATCGCGGATATAACCGCGGACCTCGTGCAGTGCCTCTTCGGCGATCCTGGTGGAATCGGTGCGCATGTAGGTGATGAGCCCGACGGCGCCTTCCTCGCCGAGATCGACGCCTTCGTAGAGGCGCTGTGCCAGCGTCATGGTCTTTTTCACGGAAAAGTTCAGCCTGCGGGCGGCATCCTGCTGGAGCTTGCTGGTGATGAACGGGGGCACGGGATAGCGCTTCTTTTCCCTCCGGTGAATCCTGCGCACCACGAATTCGGCCCGGCGCAGCTCCTCGGCGATGGCGTTGGCCGTGGCACCGTCGGCGATCTTCCATTTCTGGCCGTCGAGGCTGTGCGCCCGTGCGAGGAACTCGGGAGGCTCGCCCGCAGCCAGCCGGGCCGTGAGATTCCAGTACTCCTCCTGCTTGAAAGCGCGAATCTCCTTCTCCCGGTCGACGATCATGCGCAGGGCGACGGTCTGCACGCGCCCGGCCGACAGACCCCGGCGCACCTTGTCCCAGAGAAGGGGGCTGACCTTGTAGCCGACCAGGCGATCCAGGACCCGGCGCGCCTGCTGGGCGGCAACCTTGTTGGCGTCGATCGCTCGCGGGCGGCGGAAGGCCTCCTCGATCGCCTTGCGGGTGATCTCATGGAACAGCACGCGATGGATCGCGTGCGATGTCTTCCCGAGCTCCTCCGCCAGATGCTGGCAGATGGCCTCACCCTCACGGTCCGGGTCGGCGGCCAGATAGATGGCGGCGGAACTTTTGGCGGCCTCGCGCAATTCCTTGACGATCTTTGCCTTGGACGGAATGACGACGTACTGGGGCTTGAATCCGTTCTCGATGTCGACGGCCAGCTTGCTCTTGGGCAGATCCTTGATGTGGCCGACCGATGCCTTGACGGCAAAAGACCGGCCGAGGAACTTCCCGATGGTTTTCGCCTTGGCGGGCGACTCGACGATGACAAGCGATCTAGCCATAGAAGGGCGGAACTATATCAAGACGACGACAAAATCCAAGTCATTTCTTCTGGGGCGGCCTTGCGACTCTGATGTACAGACCGCCCGGGAGCATCCTTACGTATCCGCGCATCTCCAAGTTCAACAATAAGTTGCTCAGCCGGGAGATCTCGATGCCGGTCGAGCGCAACAGCCGGTCGAAAAGGATCGCCCGGTCGGTGTCAAGCGCGGCCAGCACCGTGCTCTCGTCTTCATCGAGAAGCTCCAGCTGGGGACGGTCGGCCTGCCAGGCTTCCTCGTTTTGGAGCAGGCGGCAGCGCAGTTCCGGCGGGAACTCCTCGACGATATCCCTCCAGGACTGCACCAGCTTGGCTCCCTGCTTGATGAGAAAATTGGGGCCGAAGCTCTGCGGCGAGGTCAGATTGCCGGGCAGGGCGTAGACTTCGCGGTTCTGCTCCATCGCCAGCCGGGCGGTTATCAACGAGCCGCTGTACTCCCCGGCTTCGACGACCAGAGTCCCCAGCGACAGCCCGCTGATGATCCGGTTGCGCACCGGGAAGTTCTGCGGCGCCGGCGAGGTCCCCGGCGGGAACTCGGAGAGCAATACGCCGTGATTCTCGATGTCCCGGCTCATCCTGCGGTGCTCCTGCGGATAGATCACGTCGATTCCCGAGCCGAGCACGGCCGCGGTGCGACCCCCGGCGTCGAGGCACCCGCGGTGCGCCGCTCCGTCGATCCCCCGCGCGAGGCCGCTGACCACGACGATCCCCCGCGCGCCCAAATCATACCCCAGGCCTTCGGCCATCTGAAGGCCGTACGGCGTGGGCCTCCGGGTGCCCACGATCGCCACGCAGGGCATGTCGAGCACCTCGACATGCCCGCGCGCGTAGAGAACCAGCGGCGGATCGTATATTTCCTCGAGCAGCTTCGGGTATCCCGGTCGCCCGCGCACGAGCAGGCGGCAGCCCTCCCGCAGGCACCAATCGACGATCTCTTCCGCCATGGGCCTGTAACGCCCGGCGCGCAGCGCTTCGCTTGCCTCGGCCGGTACTTCGAGAAACTCCAGCTCGCGGGGTGCAAGCTCGCATATCCTGGAACTGTCGGCACAGGCGCCCGTCAAACGCGCCTGGGCGAGTGAACCGATGCCGGGAATCAGCGTCAATTCCACCAGGGCGGCAAGGTCATCCATGGCACAATCGTCCGTCAGGCTCCCGCAGGCACCAAGGAGCGCTTTCGATCGCTCGAGCCGCTTTCTATGATTCTGTTTCGTGCGCCCGCGGCTTATTTCCGATACACCGCAGATGGGCGACGCGAAGGCCTGCGTTGCGGCGATCGAAGCACTCGGGGCCACGGTTGCGCGCGTCCGCCGGCATCACCGACCGGGTGGAAGGCGCCGAATTCTATTTCAAGTACTACTTGAAATATCGGCCTGTAACCTTAGATTACTGAAGAGATAATCGTACCAGGCTTCCGGAGGCTTCTTGAATCCGATCGTCACGTGCAAAATGGCCGGGCTCCATTCCGGTTCCCGCGGCTGCCGGATAAGTCTCATGCCCGCTTCGGCCGGCGTCCTGCCCCCTTTTCGGTTGTTGCACGTGATGCAGCAGGTGACGATATTGTCCCAGCTGCGGCAGCCGCCCTTGACGACCGGGATTACGTGGTCGAAGGTCAGATGCTCGCTCGTATGCCGGGTGCCGCAGTACTGGCAGGTATAATGGTCCCTGGCGTAGATGTTCTCGCGGCAGAACTTGATATGCTGCAGGCGGCGCCGGATCCGGACATACTTGAGCAGGCGCAGGACGCTGGGCAGCCTGACGGTGACGCTGATGCTGTGGATCTCACGGTCGTATTCGGCCAGCACCTCGACCTTGCCCTGATAGAGAAGGGTGAGCGCCCGTTTCCACGACACGATGTTGACCGGCTCGTAGCTGGCGTTCAGGACTAGCGTATGTTCCATGGGGCATCCGGGGCGTGCGCTGAATCGAGCGGCTCGGGCGGCGCCGCGCATCCTTTCGGGCGGGCCGACGCGGGCGGAAGGATCGTACTGTCCGGTTCGCTCTTTTTGGGATCGGTCGTATCCTTGCAGCTCATAAATGCGGTGCCGGATATATAAAATAGCGGGGCGGCGCAGTCAAGCGTTTTTGACCGCATCCCGGGCGCCGGCGCCGGGTGCGGCCCGGCGCGGCGGCCGGCGGGAGGCGAGGTGACCCATGAGCGTGCGACCCGGAATCGATGTCTTTCTCGAGGAGCGCAAGTCCCTGGTGCGAGGGGCCCGTGTCGGTGCCGTCGTCCATCCGGCGTCGGTACGCGCCTCGCTCGAGCACACCGCCGACGCTCTCGCCGGGGAGAGGGCCTTCCGCCTGGCGGCCCTTTTCGGGCCGCAGCACGGGGCCCGCGGCGAAAAGCAGGACAACATGATCGAATCGGGCCACTACCGCGACCCGCAGACCGGGCTGCCCGTGTACAGCCTTTACAGTGAAACCCGCCGGCCGACCGCCGAGATGTTGCGCGACCTGGATGTCCTGCTGTTCGACCTGCAGGACGTCGGAACCAGAGTCTATACCTTCGCCCACACGATGGCCTACTGCATGGAGGCGTGCGCCGCCTTCGGCAAGCGCATGGTGGTGCTCGACCGGCCCAACCCCATCGGCGGCACCCACGTCGAGGGCAATCTGCTGGACCCGGAGCTGCGCTCCTTCGTGGGGCTTTTCCCCATTCCCATGCGGCACGGGCTGACGATCGGGGAACTGGCGCTGCTCGTGAACTCGGAATTCGGCATCGGCTGCGATCTCACGGTAGTGGAAATGCAGGGATGGCGCCGCTCGATGTGGTTCGACCGGACGGGCCTGCCGTGGGTGCTGCCGTCGCCGAACCTCCCCACCCTGGACAGCGCCACCGTGTATCCGGGATCGGTACTGGTGGAAGGAACCATGCTGTCCGAGGGAAGGGGCACCACCCGGCCGTTCGAGCTGATCGGCGCACCCTATATCGACGCCCGGCGGCTCGCGGACCGGCTCGACGGCTTGTCCCTTCCCGGAGTGCGCTTCCGCCCGGCCTATTTCGAGCCCACTTTCCAGAAGTGGGCGGGTGTTCTGTGCGGGGGCGTGCAATTGCATGTGACCGACCGCGAAGCGTTCGAGCCCTATTGCACGGGGGTGGCGCTGATCGCCGCGATCCGGGCGATGTATCCGGAATCGTTCGCATGGCGCGAGCCGCCGTACGAATACGAATACGAGCGCCGGCCGATCGAAATCCTCTGCGGCAGCCGCGCGGTCGTGCAGGCCATGGAGGCCGGCGCCGGGCCCGCGCACCTGCGCGAGCTGTGGCGCGACGATGTCGCGCGCTTCCGGAAGCAACGGGAGCCCTATCTGCTTTACGAATAGAAGGCCCGCCGTCAGCCCCTGCCGTCGAGGCCGAGCGCTGCGGCCTGTTGCTCGAGCGCGCGGATGCAGAAGTCGATGTGCTCGGGAAGATCCACGCCCAGTTCGGCGGCGCCCTTGTAGATATCCTCGCGGCTGACCGCGCGCGCGAAAGCCTTGTCCTTGAGCTTTTTGATCACCGATTTGGCTTCCATGCCGATGATGGACTTTCCCGGGCGCACCAGGGCGCTGGCGATGAGGAAGCCCGCCAGCTCGTCGCAGGCGTATACGGCCTTGCACAGCCGATTGTGCCGGGGAAGATTCAGGGCGTCCACGTGCGAGGAGATGGCGTAGACGATCTCCTCGGGATAACCGCGGGCACGCAGGATCTCGGCCCCCTTGTTCGGGTGGTCCGGCATGGTCGGGTACATTTCGTAGTCGAAATCGTGCAGCAATCCCACGACGCCCCAGACTTCGGGATCTTCCCCGTACTTGCGGGCGTAGGCCCGCATGAGGATCTCCACGGCCAGGGCGTGCTTTCTCAGGCTTTCGCTCTTGGTGTATTCGGTCAGCAGCTGCCAGGCCGATTCACGGTTGACGTTGGTGCTCATCGCTCGACCTCGGTTCGCGGCGTTCTTGGTTCACCATGGTTGTGCATCACCTTAGTTCAATGCGCGCCCGCGATCAAGCGGCGAAAGCGCGTTGACACTGCGCGCGCATCTGTCTAAGCTGCAGCCATGATCATCGGAATCACGGGGAAAAACGCCGCCGGCAAGACCGAGGTATGCAACTACCTGATCAGCCGCGGCTTCGAGTATCACTCCCTCTCGGACGAGATCCGCCGGGAGATCCGCAGCCGCGGCCGCGAAGCGACGCGCGAACTGCTGATCGCGGTGGGCAACGAACTGCGCAGCCGTTACGGGCCCGGCGTGCTGGCCGAGCGCGTGTGCGCGCGGCTGGGCGAGGACCGCAACCACGTGGTCGACTCCATACGCAATCCCGCGGAGGTCGAAGTGCTGCGGCGGTGCCGCGACTTCCTGCTCGTGGCCGTCGAGGCGGACCAGGCGCTGCGCTTCGAGCGCAGCCGGGCGCGCGCCCGGGAGAGTGCGGCGCAGACACTCGAGCAGTTCGCGCGCGAAGAGGAGCGGGAGCTCCAAAGCGAGGATCCGGCGGCGCAGCAGCTGCTGGCGACGTACGAGATGGCGGACGTGCGCATCAGCAACGACGGCACGCTCGAGGACCTCCACGAGCGGCTGGCGCGCCTGCTGCCCGAGCTTCTCAGGAATTCGCGCCGCCCCGGCTGGGACGAGTATTTCATGAGCATCGCCCGGGTCGTGGCCAGCCGCAGCAACTGCATCAAGCGCAAGGTGGCGGCGATCATCGTCAAGGACCGGCGCATCATTTCGACCGGGTACAACGGCACGCCGCGCGGCGCCCGCAACTGCAACGAAGGCGGCTGCCCGCGCTGCAACCGCATGGCCGAAAGCGGCACGGCGCTCGATGAATGCCTGTGCTCCCACGGGGAAGAGAACGCGATCACGCAGGCCGCCTATCACGGCACGAGCCTCAAGGGCGCGACGCTTTACACGACGTGCGCCCCCTGCCTGCTGTGCACCAAGATGATCATCAACAGCGGGATCGTCGAGGTCGTCTATAACGAGGATTACCCGCTCAACGAGCGTGCCCTGGCCCTGCTCGAGGAGTGCGGGGTCAAGGTGCGCCGGCACCGGATGTGAATGCAGCCCGGCGCCGGCGCATACTCTCACATCGTGTAGCGCAGCACCTTCTGCTTGAAGGCTTCCAGAGTGAGGCGGCCCGCCTTGTAGTCCGCGATGACCGATTTCTGCACGGCGATGATGCGGTAGGCGGCAGTGTCCTCGTCCGCGGGCGCGTACCGGGCCAGTCCGAGCATATCTCCCCCGGTGATGACGAGGTCGACGTATTCGCCCGGCCGGAGCGTGGTCATGGAATCTCCGTGATTGGCCAGGGCCTCGATCAGATGGGCCGAGATCTCCTCGAGATACTCCTGAATCTTTTTCTGGCTCGCCTTCAGCTCCTCCTGCCGCTGTTTGACCTTTTCCTGAGCTTCGTACAGCTTCTTGCGCAGTTCTTCCTGGCCCGGAGCCGGCGGCGTCGGCGGCGGCGCGGGTGCGGCCTCGGGCGGCTTGGGAGGGGCCGGGGGCTCGGGTGGAGCCGGCGGCCGCGCGCCCTGCGCCAGTTGCGCCCGTGCCTGCTCCGCGGCGCGCAATGCTTGCTGGTAGGCTTCCAGGCCCGCGCGGTAGGCTGCTTCCGTTTCCAGGCGGGCTTCGTCGACGAGCGCCAGGGCTTCGGGCATTTTTTCGACGAAGCGCAGGCGCAGACCGGATGTCGAAATCACGAACACCGCCCCCTGGCCCTGCAGGTAGAAGGCATCGATATCGGAGCCCCCGTAGAGCCGCCCCAGGCTCTGCGCGCTCGCCTTGGCCCCGGCCTCGCGCTGGCGGATGTCGCGCAGCACGAACCCTATGGTCGTTTCCAGTATGCCCTTCATTATTTCCAGTTCCTGCCTGGTCTTTTTCAGGTCCGGGCCCTGGGCAAGGCCGGCGGAAACCGCCCCCAGGGCGAGCATCATGGTCACGGCAATCGCCTTTCTCTTCATCGCTGTCCTCCCGGGGCATTCCCCAGTTTCAAGTCGGCTATCAGAAGAAGGGTTTCCAGGATCGCGTCCGTCTCGCCGGCCTTCAGCTCGCTGCTGACCGCCAGCCGGTCGATGCGCTCGTTCAAGAGCCCGTAGTCGTGCTGCCTTTCGAGCGTCACGATCCGGTACAGCTGCTGCCGGGCGCCTTGTGCTTCGTCGCGCACCGACCGCGCCGCGAGTTCGATCCGGCCCTCGAGGCGTCTCTCCATCTCGTTGAGCGCGCTCCGCAGCAGCCGGCGCTGATCTTCCGACCGGGCGCCCAGAGCCTGCTCCAGCTCTTCCCGCAGGACGCGCACCCACTCGCGATCGGCGGCGCGCACTCTTTCCTCGAGCGCCTGCAGGGACCCGGTTTCCAGCCGGTCTCCGGGCCCGGCGGCCCGGCCGGCCGGCACCCTGCCGCCGAAGCCCGCATACAGAACACCGTCCTCGATGCGGATCTCGAGACGGGCGAGCGCCGCCAGCAGGAAAACAGCCAGGAGCCCGGCCGCAACGGCGGTCGCTGTCTGCCATTTGGTAGACAGACGGCGGTAAAGGCGCCATGGATTGTGTTCGGCGGCCTGCGGATAGACGAAAAAGTGGCGCGGCGGAGGGACGTCGGCGATGGAGTGCAGCGCCAGCAGAGTGTTCCGGTACTCTGCATCCTCGTCCCTGCAGCCGGGACACTCGGCTAGATGCCTTTCCAGTGCCCGCCGCTCCGTTTCGGCAAGGTCGCCGACGAGGGCGCGCGGCATCAGCCTGCGGAACTCCTCGCATCGATCGCTCATGGGTTCACCTCCGTCCGCCGTCCCGGGCCCAGGTGCCCCAGCCTCGACTTGAGGGCCTCCAGGCCCGAGTACAGCCGTGATTTCACCGTGCTGAGGGGGGCCTGCACGACGGCCGCGATTTCCTCGAAGGTCAGGTCTTGGAAAAACTTGAGCTCCACGACCACTTTCTGCTCCGGCGAGAGGAATTCGAGCGCCCGGTGCACGTGCCTTCTCGTTTCATGCCGCGCGATTTCGGCCTCGTGGGACTCGACGACAGGCATGTTCGGGACCGATCCGCTCTCTTCGCTTCCCGCCTCCAGCGGCAGCTGTATTCCCGGCGGCCGGCGGCGCAGCCGGGTGATGCACTGGTTGACGCTGATGCGGTACAGCCAGGTCGAGAATTTCGCATCCCGGCGAAAACGCCCGATATTGCGGTATGCCGCCAGGAACACCTCCTGGGTCGCCTCGGCCGCCTCCGCGGGATGCTGCAGCATGCGCAGGACAAGGTTGTAGACGGGCTTTTCCCATTTCAGCACCAGCCGGTTGAAGGCCAGGTCGTCCCCGCGCTGGCTTGCGCGTACCCAGGCCGCCTCCTGGGCGGCGGAAACGCCCCCCGCATCGGCAAAGCCTTCGCGTGCGCCGATAGAGTCCGCTTTTTCCTCTGCCAACTCGTTTTCCTTTTCCGTCGCCCACCCGATTGGACGCTGCCGGCGCCGAAAAAGTCGAGGGATTTTTCATCGCCGCATTGCCGCCGGCGATATTTGTGCTTGAAATAGAGGGCGGGCGAATTAAGCTTTTGCTCGGAGACGAGTGCGTTGAGCGTGGAAACTGAAGTCAAGGTTGCGGTGACCGCTCTCGAAGAGTTCCGGCGGCGCCTTTCCGGCCTCGCGCATGAACAGGTGTCGCCGCGGCATTTCGAGGACAACGCGCTGTTGGACTACGCCGACGGCCGCTTGCGCCGGCAGGGATGCCTGCTGCGGGTGCGCGCCGCGGGCGGGGTCGCATCGGTGACCTTCAAGGGCCCGCCGGCCGAATCGGACCTGTACAAGATTCGCGAAGAGCTGGAGACGCGCGTGGAGAGCGCAGCCGCGGCGCTCGGCATCTTCGAACGGCTCGGGCTGCGCGTGTGGTTCCGCTACCAGAAGTACCGCACGGAGTACCGGATCGGGGGGCGCGACGCGGACAGCGGCGTTGCCCTCGCGCTCGACGAGACGCCCATCGGCGTCTACGCCGAGTTCGAAGGCAGCCAGGAGGCGATCCGGCGGGCGGCGGCCTCGATGGGATACGGTTCTTCCCAGTTCCTGCGCGACAGCTACTACGGGCTGTATCTGGAATTCTGCCGGGCGCGCGGCCTGCCGGCCGCGGACATGGTTTTCGACGAGCGGCGGCCGGCCGGCGCAATGTGACGCGAAAGGATCATCCATGGCGGTCGCTTACATCGAGAATATCGCAGGGCACGAGGGCAGCGAGGTCACGCTGCGCGGATGGGTTTACAACAAGCGGAGCAGCGGCAAGCTGCTGTTCATCCTCCTGCGCGACGGCACCGGCATCATGCAGTGCGTGGCCTCCCGGGGGAATTTCACCGAGGCCGACTTCGCCGTCCTGGACAAGCTGACGCAGGAGTCCAGCCTGGAACTGACGGGCACCGTGCGCCGGGACGAGCGCGCCCCCGGCGGCTTCGAGCTGGATGTGAGCGGATTCAAGATCCATCAGGTCGCGGACCCTTACCCGATCACGCCCAAGGAACACGGCGTGGCCTTCCTCATGGAAAACCGGCACCTCTGGCTGCGCAGCGCCCGGCCCCATGCGATCATGAGAATCCGCCACGAGATCATCAAGGCCTGCCGCGACTACTTCGACGGGCAGGGCTTCACCCTGATCGATACGCCCATCTTCACCCCCAACGCGTGCGAAGGCACGACGACCCTCTTCGAGACGAACTACTTCGACGAGAAGGCCTATCTTACGCAGAGCGGCCAGCTTTACAACGAAGCCACCGCGGCCGCATTCGGCCGGGTTTATTGTTTCGGCCCGACATTCCGCGCGGAGAAATCCAAGACGCGCCGGCATCTCATGGAGTTCTGGATGGTCGAGCCGGAGGTGGCCTACGCGACCCTGGAAGACACCATGGAGCTTGCCGAGGGGCTGGTCTGCTTCATTCTGGAGCGCGTGCTGACCCGCCGGCGCGCCGAGCTCGCCGTGCTCAAACGCGATACCGCGCCGCTGGAGGCGATCAGCCGGCCGTTCCCCCGCCTGTCGTACGACGATGCGGTCAGGATCCTGCAGGAGGCGGGCTCGGCGATCCAATGGGGGACCGATTTCGGCGGGGGGGACGAGACCATGCTGTCGGAGCGCTTCTCGTCGCCCGTGATGGTGCATCGCTATCCCGCGAGCGTCAAAGCGTTCTACATGATGCCCGACGAGCAGCGGCCCGAAGTGGCGCTGTGCGTCGATGTCCTCGCGCCCGAGGGCTACGGCGAAATCATCGGCGGCGGACAGCGCCTCCACGACCACGATCTGCTGCTGCGGCGGCTGCGCGAGCATAACCTTCCCGTCGAGGCCTTTCAGTGGTACCTCGACCTCAGAAAGTACGGGAGTGTGCCCCATTCCGGGTTCGGCATGGGCATCGAGCGCGTCGTGGCATGGATCTGCAAGCTCGATCACATACGCGAGACGATCGCGTTCCCGCGCATGCTCTATCGGATCTACCCCTGATGTGGAAACCCGGCGACTCGTGGGCGCGCCACGCTTCCCGCCTCGTCCTGCCGGCGGGTGCGGCGGTCGGCCTGGTCTGTTTCTTCTGTTACTATCTCGCCGGCCTGACGACGCTGCACTATGACGCCAAGGCGCACTTGGTGGTGGCGCGGCGCATCGTGGACTCGCGCCTGCCTGGATATGCCCAGATGGGCGCGCATTGGCTGCCGCTCGTGCACCTGCTGTACCTCCCCTTCATCTGGTCCGACGCCCAGTACCGCACGGCGCTGCTTCCGAGCCTGATTTCCGTCGTCTCCTTTGCCGTCTCGGGATGGCTGGCCTACCGCATCGCCCGGCGCGCCGGCGCGCCGGCGGGGGCGGCTCTCGTGGCGCCCGCCGTCCTGCTCGGGAATCCCAACCTGCAGTTCCTGCAAAGCGCGCCGCTTTCGGAACCTCTGTCCATGATGCTGGCCCTGCTCTTTGTCGATTCGTTGACGGCGTGGCGTGGTGCAAACGGCCGCGGGCTTCCGTGGCAGGTCGCGCTCTGGGGCGCCCTGGGGGCCCTGTGCCGTTACGAAGGGTGGCTCCTGCCGGCAGGTGCGATCCTTCTGCTGCTGTACGACCATGCCGCACGCCGGCTGGAGCTCAGGCGCGCCATACGGGCGGCGGCGCTCGTCGGCGGGGCGGCGGCCCTGCCGCTGCTGCTGCATTTCGGATACATCTACCTCGAGCTGGGGGACAGTATCTTCCATCGGGTGGCGCGCGGATATGGCGCGCCCGAGCTCACCTATCGCCGGCCTCTGCTTTCGGCCGTCTACCACTTCGGCGAAGTCGCCCAGGCGGCCACGCTATTGCCCCTGGTGCTGGGCGTGGCGGGAACCGTCGTGTGCCTGCTGCGGCCGCGCGACCTGGGGCAGCGCGCTCCTCTGCTTTTGCTCTGGTCGCCGGCGCTGGTCAACATCGCGGCGCTATACTGGGGGCTGATCTACAGGGTGCGCTATTCGGTTCTTCTCGTTCCCGCTCTGGCGGTCTGGGGCAGCCTGATGCTCGACAGCGCGCACAGGGTGCGTGCCGCCCTGATCGCCTGCGCGCTCGCACCCATGATGCTGCCCTGGCTTTCCTGGGCGTTTCCCCGAGAATGGAATTATCACTTCATGTATCCCGGCCCCGGGGTGTTGCTGCTGCCGGTATGCGCTCTGCTGCTGCTCTTCTGGGTTCTGGCGGGAAAGGCCCGAACGATGCCGCTGGTGATCCTGCTGCTTCTGGGCATGCACCTGCCCGTACTCGAAGGGGAACACAAAGCCGCGCTCCAGGAAGCCCGCGAGCACGAGTACCAGGAACCTCAGAGACGCCGCGTGATCGAGGGCTTGAGAAACCTTTACGACGGCACCGGCATCCTGATCGACATGGCGCGGCACGCCCCCCTGATCTACGACTCCGGCCTGCCGGTGAGAGAGTTCGTATACAATGAAGGCCGGGCTGATCTCTGGCACAGGGCGGTCGCAGCCCCGCGCAGCGTGGTCGGATGGTTGTGCGGCGAGCGCGGGGACGCCGTGTGGGAGCGCCTGCGCGCCGATCCCGACTGGGCGCGCGGGTATACCCCGGTGGTCGAGACCGAGGATTTCGTCCTGTATCGACTCGATGACGAATACCGGCGCGCGCTGATGACCGGCCGGGAGCCCGGGTAAGGGGATGGGAGTTCCGTGGCCGCATACTGCAGGAAACACGACGCGCTGCCTGTCCGGCCGCGCCCCTATCTGGCCGGCCTGCCGGCCGACGTCGAGACCTATGAAGAAAGGGTGGCGGGCTTTTTCCGCCGGCGCACGGGATTGGATTACTACGCCGCCGTCGGCCGCATCGTCGAGTTCGTGGTACGCGCGCGGCGCGCCCGGGTGGTGGATCTGCTGTGCGACACGGCCGCCTTCGCATTGAATCTGGCCAGGCATGGGGGATTTTCCGGCAGGGTTTACTCCTTCGAGCACAATGTCACGCTGCTCGAGCGCGCGCGCCAGCGCGCCCGCTTCCTGAATCTCGACCGGGTCGAGTTCCGCGACTTCGAGGAGCCCCGCTGGCCGTTGCCCGACGGGTTCGCGGATGCCGCCGTCTCGATCTTCGATTTTCACCGGCGCGACCCCGGCCGCTTTCTGCCGGAGGTCGTGCGCATGCTGGCCCCGGAAGGCATCTTCGTTCTGGCGGAGCTGCTCGAGCCGGACTGCGCGCGCCGCGGCGCCGGGCGGCTGTGGGAGCGCCTGAAGATACGCTATATCGAGGGCAGCCCGGCGGAGGCGCGCGGTGTATACTACGGACGCGAAGAGACGATCGGCCTGCTGCGCGCTGCGGGATTTCGCCAGGTGATCGTGCAGGAACTGAAGGCTGCGACGTCGCCGCGCATGCCGGTTTTCAGTCTGGTGGCGGCGACCAAATAGGAGACGGGCGGCTGTCATGGGCGAATGGATCGACGGTAAAGAGCTGGCGCAGGCGATCCAAGCCGAAGTTGCCGATGCGGTGAGGCGGCTGAAGGAGTCCGGCATCCGGCCGGGGCTGGCCGTGGTGCTCGTCGGCGACAATCCGGCTTCCGTGGTCTACGTGCGCAACAAGGCGAGAACCTGCGAGGCGCTCGGCATGTTGTCCGAGAGGGCGGAGCTGCCCGCGGATTCGAGCACCGAAGCGGTGCTGGAGGTCGTGGGCGCATTCAACCGCCGCCCGGACATCCACGGGGTGCTCGTCCAGGTGCCCATGCCTCCCCAGGTGGATGCGCGCCGCGTGCTCGAGGCCATCCTTCCCGAAAAGGACGTCGACGGGTTCCATCCGGTGAACATCGGGCGCCTGGTCGCGGGCAACGCGCCCTTGAAACCCTGCACGCCCGCCGGCATCATCGAAATATTCCGGAGGCGCGGGATACCCCTCGCGGGCCGCCGGGCGGTGGTCATCGGGCGCAGCGATATCGTGGGCAAGCCGCTGGCGCTGATGCTGCTGCACGAGCATGCCACCGTGACCATCTGCCATTCGCGCACCCGCGACCTGCCTGCGGTCGCGCGCGAAGCCGACATCCTGGTGGCGGCGATCGGGCGGGCGGCAATGGTGGATGATACCTTCGTGAAGCCCGGGGCGGTGGTGATCGATGTAGGCGTCAACCGGGTGGATTCGCTCGAGCGGATCCGCGAGATTTTCGGAGAGGATGCCGGGCGCATCGCCGAGCATGCGCGCAAAGGGTACACCCTGGTGGGCGACGTCAACGCGCCCCGTGTCTTCCCCAAATGTTCCTTGCTGACCCCGGTTCCGGGCGGCGTGGGACCGCTGACGATCGCCATGCTCATGGCCAACACCGTGCGCGCGGCGCGGCTGTGCGCCGGGCTGCGTTAGGGGTTTCCCGGGGGAGATCTGCCATGATGAAAGCGGTGCTCACCGTGATCGCGGCCGCGGCGCTGGCCGTCCCGGCCCATGCCAAGACCACCCGCATCCGGCGCGTCGGGGAGTCCCCCGAGTTTCTCGCGCTCAGCCGGAACGGCAGAATAGCGTACGTCACCTCCTTCGGCACGGGCGAGCTGGTGGCGGTCGATCTTCTTCAGAAGACGGTGCTGCGCCGGGTCGTGGTCGGCGGTTCCCCCATCGGTGTCGCCATCGACGGCGAGGGCAGGAGCGCCTGGGTGGCATGCCGGGATTCCGGCACGATCGCCGTGGTCGATCTTGCGTCGATGCGCGTCGAGGCCAACATCGTCGTCGGCGGAGCGCCCAACGCCGTCGCCTTCGGCGGCCGCGGCTACCGGGCCTATGTGACGAATTTCGGCCGCAGCCGCGAGGGGGTGCTGCACATCATCGACGTGCGCGAGCGCAACGTGGTGGCCGGCATCAAGATGGGCATGGCGCCGATCGCGCTCGCGGTATCGCCGGTCACCGAACTGGTCTATGTCGTCAACGGCGGCTCCAACGAAGTCTGGGTGGTGGATCCCGAAAAGCGGAGCGTCGTCGGCAAGCTCGGCGTGGGCGAGGCGCCGATCGGCATCGCGGTGACCCCGGACGGCTCCCGCATCTTCGTTTCCAACAGCCGCTCGCACGACCTGACCGTCATCGACGCCCGGGCGGGCACCGTGCTGGTGAGCATCCCGGTCGGGCGCGCGCCCTTCGGGGTTACGGTCAGCCCGGACGGCAAGCGCGTGTTCGTCGTCAATACCGGGGCCAAGACGGTGGCGGTGCTCCCGGTCGACCTCAGCTCGTTGCAGGTCCGCACAATCCAGGTCGACAAGGGCTGCATCGATGTCAAGGTGCTGCCGGACAACCGCACCGTGGTGGTCACGAGCGAGCAATCCGACTCGCTGCTGCTCGCGCAGGCCCCCTGACGGCCGCACGCGCCTTCAGCGCGCCTGCAGGAACCAGTCGACGAACTTCCCGACGCCTTCTTCGATCGCGGTCCTGGGTTGGTAGCCGAGAAGCTGCCGGGCGCGGGAAATGTCGGCGTAGGTCACCGCCATGTCCCCGGGTTCCTCGGGCAAAAAGCGCAGGTGCGCCTTCCGGCCGAGCGCTTTTTCGAGCAGAGCGATCAGCTCCAGCAGGGTGACGGTGCGGGACTCGCCCAGGTTCATGATCTCGTAGCCCGGCAGCGGGCGCAGGGCGGCCACCACGCCGTCGACGATGTCCTCGACATAGGTGTAATCGCGGCGCGAGCGCCCGTCGCCGAAAACCGGAACCTCGTCGCCGTCGAGGATGAGGCGGGCGAATTTGCGGATAGCCATTTCCGGCCTCTGGCGCGGGCCGTAGACGGTGAAGAAACGGAGACAGGTGATGTCCATGGAAAAGTTGCGCGCATAGGTGTGGCACAGAAGCTCGCCGGCCCGCTTGGTGGCGGCATAGGGGGAAATGGGGCGATCCACGGGATCGTCCTCCCGGAACGGGATTCTCGTGCTGCCGCCGTACACCGACGACGAAGAGCCGAACAGGAAGCGCCGTACGCCCGCCCGCCGCGCCAGCTCGAGCACGTTCACCGTGCCGGTCACGTTCACCTGCGCGTACAGCGCCGGCTGCTGGATCGAGGGCCGGACGCCCGCCCAGGCCGCGAGATGGATGACCGCCTCCGGCTGCGTTCTCTCGAAGGCGCCGCTCAGGGCCGCCACGTCGAGGATGTCCGCCTCGAAGAGCGCCGCCGTGCCTTCGGCGCGCAGGTCCTCGACATTGCGGCGCTTGAGCGCCGGATCGTAAAACTCGTTGAAGTTGTCGACGAGCGCGATCTCGTGCCCGAGACCCAGCAGCCTGCGGGCCACGTGGTAACCGATGAAACCGGCACCGCCGGTGATCAGGATGCGCATCCGGGAATCCTCCTGGCGCCCGGCCGTCGGCGGCGCGGGCGACCCACAAGGTAGCCGATGAGGACGGCGGCGTCACCTCCTTTTTTTCCGCGGCCGCCCGGGCCTCATGCTATGATGCTCGCCATGTTGCGGGTCGGCCTGACCGGGAACATCGCTTCGGGGAAGAGCAGTGCGGCGCGCGTGTTCGCGGAGCTGGGCGCGACCGTCATCGACGCCGACGGCATCGCGCACGAACTGATGTCGCCCGGCCATGAAACGTACGAGAAGGTGATCGAGGCGTTCGGCGAGCGGATTCTCAATCCCGATCGCACCATCGACCGCAGGCTGCTCGGCGGCATCATTTTCGCCGAGGAGGAAAAGCGGCTGCTGCTCAACAGCCTGGTGCATCCGCCGGTGATCGCCGAGGTCGATCGGCGCGTCGCCGAGGCGGCGCGCGCCAATCCGCGGGGCGTCATCATCGTCGACGCCGCGCTCATGGTCGAGACCGGATACCACCGGGCCTACGACCGCTTGATCGTGGTCACCTGCAGCCCCAGCCTGCAGATGGCGCGCCTCATCAACCGCGACGGGCTGACGATCGAGCAGGCGCGCGCGCGCATCGCGAGCCAGATGCCGGTGGAGGAAAAGCTCAAGGTCGCCCACTATGCCATCGACACATCCGGCACCTTCCGGGAGACGCGCGAGCAGATCGAGGCGATCTACCGCGATCTGCTGATGCTGGAAAGGCAGGGCCAGACATCGACGCCCGGCTGAGCGTGCGCCTTTCCGCCCGGATGCGGCATCGCTCGGCGCCCGGGCTGCGCGCGCAGGGGCCGCCGCCGGGTATTTTGGTTGACAAGGCCGAGAGCGCTGTGCTACTTAACGCGATCTTATTTGATTGAGATTCAAGGTAGTTATGCTCAACTATATCTGGCTGGTACCGCTGTTCCCGCTGGCCGGCAGCGCACTGCTCGGCATCATGGGCCTACTGCACGTACGGCTGGCCGGCGTCAAACCCGGCAAGGGTCTGGTCTCCTTCATCGCGCTGACTTCGGTGTTCCTCTCGATGGTCCTGGCTGCGGCCGTGGTGTGGGAGCTGTTCGCGGTCAGGCACGAAGAGAGCTTCACCATGGATCTTTTCACCTGGCTGCGGGCCGGACCGCTGCCGCTGGCCGACGGCGGCCGCGCGGTTTTCGAGGTGCCGTGGGGCTTCCGGCTCGACCCGCTGTCGGCGGTCATGATCCTGGTGGTGACGGTGGTGGGATTTCTCATCCACATCTACTCGACGGGGTACATGTGGGAGGACACCGGCTACTATCGCTTCTTCTCGTACATGAACCTGTTCATGTTCGCGATGCTGACGCTCGTGCTCGCGAACAACTTCGCCATGATGTTCGTCGGCTGGGAAGGGGTGGGCCTGTGTTCCTACCTGCTGATCGGCTTCTATTTCGAGAAGAAGAGCGCGGGCGATGCCGGGAAGAAGGCGTTCGTCGTCAACCGCATCGGCGACGCGGGCTTCCTGCTGGGGATGATGCTGATCTTCGCGCATTTCGGGTCGCTGCGCTATGAAGAGGTCTTCAGCCGCGCCGCCCTCCTGCCGGCGCAGGACGGCCACGGCTTCCTTTTCTGGGCGACGCTCTGCCTTTTCATCGGGGCGACGGGCAAGAGCGCTCAGATCCCCCTCTACACCTGGTTGCCCGACGCCATGGAGGGCCCGACGCCGGTGAGCGCCCTGATCCACGCGGCGACCATGGTCACCGCGGGGGTCTACATGGTGTGCCGTTGCAACGCCCTGTACAGCCGGGCGCCCGAGACCATGATGATCGTGGCGATCGTGGGGTCGCTCACGGCGGTTTTCGCCGCCACCATCGGGTTCGCCCAGAGGGATATCAAGCGCGTGCTCGCCTACTCGACCGTGAGCCAGCTCGGTTACATGTTCGCCGCGCTGGGCGTGGGCGCCTTCGCGGGCGGCATCTTCCATTTGATGACACACGCCTTCTTCAAGGCCCTGCTCTTTCTGGGAGCCGGCTCGGTGATCATGGCCATGCACCACGAGCAGGACATGATGAAGATGGGGGGCCTGCGGCGGCACCTCCCCTGGACGTACGGGACGATGCTGGTGGGCACGCTGGCGATCGCGGGAGTCCCCGGGCTGGCCGGCTTTTTCAGCAAGGACGAGATCCTGTGGAAGGCGTGGAGCAACGGCCATCCCGTCATCTGGCTGCTTCTCTGGCTGGGCGCGGGCATGACGGCCTTCTACATGTTCCGCCTGATCTTCCTCACCTTCTACGGCGAGGAGCGGATGGACGAACACACGCGCCACCACCTGCGCGAATCGCCCCCGAACGTCGTCTACCCGCTGGCGGCGCTGGCCTTCCTGGCGACCGTGGGCGGCTACGTGGGCCTGCCGGGCTGGACCGGAGCCACCAACTACTTCGAGCACTTCATGGAGCCGGTGCTGCAGCTGCCGGCGGCGGCCGCGGCGGCGCACGGGGGGCATGATGCGGGGGCGGAGCTCATGATCACGCTGCTTTCCGTCCTGGCGGCCGCCGCCGGCATCTTCCTGGCCCACCGCTTCTATGTGGCCGACCCGTCGCTGCCGGCGCGTTTCACCGCCCGCTTCCGCGGCCTGTACACGACCGTCTTCAACAAGTACTACGTCGACCAGCTCTACGATGCCCTGTTCGTGAATCGCGCCAAGGACCTGGGCAACGCCTGCTTCTTCATCGACGCGCAGTTCGTCGACGGCGCGGTCAACGGCACGGCGGCCGGCACGCGCGGCACGGCCACGGTCTCCCGGCTGTTCGACAGCTACGTCGTCGACGGCCTGGTCAACCTGGTCGGCTGGATCAACCTGAGGCTCCATGCGCTGGCCGCCTCGCTGCAGACGGGCATGGTGCAGCGCTATGCGCTGGGGGCCGTGTTCGGCATCATCGTCCTGGTCATTGTCTTTTACGGGGAAATCGTAGGATTGTAGCGCCGGCGACGCTGGATTTCTTCGGGCGCCTCATGGACAGGAGTTCGATTCGATGAATTTCTTCATGGACAACATCCTGAACATCGTCTGCTATCTTCCGCTCGTCGGCATGATCGTGATCATGCTGACCAGGCGCGAAAGCGAGACGTTCATCAAGTGGACCGCCAACATCACGGCCTTTCTCGGCTTTCTCGTGTCCGTGCCGCTGATGACGGCCTTCAACGACCCGCGTTACATCGACCAGGCGAGCGGGTTCCGCTTCGTGTTCGAGCGGCCGTGGATCGAACTGATCGGCGCCCGCTACAAGTTCGGCATCGACGGCATCAGCCTGCTGTTGGTGCTGCTGACCACGCTGCTCGGCTTCATCGCCATTCTGTCGTCGTGGAGCGCGATCACCGAGCGGGTCAAGGAGTACTACGCCTTCATGCTGCTGCTGCAGACCGGGATGCTGGGCGTCTTCATGGCTCTCGATTTCGTGGTCTTCTACGTATTCTGGGAGGTGATGCTCGTCCCGATGTATTTTCTCATCGGGGTATGGGGCGGGCCGCGCAAGCTCTACGCGGCGATCAAGTTCTTCCTCTACACCCTGGCCGGGTCGGTATTGATGCTGGTCGGCATCCTGGCGCTCTATTTCTACGGCCACTCGGTCACGGGTGTTTACACCTTCGACATCCTGGAGCTGCAGAAAATCGGCTTCCCCACCAACCTGCAGTACTGGGTCTTCCTGGCGTTTTTCGTCGGCTTCGCCATCAAGGTGCCCATGTTCCCCTTCCATACCTGGTTGCCCGACGCCCACGTCGAGGCGCCCACGGCCGGCAGCGTGATCCTGGCGGGCGTCCTGCTGAAGATGGGGACCTACGGTTTCGTGCGCTTCTCGCTTCCCATGTTTCCGTGGGCGACGATGCACTTTCTCAAGCCCATGCTGATCCTTTCGCTCATCGGCATCATATACGGGGCGCTGGTGGCCATGATGCAGAAGGACATGAAGTCCCTGGTGGCCTACTCGTCGGTGAGCCATCTGGGCTTTGTCATGCTGGGCGTTTTCGCCGCCACGCCGGTGGCGCTCCAGGGCGGGGTGCTGCAGATGATCAACCACGGGATCTCGACGGGGGCGCTCTTTTTGATCGTGGGCATCATCTACGAACGGCGCCACACGCGCATGATCTCGGAGTACGGCGGGCTCAGTCACATCATGCCGGTCTATGCGACCGTCTTTCTGATCATGACGCTGAGCTCGATCGGCATGCCCGGCCTCAACGGCTTCATCGGCGAGTACTTCATACTCCTGGGGACTTTTGCCGCACCGGGCCTGTGGATGTACGCCGCGCTCGCGGTCCTGGGGATCGTGCTGGGCGCGGCCTACATGCTCTGGCTTTACCAGCGCGTGATGTTCGGCAAGCTGGAGAACCCGGCCAACAAGGCGCTGCCGGACCTCAATCTCAGGGAATTCGCCACCTTCGCGCCCCTGATCGTGCTGGCGTTCTGGATCGGCATCTACCCGAGCTTCTTCACGCGCTACCTCGACCAGCCGGTGAACGCCATCGTCGAGAAGGTGCGCACCGGATACTTCGAAGCGGCCCGCTTGCCGGCCCCGCCTGCGCTCGTGGCCGAGCGCGCCGCGCCGAAATAGCCGCCCGCCGA